>Ga0307515_10000160_pt1 | contig 164789 bp, 151 predicted proteins | sample 17_EM_MG_FD_194513 | JGI IMG/M metagenome (GOLD analysis project Ga0307515, IMG submission 194513) | Populus trichocarpa ectomycorrhiza microbial communities from riparian zone in the Pacific Northwest, United States - 17_EM | ecosystem: Host-associated > Plants > Roots > Unclassified... | reverse complement strand
CGTCTGTGCGGCCCAGCCGCCGGCCTGGCCCGCGCCGACGATGACGATGGTTTCGGTGCTCATTTGGCAGGTGGGGCGAATCAGTCCAGCGCGAGAAACACGCGGCCGGCTTCGATCCTGACCGCGTAGGACCGAATCGCTTCGGTCACCGGCGCACAGGTCGGCTGCCCGTTGCGCACGTCGAACTTGCCTTGATGCAAGGGACACTCGATCTCGTGCCCCTCCAGAAAGCCCTCGCACAGGCGGGCGTGCCCGTGGGTGCAGATGTTGTCGGTCGCGTAGATCTGACCCTCGACGCTGTACAGCGCGACGTCATGACCATCGACCACCACTGCGATGACATCGTCCGCCGGCACCTCGTCGACGGGTGCTGCGTCGGTCCATTGCAAATCGTTCATGGCGGGCCTCAGATCGGATAGATGACGGAGTTGGGGATCATCTCGCTGTCGTAGATGACGAGGCGTGAGGCGAACTTCAGTCCCTGTTCGGTCCGCACGACGATATCGATGTAGCGCCCGACGTTGAAGACCGAGGACAACTCGGAGAGCTTGGTGCGAAACACCGCGTAGTTGGCCTCGCATTCGTAGCGGCCGGGCTCGGCCTTGCGGATCACCGGCGCGCCGGTGACGTTTCGCTGGTAGTACGGATCATGGAACAGCGTCTCCCGGATGCCGTAGACCCGATCCTTGAGCATGCCCTTGCTCTCGAAGGACAGCGTGGCAAGCGGAAAGCCCCGATCGAAGTTCTCGCGCGGCTGCAGCCGGTAGGTGCAATCGTCGGTAAAGAACTCGGGCCAGAGCTCCCACTCGCCGGAGCTGAGTGCGCTGGCGTAGTTGGCGTAGAGCTGGTTCAGCTCGAAGTAGTCCTGGAAGTCCATCTCTCAAGCCTCCATGACCTTGCGCCAGTACGCGTACATGCCCCGTATCAGGGTTTCGGTGACCATGTGGTCGGTGTCGCCGACCTCGCGTCCACCCAGCTCGGCCAGCGTGCGATGGAAAGGCTTCTGCTCGAAGCCCTTCTGCGAAAGCTCGATCACTTCACCATCGTCCGCCGACACGAAGCCCGCGGGGCCGAAGAGATTGGCCTGGCGCAGGCGCCGCTGCGTCATGGCGTCGTCGTCGTCCTCGAAGCCGAAGTGCGTCCAGACGAAGTCGAAGTTCCCGGGGCCGCTGGGCTGGATATGCCGGGTCGAGACACTGTTGACCTGCTGCTGGAAGATCACGCTCGGGAACAGCGTCATCATCACCGCGGTCGGACCACCCCACCACGCCTCGGGCACGATGTCGAGGAAGCGGTCGTCGTTAAGCTGCATGCTCTCCTTGAAGCTCGAGACCTGCGTGACCTGGTCGGCCTTGCCGCTCGTGCCACGGGTCGAGATCATGGCCGCGTGCCGATGGTGCCGATCCATCTTCAGCTCCGACTTGTTGTCCGCGCGCCAGAGCCCGAAGGTGACGAACCAGGTATGCAGCAGGCCCGGGTGGTACGGATCCTTGATGTTCTCCTGCATCAGCTTCCAGTTGCCCGGGATGCGCTGGCGGTTGTAGCCGAGGATGCGCAGCTTGCGGCCGTTGAACAGGCGATCGAAGTACCCGAGGATCGCGGGACCCATGAAGTCCTCGAGCGATTCGACCTCCGGATCGAAGGACGCGAAGACCACGCCGCCGCGCGTCGCAACCTTCAGCTTGTTGAGGCCGTGATCCGCCGGCTTGAAGTCGGGCGGCATCCCTCCGTTGACTTTGCCGTCCTGCTTGACGCCGCGGCGGAAGGGCACGCCCTGCAGGTCGCCCTTGAGCGTGTAGTTCCACTGGTGGTATGGGCAGGTGAAGCCGCCGTCCTTGCGGTTTCCATGGCGCTCGCGGCAGAACTGCATGCCGCGATGGGCGCACACGTTCTCCACGACGTTGATGGTGCCGTCCGCGTCACGGACCATGATCACCGAGCGTTCACCGACCACCGTGCGCTTGAAGTCGCCGGCGTTCGGGATCTCGGCCTCCAGGCCGACGTAGCACCAGTGGCCACGGTAGAAGAGGCGCTCGAGTTCCCGGCGATGCTGATCGGCCTCCGTGTAGGCCATGAAGGGAATGCGGCTGGTGCCCTTGTCTTCCCAATGGATCTTCGCGGGGAAGACTGCTGATGCGTCATCCATGTTTTGTCTCCTGTGTGCCATCGCACGTCGTGGGGTGCTCGAATGATCGCGATTCCCGGGTCATCGATCAATAGAATATGGGCAATAGTGCAGATTGATTTGGTGAATGTGAGGAGGCGCCATGGAGCTCAAGGACATCGATCTCAACCTGCTGGTCGTCTTCAATCAACTGCTCATCGACCGGCGGGTCTCGAAGGCCGCGACCAACCTCGGCCTTTCCCAGCCCGGGGTGAGCAATGCCCTTGCGCGCCTGCGCAAGCTCACCGGCGACGCCCTGTTCCTGCGAACGCCCAAGGGCATGGAGCCCACGCCTTTCGCGGAGCAGCTCGCCGAGCCCACGGCGCGTGCCCTGCAGGTCATCTACGGGGCGCTCAACGAGGAAACGTCGTTCGACCCGGCGACCTCGAACCGCTCCTTCACCGTGGGTATGACCGACATCGGGGAGATCTACTTCCTGCCGAAGCTGATGAAGGAGTTGTTGCGTGTCGCGCCCGGCGTGTCGCTCAGCACGGTCCGAAACACCGCCGTCAACCTTCAGGACGAGATGGAGGCAGGCCACGTCAGCCTGGCCATCGGGCTGTTGCCGCAGCTCAAGGCCGGCTACTTCCAGCGCCGACTCTTCAGGCAGCACTACGTCTGCATGTTCCGGCGCGGCCACGCGCTCGGCAGGCGCGAGATGTCCCTGGATGAATTCTCCGCGGCCGACCACGTGGTCGTGGTTTCAGAAGGGACCGGCCATGGCCAGGCGGACGAGCTTCTGAGGCGCAAGAAAGTGGCTCGCAAGGTGGTGCTGACAGTGCCGCACTATGTGGCAGTGGGCCACATCCTGCATGACACCGATCTGGTGGCCACGGTTCCGGAGCGACTCGCGCAAGCCTTGGTGAAACCGTTCGGCTTGTCGTACGTGCGTCACCCGGCCAAGCTCCCCGAAATCGCGATCAACTTGTTCTGGCATGGCCGCTACAACAAGGACCCTGCGAACGCATGGCTGCGTTCGCTGATCATCCGGCTTCACGGCGAAGGCGCGACTGATTGAAACGCGTGTCTGGTCCCGGGCCGCGATTGCTCCGGGATCGGTCGGAGCTTTATCAGTAAATACTTGACACCTAAACTATTCGACCTTAAATTTGTATCGCCGCGAGAGTTTGTGTGCAGCTTTCAGCGGCATTCCCTTTAACGCACTTGTTCAAACAACGCGCGCAGGCGCACATTCAGGAGTCGCAAATGTCAATGCTCAAGATCGCCAAACTCGTCACAGTCGCTCTCGGTGCCGCGGTCGTCGCAGCCGGTGGAGCCGGCGCTGCCGCCGCCGCACCGGCAAAGCCCAGCATCGTTCTCGTGCACGGTGGGTTCGTCGACGGATCCGGCTGGGAAGGCGTCCATAAGATCCTGAAGAAGGACGGATATGACGTCACCATCGTCCAGAACCCGACGATCTCGCTGGCTGACGATGTCGCGGTCACGAAGCGCGCGATCGCCGCTCAGCAGGGTCCGGTCGTTCTCGTCGGCCACTCCTATGGCGGTGTCGTCATCACCGAGGCAGGCAACGACGAGAAGGTGGCGAGCCTTGTCTATATCGCTGCGTTCGCGCCCGACAAGGGCGAGTCGGTCGGGTCGTTGATCAAGGACCCCGCGCCCGGTGCACCGGTGCCCCCGATCCTTCCGCCGCAGGACGGATTCCTGCTGCTCGACAAGGCGAAGTTCGCCGCCTCTTTCGCGGCGGATGTGAAGAGCGAAACGGCCACCTTCATGGCGAATTCGCAGGTGCCGTGGGGCGTCGCCGCCTTGGGCGGCGCGGTTGGCGAGCCAGCGTGGAAATCGAAGCCGAGCTGGTATCTCGTGGCCACGGACGACAAGATGATCCCGCCGCCGGCGCAGCGCAGCATGTCCAAGCGCGCGGGTGCCGTCGTCACTGAAACCCCTGGCAGCCACGCTGTCTACGTTTCGAAGCCCCAGGCTGTCGCCGCGTTGATCAAGCGAGCCGCAGACAAGGTGTCCGTCGCAGCCAAGTAATGCATTCGGTCGCTGCCCGCGTGGCGGCGATGAAGTCGTTGGTGTCATCGCGCGCAGCCTCTACTCCTTTTGGCGGATGCACTTCTTCGCCAGCCGCGCGCAGACTCGGCGTCCCTCGCTTCGGAGCGACCCGACGGTTCATTCGTCTGGCTGTGTTGAGGGGTGAAGTCAAAACTAAAACGAAAGTGCCAAGTCGGGCGGAGCATGTGCCGCCTTGACCCTTCTGGACGCGCATCGAAGTCCGCTCGATCGCTGCCGGGAACGCGTGGCCGGCGAAACGTCGACCCAGTACGCATCAGCATCAGCATCACCGTCATCGGTTTCCCATAGACGCTTCGGTGAGGAGGAGGGTGATGGCGTTGTCGACGTGGGTTGCATTCGCCGAATCGGTCGAGCATGGCTTGCGAGCGAAGATCGTCTCGCTGCTCGAAGGATCCGACCTCTGCATATGCGCCTCGAGCGAGTCGCCGGTCGGTGTGCTCGTGTTCGACGCGATCGATGAGCGCGTGCTGTCCATGCTGCGCGGGGCCAGCCCGGGCAAGGCGGTGCTTGCCCTCTCGGTCGGTGCCGAGCCCGTGCCGGGTCCCACGCTGTGGTCGCTGATCCGCGCGGGCGCGTTCGACGTGCTGCAGTGGCCTCGCCTGCCTCCGGTTGCGGAGGATGTGGCCTGTCGGCTTCGGCGCTGGTCGATGGTGAGCGCGCTGCTCGAGTCGCCCCGCGTGTGCGGCTCGCTCGTCGGCGCGAGCCCGGCCTGGCGCCGCGTGGTGCGCGGCATCGTCGAGGCGGCCTCCTTCACGGCATCGTCGGTGCTGATCACCGGCGAAAGCGGGACGGGCAAGGAACTGATCGCGCAGTTGATCCATGACCTCGACCCGCGGCGCGGCAAGGGCGACTTCATCGTCGTCGATTGCACGACGGTGACGCCCGAGCTGTCCGGCAGCGAATTCTTCGGTCACGACCGCGGCGCGTTCACCGGCGCCCTGAGCGCGCGTGACGGCGCGTTTGCGCTGGCCGACAACGGCACCCTGTTCCTCGACGAAGTGGGTGAATTGAGCACGGCGCTGCAGGCGCAGCTCCTGAGGGTCATACAGGAGCACAAGTTCAAGCGCGTGGGCAGCAACACCTGGCAGACCACCCACCTGCGTCTGGTCTCGGCGACCAACCGCGATCTCGAACGCAGCGTGGCGGAGGGCAGTTTCCGTTCCGATTTCTTCTACCGCATCGCGGGATGGCAGTGCCGCACCGTGCCCTTGCGCGAGCGCAAGGACGACATCCTGCCGCTCGTACGCCATTTCATGGAGAAGGAGTTGCCGCACGGGGCCGACGTTCCGATCGACAGCACCGTGCAGGAGTTTCTGGTCACGCGCGACTACCCGGGCAATGTGCGCGATCTGCGTCAGCTGGTGACACGCATCTGCCATCGCCATGCGGGCAGCGGCCCGATCACGATCGGTGACATTCCCGACGAAGACAGGGCCGGCTGCGACGGCAGCGTCGCGCCCTGGCCGGAGAGCAGTTTCCGCTCGGCCGTGCGCGTGGCGGTGGATCTCGGCATCGGCATGAAGGACATCGGCCAGGCGGCGACGGAGCTGGCGATCGAACTGGCGCTGGAGCGCGAAGGCGGCAACCTGCAACGCGCAGCCGCACGCCTGGGCGTCACCGACCGCGCGTTGCAGATACGGCGGGCGAGCCAGCGGGATGCGAACGTGTCAGCCCGCGTGAACTGACGGCGCCGCCTGCACCGCGGCCGGGCGATGGCGGGCGAGCGGCCTGGCGCGCGCCCGTGCGGTCAGCCGCAGGAAATTGCGGCCGAGGACCAGGGCTTCGTCATGCGATGGCAGTCGCAGTGCCCTGATCTTCGCGAGCTCCACGCCGGGATGCAGCCAGGGGCCGTCCGATCCGAACAGCAGCTTGTGCGCGCCCGCGCGCCGCACGGCCTGCGCCAGCAAGTCGAAGCGGCGCACGCCTGCGCTGTCGGTGTAGATGTTGGGGTGGCGCACCAGGTGGTCGATCAATGCGAGCTGCGCGCGCCAGTCGTCGGCGAAGCTCCCCAGGTGCGGCACGATGAAGTTCACGTCCGGGAACTCTCCGGCCAGCAATTCGGCCTGCCAGACTTCACCCACCACGTCGTAGAGCACCGGCAGGCCATGGGCCTTGGCGACCTCGCAGATCTCGCGCGTGATGTTGGCGTCGTGCCGATGCAGCTTGATGCCGATGAAACCGAGGCGCTCCACGCCCTCGCGCACGAGTGCGGCGATGCGCCCCCGGTCGCGCGAAGCGTGCACGAAGACGAAGCCGCAGTAGCGCTCGGGGCTGCCCGCCACGATCCTCGCCACCGCGCGGTTGGCTTGCGCATAGTCGGAATGGAAAGCGGCAAAGAGCACCGTGCGATCGATGCCCGCCTGCGCCGCCCGCCGCGCGTAGTCTTCCAGCGGCGCACCGCTGTCCCACGGGCCGGTAAAGCCGTCGCCCGGTCCCGCGTGGACGTGGCAGTCGATGATCATTGCCGGCTCGCTGTTCAGCCGAATGCGCCTTGCTCGGCTTCCCAGTTGAAATTCGCCGGCAGCGTGAGCTGCCCAGGCGTGATCGTTGACGACGCGGGGAACGGGTCGCCCTTGTCCTTGCTTGTGCGCAATGCCGGCGTCAGCAGGTGTATGAGTGACGTCGGCAAGACGTTGGTGACCTTGATCGCGCCTTTGGTCAACACGGGCAGCCTGGGAAGTTGGTTCCCCGTCAGTTCGCCGGCTCGCCTCAGCAGCCTCGCAAGCGCGTGCTCGACCATCCGCACGACGCCGCCAGTGCCACGGTTGCCACGATTGCCCCGCACTTCGGCGAGATAAAAGCGCAGGCCGGGATACGTCTTGCCCCACTCGACATATTTCGCATCCCCCATGCGTCGGGCAAAGGTGTCGGCCATGCCCACCTTGAGGATCTTGATCTTGCCCTTCGACGGTGCTGCCTGGAAGGCGATGTAGACGCCGCCGAAGCCGCGCGCGTTTTTGACCACGTCCTCACGGGTGTAAGGGTTCTTCATCCACTTGAGGGTGGCGGTGAGCGGGCCCAGGAAGGTCTCCTGCTCCAATTCGCCCAGCTCGCCGAACTCGAATTCCTTTGCCGGCGCGACGGGTGCGGCGGGCTTGGCGCGGCCCCATGTGCGCCACACATCCGGGATCGGGTTGCCGTCGCCTATCTTGAAGCCCGGGCCCCCGTCCTTGAGACCGAGGTTGTCGACAGCCCATTGCCCGACGCCGGACCAGATGTCCGGCCCGGGGTCGTTCTCACGCGAAGCACTCGACTGGCGATGGGCCAGCACCGTGCGCAGGCCCATCGTGCGAATCAAGTGGCGGATGAGGCGTCGACCGGCCTCGATCTGCGCCGGCGTGACCCGGTTGCGCCCGAACTTGTCGCCCTCCCACCACTTGCCTTTGACGTTCGGGAAATTGCCCGCGAATTCGACCGCGACGCTGCCGGAATTGAATCCGTTCGACGCCCAGATCAACTGCTCCACCGGATGGATCTTCAGGATCCTGCCGTCGGGCAGGATCGCGAAGTGCGCCTTCAGGCGCAGGTAGCCGCGCATCGGCTCCTTGCGCTGGAAGCAGCACGCCATCTGGTGCAGCACGAGGGCGCGGACCTTCTTCATGTCGCGCGCGCCCTTTCGAATGCTCTTGTCCGACTGGGCAGTCAGGTCGATGATGCCGTCGCTGCCGATCACGGCACCGAAACCCGATTCGCCTTGCATGGGCAGGATCTCGAACCGGGAACCGTGCGGGTTGAAGTTGTCCATGGCGATTCTCCCGTCGATGGGGTGAAAAGACGCAGCTCGCCATCAGGCACCGACGACGACCAGCGTGCCGCCGCGCCGCACCCAGGTTCCGCTCATGGCCGAGGCTTGCGCCGCGACCTGGGGCGCGAAGTTCGGAAGGTGCTGCCGCGCCGCGCTTGCAATCGCCGACTGCACGGCCGCCTGGACGTTGCCGCCGTTGACCGGCGGCTTGAAGTTCTGCGCCGCGGTGCCTGCAATGCGCACGAGGCTGCGAGCCATTTCGAATTCGCGATCTTCGAGTTCCAACTCGCCGAATTCCAGCTCGAGCGCCTTGCTCAATGCACCGCCCAGTGCGCTGCCGACCGCGGTGCCGACGCCCGGTATCGGGATCAACGAACCGAGTGCGCCACCGACAAAGGGCAAGGCGGCCTTTGCAACCGACTTGAGTGCACCGGAGAACGGCTTTGCCACCTTGGCGATGGTGCCGCCGACTTTCTTGATGCCCTTCCAGAGCTTGCCCAGGAACTCTTCGAGTTCGGCTTCGTTCGTGACCGACAGCAGTTCGGCGGCGAGCGCGATCTCCTCGCTTTCGCTGAAGACACTTTCGCCTTCGTATTCGCCTTCGTATTCGCCTTCGTACTCGGCCTCGTAAGGGCCTTCGTACTGACTTTCTCCTTCGTACTCGGCTTCTCCTTCTCCCTCGAACTCGTACGACGACTCGTACTCACCTTCGCCTTCGCCCTCGAAAGCCTCAGCCTGGCGAGGTTTGAAATCGATCAACTCGAACGCCGTCGCGCCCGGATTGCACTTGGGACATTGACATGTGAGCTTGTGCATGGTCATCTCCTGGTCGGGTGAACTGGAATCGGTGCTCGCGTCCGCCGCGGGGGCATCGGCTGGTGCTGCGCTGGCGGGTTCCGGCTCGGGCGCGGCGGCTGGCGGTGGCGGCATGCCCGCTGCAAGGCAGCTTTGCATGCAGCGCCGGTATTGCGCGCCTTGGCCGAAGGGCAGGGGGTCCACGCCCCACGGAGCCCAGGGCGCATAGCCGTAGGGCCGGGGCGGGCGCCGCGACGGCGGCTGCGACGATGGCGGCCTGGCAGGCCGTGTTTGGCGTTGCGGCGAACGGCGCTGCGCTGCGCCCTGGCGTGAAGAACTCCTGCGCGAGGAACCCTGGCGCGATGCGCCGGACCGGCGCGGCATGCCGCGTTCGAATTCTTCCGACGCGGTCTCGAACTCGCTGCCCGTGGACATCAGTTCGAATGAGGTGGGTGCGTTCATGATGTCTCCAGAGGTGTTGCGCTCGCGATGGCATGGGGTTGCAAGGCTCGAAGGGTCTGCGCGAGCGCGTCCACGGCCCGATCGATGCAGTCGGTGGTGTGCGCCGCGGTGAACACGAAGCTGAGCCTCGATGCGCCGGTGCCGCCGCGCTGCAGCACGGTGCGCACGCGCCGCTGCAACAGGCCCGTGTGCAGCGCGACCGCATCGATGCCCTTTGCGGACACCAGCGACTGCACCGGGAACTCGTTGCCCGTGGTGGACAAGGACAGTCGCGCGATGCGCTCGCGGAACTGCCGCACGCGATGCGACAGCCGAAGCCTGAGCGCATCGCCGCAGCGCCTGTTCAGCGCCAATGCATACCTTGCCGCGTGGATCACCGCCACCGATGGCGGACTCGTGTGGACGCGGGTCTGGCTGCGCGCTTCGAAGAGCCGGACCATCGCGCGGCTGCCCGAAAGCGCGGCCATCGGCACGCCGAAGCCCTTGGCGAGGGATGCGCCCACGATGATGGAAGAACCCCCCAGGCCATGGTGCCGCAGCGAGCCGCCGCCGCCCAGGCCAAGCGCGCGCCCGGGGCGGGCGCCGTGTCCGAGCACGCCCAATGCCTGCGTGTCGTCAAGCACCAGGAATCCGCCGTGCCGCGCGGCCAGCGCGGCGTAGCGCGCCAGCGGAGGCTGCCTGTCGCTGCCGGGCCGCAGCGCATCGCAGACGATCAGTGGACGGCGGCGCAGCTTCGTCGCACTCGCGATCAGCCGCTCGAGCGCGACGGCATCGCCGAACGGAAACGACTGCACCGGCGTGCCCAGCGCCGCGCCGCGCTGGACGCCCCAGCTTGCGATCGCGTAGGTGCTTGCTTCGATGTAGATCGTCGTGTCGTGCCGGCTCAGCACGCCGAACAGGTCGAAGAACAAATGCAGCGTCGAGGGCAGCAGGGTGCTTGCTTCGCATCCCTGCAAGGCGGCGAGTTCGGCGCCGACCTCGGCTGCACCCGGTGGCGCCTGCAGGGCGGCCGGACGTCCGAGCGTCAATGCCTCCCATGGCGGTACGCTGCCGCTCGGGTGCTGGAACCCGAGGTACAGCGACGACGTGAAGTCGAGCATGGCGCCGCTCGATTCATGCGGTGCGCTGCTGCACGGCCAGGCGCTTTTGCAGCAGCAGCGAGGGCAGCGTTGCGTCTGCCGTCTTGTCGGCAGTCTCGCCGCTCAGTTCGACGCCCGTTGCGGCCCAGAAGGAGTGGTTGTAGCCCTGGATCTGCGGCCGCCAGAAGCGCGCCCAGTTGAAGGCCTGGGTCGGCTCGAACACCTCGCTCCACGCGCCGTAGCGAATGCTCAGCAGCAACTGCTCGCCGAAGATCGCCAGGTTGCGGAAGTGCACGACGCTCGTGTCGGTCCAGCCCTGCAGCTTCTTCATGGCGTCGACGCGGTCCATCCATGGTTCGGGGTAGGCCACCATGATTCGCGTCGGCAGGAACTCGCGGAACTCGGGCCGCGCCAGCAGCCATTGCTGCATCAGCATCTCGATGCGGGCGGTCGAGGGCAGGTCGCCGAACTGGTTGTGCGCGCCCTGCGACATCACCAGGTGGACTTCCTTCAGTGCGTTGAGCACCGGGAAAGCATCGGCCTTGACCGTCGTGTCGTCGTCCTGCTTGAAGAACACGGTGCACAGGCGCAGCAGGTGGTTGAAAGACTCCAGGAACTGCGAGCGCGTGTCGGCCGGGCGCATGGACCGTATCGCACGGCCATGCAGCCGCATGCCGTAGTGGTGGTCGTATTCGTAGTTGCGCCGGTTCACCGTGAGGCGGTGCTGCTCGTCTTGCGTGTAGCCCCAGATCAGGTTGTTCAGCGGGCGCAGCGGATCGATCTCGAGGTTGGCCAGCGGGTCCGGCGTTCCCGGCGAACGGATGTTCTGGAAGCGCCGCGTGACCGCGTTCATCGTCTGCACCAGCATCGCTTCTTCGAGCCAGTAAGACCAGATCAGCTCGACCAGGCAGGGGTTGGCCAGCTTGTCCTGCACGAAGCCGACGCAGAGGCTGTCGTCCACGCTGTCGGGACTGGTGATCGGGATGTCCGGCAACTTGCGGCGAATGAGTGCCAGATAGGGCAGCACGCGCCCCCGGCCCATCGGCCCCAGGGGTTCGAGGTAGCGTTCGAAGGCGGGCCCGAAGGCGCCGACCGGAGGCAGGTCGCGGCGGTCGAGGTAGGCGTTGTCCTCCCGCCGGTCGAAATCGGGAGACCGCAGCACGGCACAGTTGACCATCACGAAGGCTTCGGTCGCCGCTTTCAGCACGCGATAGGCATCGGTGTCGGTGAATGGCAGGAAGCGCTTGCCCTTGAGCTGGTGGAAGAGCTTCTTTTCCGCCGGGAACGCGTTGGACACGGCCTGCCTGTCGTCGGTGCAGAACAGCAGGTCCATGTAGTGCAGGTAGTTGTTGAACGACAGCGCATCGGTGCCGCTGCGAATGGCCACCCACAAGGGCAGGTCCGGCGTGCTCTCCGTCTCGGTGCGGGTGAGCGAGACACCGACGTTGCCCGTCACGGGAATGGGCGGTTGCGCCGCGACGTTGACGTTCTCCTGCGCGTCGAGTTCAGCCGTCGACTGCGCGCCCGCCCCGCCGCTGGCCTTCAGGGCGTCCGCGGACAGCGGGATCCGCAGCGTATAGACGCGGTTGAGATACCCTGCGTGCCCGGCCGTCCATGCGTACTCGTCCACCGTGTCGGAGTCGCTGCGCAGCGGCATGGTGCCGCGCGGCGCGACGATCGTCGCGTCGAGCCCTGGGGCATGCGTGAACGTCGACACCATGTTGTCGCCGGCTCGCGGCTGGCGGCAGTTGAGCGGCTGGCAGTCGTCCGACTGCACGACGGTCGCGATCGAGGCATTGATGGGCGGTTCCAGATGCACATGCGTCGCGCAACCCGGCTCCACGCTGACCCAGTCTGACGCGACGCCCGTCGGATTGTTCAGGTAGACCAGCGCGTACGTGTCGGGGTCCAGGTCCTCGAAGGCGGTAACGCCGTGCGGGTTGGTCTGTTGCACGCGCTCTGGCATCACGCTGCCGAGCAGTTGGTACGGTTTCGGCGTCGTCCCCTGCTTTCCCTTGGCTTTCCTGTAGAGGGCGATCGATGCGCCGGACACCACCGCACAGGCTCCCGCTGCGTCGGTGACCTTGACGACGATCGACGCCTTGCGTTCTTCGTTCAAAGCGGTTTGCTGCGTGTTCATTTCATACTCCTTGGGTGATGGTCAATCGGCGGTCGGACTGAAAGAGGGCCAGGCCGGGCCTCGTGCGGATCGCGTCGCCCGCTGCGGCGCAGGTCGACGACATCTCGAGCGTGCTGGCAAGGGCCCAGTGGGTCAGCAGCTTGCCGAGCAGCGCGGCCTCGTCCTCCGGGCTCAGCCGGCCGTCCGAGCGCGCCTGGCCGATCACGGCGAAGACCAGCGAGGGCGGGGCGCGGTACATCTGTTCGGGCATCCGGCACCAGAGCCGGTAGAGCATTGCGAGACGCGCGGGCTGGCGCTGCGAAACCAGCAGCGCCTGGGTCAGCGTCTTGCCGCGCAGTGCCGCCGGCCGGTGCTCGACCAGCACCGTCACGAAGGCCGGCAGGATGGCCTGCAGCCGCTCCAGCAGGCGAAGCGATTCGGTGTCGAGGCCGCGTGTCGGGTAGAACGATTCCCACAGTGCGGCGAGCCGCTGCCACTGCGGGTGCGGATAGAGCGCCTGGCCCATGGCGCAGCTGAGCTTCACGCGGATCCACGGCACCGGATGCGGATCGTCGACGTTGAGCCGGAAGACAAACGCACGCGGCAGGCTCACGACCGCGATCAGGCCCATCGGCGCCGCGATGCCGATGCGCGCCACCGACCAGAAGTCCGCGACGATCTCGGACAGCCAGCGCTCGAGCAGCTGCCACGCCAGTGCGTTCGGGCCGGCGCCGTGCTGCAGGCCGCGAAGCACCGGGCGCAACGAAGCCACGAGGTCGAGCAGCGCTGCCGCCTGGTGGCCCACCTCGTGCACGAGCGATGACGCAATGCCGCTGCCGATCATGCGTTCGCGCGGCACGCGTATCACGGCCACCGGGTTCTCGCCGCCGCCGGGCAGGCGCGTGCGTGCGCGCCGAATGGCGGCGCCCGGGCCGCGATCGAGATAGCAGACGACGGGCGGGGACTCGTAGTACGCGCCCGGCAGCGAAAGCGCATCGGCGGACACCACGTCGAGGCCCGACAGCCAGACACCGCTCTCGTTTTCGCTGCGTTGCGTGATCACGTCGTTGAACAGATCGAACTGCGTGAGCACGGCATTGAACTTGAGGCGCAGGTAGGAAAACCTGCGCTGCGCTTCGGCCGCGGTGGCCTGCGCCGCACCCGGGCCCTGCAGCCACGCGATGAAGGCGCGGACCATGCGGCGCAACTCGCGACGGCCCGTGATGAGGTGGCGTTCGATGGCCGACTGCGCGGCCGGAAGAAGGTTGGCCGCCGGCACCATCGGCTCGACCAGCGCAAATGGCCGGACACGGGCGAGCCTTGTCAGGAGCGCTCGCGCTTCCTGAGACAGCATCGATGTGGGATATGCGCCGACGGCCATGACGGTTCAAACGCCGTAGAGGACGATCTTGCTGCCGCGCCGCAGCCAGCGGCCCGAGCGACCGGTTGGCTGCGAAGCTGACGGCGTACCGCCGGCGCGGGCGAGCAGCCCGGGTGCGTGCTGCATGGCGGCTGTCATCGCGGCCTGCTGGGCCACTGCGCGCGGGTTGGCGCCCTGCGGTGCCGCGGCCGCCGTGGCTGCGGTTTGTCCGGCGATGCGGACGAACTGCTTGGCGCCTTCGAACTCGCGGTCCTCGTTCGCCATTTCGCCTTCGAGGCCGAGCGCGCTGCTGGCTGCGTTGGCCACGCCGGCGCCGATCTTGGCGCCCAGCGGTCCGCCGAAGTAGCCGCCGATGGCGCTGCCGGCCATCGGCAATGCCTTCTTGGCAACGCCCTTGAGCACGCCGCCCACCGCCTGCCCGGCGGGAGAGCGAACGAAGGAGCCGACCGCCTTGGTGGCCCTGCTCACGAGGTCGCCGAGAAAGCGGTCGAGTTCGCCTTCGTTGCTGACCGACAGCAGTTCGGTCGCAAGCTCCGTCTCCTCGTTCTCGTTGAAGGTGCCGCCTGCTTCGGGCGACCATTCGCTTTCCCCGAACTCGAACTGTTCGTTCGCATATTCAAGCTGTGTTCGATCGATGTCGTGCATGGTTGGCTCCTTGCGGTGGGTGACTGCGTTGAAATCGCGAACGCTGGGGCGCTCGCCGTTGGGACCCGAAAAAGAACTGCGTTGGCCGGCGCCGTCGCGCAGCAGCGCGGGCGCTCCATGGCGAGCGGCCTCGATGACGGCGCGCGCTGCGACGTTCTGCGCAGCGAGCGAAGCGGGCAGCGCGGCGGCATGGCGCACCGCATCGGCTGCGAGTCGCACGAAGCTCCTGGTCAGCTCGAACTCCTTGTCCTCGGGGCTGAGCCCTTCGAGCTCGAGGCCGAAGATCTGCGCGGCAGCGGCCACCGTCTTGGGGCCGTGGGGTGCCCCGAGCGCTCGACCCGCAAAGGGCAGTGCGTTGCGCGCCAGACCCTGCAGATGCTGCTGCAATGCCTGTGCGACGCCAGGGTTCAACGGGCGCGAGGCGGCTTGCGCGGCGCGATCCACCAGGCGCCCCAGCGTCGCGCTGAACGACGCGTCGCTGCGCGCTTCCAGAAGTTCGGCGGCGAACTCCATGACCAGGCCTTCATTGAAGGTCTCGGCGTTCGGCGTGAACTGGCGTGCCACTGCATTCTGCCGACCGTCCGCAAAGGCATCGGCGCCTTCCAGCTCCGGGCTGTATTGCACGAGTCGTTGGTTCATGGAAGCCGCGTTCATGACCCACTCTTCGCAATCGGTATGCCAGGCGCGAAGGCTCTGTTTTGCGGGGCTACGGCGGGTATCCGGCGAAGCCTGTTTCGTTCCGGCGCTTCGAAGCGGGCGGATCGGCGAAACGTGTTTCGGTTCCGGGCGGAGATCGCTCCGATCCCGAAGCCCGCATCAGCCCATCACTTCAGGCCGGCTCCATGCCATGGCGGCGCTTTGATTCGGCGCTGTCCACCGAGGCCATGAAATCGAGCAGCGCACGGACGGCGACGGGCTGCGCGCAGCCGATGCCCGGGGCGGCCGAAAAGGTCGTGATGATCTGAATCTCCGGCGGCAGGGGGCCGATCAACTGGATTCCCTCGATGCCCATCAGCTCGCTCATCTGCTGAAATCCAAGGGCGGCCTCGCCGCGCGCGACCAGCGCGCCGACAGGCACGCCGGGCGGCGCCTGCACCAGCCGGCTCCGGATCTCGCCGGCAATGCCCCAGCGCTCGAACAATGCGATCAATGCGACGCCGCTCGGGCCGGTGGAATAGGCGATGCCGGCGACGCCCTGCACAGCGCTGCGCAGCGCATCTTCCGTGGCGATGTCGGGTCGCTCGGCGCCGGCGCGCACCACCACGCCGACGCCCGAGCGGACCAGGTCGACCTTGCCCGCCGCGTCGACCTTGCCTGCGGCGGCCAGCTTGTCGATGGCGTCGGAGGCGAGGGCCACCACGTCGAAGGGTTCGCCCGCAGCCACGCGCCGGGCGGCTTCGACACCGCCGACCGCCAGGAAGGAGACCGGCACGCCGGCGAGCCGCGAGTGCGTCGCCGCGAGCTCGTCCAGCAGGCCCCGCGTGGCCATCGAGCAGATGCCTTGGATCGCAGTCGTCATGGTGATGGGTCAATCCGGCTTGATGTTGGCCTCGCGGATCAGCTTCCCGTAGCGGGCTGCGTCGCTCTTGAGCAGCTTCTCGAACTGCGCGGTGGGCCCGGGCAGCGGAACGCCGCCTGCCGCCGCAAGCTGGTCGCGCACCTCGGCCGATTCGAGCGCCTTCTGCACCGCTTCGTGCAGCTTGGCCTGCACGGGCTTCGGCAAGCCTGCCGGCGCGACGAAGCCGTACCAGACGCTGGACTCGAATCCCGGGTAGCCCGACTCGGCCACCGTCGGCACGCCCTGCAGGACTGCGGAGCGCTCGGTGCTCATCACCGCCAGCACCTTCAGCTTGCCGGACTTGACCAGCGGCAGCACCTCGAGGGCATTGACCGCCACCACGTCGACGTGTCCGCCGAGCACATCGGTGATCGCCTGCGCGCCGCCCTTGTAGGGCACATGCCGCAGCGAGAGCTTGGCCGTGTGCTGGAACAACTCCATCGCCAGATGCGGCGTCGAGCCGTTGCCCGGCGTCGCCACGGTCACGCCGCCCGGCTTCGCCTTGGCCGCAGCCACCAGGTCCGGCAGCGTCTTGATGGCCGAGTCCTCGCGAACGGTGAATACGACGGGCACGCGGCCGACCGTCGCGATCGGGGTCAGGTCGCGTTCGAGGTCGTAGGGCGCCGGCTCGAACAGCGATGGATTCACTGCCAGCGCGTTGGCCGCCAGCAGCAAGGTGTAGCCGTCGGGCGGGCTGGAGATCACCGCCTTCACCGCGATGTTGGTGCCTGCGCCGGGCTTGTTCTCGACGACGACCGGCTGGCCGAGGATGGCCGACATGCGCTGGCCGACCGAGCGCGCGATGGCATCCACCGCGCCGCCGGCGCTGTAGCCGACCAGGATCTTCACGGGCCTGGATGGGTAGGCATCGGCGGCGACGGCGTCGCCATGGATCGAGCAGCCGAGCGCCAGCAGCCCGGCGAGACAGAGGAATTGACGGCGAATGGGTGTGTTCATGAGTGATTCGAGGGTTGAGGGGGCTTGTCGTCCCAGGCCTGGGGTGCCGCGTCCTTGCCGGCCACGGAATAGAGCGCGCCAGGTGCGTTGCGCGTTTGCTGGAATTCCTCCAGCGATTGGCCGCGCATGGCGGCATAGATGTGAAGGTTGGACACGCCGACCACGGCGCCCAGCTTCTCGAGCATGAAGAAGATGACGCCGTAGTGGATCAACCCGCGCCAGTCGCGCCGTCGCACCAGGTCGCGCTCCTGCGTCGTCAGTCCCGCCGCTTCGAACGCGGCATCCTCGTCCGCGAGGAAGCGAGCCCGGTGATCGGGGCGTGTCATTCCATGCAGGAACTTGTTGAGGCGATAGGCGCGCACGCTGGTCTCGAGCGTGAACGGATAGCTGCCCTCCAGCGCTTCGATGCCGGCCAGCTGCTCGTCGACGTGGCGACGATGCCGCTCTGCCTCGCCCGCGATGGGCGGGCTCGCGAGGTTCTCGTAGATCGCGGTCGCGATGCCGGTCATCGAGGGCAGGTAGTAGCTCTGGTGCGTCTTGCGCACGTTGGACGAGAGAGCGCCCCGCATGACCAGCCACATGATGACTTCCGCGCCCTCGAGGCCGCCCAGGGTGGCCAGCTCGGCCTGCGTCATCTCGGCGAGCCGCACCGGATCGTTCTCGATCAGGTCGAGGAACTGCGCGTCCCAGGCCGCGTTGTTGAAGCCCGCGCGTTCGCCGTGCACCTGGTGCGACAGGCCGCCGGTTGCGACGATGGCCACCTTCAGGTCTTCCGGATAGCTTTCGATCGCGCGTCGCAATGCCTGTCCCAGGCGCCAGCAGCGCCGCGCCGATGGCACGGGCGACTGCAGCACGCCGACCTGCAGCGGCACCACCGGCGTCGGCCAGGCCTGCCCGTGCGGGCACAGCAGCGACAGCGGCGAGAAGACGCCATGGTCCAGCGCCCGGTCCTGGAAGAAGGACATGTCGAACTCGTCGGCCACCAGCGAGCGGCCGATGTGCCGCGCCAACGCCGGGTGGCCGGCCAGCGCGGGCAGATCGCGTGCGCCGCCGCCCTCGTCCGCCACCTCGTGGCGTTCGCCCACGCCGAGGGAGAAGGCCGAATAGTGATCGAAGAAGAAGGAGCTGACGTGGTCGTTGTAGATGAAGAACAGCACATCGGGCTTGCGCTCCGCCAGCCAGCGCTGCACGGGTGCGAAGGCTTCGAAGATCGGCGCCCAGACCGGGTCCTGCTGCTTGTTCTTGTCGAAGGCGAAGCCGATGGTGGGCGTGTGCGAACAGGCGACGGCGCCGATGATGCGAGCCATGATGGGTGCTTCCGCCGTCAGTCGATGTAGCGCAAGCCGGCCTTGGCCAGCGGCTCGCGCATGGCGTACATGTCCAGGCCCAGCACGCCCGAGGCGAGCCTGGCGCGCTTTTCGCCCTCGTTGGCCTCGCGCTTGCGCGCGGCCTCGAGCGTTTGCGCGGCGCGCGCGCGCGGCACGCAGACCACGCCGTCGTCGTCGGCCACGATCACGTCGCCCGGATGCACCAGCATGCCGGCACACACCACGGGCACGTTGACCGAGCCCAGCGTCGCCTTGACGCACCCCTTGCTGCTGATGGCGCGGCTCCACACGGGGAAGTTCATTGCCTGCAGCGTGCGCACGTCGCGCACACCGGCGTCGATCACCAGGGCGCGCGCGCCGCGCGCCTGGAAGCTGGTGGCCAGCAGGTCGCCGAAGTAGCCGTCGGTGCATTCGGCGAGCGTGGCAGCCACCACCACGTCGCCCGGGCGAATCTGCTCGGCCGCCACGTGCAGCATCCAGTTGTCGCCCGGCGGCAGCAGTACCGTGACGGCGGTGCCGGACACCTGCGCGCCGGGGTAGATCGGACGCATGTAGGGCTTGAGCAGGCCGACGCGGCCCATCGCTTCGTGCACGGTGGCCGAGCCCAGCGCGGCCAGCGCGTCGGCCGTGGTGCTGTCAGCGCGTTCGATGTTGGGGTAGACGACGCCGATTTCGTACATGTTCGTGCCTCCTTAACGGCCCTGGGCCTTGAGCGCGGCGTCCAGCCGCGGGTAAACGCGCCGTGCGTTGCCTTCGTACACCTTGTGGCGCGTCTCGGCGTCCAGCGTCGGCGTGGCGTCGACGTAGCGGCGCGTGTCGTCGAAGTAGTGGCCCGTCTCCGGATCGATGCCGCGCACCGCGCCGATCATTTCACTGGCGAACAGGATGTTGTCGGCCGGGATCACGCGCGTCAGCAGGTCGATGCCCGGCTGGTGGTAGACGCAGGTGTCGAAGAAGATGTTGTTCAGCAGGTGATCCTTCAGCAGCGGCTTCTTCATCTCCTGCGCGAGGCCGCGAAAGCGCCCCCAGTGGTAGGGCACTGCGCCGCCGCCGTGCGGGATCACGAAGCGCAGCGCCGGGAAGTCCTTGAAGAGGTCCGAGGTCAGGCACTGCATGAAGGCCGTGGTATCGGCGTTCAGGTAGTGGGCACCGGTGGTGTGGAAGCAGGCATTGCAACTCGTGCTCACGTGCACCATCGCCGGAATGTCGTGCTCCACCATCTTTTCGTAGAGCGGGTACCAGTGGCGGTCGGACAGCGGCGGGCTGGTCCAGTGGCCGCCCGAAGGGTCGGGGTTGAGGTTGATGCCGACGAAGCCGTAGTCCTTCACACAGCGCTCCAGCTCCGGGATGCAGCTGCGCGGATCGACCCCGGGCGACTGCGGCAGCATGGCCGCGCCGATGAAGTGCTCGGGGAACAGCCGGCTGACGCGAAAGCACAGCTCGTTGCACAGGGCCGCCCATGTCGAAGACACTTCGAAGTCGCCGATGTGGTGCGCCATGAAGCTCGCGCGCGGGCTGAAGATCGTCAGATCGCTGCCGCGCTCCTTCATGAGGCGCAGCTGGTTGCTCTCGATCGATTCGCGCAACTCGTCGTCGCTGATCTTCAGATCCGAGGCGCGGGGCTTCAGCGCGGCATCCTTGATGCCCGCAATCTGCTGATTGCGCCAGTTCTCCAGCGCCTTGGGCGCGGTGGTGTAGTGGCCGTGGCAGTCGATGATCATTTGCAGTCCAGTCGGTGGATGTCTCGGTAGCACTGAGTGTGGTCGCCAGCGTCGCCGCGTGGCGTGAATTCGGGTTGCCTTGCCATCAGACTTTTTTATCTGATAGGGTTTGCACCGAGATAGGAGATCCGGCTGTGAAGCCCACTCATCAGCGACACAAAGTTATCGACAGTGCGCACGGCGGCGCGCTCGGCATCAATCTGCGGCACCTGCGCGCGTTCCTCGCCGTGGCCGCGGCCGGCAGCATCGCCGGCGCGGCGGAGGCGCTGTACCGCGTGGCCTCGGGCGTCACGCGCTCCATCTCCGAACTCGAAAGCGGGCTGGGCAGGCCGCTGTTCGATCGCCGCTCGCGCGGCATGGCGCTGAATTCGTACGGCGAGCTGGTGCTGGTGCGCGCGCGCCGGATCGAGCGCGAGTTCGAGGACGCACGGGCCCAGCTCGCCGCTCGCAGCGGCATCGGCGCGTCCGCCGACGTCCACTCGCTGTTCGCGTCGATACTGAACGGCCGGCGTCTCGCGGTGGTCGCAAGCCTGGTGGAAAAGCGCAACATGCCTGCGGTCGCGCGCGAGTTCGGGATCACGCAGCCGGCCATCAGCAGCGCGCTGAAGGACCTCGAAGCCGGGCTCGGTCTCGCGCTCTTCGATCGCAGGACGCGCGGGCTGTCGCCGACGCCGGCAGGCGAGATCGTCGCGTTCTACTTCAAGCGGGTGCTTGCGGAACTGCGCCATATCGGCCCGGACATCGCCGCCAGCGAAGGGACGCTGCAGGGGAGCGTGAACGTCGGCGCACTTCCTCTCGGCCGCACGCAGATCCTGCCGTTCGCGATCGCTTCGCTGGTCGCGCGTCATTCGGGTCTGCATGTGGCGACGGTCGAGAGCCCGTACGACGCGCTGGCGGCATCGCTGCGCAGCGGCGACATCGACTTCATCCTCGGCGCGCTGCGCGGCGCCGACGAGGCGAAGGACCTGCAGCAGGAAGCGCTGTTCGAGGATCGCATCTCGGTGATCGCACGCGCCGGCCACCCGCTCGCGCGCGCTGCGCGCATCGACTTCGACGCATTGCGCCAGGCGAGGTGGGCGCTCTCGCGGCCCGGCTCGCCGTCGCGCGAACTGCTCGAGCGCTTCTTCTCGGAGGCGCGGCAGGCGCCGCCCACACCCACGGTAGAGACCGGCGATCTCGCGGTGCTGCGCGGCCTGCTGCTGGAAAGCGACATGCTGACCGCGATCTCGGCGCACCAGCTGCGCTACGAGATTCGCGACCGCAGCCTGGTCGTACTGGATTTCCCGCTCGACCGGACGCGCCGCGAGATCGGGCTCACGCAGCGCCTGGGCGCATTCCCCTCGCCGGGCGCGCGGGCGTTGATGCAGGAGATCAGGGCGGTGGTGGCGCGATCGCCCGATTTCCGCGCGATGGTGCAGCGTTCCGACTAGCCCGCGGCGTCAACCTGGCGGCCCGTGCCGGCGATTTGAGCCCCTGCCGCAAGATTTCATATGACATGCACTGGCGCGGCTCTGACATCCGATGGTGACTGTGTGCGTACACATTTCGATCAAGAGTTGTCAAAAGGAGCGGGACATGAACACGGCACACACTTCGCATCCAGGCCGGTGCTACGAACTGCGCTTCCAGTCGCTGTTCCGGCAAGGCCGAGGCTGGGCGTTCCCTTGCGACGCAGGCGGTCACGTCGACATGGACTCCCTGAGCGAGCGGGCGCGAAACAACTACCTGTACGCGCGCGCGGTCATCGGAATCGAAGTCGCCCATCCGCACGTCCGAGCAAGGACTGATGGGATGCCCTGTTCTCACCCAAGACCGGACTACTCATGCGCAGGATGACCGGATTCGCCCTCGGTCATCGGCGCCGGCGGATCGTCGCCCTCCACCGCGTTGCGCCGCCTCGCCAGGTAGGTGTCGCGCATGAAAACGTAGGGGTCGAGCTCGATGGACTTCAACGTCTTCTCGATGCCTAGCAACTCGGCGCGTTGATTCTCGATCCGCAGGGCGGCAGCGGCATTGCGGACATCATGGTCGCGCAAACGCAGCACCGGGTCGGTGGCAAAGTCGACGCCCAGACCGGCCGTGTCGCGAACGCTCGATGGGCCCAGCAGCGGAAGCACCAGGTACGGGCCGCTTCCGAAACCCCAGGCGCCGAGGGTCAGCCCGAAGTCTTCTCGTTGCCGCTCCAGTCCCATCGGGGTTGCCAGATCGATCAGCCCCAGCAGGCCGAATGTCGAATTGAGAGCCACGCGCCCGGCGTGCGTGGCTGCCATCGTTGGTTTTCCCTGCAAGAGGTCGTTGGCGATCGTCGGAATATCCGAGAGGTTGCCGAAGAAGTTGGACACCGCCCGTCGGAGCGGATCCGGCGTGACGGTTTTATAGGCCACCGCCACCGGTCTGAGAACTGCGCGGTCTACCGTGTCGTTGAACGAGAACGCGGCCCGGTTGTAGCGCTCGAACGGATCGGCAGGATCTCGAAGCGTGCCGGGCGGCAAGCTCGCGCATCCTTGAATGACGACTGCGAGCAACGCCAATGCAGTCCGCTTCAGAGTGGATCGTGTCATGGGATCGCTGCCTATGTGCTTCGACGCTTTCGCAGCACGGCCGCGAGACAGCGCGCGATGTCCTGCCTGACCAGGGGCTTGGTCAGCACCTCGCTGACGCCCACTGCCCGCGCCCTGGCCGTGAGCGCCGGTGTGACGTAGCCGCTCATCAGCACGATCGGAATGTCGCCGCGCAGCTTGCGTATCTCTGCGGCCAGTCCCGACCCCGGGAGTTCGGGCATCGTCTCGTCCGACAGGATGGCGTCGAAGCCTTTGGGGTCGGTCCTGAACGCCTCGAGCGCGGCGACGCTCGACGTGAAGCCCACGGGTTCGTAGCCGAGTGCGGCAATGACCTCTTCGCCGCTCTGGACCAGGGCTGTTTCGTCGTCGACCAGCAGGATCCGCTCACCGTCGCCGAGGAGCGGGCGCGCGGGCAGTTCCTTCTGCGCGGCGCCGTGGCCGAACCAGGGGACGTAGACCACGACGCGCGTTCCGGCGTCCGGCGCACTGACGACCTCGATGCCACCGCCCAGGTCGGTGACGATGCCGTGCACCAGCGAAAGACCCAGCCCGGTGCCCCCCATGCCCTTGGTGGTGAAGAACGGATCGAAGATGCGCTCGATCATCGTGGGCGGGATGCCTTCGCCCTCGTCCTGCACCGACAGGCGCACATACTGGCCGGCCGGCAGCTCGCCCGTCGCGACCAGCGTGCTCTGCAGCTGGCTTGCCAGGTCGAGGCGGACCGACATCGTGCCGCCCCGCTTCATCGACTGCATGGCGTTGGTGCAGAGGTTCATGACGACCTGGTGGATCTGCGTGGGATCGCTGAACACCGCCGCATCGCCTGCCACCAGCTCGCGCGTCAGGGTGACGCCGGGCGGCAACGAAGGCTGCAGCAGGTCGAGCGCCTCGCTGACGACCGACTGCACGTGCACGGGCACCCGTTCCCCCGCGCCGCTGCGGCTGAAGGCCAGGATCCGCTCGACCAGCGATTTCGCCCGCAGCGCGGCGGTCATGACGCCTTCGATATGGCGCTGCAACGCCGCATCGGCGCCGGCGCCCGCGCCGGCGCGCGCCAGTTCCCCATAGCCGAGGATGGCACCGAGGATGTTGTTGAAGTCATGGGCGATGCCGCCGGCGAGCGTCCCGATGGCCTCGAGCTTCTGGGCCTGGCGCAGTTGCAGTTCCAAGCGATGCCGCTCGCGCTCTGCGCGTTTGCGCTCGCTGATGTCCTCGATCGAACCGGCCATGCGCAGCGGCGTCCCGTGCGCGTCGCGAACGCAGACGCCGCGGATTCGAACCCAATGCTCGCCGGCGTCGGCGGCCAGGCGGAATTCGCCGTCGTAGAGGGATGTCTTGCCTGCCAGGTGCTCGGCGATGGCCTCGGCATGGCGCTCGCGATCGTGCGGCCGGAGGCGAAGAACCTCGTTCCACTGCGACGTCGTGCGCGTGTTCGGGCCGCTCGGCTCGATGCAAAGAAGATGTTGCGCGCGCTCGGAGTAGTAGAGCTGATCGGCCACCACGTCCCAATCCCAGATGCCGTCGTTGGCCCCCGCGACCGCAAGGGCAAAGCGCTCTTCGGACGCCTTCAGGCCGGCGCGCGCGGCTTCGACCCGTGTCAGCTGGCGAAGCACCGCGATGAGCAGGCCGGCAGCCACCGCGACCAGCAGCGCGGTACGAATCACCGTGCCGATGGCCTGCTCGCGCCACGCGTCGAGCGCGACGGTCGCGTCTTCCGTCACACTGACATGGAGCGGATGCCCCTGCACCGGGAGAGTGACGCCATAGCGCTTGGCCTTGTCGGCCGCGCTCACGAAGGCGACCGGCCGCGCGGGGCCGGCGCCCAGGTGGGTCGACGCTATCAGCTGGCGGTACTCCGGCGCGCTTCGCCCGACGAGTTCGGGCATGGCGGGATAGCGCGCGACCATCGTGCCGTCGCCGTGCAGCAGGTTGACGGCCATGCCGGGGCTCAGCGCCGCGCCTGAATAGAAGGTTTGAAAGTAATCGGCATTGATGGCCGATGTGACGATGCCTTCGAACTTTCCGCCGGGACCTTCCAGGCGCGCGGCGATGGGAATGATCCAGCGGCCCGGCGTCTCGGATTGCATGACGGTGTCGGTGAGGGTCGCCGAGCCGGATTGGGTGCTCAGGACGGCGAAGGTCCTGCGGCCTGCGATATTGCCTGTGGGGCTCGGCCACCACTCGCTGCTGGCGCGGCGTTCGCCCGTCGCGTCGGCGATCACGATGCCGCCGGTGGCGCTCAGCAGGGCGCGCTGCTTGCGCAGGTAGTCGTGCATCTCCGGGCTGCCGGCAGGCGGAAGTTCACCCCTGCGGTAGGCCTGGGCGATCTCCTGCACCACGACCTCGACCGGCATCAGCGATGCCCGTGTCTGCTCCGTGAGGACGTGCGCCAGCGTGTCGATCTCGCGCTCTGCGTTGTGACGCGCTTCCTGGCGCGAGCGGACGATGTCCTGGGCGGCGCTGGCGACCAGGGCCACGACGAACAGCGTGCTGCACGCAATGATGATGCGTCGGCGACGCCGGAACGGACCTGAGGCACCGTGGCTCCGTGCAGCCGGGGAGGATTCAGTGCTCACGGCATGACTCGTTGGATGGAGGGCTGGGCTTGCAGCGCCACTCTTCAATGACAGGTTGCCCCGGTGCCAAGGACGACACGTCGACTTCCATCGGGGCTGCCGCAGCGAGCGCCGCGGCCGACGGCCCGAGACTCGCGACGAAGGGCGAGATCGCACCCAGCCCGATGGCGACGACTGCCGTCGTTGCATACAACAGCATCTCGCGGCGCTTCAGCGCTTGTTCGGAGGCCGCACGGGCGCCAGCGTTGTTTTCGTGGGAGGGCATGAGGATTTCCTGGCGAAGGGATCGGACCGGTGCAGCAGCTTCCCAGCACGCCGTTGCGGGACGACTACCGCGCCGCGCAGACGTGTTACCGATGCCACACGACCCCAGCGCCCGAGCTGTTATCGGCTTGCCGTCGAAGCGGTCGCCACGGCGCTGTTGTCGCTGGGAAGCTCTCCGTGGTGCTCGGCCAGGTAGACCGAGCCGCTGTCCTCGCCATCCAGCGCGCCGAGCGTGCCGTCGGCCTTTGCCTGCGCCAGCTCCGCCTTGACCTCCGCACGCGGCTCGGTCGAGCGGAAGTTCTCCGCCAGGTAGGCCGAGCCGCTGTCCTCGCCGTCCAGTGCGTCGAGCGTGCCGTTGGCCTTTGCTTGCGCCAGCTCCGCCTTGACCTCCGAGCGCGGCTCGGTCGGGTGGAAGTTCTCCGCCAGGTAGGCCGAGCCGCTGTCCTCGCCGTCCAGTGCGCCGAGCGTGCCGTTGGCCTGGGCCTGCGCCAGCTGTGCTTGCACCTCGGCGCGGGTCAGCCCCTGTGCCGAAGCCATGCCGGCGCTGGACAGCGCCGCGGCGGCGGCGAGAACGGCGAATGCTGCATTGAGTTTCTTCATGATCTTTTCCTTTGCGCGCATCTGAAAAAAAAGAAGGGGCGGCGCCGGCAGACACGCATCCAGCGATGCCCCGGACAAACGCCCAGCGCTTGTCGTGGCGCTACTGTCGAGGCCATGCGTTGCGGATCCGTTTCATCGCGTCCGACGCGCAATGCAGATGAAACGGCGTCCGTAGCCGAACCGGCCTCGTCGCGCGCTCGCGCTCTGTGTCCGCCGTAACACAAGCAGCGCCGCACGTAACCCCGCTGGCATCGTCGACCTGTTCAATCGCCGTCAAGCACCGCGGACGCGGTTGTTCAACTTGCTGGAGCTCAAGCCCATGCGTTCGCATGAAACATTTCTGCGCTGCGGCTGCATCGCCGCGGCATCAATGCTCTTTCTGCTGAGCGGATGCAGCGGCTCGAAGAAAGAGGCAGCGGCACCACCACCGCCGGAAGTCTCGGTCGCCACGGTCCATCGGCAAGCCGTCCCGGTGACCACCGAGCTGCCGGGTCGCACCTCGGCGTACCTCGTGGCGCAGGTCCGCGCCCGTAACGACGGCATCGTGTTGAAGCGTGAATTCAAGGAAGGCTCGGATGTCAAGGCGAACCAGCGCCTGTACCAGATCGATCCGGCGCCCTATCGCGCCGCCCTGGACAGCGCCGTCGCGACGCTGCAGAACGCGCAAGCCAACGTCGTGGCGGCCAGCGCTTTGGCGGAGCGCGACAAGGTGCTCATCAAGGGCAACGCGGTCAGCAAGCAGATGCTCGACAACGCCGTCGCCGCAGAGGGCCAGGCCGTTGCGGCCGTCGCCTCGGGCAAGGCCGCCGTCGAGACGGCCAGGATCAATCTGGGCTACACCGATGTCGTCTCGCCGATCTCCGGCCGCACCGGTGTCTCTCTGGTCACCCAGGGCGCCTTTGTGCAGGCGAGTGCCGCGACGCTCATGTCGACCGTGCAACAGATCGATCCGATCTATGTGGACCTGAATCAATCCAGCCTCGCCGGCCTGCGGCTGCGCCAGGACGCGGCCAGCGGCAAGCTGAAACTGAACGGTCCCGACCAGGCGAAGGTGACACTCACGCTCGAAGACGGCGCGCAGTACCCGTTGCCCGGAGCCCTTCAGTTCACCGACATCACGGTCGACCCGGGCACGGGCTCGGTGACGGTGCGCGCCATCTTCCCGAATCCGCAGCATGTGCTCCTGCCCGGCATGTTCGTGCGCGCCACCATCGACGAAGGCGTGAACGACAGTGCGCTGCTGGTGCCTCAGGTCGGCGTCACCCACGACCCGAAGGGGCAGGCCACGGCGCTCGTCGTGGGCGCCGACGACAAGGTCGCGCTGCGCGCGATCCAGGCGACGCGCACGGTCGGCGACCAATGGGTCGTCGAGGGCGGACTGAACGAAGGCGAGAAGGTCATCGTGGCCGGTCTTCAGAAAGTGCAGCCGGGCGCGCTGGTGCGCACCGTCGAGGCGCCGAGCGCACACGACGCTTCACGCATCGCGACTTCCGACGCCAAGTAGGAAGGGTCCGGCGATGGCAAAGTTTTTCATCGAGCGGCCGATCTTCGCGATCGTTCTTGCGCTCCTCATCATGCTGGCGGGAGGCTTGTCGATCTTCACGCTGCCGATCGAACAGTATCCGCCGATCGCACCGCCTTCGGTCCAGATCACCACGACCTATCCCGGCGCCTCGGCGACGACCGTGCAGGACACGGTGGTACAGGTGATCGAGCAGCAGATGAACGGGCTCGATCACCTGCTGTACCTGGCCTCGACCAGCGACGACACGGGTCAGTCGACAACGACGCTGACCTTCGCGCCCGGAACCAACCCGGACATCGCGCAGGTGCAGGTGCAGAACAAGCTGCAGCTCGCCACGCCGCTCTTGCCCGCGCCGGTGCAGCAGTCCGGCATCCGGGTCACCAAATCCAGCAGCTCGTTCCTGCTCGTGGCCGGATTCGTGTCGACCGACAACAGCATGAACAAGTTCGACATCGCCAACTATGTCGTCTCCCATGTCCAGGATCCGGTCAGCCGGATCGACGGCGTCGGCAACTTCAACGTCTACGGCACGCAATACGCCATCAGGATCTGGCTCGACCCGCAAAAGCTCAACAGCTTCGCTCTCACGCCCCTGGACGTGAGCGCCGCCGTGACGAATCAGAACGTCCAGGTCTCCGGCGGCCAGCTCGGCGGGACGCCGGCCGTCTCGAACCAGCAGCTGAACGCGACGATCACCGAAGCGACGCTGCTGCGCACGCCCGAGGAATTCGGCGCCATCCTGCTCAAGGTGCTTCCGGATGGCTCGCAGGTACGCCTGCGCGATGTTTCGCGCATCAACCTCGGCCCCGAGACCTTCGCCGTCGACTCGAAGTACAACGGCCAGCCGGCCTCGGCGATGGCCATTCAACTGGCAACCGGTGCGAACGCGCTTGCGACCGCCAATGCCGTGCGAGCGCGCATCGCGGAGCTGTCGGCGTATTTCCCGCCTGGGCTGAAGGTCGTGTATCCGAACGACTCGACGCCCTTCATCAGGGCCTCGATCACCGAAGTGGTCAAGACATTGTTCGAGGGCATCGCGCTCGTCTTCCTGGTGATGTTGCTGTTCCTGCAGAACATCCGCGCCACGATCATCCCCACCATCGCGGTGCCGGTGGTCTTGCTGGGTACCTTCGGCGTGATGGCGGCGCTGGGCTTCACGATCAACACGCTGTCCATGTTCGGCCTGGTGCTGGCGATCGGCCTGCTGGTCGACGATGCCATCGTCGTGGTGGAAAACGTCGAGCGCGTCATGGCGGAGGAAGGGCTGTCGGCGCGCGAGGCCACCCGCAAGGCGATGGGCCAGATCACCGGTGCGCTCATCGGCGTGGCGATGGTGCTCTCCGCGGTGTTCGTGCCGGTGGCGTTCTCCGGCGGCACGGTCGGAGCGATCTACCGGCAGTTCTCGCTCACCATCGTCTCGGCGATGCTTCTTTCGGTGTTCGTGGCGCTCACGCTCACGCCGGCGCTGTGCGCGACCATTCTCAAGCCGCCCAAGGAAGGGCATGAGAACAAGAAGGGTTTCTTCGGCTGGTTCAACCGCCGCTTCGAGAGCGGTCGCGACAAGTACGTGCACGGCGTACGCCATGTGATCGCTCGCTGGGGACGCTGGCTCGTCATCTACGGCGCCGTCATCGCCGCGGTGGGGTGGCTGTTCGTCCACTTGCCGACATCGTTCCTGCCGACGGAGGATCAGGGCTACCTGTTCGTTCAGGTGCAGACGCCGCCGGGCGCGACGCAGGAGCGCACGGGGGGCGTGCTCGACGAGGTCAGCAACTATCTGCTGAAAGACGAGGCAAAGATGGTCGACGCCACGTTCATCGTGAACGGCCTCAATTTCGCCGGCCGCGGCCAGAGCCAGGGCCTGGTGTTCGTGCGGCTGAAGGACTGGAGCGCGAGGACGACCGCCGATCTGGACGTCGGCGCGCTGACCAGTCGCATCGCCCAGCATTTCTCGTCGTACAAGGATGCCAGCATCATCCCCATCAATCCCCCGCCGATTCAGGGGCTGGGCACCGCCGCCGGCTTCGACTTCGAACTGGAGGATCGCGGCGGGGTCGGCCATGACAAGCTGACGGAGGCGCTCAACCAGCTGCTGTCGCTCGCGAAGCAGGATCCGGCGCTCGCCCTGGTGCGCCCCAACGGGCTGGCCGACAACCCGACGTTCAGGGTCGACATGGATCGCGAGAAGGCCAGCGCCTTGGGCGTCTCCGTGAGCGATGTCGACCAGACCTTCTCGATCGCCTGGGGTTCGCAGTACGTCAACAATTTTCTCGACACCGACGGCCGCATCAAGAAGGTGTTTATCCAGGCCGACGCGCCGTACCGCATGAACCCGGAGGACCTGAATCAGCTTTACGTGCGCAACAGCAGCGGCGGCATGGCGCCGTTTTCCTCCTTTGCCAAGGGAACATGGACCTACGGCGCGCCGCAGCTCCAGCGCTACAACGGTGTTCCCGCGATGGAGATCCAGGGGCAGGCTGCGCCGGGCGCGAGCAGCGGGCAGGCCATTGCGGCGATGGAGCGGCTGATGCAGAAGATGCCCCCCGGCATCGGCTACGAGTGGACGGGGATCTCACTGCAGCAACAGCAGTCCGGCTCGCAGGCGCCGTACTTCTATGCGCTCTCGATCCTGGTGGTTTTCCTGAGCCTCGCCGCGTTGTACGAGAGCTGGTCGATTCCGTTCTCCGTCATCATGGTCGTCCCACTGGGCGTGCTGGGTGCGCTGGCTGCGACGAGCTTGTTCGGCTTGTCGAACGACGTGTACTTCCAGGTCGGCCTGCTCACGACGATCGGGCTGTCGGCGAAGAACGCCATCCTGATCGTGGAGTTCGCGCGTGAGCTCCAGGCACAGGGCCGCAGCGCGCTGGAGGCCGCCATCGAAGCGGCGCACATGCGCATGCGGCCCATCGTCATGACCTCGATGGCCTTCGTCCTGGGCGTGCTGCCGCTCGCGCTCGCGAAGGGGGCGGGCTCGGGCAGCCAGAACGCGATCGGCACGGGCGTCATCGGCGGCATGCTCACCGCGACCTTCCTCGCCACCTTCATGATCCCGATGTTCTACGTCGTGGTCGTCGACAAGCTGACGCCGAAGCGGGCGCAGCCTGCATCGGCGCCGGCATTGCCTGCTGCGCTTGCGGCCGGCGCCGTTTCGGAGGGACACTGAAATGAGACTCCGCCAACATGCCGCGATCGTGGCAACAGTCGCACTCGCCGCCGGTTGCTCGCTGCAGCCGCTGTACCAGCGGCCGGCGGCGCCGGTCGCCGCCGCCTTCCCTGCCGGAGAGGCCTACAAGGATCTTGCAAGCGGGCCGGGAAGCACCACGCTGCCTGCAACCGATATAGGGTGGCGCAATTTCCTCGCCGATCCGCGCCTGCAGCGGCTGGTCGGGATTGCGCTCGAGAACAATCGCGACCTGCGCGTCGCAGTGCTGAACGTGGCTCAGGTGCAGGCGCAATATCGGGTCCAGCGTGCCGCCCTGTTTCCGGCGGTGAGCGCAGGCGCCAGCGCCTCGAGTTCGAAGACGCCGGGGAGTCTGTCGACAAGCGGGAGCGCGACCGTCGCCCACGACTTTGCGGCGAATTTGTCCGTCGCGTGGGAGATCGATTTCTTCGGCCGCCTGCACAGCCTGTCGGATGCCGCGTTCCAGCAATACCTGGCGACTGCGCACGCGCGCCAGGCCGCCGAGATCCTGCTGGTGTCCCAGGTCGCCGATCAATACCTCACCGTGCTCGCGTCCGACGAGCAGCTCGCGGTGACGCGCGGGACGCTCCAGACGGCCCAGGCTTCCTACAAGATCCTGCAGATGCAATTCGACGCGGGCACTGCATCGGAGCTGGATTTGCGGCTGTCCCAGACCATCGTCGAGCAGGCTCAGGCCAACTATGCCGCGCAGGTCCGGCTGCGCGCACAGGCGGAAAACGCATTGGTGCTGCTGCTGGGCCAACCGCTGCCGCAAGACCTGCCGCCCCCCGTGCGGCTGGGCGATCAGGCGATCCTTGCCGATATTCCGGCCGGACTGCCTTCGGACCTGCTGACGCGCCGCCCGGACATCCTCCAGGCCGAGGCCGTCCTGCGGTCGGAGAACGCGAACATCGGCGCGGCGCGGGCCGCATTCTTCCCCCGGATCACGCTGACCGGCGCACTCGGCACGGCGAGCTCGACGCTGGGCGGGTTGTTCGGGGCCGGGTCCAGCGCATGGTCCTTCGTGCCATCGCTGGTGCTGCCGATCTTCGACGCCGGCGCGAACCAGGCCAATCTGGACATCGCGAAGGTTCAGAAGGACATCGGCATCGCGCAGTACGAGAAGGCGATCCAGACGGCGTTTCGCGAGGTTTCGGACGGCCTCGCGGCACGCGGCACCTACGATGATCAGCTGGCGGCGATGCAGCGCCTCACCGAGGCCGAGCAGAGCCGGCTGAAGCTCGCGCAGATGCTCTACGACAACGGGGTGGACAGCTACCTCGATGTACTCACCGCGCAGACGGACCTGTACAACGCCCAGCAGGCGCTGGTCTCGGCGCAGCTGAACAGCCTGACCAGCCTTGTCGACCTGTATCGATCGCTCGGCGGCGGCTGGATTCAGCACACGGGTGACGCGCCGCGCCCGGCCGACAATCCGGTTTCATGATCGGGACCCGACCCCCATGTTCTCTCTGCCCCCCGTCACGCAAGCGCTGATCTTCGTCAACGCCGCGGTTTTTCTCGCGCAGCTGCTGCTCGGCGGCGCGGCGCTGGATTCCCTCGCGCTGTGGCCGCTCGGATCGGGGTTCATGCCGTGGCAGGTGCTGAGCTACGCCTTCGTCCACGCGAACCTGCTGCACCTGCTGTTCAACATGTGGGGGGTCTTCATGTTCGGCAGCGACCTGGAACGCACCTGGGGCCCGCGCCGCTATCTGAGCTACTACCTGGCTTGTGCCGTGTCGGCCGCGGCGGCGCAGCTGCTCGTCGGGGCTCTCACCGGAGCCCAGTATCCGACGGTGGGCGCTTCGGGCGCATTGTTCGGCCTGCTGCTGGCATTTGCGATGGTGTTTCCGAACCGCACCGTCATGCCCTTGTTCCCGCCGATCCCGATGCGTGCCCCAGTGTTCGTCGCGGTGTACGGAATACTGGAGCTTGTGCTCGGCGTGACGGGAACACAGGCAGGCGTCGCGCACTTCGCCCACCTGGGCGGCCTCGCGGGCGGCTTCCTTTTCATGCGCTTGTGGCGCGGCGGCCGGTATTGACGCGCACGCGCCTTGTCGACCGGGGGCGTCGGCGGCAGCGCGGCGCTGCCAGCCACGCGGTCTCTATTACCTGTGCCCACCGCCGCCGCCGCCGTGACCCCCACCGCCGTGGAACCCGCCTCCAGCGAACCCGCCGCCGTGGAATCCGCCACCAGGGAATCCACCGCCGTGGAATGCGCCGCCATGGAAGCCTCCTGCAGGGAACCCTCCGCCCAAACGCGGTCGCCCGCCCGTCACGAAACCCCTCGCGACGCCGCCATGGAACGCGCCGATACGATCGATGCGCGGAACTGCGTGAACGAAGTCGCCGCGATGGGCGAACGCGCCGCCGTGGAAGATGAACGGGGCACGGTCGAACAGGGCTCTTCTGGCGTGCCAGTCGAAGCCCCAGTGGTGCCAGCCCCAGCCCACCCCTGCGAGAAGGCCGATGCCCAGTCCCGCTCCGAAATAGATGCCCGGCCCGTCGTCATAGAGTCCCGGAACCCCGAGCCAGCCCGGATAGGCTGCCAGCGGGTCGCCATACACGAGCCAGGGGTCGTATTCCGGCACGTAGACGACCTCGGGATCTGTCGGCTCGATGGCGATCGTCTGGCCGTCTGTCTGCACGACCTGCTGACTCGTGCTCTGCAGGCCACCTGCCGCCTGCGCTCGCTGGCGCAGGACCTGGATCGCGTCCATCAGTGCATCCTGCTGGTTCACATAGGCATCCCCGAGCGCTGAGGTCCAGGACAGGTTCTGGTTCATGTTGTCGAGAACGGCCGGGAACTGCGTGAGCGCCTTGACGCTGGGATCCCAGGCGCGTGCATTCACCGCGTCGATCAGTTGCTGCCCCTGCAGACCCGGATGCCTCTGCATCCAGCGCCACGCCTCCACGACTTGCGCCGGATACGTGGCGGCGGCGAGGATCTGCGCGACCAACGGATCCGGGTCCAAGGCGATCGGCGCCGCCAGCTGCTGCAGCTGGTCGGTGGACTGGGACGCAGGCGCTTGCGCCGCGCTGGCGACTTGAGCGGATGCGTCGGCGCCGTAGGCGGGCGGCGCGCTCTGCGCATGGGCGTGCGTGATCAGCACTGCGCAGCAGGCAAGCGCCAGCACGGACAGTGCGGCGCGCGACGGCCTCGCAGGACGGTGGACCGGAGCGGTCCGGTCTCGAACGAAGGCCGCGGGGCGGGTTGATTCGATCCAAAGTGAGTTCATTGCAATGACTCCGCAAAGGTTGGTTGGAGGGCCTCGAAGTCGTGCCTCGAGTGCCTCCACGTTCGCCTTTGCGTGTATTCATTCGATGTCCGCCGTAGCAGTGCGGCATGAGGTCTGAAACGGCACGCCCCGTTTCAGTCGTCATGCCGGCGGGCGCTTCGGTCATCGGCAATGCGAATTGGTGGCGCACCATGGATCCGAAACTCCGGAGTTCTTCATGAAGAAGCTTTTCATCGCCATCGCAGTCGCCGGCATGCTGGCCGGCACAACCGCAGGTGCGGCGCTTCCCCGCGGACTGCTGGGCCAAGCCGCCGCTCCGCAACAGGCCGGGCGCATCGTGTTCATCGCGCCGACGACCCGGTACGTCAACGTGACCGACGGCGAGGTGGTGACCTTCCTTGCCAATGGCACGAGCTTCACCTGGAATTTCGATTGCCCGCCGGGGACTTCGTCCTTCCGGCTCAACCGCGTGGCGCCGGCCGGCGTGCTCGATCACATCGTGACCGCGTACGTGGCGCCCAACCGCGAATACGCGCCGGGAATCGATCTCTTGAACCGGGTGCCATTCAAGCACGGATGAGTGGGCGCGCGCCGCGTCGCGGCGGATTGTGGTTCATTCAGGAGCCTTCGACGGGCGCATACGAATCGTCCTTGGCCTGGCCCTTCCAGTGGAAGTACAGGTTCTCGCCGGACTTGCCGCGCAGGTCGACGAGCCGGGTCTCGGTCTGGCCATGGAGGCTGGCCGCGACGCGGTAGCGGCCATCGGGCAGGTTGAGGTTGACCATGGGGTCGGTATCGAGCAACACGAACACGGGGCGGCCCTGCATGTCGGTGATCCGCAAGTCGGCATCGGCGACGAACTCGTTGTCCTTGCGTTCGGAGAACTGCAGTCGCAGGTTGAAATCCTTGGCCGCCTTGCGCATGGCGGCCTCGTCGGACTGGCCGACGCCCCCGGTCATGACCTGAATCGGAGGACGCGCCTCGACGGCGACTTCTTCCTCCTGCGCGTGTACCAGCGGTGCGGCGGCGCAGAGCAGGGCAAGGGCCAGCGCGGAGTGCTTGGCAATGATGGACATCTTCATGGCGGTTCCTTTGCAGTGGTTGAACAAGCCGCAGCAAGGACTGCGGGCGAACTCAGTCTGGAAAGCGCCTGTGTCACCGAAGTTGCGGCGCAGCGCGGCCGGCATTACGGGTGCAACCGCGCAGCGCGAATGCTTCATCTGTCATCGACGGCGTCACCCTGCGCTCACACAGCGCCGGAACAGTCATGCGTTCCCGATGCTCTGAGTGAAAGGAGTCCTGGTATGAGGCGAATTCTGGTGATGGTGGCGCTGGCGATACTGTCGTTCGCGTCGTTCGCGCTGCCCAGCATCGACGAGGTGCAGGCCGAAGTTCAGCGCGGCAACTACGTGCAGGCCGAAAGCCTGATGCGCGAGGTGGTCAGGGCCAGGCCGGGCAGCGCCAAGGCGCACTACGTCTATGCCGAGATCCTGGCGCACAACAGGCATTTCGACCAGGCGGCGCAGGAGGCGCGCGAGGCGCGGCGGGTCGCGCCCGACCTGAACTTCACCCAGCCGGACAAGTTCCGCGCTTTCGAGCAGCTGCTGGCGCGCGAGCAGCGCACGGGGCGATCGTTGTCGAGCATGTCGTCCCCATCGACCGCGTGGATGCAGGCGCTGGGCGAGCGCCCGCCGGCGAATCGCAACAGCAGTCTCCCGGGCTGGATCGGGTGGCTCGCCGCCGCTGCGGTCGCGTTGCTGCTGTGGCTCACGGTCAGGGCGGTGCGCCAGTCCGCGGCGATGCCAGCCGGGTATGCAGGTGCCGGCTACGGTGCCCCTGCGCAGGGTCCGAATCCGGCTTCGGGTTCGGGTCCGGTTCCGGGCTACGGCCAGATGAACAGCCCGCCTTCGGCCGGCAGCGGCATGCTCGGGACCGGCCTCGCGGCTGCCGGCGGTTTCGCAGCCGGCATGCTGGCCGACAAGCTGTTCGAGGGCGGGCGCGAGCGCGGCATGTCCGGTAGCGGGGCAGCTTCGAGCGGCGGCCTTGCGCCTGGCGCATTCGACGAAGCGTCCGCGCGCAACGAGGCGGCCGGCGAACTTGAACAGCGCCAGATCGACTTCGGCTCTGGTGGCGATTGGGACAGCGGCTCCGACGCCAACGCGGACAACGGCAACAGCAGCGACGACGGCTGGTGACGCCCGGATTTCACACGCAACACCCCACCAAGGAGTACTTTCATGGCCCTCAAAGCTTCCCCAGTGAGCAGCAGCGCGCGCGTTGCAACATCCGCCGAGACGATCGAAATGTCCGGCCGCGAACAGCGCGCGGCGCCAACGCAGTCGTTCAATGAACTCTCCGACACGCATATCGCGCTCGCACGAAAGCCGCGGGCGGAGAGCGTCGCGGCGTTGAACCAACTGCTGGTCGACACGATGACCTTGCGCGATCTCTACAAGAAGCACCATTGGCAGACCTCGGGTGCGACGTTCTACCAATTGCACCTGCTTTTCGACAAACACCATGCAGAGCAGTCGGCGCTGATCGACGAGATCGCGGAACGAATCCAGACCCTCGGCGGAATCGCGATCGCGATGGCGGCCGATGTCGCCGAAACGACCATGCTCGCGCGCCCGCCAAAGGATCGCGAGCATCCGTCAGTCCAGCTCGCACGGTTTGTTGTCGCCCATGAACGCATTCTCCTGAGCGCGCGAGCGGCCGCGCGGCACGCCGCCGAGTTCGGCGACGACGGCACCAATGACCTGCTGGTGAGTGACGTGATCCGCACCAACGAGAGGCAGGCCTGGTTCATCCACGAACAGTTGCAGGACAACCGCATCTCGCTGGTGCAATGAGGCCGGCTCGCTCGCGCCCTACCGCGTGCGCGTGACATCTCTTGCCGATCGCGTCCGGATGGTGCGGCGTGGCCTCCGCCTCTCTCTCCCGGGAGGCGCGGGCGGTTGCGGCTTGCCTTGTTGCCAGAAGCGCTCCATCGCGACGTGTGCGTACGACGCCGACCATCCGATCAGCAGCAGCCCGTTCAGCGCTTCCGCGCCGGCCAGCATGCGCAGGGCACCGGAGGGCACGAGATCGCCGTAGCCGAGTGACGAGTAGGTCTCGAACGAGAAGTACATCGCCACGTTGAACGACGGCGCGCCGGCCGCGCCCAGTGTGCCCAGGCCGGCATGCCGGGCAAGCACGTAGTAGGCCCCCGCAAACACGACCACCTCCGCCACGTGGACGGCGAAGACGCCGAACATCACCACCAGCAGGCGCGCGCGGCCGGCAGCGCGCAGGCGGGGAAGGACAAGATTCAGCGCCTGCAGTGCCTCGTAGTGAATGCACGTTGTCACCAGCAGCAACGCGATGCAGCATCCATTGATCAAGGCCGTGGCGGACATCGAGGGCGAGGCGTAGTGAAGATCGGGTGCCCGATTGGGGCACACGGCAGCCTCGCCTACCTGACTCGCACGTCCGCGCCGCGCGACAGATGAAACAGCAGGTAATCCAGCCTCGCGCCAAGGCGACCGGGGCAGGAGGTCTCAGTACATCGACTCGACTGGCGCCGTGAAGATGTAGCCCGCGCCACGCTCGGTGACGATGAGCTGGGGGCGTGCCGGATCGGCTTCGATCTTGCGGCGCAGCCGCACGATCTGGACGTCGACCGTGCGGTCGTAGACCTCGGCGTTGTGCAGCCGGGAGAGGCTCATCAGCTGGTCGCGCGACAGCACCCGCTGGGACGCGCCGCAGAACGCTGTCAACAGGCTGAACTCGCCGTTGCTCAGTTCGAGCTTGCTGCCGTCCGGCGCGGTGAGCTTGCGGGTGCGCAGATTCAGCTCCCAGCCCGCGAAGCGGTAGGCGCGGCGCTTGTCGTCGCGCGCCGGCAGATCCGACGGCGCCTGGTAGCGGCGCAGCACCGCGCGGATGCGGGCCAGCAGTTCGCGCAGGCTGAAGGGCTTGGTGACGTAGTCGTCGGCGCCGAGTTCAAGGCCCATCACGCGATCGGCCTCTTCGGCATTGCCGGTCAGAAGCATGATCGGCACCGAGGCGCGCTCGCGCAGCGTCTGCGCCAGGACCATGCCGTTCTCGCCGGGCAGGCGGACATCGAGCAGGACCAGGTCGATGGCCTCGTCCTTGAACACTTCGACCATTTCGCGCCCGCTGGCCACTGCGGTGACGCGCATGTCGTTCCTGGCGAGGTAGTCCTCCAGCACGGCGCGGATGTCCGGATCGTCGTCCACCACCAGCACGTGTGGCAGATTGCCTGCGAGGGCAGGGGATGCTTCGGTGTTCACGGCGACGGCTCCGTCTTGAGATGTATCCAGGGGCGATTGTGGCGCAACGAGCCCAGCGATCACAACGCCTCGCGGCGGGGGCGGCTCGACTGCGGGCCGAGTGATGTTTGGCGCCGGACGTTGCCGCCCGGTTGCGAAACGCGCTCGTTGTGTTACGGCTGAAATCCGCGTTGAAGCGCCGCCGCTATGTGGCATTGGCTCAATCATGTGACACATGAAGACCGTCGAAGTTCATTTGCCGGAACCCTCGCAGCCGTCGACATCGCCCGACGGTTCGCGCCCGGTCGTGGCGCTTCTGCTCGTGCTGAGCATCGTTGCCGGCAGCACGGACGTCATCGGCTATCTCGTCCTCGACGGGCTGTTCACCAGCCACATCACCGGCAATCTGGTCCTCCTGGCGGCGCGGCTCGACGGCGGCCAGGCGCAGGTTTCAAAGATACTGGCGATTCCGGTCTATCTCTCTGCGGTCGGTCTCACGACGCTGCTGTCGGACCTCCTGCGTTCGCGAGGACTTGCCCCGCTGCGCTTTCTTCTCCTGCTGCAGTTCCTGTTGCTCGCAGGCTTTCTCGGGGTCTGCGTCGCGTCCGGGCCCCGCATCGATCCGCATGCGGCGAACGCGATCCTCGCGGGCATGCTCGGCGTTTCCGCGATGGCCGTGCAGAACGCACTGGTACAGATCTCGTTCGAAGGAATGCCGCCGACGGCGGTGATGACGGGCAACGTCACCCGCTTCGCGATCCATGTCATCGAAGCAGGACGCGGCGGCGATCCGGCCCGCCTGGTCAAGACGCTTCATCGAGCGGCGCGGACCCTTTCGATGATCCTCGGCTTCGCGAGCGGCTGCGCGCTGGGTGCGGCGTGCGAAGCCGCGGTCGGCATGTGGTCCCTCGCATTGCCGGCTGCGCTCGCCCTGCTGGCGCTTGCGATGGCCATCCAGCAGCGCCTGGGCGCGCCGCAGCAGTCCATGGAGTCGCTTTCGCTGCATATGCATTCGAGATCGGCCGGATCGCAATAGAGGGGAAACGACGGATGCGGACAGTCGAGCTGTGGCAAACGCCGCGCTATCAACCTCGAAAGGAAACTGAAATGAAAGCCCCCAAGATCCTCACCGTCGCCGCACTCTGTCTTCTTGCCGCCGCCGGCGCGCAAGCCGAGACCTACCAAGGCGTCCATCCCCTGACCACCCAGAACAGCCGCGCCGCGGTGCGCGCGGAAGCGGTGGTCGCAGCGCACAGCCCCGATCCCTATGCGGATGGCTACGGCGCCGATGTCCCGGCGACCATCGTCTCCACGGCCAACCCGGCGGCCGTTCACGAAGAAGCGGTGGTCGCGGCACACAGCCCCGATCCCTACGCCGAAGGCTACGGTGCCGACGTTCCCGCTGTCATCGCTTCAACGGCCGATCGAGCTGCGGTGCATGCACAGGCGGTTGCGGTCGCTCATCATCCGGACCCCTTCTGGTCCCTCTGGGAGCCGAGAAGCGGCGGTTCAGACAGCCAAAGCGCCACTGCGCAGAGCAGGTATTGAGAGGTGTGTTCCATGAGCATCGAAACCGTCCGTATCCAAGGCATCGATACCCCGGTCTCGCGCGTCGGCCTCGGGACCTGGGCGATCGGCGGCTGGATGTGGGGCGGAGCGGATGACGCGCTTTCCATCGCAACGATCCGCAATGCCCTCGACGCCGGCATCAACCTGATCGACACGGCCCCGGTGTATGGCTTCGGCCATTCCGAGCAAGTCGTCGGCAAGGCGCTGAAGGGCATGCGCAATCGAGCGGTGATCGCCACCAAGACAGCGCTGGACTGGCCGGATGGCAAGGTGCAGCGCAACGCAACGGCCGCCCGGATCCGCACCGAGATCGAGGAGTCGCTGCGTCGGCTGCGTACCGACCGCATCGACCTTTACCAGGTGCACTGGCCCGATCCGCAAGTGACGCACGAAGAGACGGCGGGCGAACTGGAAAAGCTTCGACGAGAAGGCAAGATCCTCGCGATCGGCGTCAGCAACTATTCGCCGGTGCAGATGGATGGGTTCAGCCGCTACGCGCAGCTCGCCACGGTGCAGCCCCCGTACAACCTGTTCGAGCGGGCGACCGAGCGCAATGTGCTTCCCTACGCCAAACAGCACGGCTTGACGGTCCTGGCCTACGGCGCCCTGTGTCGCGGCCTGCTTTCGGGTCGCATGAAGGCCGACACCGCGTTCGCCGGCGACGACCTGCGCAAGTCCGATCCCAAGTTCCAGAAGCCGCGATTCCAGCAGTACCTGGCCGCCGTCGAGGCGCTGCAGCGATTCGCGCAGGAACGTCACGCCAAGTCGGTGCTGGCGCTGGCGATACGCTGGATCCTCGATCAGGGACCCACTGTGGCGCTGTGGGGCGCACGACGACCGGATCAACTCGACGGCATCGACGCAGCATTCGGCTGGAAGCTCGGCGCAGACGATCTGCGCCATATCGATGCCCTGCTGGCCGAACACATCACCGATCCGGTGGGCCCGGAGTTCATGGCGCCGCCGCTGAAAAGGGGTTCCTCATGAAAATCGGATTCATCGGACTTGGCGCAATGGGCGCTGCGATCGCCACGAATCTGGTCGAGTCCGGGCACGAAGTGCACGTCTTCAACCGCAGCCCCGCCCGTGCCGAACCGCTGCGCAAGGCGGGCGCGACGGTCGCGGCAAGCGCGGCAGAGGCAGTTCGTTCGGCCAAGGTCGTGTTCTCGATGGTGGCCGACGATGCCGCGCTGGCGTCGCTGACCTTCGGCGATGCGGGTATCGCCGCCGGCCTGAAGCCGGGCGCGCTGCATGTCTCGATGAGCACCATCAGCGTGGCCGCCGCACAGGACCTCGCGGCGAGGCACCGTGAAGCCGGCCAGGGCTTCGTGTCCGCGACGGTGTTCGGCCGGCCCGACGCAGCGGCCGCGCGCAAGCTCTTCATCATGGCCGCGGGCGCGGACGAGTATCTGCGCGTTGCGGTGCCGCTGCTGGAACGGCTCGGGCAGTCGGTCGCTGTCGTCGGCAACGACCCGTCGCAGGCGAACCTCGTGAAACTGATCGGCAACTTCATGCTGTCCGTGATCATCGAGACCTTGGGCGAGGCGTGCGCGGTGGCAGGCAAGGCGGGGATCGATCCCATGCACCTCGTCGAGCTGCTGACCAACGCAAGCTTCAACGCGCCGCCCTACAAGATCTATGGCCCGCTGATCGCGGCGCAGCGCTTCCAGCCGGCTGGTTTTGCGCTGCCGCTCGGCCAGAAAGACAACCGGTTGATGCTGGCGGCTGCCGACGCGCTGGGGGTTCCGCTGCCGCTCGCGAGCCTCGTCCACGATCGCTTCCTTGCGGTGCGCTCGCAAGGCATCGGTGCCGAGCACGACTGGTCCGCACTTGCGCTTTGCGCGTTGCGTGAGGCGGGACTGGCCAAGCAGGCTTGAAGAAGGGCCGCTCGGCCACACTGCTTCAAATGAAATCATTCGGGCCGGCGCCGAAATCAACGCGATATCGGTGCTTCCGACGATCGAGTCATCGACACTTGAGGGCTTCGACCATGAAGTTCGACTGGAATGCATACCGGCCCATGACACGGGTCCTGCGGTCGCTCGCCGGCCTCGCCGTTCTGTTCGCAAGCCTGACGGGCGCTGCCCACGCGGTCGATCTGTCGAAGGCCGTCATCCTGGTGGCCTCCGAGAGCCTCGCCGGGTCGCCCTACGAGCAGGTGGTCATCCTCGCCGCACCGCTGCCGCAGGGTGGGCACTTGGGCATCGTCGTCAATCGCCCGACCGGCGTGAAGCTGGACACCCTGTTTCCCGAGCAGGCGTCCGCGCGCAAGGTCATCGACCCGGTCTATGTGGGCGGGCCCATGCTGAGCAGCATGCTCTTCGCCGTGACGCGCAAACCGCCCGATGGCGGCAGCGGCTACATCCCGCTGATGCCGGGTCTCGTCGTGGTGCTGGACGGCCCGAGCGTCGATCGCATCATCGAGACGACGCCCAACGATGCGCGCTACTTCCTCGGCTTGACGATCTGGCCACCGGACGCGCTGGACGAGCAGATCCGCAGCGGCGCGTGGGAAGCGCACCCCGTCGAAGAGGATGGTGCGAAGCCTGTCGATCCGGCGAAGCTCGTGAAGTGGACGGGGGCGTCTGGATCTGGTCGAACGCCGAGCTGAAGTCGCGAGCAACCCTATTTCGCGAACAACTTGGCGAGCGCCCTCGCGATGTCGCGCTGGACCAGCGGTTTGGCCAGCAGTTCATTGACGTTGGCCTGGCGAGCCAGTGCGGCGATGTTGGGGCCGACGTAGCCGCTCATGAGGATGATGGGGATGTCGGGGCGGATGCGGCGCATTTGCACCGCCATCTGCGATCCCGACAGCTGCGGCATCGTTTCGTCCGACAGCACGGCGTCGAAGCGCTGCGGCTCGGCCGCAAAGGCGGCCAGCGCCTCGGCGCTGGAGGCGTAGCCCGCGGGGTCATAGCCGAGCTTGGCCAGCATCTCCTCGCCCAGCTGCATCAGCGCCACCTCGTCGTCGACCAGCAGGATGCGCTGACCATCCCCGCGCGGAATTCCCGCGTCGGCCTTGGCCAGCCCGAGCGCGCGGCCCGACCAGGGCAGCCAGACCGTGAAGGTGGTGCCCGTGCCGAGCACGCTGGTCACCTCGATACCGCCGCCCAGGTCGGTCACGATGCCGTGCACGAGCGACAGGCCGAGTCCCGTGCCCACGCCCACGCCCTTGGTGGTGAAGAAGGGATCGAAGATGCGGTGCAACGCATCCGGCTCGATGCCTTGGCCCTGATCGCACACCATCAGGATCACATAGTCGCCTGCGGGCAGCTCGCCGGTGGCCAGGGCCAGCGCCGCCTCCAGGTGACGCATCGAGAGCGAGACCGCCAGCGTGCCGCCACGCGGCATCGCGTGCATCGCGTTCGTGCACAGGTTCATCACCACCTGGTGGATCTGGGTGGCGTCGCCGATGACAGCGGTATCGCCGGCCTTGAGCGTGCGAGTGAGCGTGATATTCGCGGGCAGCGAAAGCTGCAGCAAATCGAGCGCCTCGGCCACCACCGACTGCACATGCACCGGCACGCGCTCGCCCATGCCGGCGCGGCTGAATGCGAGGATGCGCTCGACCAGCGCCTTGGCGCGCTGGCCGGCGCTCAGCACGCCGTCGAGTTGGCGCGCCAGTGCGCTGCCGGGCTCGGCGCCGGAGCGGGCCAGCTCGCCGTAGCCCAGGATGCCGCCGAGGATGTTGTTGAAGTCGTGCGCGATGCCCCCGGCCAGCGTGCCCATGGCCTCGAGCTTCTGCGCTTGGCGCAGCTGTGACTCCAGCCGTTGCCGTTCGCGCTCGGAGTGCTTGCGCTCGTTGATGTTCTCGATCGATCCGGCCATGCGCAGCGGGCGCCCCGCTGCGTTCCGGATCGCCAGGCCGCGCTGGCGGTACCAACCCCACTCGGGTTCGCCGGGTGCCGCGTCCGACGCGGTGCCGCGGCGTTCGGCTGCGCGCACCTCGACGTCGAAGTGCGGCCGGCGGCCGTGCAGGTGCGCCTTCATCTCTTCGCGCAATTGCGGGAGGTCTTCCGGATGGACCGTCAGGCGGGCCTGCCAGACGCGTCGCGGTCGCAGTGGCGGCCCCGGCTGCAACCCGCACAGCTGCTGGGCGCGATCGGAAAAGAACAGCTCGTCGTTCGTCAGGTTCCAGTCCCACAGCCCTTCGTTCGAACCTGCCACGGCAAGCGCATAGCGCTGCTCGGATTCGCGCAACAGGGCGCGCGCCGCGCTCACGCGCGCGAGGTAGCGCCGCACCGTGGCCAGCAGCACGGCCACCATCAGCAGCAGGACGCCCGTGCGCAGCAGCACCCAGAGCACCTGCTGGCGCCACGGGGCCAGCACTTCGCCGAGCTCGCGCGTGACCACCACCGACATGGCGAAGCCGGGCACCGGCCAGGCGACCGCGATGCGGTCGGAAGCGCCTGCCGATGCGCGCAGAACCGACGGCCGTTGCGACGCGGAAGCGTCCAGCAGCAGGTCGCGGAACTCCGGCAGGCGTTGGCCGACCTGAGCGTCCTGCCGCGGAAACCCCGCCACCAGGGTGCCGCCGTTGTGCAGCAGCGCGACCGCGGTGCCGCGCTCCAGGTGGACGGCTGCATAGAAGTTGTCGAAGTAGCTCGCATCGAGCAAGGCCGCCACCACCCCGGCGAAGCGCCCGTCCTGGTCTTCGAGCGGGCGCGCCAGCGGCACGGTCCAGCGTCCGGTCTGTAGCCACCGCACGGCGTCGGCCACATAGGGGCGGTCGCGCGGGCCCGCTTGCAGCCCTTGGACCAGGGCGCTGCCGGCAACGCTGCCCGGCTGCGCCGGATACGCGGTCGAACTGTTCAGGCGTTCGCCGAGGGGGTCGGTGACGAAGACTGCCGTCACGTCGTTGAACAGATCTCGCTGTGCCGCCAGTTCGTCGTGCATCGCGCGCGACTCCAGCGGTGGAAGGGTGCGATTGCGATGCGCGCCGGCCACCGAGCGCAGCATGATGTCGACCGTCTGCAGCGAGCGCCGCGTCTGCTCGGCGAGCACGCGTCCCAGCGAATCGATCTCCTGCGCAGAGCGCGACTGTGTCTCGCGCTTGCTGCGATCCAGTTCGTACAAGGCACTGAGCACCAGCGCGACCACGAACAGCGCCGCTGCGCCTAAGAGCGGCATCCTGAACTTCTGTTGCTGGATCGGACGGGGAGCGTCCGGTGTTCGCTGAACCATGGCGTTGAGCGTGCGTGTGAATTTCAATGCTAGCCCAACTTGCCGCGCAGCAGAGCGCACTTCATCTGTCGCAAGCCGATGCGGGGCCTGAAACAAGACCGGTGGCGCGCCTGCCTAGCATGAATGGTCCACACACCTGTTGCACGCGCCATGATCCAACGACCGCCCGATACGCCCGGCTCCGCTCGACAACCCGCGCGCGGGACATAGCGCCATGGATGCATCGAACTCGAGCGAGCAGAGCGCCATCGTGCCGCCCGCGACCCCGGCGCGGGACTGGAAGACGCGCCTGCGCCTGCCCCTGATGCTGATCGGGCCCGTGCTTGTCGCCGTCGCGGCTGCCTGGTTCTACCTGGCCGGCGGCCGCTTCGAGTCGACGGACGACGCCTATGTGCAAAGGGCGCGCGTCGCCATCAGCGCCGATGTCGCCGGGCGCGTCGTGGAACTCGGCGTGCGCGACAACCAGGCTGTGCACCGGGGCGACTTGCTGTATCGCCTCGACGACGCGCCGTATCGCATTGCCGTCGACGAAGCCGTCGCGCAGCTCGCGGCGGCGCGGCTCCGGATCGAATCGCTGAAGGCCAGCTACGGGCAGCGGCGGTCCGAACTCGCATCGGCGCAAGACACCGTCGCGTTCCAGCGGCGCGAGCTCGAGCGGCAGCAGCGCCTGCTGGGATCCGGCATCGCATCGCAGCTGCAGGTCGACCGAAACGCGCATGCCCTCGACGAGGCGCTGACGCAGGTGGCCGGCGTACAGCAGCAGATCGCCGCCGTCGTTGCCGACCTGGGAGGCAACCCGAACATCGCGCCGGAGCGCCATCCCATGGTCCAGGAAGCGCAGGCCCGGCTCGATCGGGCCCGGCTCAACCTCTCCTATACGGTGGTCAAGGCGCCGAGCGACGGCGTCGTCACACGCGTCGAGCAGCTCCAGGTGGGCAGCTACGTCAACGCGGCGGCGCCGGTGTTCGCGCTGGTGTCGACGAGCGACATCTGGGTCGAGGCGAACTTCAAGGAAGACCAGCTCACCCATATGCGCGGCGGCCAGGGGGCGAGCGTGCAGATCGACAGCTACCCGGGCAAAACGTTCACGGGCAGGGTCGCGAGCGAGAGCCCGGGGACCGGGTCGGCGTTCTCGGTCCTGCCGCCCGAGAACGCGACCGGCAACTGGGTCAAGGTCGGGCAGAGGGTGCCGGTTCGCATCGAGATCGAGCAGACCGGTCCGGCGCTTCCCCTGGATGCCGGCCTGAGTGCCACCGTGAGCGTCGACACCCGGTATCAGCGGCGGCTCTTCGGCTTCGCCATGGGCGATGTCGATGGTGATGGCGGTGCCGGCAACGCGACTGCTTCGAGCCAATGAGCGCGGTCGCGTCCATCGATGGCCGTGCGCCCGGGGCGAAGTACCGGGGCCTCATCACGCTGTCGGTGATGCTCGCCTCGATCATGCAGGCGCTCGACACCACGATCGCCAACGTCGCGCTGCCGCGCATCCAGGGCTCGCTGTCGGCCACGCAGGATCAGATGGTGTGGGTCCTGACCTCCTACATCGTGGCCGCGGCCATCATGACGCCGCTCAGCGGATGGCTCGCCGGGCAGATCGGCCGCAAGCGGGTGTTTCTGTTCTCGGTCGCGGGTTTCACGGTCGCATCGGCCCTCTGCGGCCTGGCAGAGTCGCTGCCGCAGGTCGTCGCCGCGCGGCTGCTCCAGGGTATCTGCGGCGCGGCGTTGATCCCGATGTCGCAGGCCGTGCTGCTGGACATCAACCCACCCGAGCGTCACGCCAAGGCGATGGCGATGTGGGTGATGGCCATCAGCGCGGGGCCGATTCTCGGCCCCGCGCTCGGCGGCTGGCTGACCGAGAACTACAACTGGCGCTGGGTCTTCTACATCAACGCGCCCTTCGGCCTCCTGTCGTTTCTCGGCATTCTGGCGTTCATGGCGGAAACGGAACCACACAAGTCGCGCTTTGATTTCTTCGGCTTCACCGCGTTGAGCGCGGCCATCGGTGCATTCCAGCTGTTGCTCGATCGCGGGCAACAACAGGACTGGTTCAGCTCGACCGAGATCTGGGTCGAGTGCGTGGTTGCCGGTGTCGCGCTCTATCTGTTCGTCGTCCACATGCTCACAACGACGAAAGCGCCGTTCGTCAGCCCCGCGCTCTTCAAGGACCGCAACTTCCTGACCGGGAACGTCTTCATCTTCATCGTCGGCGTGGTGCTGTTTGCGACGCTGGCACTGCTGCCGCCCTTGCTGCAGGGCCCGATGAACTATCCCGTCATCCTGACCGGCCTCGTGATGGTGCCGCGCGGCATCGGCACGCTGGCGGCGACGTACCTCGTCGGCCGCCTGGCGGGCAAGATCGACACCCGCGTCGTCATCGCCATCGGCTTTGGCCTGACCGCGCTCTCGCTCTGGCAGATGACGGGCTTCTACCTGCAGATGGGCAGCATGTCGATCGTGTGGTCCGGCGTGATTCAAGGTGTCGGCATAGGCCTCGTCTACGCCCCGCTCGGGGCGATCGCCTTCGCCACGCTCGCGCCTCGGTTTCGCGACGAAGGGACAGCCTTCTTCAGCCTGGTGCGCAACCTCGGCAGCAGCGTCGGCATCTCGGCCGTCCAGACGCTGCTGACGCGCAATTCGCAGACCCTGCATTCGCAGCTGGGCGGGCAGGTCACGCCTTTCAGCGACCTGCTGCACCTGCACGCGGCGACCTCGACGCCGGCCGGCCTGGCTGCGCTCAATGCAAGCGTCAGCGCCCAGGCCGCAATGATTGCCTACAACGATGACTTCAAGCTGATGATGCTGCTCGCCTTGTGCGCTGTTCCCCTCGTCGCGCTGTTGAGCCGCTCCAGGCCGGGCAAGGATGCCGGGTCGGGGGTGATGGAATGAAAAGCGCAAGACTCGCAACCGCCGTGGCGGCTGCCGCCTGCTTCGCGGCCCTGTCCGGATGCGCCGTGGGGCCGAACTTCAAGCGACCCGATCCGCCGGCTGCGGATCGCTACACGGCAGAACAGCTGCAGGTCGAAGCGCAGACTGCCCAGGGCGAGGCGGCGCAGCACGTGGTGTTCGGCGCGCAGCCTGGACGAGACTGGTGGCGGATCTTCGAGTCGGACGGCATCGACACCGTCGTCCAGCGCGCGCTGGCCGGCAACCGAACGCTCGTCGCTGCTGCCTCGACGCTGGCGCAGTCTCAGGAACTCGCTGCGGCGCAAGCGGGGACGCTCGCGCCGCAGGTCGGCCTCACGGCCGGCGCGGGCCGCGAGAAGTTCGGTACCGAGTTTCTCGGCACGCTGGAGAAGCCGCCGCCCTTCACTTACTTCGCGGTCGGGCCGACGGTCAGCTACGCGCTGGACTACACCGGCGGCGGCGCCCGTTCGGTCGAGCAGCGCAATGCGCTGGCGGACTATCAGCGGCAGCAGTTGGCCGCCGCCCGCCTGGCTGTCGCCGGCAACGCCGTCATGCAGGCGCTGCGGATCGCTTCGCTGCGCGCGCAGATCGCGACCGTCGAGGCCATCCTCGATCAAGACCGCGAGAACCTGAAGCTCGTGCAGCTCGCGTTCGACGCGGGCTCGGTCTCGCGCCTCGACATCGTCAGCGCGCAGAACCAGCTCGCCAGCGACACGACGCGGGTACCGCCGCTGCGCCAGCAGCTCGGCGTGGCGCAGCATGCCCTGGCCGTCGTTCTGGGTCAGTCCCCCGCAAGCGCAGCGCTGCCCGAGCTCGATCTTGCGCAACTCAAGCTGCCGCAGAACCTCCCGGTCAGCCTGCCTTCCGAGCTCGCTCGCCGCCGTCCCGACATCCTCGCGGCCGAGGCGCAGCTGCACGCGGCGACGGCGGCCGTCGGCGTTGCCGATGCGAATCTCTATCCGCAGATCACGCTCAGCGGGTCGCTGGGGCAGCAGTCCCTCGAGCTAAGCAGCCTCTTCAGCCATGGAAGCGGCGTGTTCAGCCTGGCCGGTGGACTCGTCGCGCCGCTCTTCGATGGCGGCACGCTGCGCGCCGAGCAGCGGGCATCCGTCGATGCATTGCATGCCAGCACCGCGAACTACGAGCAGACCGTGCTGGCCGCATTGGGGCAGGTCGCCGATTCATTGGAGTCGCTCGATCACGGTGCCGAGCAGCTCCAGGCGCAGGCCCGCGCCCAGGATGCCGCCCGCGACAACGTCGATCTCACGCGCAAGAGCTATAGCGAGGGCAACGTCGGCGTGCTGCAGGTGCTCGATGCCCAGCGGCTCTACCAGCAGGCGCGCCTGGGCTACGTGCAGGCCCAGGCCCAGCGCTTGATGGACACGGCGCAGCTGTTCCTGGCGCTGGGCGGATCGGGTCCGGACGAAGTCGATCAGGGCCTGTGAACAGGCCCTGATGGTTCAGGGCTGAATCCGGTTGATCTTCGCGCCCTGCAGCGAAACGCCGGCCTCCAGCCCCACGTTGGTCAGCACGAAGCCGACCACGGGTTGCTGGGCCGTGTGCGTATCGATGCTGCCGTTTGCACCCATGGTCGCAACGGCGACCGTGGCATCGGCGCCCACCGTCCAGCCGCTGCTGTAGCGGAACTTGTCCAAGGCTTGCTGGGTGGTGAACAGGTAGATCACAGCCTTCGACTGCGCGCCGGCCTGAAGGCCAACCGAGCCCGCGGTGGTGCTGTAGTAGTCCTGCGTGCGGCCGTTCACGCGCAACGCGCCGCGGCCGTATTCGGCGCCGATCCCAAGACTGGCGCCGATCACCGACGGAAACACCAGCACGCCGCTCGACCTGGCAACCAGCTCGCGCGAACCCGGTACGGTGTCGTACAGCTTCGACAGTGAAGCGTCGACCTGGGCGTCCGCGGACGTGCGCGAAGAGCTGGTGCTCCCCCTGTCGTCCAGACGGGTGGTGGTGCAGCCGACAAAGGCGACGCTGCAAAAGGCCACGGCCGTAGCGGCGGCGAGGGTGCGAAGTCTTGTGGGGGTCATAAGTAGGATTCCTTTTTCATGTGTTCCGGTTGATTTCGAGCCGGCCGGGGAGATCCCTCGCTCGGCCGGTGCGCGTCTGATGCCGCTTCTCTACCTTCGATGGCGCACATTGCGTTTCAATGGCGTCGGGATCGGGCCCGGATACAGATGAAACAGCTAGACAGGGTCCTTCGTACGCTGGGGGTCGGTAGCCAGCATCCCCGCGTTCCAGCCGCCGCCCAGCGCCGAGACCAGCGCGACGCTCGCGCCCAGCCGGCTCCCCAGCGTGGCCAACAGATTCTGCTCATCGGCCAGCGCGATCGTCTGGGCAGTCACCACGCTGGTGTATGCCACGGTGCCGGCCTCGTACTGGTAGGTCGCCAGCCGAACCGCTTCGCCCGCGGACGTCGCGGCGCGCTGCTGCACCTCGGCCTGCTGTTCCAGAATTCGCAGCGCGGCCAGCTGGTCTTCGACTTGCTGGAATGCGGTCAGCACGGTCTGGCGGTAGGTCGCGACGTCCTGGTCGTAGGTCGCGCGCGCCGCAGCGACCTGGGCGCGCCGCAAGCCGCCGTCGAACAAGGTCGCGGCGAGCTGCGGGCCGAGGGCCCACACGGCGTTGGACGCCTTCAGCAGCCCACCGAGCGCAGAGCCCGCGAAGCCCAGCGAAGCCGACAGCGTGATGTCCGGGTAATAGGCAGAGATCGCCACGCCGATCTGGGCGTTGGCGGCGGCGGCCGCGCGTTCGGCCGCGGCGATGTCGGGCCGTCGCTCCAGCAGCGTCGACGGCACGCCGGCCGGCACCACCGGCACCTCGCGCTTCAGCGTCGCCGCTTCGATCGAGAACTGGTCGGGCGTCTTGCCGATCAGCACGCCGATCGCGTGCTCGAGCTGCGCGCGCTGCACGCCGATGCCGATCAACTGGGCCTGTGCGCCCTCGAGCTGCGTCTCGGCGGTGATCACATCCAGCCCGGTCGCCGTCCCGGCCTGGTTCTGGTCGCGTGTGATCTGCAGCGTGGCCTGGAAGCCGGCCACGGTCCGTTCGAGCAGGCGCTTGATCTCGTCGTCGACCCGCAGCTCGAAGTAGTCGGTCGCCAGCGCGGCCTGCAGCGACAACCGGGCCGAGGCGAGATCGGCGGCGCTGGCCTGCGCGCCGGCCACGCTGCCCTCAACAGTCCGGCGGATTCGTCCCCACACATCCGGCGCCCAACTCGCCGCCAGCGACACGCTGGCCTGGTTCTGCGCCGCCACGCCCGGTGATTTCTCTCTCTGGCCCGCCGCGCCGGCCGTGACGGTCGGCGCAAAGCCGGCGCGGCTCTGGTCGACGATCGCCAGCGCCTGCCGCCAGCCGGCCTCGGCCGCCTTCAGCGACTGGTTCGATACCTCGACCTGCCGCTCCAGTTCATCGAGCTTCGGATCGCCGTAGATCGACCACCAGGCCATGTCGCTGGCGGGCTGCTTCGGGTCGATCGGCTTCCAGCCGCCGCTCTCCTTGTACTGCACCGGCTCGACGGCACTCGGGCGGTGGTAGTCGGGGCCGACCGCGGCGCAGGCGCAAAGGCCGGCCGCGGCCACCAGGGTCAGGCTCTTGAGGCCGCGCATGATGTTCATGATGGGTTGCCTCGGCGATGGAGGATGTCGATGCCGCGCGCGCCGAAGCGACGTCGCCACGCGCTGCCGATCCGCCCGCGGAACCGGTCGAGCACCACGTACATGACCGGCGTGGTGTACAGCGTCAGCAACTGGCTGACCAGCAGGCCGCCGATGATCGTGACGCCGAGCGGATGCCGCAGCTCGGCCCCTTCGCCCGTACCGAGCGCCAGGGGGAGCGCGCCGAGCATCGCGGCCAGCGTGGTCATCATGATCGGCCGGAAGCGCAGCATGCAGGCGCGAAGGATCGCGTCGCGCGGCGACAGCCCGTCCTGCCGCTGCGCGACCAGCGCGAAGTCGATCATCATGATCGCGTTCTTCTTCACGATCCCGATCAGCAGGAACACGCCGATCAGCGCGAAGATGCTGAGCTCCAGATGGCAGACCAGCAGCGCCAGGATCGCGCCCACGCCTGCCGACGGCAGCGTCGACATGATGGTGATCGGATGGATCCAGCTTTCGTACAGCACGCCGAGCACGATGTAGATCGCGGCCAACGCCGCGGCGATCAGGTAGGGCTCCTCGGCCAGCGATTGCTGGAAGACGCGCGCGGTGCCCTGGAAGTCGCCATGGATCGATGCCGGCACGCCGATCTGCGCCATCGCCGCATGGATGCGCGCGACCGCTTCGCCGAGCGACGCGCCGGGCGCCAGGTTGAACGAGATCGTGCTGGCGACGAAGCTGCCCTGGTGATTGACGGCCAGCGGCGTCCTGCCTGCCTCGTAGTGCGTGACGGTGGCCAGCGGCACCATCGTTTCCTGGCTGGTGCTGACTGCAGCGCCGGTCGACGCACTCGAGCTGCCGCTGGCCGCCAGCTGGTTGGTGGCGAGATTGCGCTGCGCGTCCTGTGTGGTCTGCGCGATCGTTGCCGCCGCTGTGGTCTGGTTGCTGCCGGTCACTGTGCCGGCCGCCGCGTTGGTCGACTGCGTGCCGCCGACGCCGCCACCCGACGTGCTGACGTAGACGTTCTTCAACATGGACGGGTCCTGCCAGTACTGCGGCGCCACTTCCATGACCACGTGGTACTGGTTCAGCGGGTTGTAGATGGTCGAGACCTGGCGCTGCCCGAACGCGTCGTACAGGGTGTTGTCGATCTGGCTCGTGCTGACGCCCATGCGCGCAGCGGTCTTCCGGTCGATGACGAGGTCGGCTTCCAGTCCCCCTTGCTGCTGATCCGAGTTGACTTGCGCGAGCAGCGGAATTCGCTGCATGGCCTCCAGGATCCTGGGCGCCCATCCGTAGAGTTCGGCCAAGTCGTTGTCCTGCAGCGTGAACTGGTACTGCGCGTTGCTCTGGCGCCCGCCGATCCGGATGTCCTGCGTCGATTGCAGGAACAGGCGCGCCCCCGGGATCTGCGCGAGCTGCCGGCTCAGCCTGGCGATCACGCGCTCGGCGGAGTCGCGCTGGTCGCGCGGCTTCAGCGACGCGAACATGAATCCCGAATTGGTCTGGCCGCCGCCGGTGAAGCCCACCACGTGCGCCATGGCCGGGTCCTTCTCGAGGATGGCGCTGAGCTGATGCAGCTTGGTTTGCATCAACTGGAACGAGATGCTCTGGTCGGCCTGGATGCCGCCGACGATCTGGCCTGTGTCCTCCTGCGGGAAGAAGCCCTTCGGCACGATCGCGAGCAGCGCGAGGCCGATCGCCATCACCGCGATCAGCGCGCCGACGACCAGTGCCGGGTGCGAGATCACGCGCCCGAGCGAGCGGCCATACGCATCCTGCAGTGCTGAAAACCATCGCTCGCCGACTCGGGAGAAGCGCGACGGCGATCGGTCCTTGGCGGGCTGCCGCAAGCGCGCGCAGATCATCGGCGTGGTGGTCAACGAGAGCACCATCGACACCAGGATCGCGATCGACAGCGTCAGCGCGAACTCGCGGAACAGCCGGCCGACGATGCCGCCCATCAGCAGGATCGGCGTGAACACCGCGATCAGCGACAGGCTCATCGACAGCACGGTGAAGCCGACCTCGCGCGCGCCGACGAGCGCGGCCTGCAGCCGGGGCATGCCCGCTTCGACGTGGCGCGTGATGTTCTCCATCACCACGATCGCGTCATCGACGACGAAGCCGGTGGCGATGGTCAGCGCCATCAGCGACAGGTTGTCCAGGCTGTAGCCGCACAGGTACATGACGCCGAAGGTGCCGATCAGCGACACCGGCACCACCACCGCAGGCACCAGCGTCTCCGACGCGCTGCGCAGGAACAGGAAGACGACGCCGATGACCAGCACGATCGACAGCAGCACCGCGCCTTCGATCTCGCGCAGGGACGCGCGGATCGTGGTGGACCGATCGACGGCGACCTGCAGGTCGATGTCGCCGGCGATCGAAGACCGCAGGTACGGCAGCGCCGCCTTGACGCGTTCGACCGTCTCGATGATGTTGGCGCCCGGCTGCCGGTACAGGATCACCAGCACGGCGGGCTTGCCGTCGGCGATGCCGTCGTTGCGGACGTTCTCGACCGAATCGATGACCTCCGCCACATCCGACAGCCTGACGGCGGCGCCGTTGCGCGAGGCCACGACCAGCGGCGCATAGTCGGCGGCGCGGGCGGCCTGGTCGTTGTCGTAGATCTGGAAATGCACGCTGTCACCTTCGACCGCGCCCTTGGGCGCGTGGGCATTGGCCGAAGCCAGCGACGCGCGCACGTCTTCCAGGCCGATTCCGTACTTGCTGAGCGCGTTCGGATTCAGTTCGACCCGCACCGCGGGCAGCGCCGAGCCGCCCAGCGTGACCTGGCCGATGCCGGGCACCTGCGAGAACTTCTGCTGCAGCACGGACGACGCGGCGTCGAAGATCTGGCCCCGGCTGCGGGTCGCCGATGTCAGCGACAGGACCATGATCGGCGCATCGGCCGGATTGACCTTGCGATAGGTGGGATTGCTGCGCAGGTTGGCCGGCAGGTCGGCGCGCGCGGCATTGATGGCTGCCTGCACATCGCGCGCTGCGCCGTCGATGTCGCGGTCCAGGCCGAACTGCAGGGTGATGCGCGCAGATCCCACCGTGCTGGAGGATGTCATCTCGGTCACGTCGGCGATCACGCCCAGGTGCCGCTCCAGCGGCGTGGCCACGCTGTTCGCAACCACCTCGGGGCTGGCGCCCGGCAGCGTCGCCTGCACCGAGATCGTCGGAAAATCGACCTGCGGCAGAGGTGCCACGGGCAGCAGCGCGAAGCCGATCGCGCCGCCGAGCGCGATGCCGATCGTCAGCAGCGTGGTGGCGACCGGCTGGCCGATGAACAGCGCGCTGATGCTCATCGGAGCGTTTCACGGCCGAGCCCGGCCCGCACGCGCCGCGCCAGGCGGTCGAACGCCAGGTAGATGACCGGCGTGGTGTACAGCGTCAGCAGCTGGCTCAGGATCAGGCCGCCCACGATCGTGATGCCGAGCGGATGGCGCAGCTCGGAGCCCACGCCGGCGCCGAGCATCAGGGGGAGGGCGCCGAAGGCCGCGGCCATCGTGGTCATCAGGATCGGCCGCAGCCGCAACAGGCATGCCTCTCGGATCGCCTCCAGCGGGGTCCTGCCGTGCTCGCGTTCGGCTTCGAGCGCGAAGTCGATGATCATGATCGCGTTCTTCTTCACGATGCCGATCAGGAGCACGATGCCGACGATGCCGATGATGTCGAGGTCGTCCCCGGCGATCATCAACGCCAGCAATGCGCCGATGCCGGCCGATGGCAGCGTCGACAGGATCGTCAGCGGGTGGATGTAGCTCTCGTACAGCACACCCAGGACGATGTAGACGGTGACGATGGCGGCCAGCAGCAGGAACACCTCGTTGCCGAGCGCATGCTGAAAGGCCAGTGCCGCGCCCTGGAACACCGGGAACACGCTGGCCGGCTGGCCGGCTTCGTGCATCGTGCGGTCGATCGCATCGACCGCTTCGCCCAGCGAGGCGCCCGGTGCCAGGTTGAACGACACGTTGGCCGCCGGGAACTGCCCCAGATGGTTGATCTGCAGCGGCAGCCTGCGCTCGCTGACGGTGGCGATCGCCGACAGCGGCACCTGCCCGGTGCCGGAAGAGGAGGTCGATGACGGCAGGTAGATCTGCGACAGGTCGGCCGGCGACTTCTGCGCGTTCGGATCGGCCTCGAGGATCACGCGGTACTGGTTGGTCTGCGTGAAGATCGTCGACACGATGCGCTGGCCGAACGCGTCGTACAACGCGTTGTCGATGGTGGCCGGCGTGATTCCGAACCGGGCCGCGGTCGCGCGGTCGATCGTCACGTAGCTGGCCAGGCCGCGCTGCTGGAGATCGCTCGCCACGTCGGCGAACTGCGGCAGCTGTTTCAGGCGATCGACCAGCTGCGGCGTCCATGACGCCAGCTGGTCCGGATCGGCGTCTTCGAGCGCGAGCTGGTATTGGGCACGGCCGGCGCTAGCGTCGAGCGTCAGGTCCTGCACCGGTTGCATGGTCAGGCGGATGTCCGGCACTTGCGCGGCGGCGGCGGCCAGGCGGCGCATCACCTCGGCAGCGCTCGCGCTGCGCTGGGCATGAGGTTTCAGATCGATCAGGAAGCGGCCGCTGTTGAGCGTGACGTTGGTTCCGTCGACGCCGATGAACGAGGACAGGTTGGCGACATCGGGATCGCGCAGGATGACCGCAGCCAGCGCTTGCTGGCGCGCCGCCATCGCGGGAAACGAGATCGATGCGGACGCTTGCGAGACGCCCTGGATCATGCCGGTGTCCTGCACCGGAAAGAGTCCCTTCGGGATCATCACGTACAGCACGACCGTCAGCACCAGCGTGCCGAGCGCGATCAACAGGACCGGCCCCTGGTGCCCGAACACCCATTCGAGCGATCGGCCGTAGCCGTGCCGCAGGCTGCCGTACCAACCGCTCGCGCCGCCCTCATGCCCTAGCTCGCCGACATCGGGGCCGTCGCGCCGCGGCACACGCAGAATCTTCGCGCACAGCATGGGCACCAGCGTCAGCGACACCACGGCAGAGATCAGGATCGTCACGGCCAGCGTGATCGCGAACTCGCGGAACAGGCGGCCCACCACGTCGCCCATGAAGAGCAGCGGGATCAGCACCGCGACCAGCGACACGGTCAGCGACACGATCGTGAAGCCGATCTGCTTCGAGCCCTTGAGTGCAGCCTCGACCGGCGACTCGCCGAGTTCCAGATGGCGCGACACGTTCTCGATCATCACGATCGCGTCGTCGACCACGAAGCCGGTGGCCACCGTCAACGCCATCAGCGTCAGGTTGTTGATGCTGAAGCCCATCAGGTACATCGCGCCGAAAGTGCCCACCAGCGACAGCGGCACCGACAGCGCAGGGATAAGGGTCGCCGGCAGGTTGCGCAGGAACAGGAAGATCACCAGCACGACCAGGGCGACGGCCAGCGCGAGCTCGAACTCGACGTCGGTCACCGATGCCCGGATGGTCGTCGTGCGATCGCTGAGGACCGTGAGGTCGACCGATGGCGGCAGCGACGACTGCAGTTGCGGCAGCAAGGTCTTGATCCCGTCGACCACCGCGATCACGTTGGCGGCCGGCTGCCGCTGGATGTTCATGATCACCGCCGGCGTGGTGCCGCTCCAGGCGGCCAGCTTGGTGTTCTGTGCGCCGTCGACCACCTGGGCCACGTCGCCCAGCATCACCGGCGAGCCGCTGCGGTACGCGATGACCAGGTTGCGGTAGTCGTCGGCCTTCTGCAGCTGGTCGTTGGCATTGACCGTGTACGAGCGCGTCGGCCCGTCGAAGCTGCCTTTCGGAATGTCGACGTTGGCGTTGCCTATCGTCGTGCGCAGGTCGTCGATGTTGAGGCCGGCAGCTGCGAGCTTGCGTGGATCGGCCCGGATTCGCACGGCCGGCCGCTGGCCGCCGCTGATGCTGACCAGGCCGACGCCGGGCTGCTGCGAGAGCTTCTGCGCCAGCCGGGTGTCGGCGAGGTCCTCGACCTGGGTCAGCGGCATCGAGGTCGAAGTCAATGCCAGCGTGAGGACCGGCGCATCGGCCGGATTGAACTTCGCATAGATCGGCGGCGCGGGCAGGTCGGCAGGCAGCAGGTTGCCCGCCGCGTTGAGGGCCGCCTGGACCTCCTGCTCGGCAACGTCGATGCCGAGCGACAGGCTGAACTGCAAGGTGATCACCGAAGCGCCTGCCGAGCTCGATGACGTCATCTGCGCCAGGCCCGGCATCTGGCCGAGTTGCACCTCCAGCGGCGCGGTAACCGATGTGCCCATGACGTCGGGGCTGGCACCCGGATAGAAGGTCTGGACCTGGATCGTCGGATAGTCGACCTGCGGCAGCGCGGACAAGGGCAGGTAGCGGAACGCGAGCGCGCCGACCAGCAGGATGGCGAGCATCAGCAGCGAGGTCGCGACCGGCCGCAGGATGAACGGGCGCGACGGACTCATCGATCAGGTCCCGTCGCGAATGGCCACTTCTTCGCCGCCGCGCAGCTTGTCGGCGCCGTCGATCACGACGCGATCGCCCGTCTTCAGGCCGGACAGGACGGCGGCGCGATCACCATCGACCGGGCCGAGCTTGACCACCGTCATCGCGACTTTGTTGCCGGGCTCGACCCTGTAGACGAAGGTCCCGTCCGGCCCACGCTGGACCGCGGCGGTCGGCATCGCCGTGGCGCCGGGCAGATCGTCGACGCGCAGTACGACGTTGACGAACTGATTCGGAAACAGCGCGTCGTTCGCGTTCGGAAACTGCGCCTTCAGATTCGCAGTGCCGGTGCTGGTATTGATCTGGCTGTCGATCGCCGACAGCGTGCCGGTGTCGAGCAGGTGCGCGCCGCTGCGGTCGTAGGCTTGCACCTGCAGTGGCGCGCCCGCCTGCATCCGTGCCATCACCTCGGGCAGGTTGTCCTCCGGCAGCGCGAAGACCACGGTCATCGGATGCATGCGCGTGATGACCGCCAGAGGGGTGCTGCTGCTGACCTGCGTGAAGTTGCCGGGATCGACCAGCCGCAATCCGATGCGGCCGTCGGTGGGCGACACGATGCGGCAGTAGCCGAGATTGATCCGGGCCGTCGATACCTGCGCTTCGTCGACCTTCACCGTGCCTTCGTCCTGCTGCACGATCCACTTCTGGTCCTCGGCCTGCTGGCGGTTGACAGCGTTTTTCTCAAGCAGCTGCTGGAAGCGCTCGAGATCCATTCGCGCCTGGCTCAGCGCGGCCTGGTCCCGGAGCAATTGGCCCTGGGCTTGCGCCAACGCGGCCTGAAACGGACGCGGGTCGATCTCGGCGAGGAAATCGCCTTTCCTCACGGCCTGGCCTTCCTTGAATCCAACGCGCATCAACTGGCCGCTGATCTGCGTCTGGACCGTGACCGTGGCGACCGGCGTCACGGTACCCAACTCGCTTTCGGTGATCCGGATGTCCTGCGAACCGATGGTCGCGACCGCCACCGGCACCGGGCCGGCCGCCGCAACTCGCGCACCGCGCGCACCGTGCGGTGCGGCCTCTTTCGGCGGCAGGCGATGGGTGTACCAGGCTGCCGCGCCAACGGCGAGCAGTATTGCGATGATCAGCAATGGCGCGCGCATGCGCCAGTGGCGTGGGGCGCTCTCCGGCATGTCGTTCATGGCCGATGACCTTCGTGAATCGATGAGCGGGCGATGCCGCGAGCACATGCTGCGACGGGCGCACTCCGGTTGTGTTGCGGGTCTCCGGGAGACGCATGACAGCTGTCATATGCCGATGCGGCGCGATGTTGCAAGCGTCGTCGGTGCGAGCACACGTGTCATGGGCGCGTACGGGCCGCGAGCCACCATGCGGGCACCGCGCGAAAGCGTTAACCATCTGGAGCGTTGCGATGCCTCTCTTCTCGAATCCCATGGCCGTGACCGCGTACGCAGCACGAATCCGCCGCGCCGGCCTGGCCGCCGGCCTGACGGCGGCGGCGCTGCTTGGTGCCTGCGCCACACCCGTCACCAGCGTGACGCGGGTCTACGGCGCACCAGGCGAGGCCGCAACGGCGGCCTACGCGGAATACGGCACGGTGCGCCGCATCGATGTCGAAGAAACGCGGCAGCCGGTGACCGGCGGCGGCGCGGCGCTCGGTGCGCTGGTCGGTGGCGTGGTCGGCAACGACATAGGCCGCGGTTTCGGGCGCGCGGCGGCAACGGCCATCGGCGCCGTCGGCGGTGCCTTGGTCGGCAATGGCGTGGAGCAGAACGCAGCCGAGGTTCACAGCGGGACGCGCTATCACGTGCTCGTGAGGCTCGACGGCGGCGGCATCCGCCGTGTCGATCTCGCGGCACCGGGAGGCCTCTACGTCGGCGAGCGTGTGCGCGTCGAGGGCGGCATGTTGAGCCCGGCGTGAGGGGTCCCGGCAAACGGAGCCGTTCATGAACAAGTCCCCGTCCGTCTATTTCCTGGCTGGCGCGCTCGCTGCGGCTTGCGCCGGTCCGGCTTTCGCCGATGCCCCATCTCCGGCGCAAACGCCGACGCCGGACCACGCCACTGTGGCTGCTGCCCCCTCCTTCGACGGCTCACTTCCGTACGCCGTTGTGGAGGACACCTGGATCTACCTCATCGACGAGCCGGGCATCTACCTCGACCAGGCGCGCGCCGACCTCCGGCGAGGAATGTTCACCCGGGCTGCGACCGATGTGCGCAAGGCGGCCGCCATGATCGATGCCGACGCGACGCGCGCGGACGCTCCGAACCGGGCGCGCCTGAAGCAAAACGTCGGCGCGCTGCTGCAGGTCGCCGCCGGTATCGATGCCGGGCGAGTCACCGACGGAGAGCGGCTCGACATCGCCATCGCAAAGGCACGGACAGACCTTGCGGTCCATCACGATTGAACGCTGCCGAAGCCTGGCGACCCGCAAGCTAACCGCGCGCCGCCGGCGCGCCATCGTCCCGTCCCCTGCGGCGCAGCCGGCCAAGCACCACCCGGACGACCCGCAGCCGGGCGCGCATGGCTTCGGTCTGCGCACTGCGACTTACGTCATACAGGCACCAGGAACAGAAGTGCTCGCAGTTGTTGGTCCAGAGCGAGAAGCGGTTCTCGCCGAGGCGCATTCGCGCGCGCTCGACGCAGGCTGCGCCGGTGAAGCATGCGCCTGCGTTGTCCCGCACCGCGATCGGACGCCCGCTGCTGAAAGCCTCCAGCGTGACCTCCTCGACCGGACCGCGCCGCCATCCGCGGCTGAAGCCGCTGTAGTGGATCACCCGGCCGCCGCCGGTGTAGATGCCGTGATGGATGTAGCCGCGGCGCGGCGATACGAGGTGGGCGCCGATCGGCCATGCGATGGGGTCGTCAGTGATCGGATCCTGCATTTGCAGCGCAGTCTCGGGATTGGCCGTTGCAGGCCGGTTGCCGCACTGCAGCGCTGCGTTACGTCTGCAACGCCCGGCGCCATGCAACTACGGCTGTAGTGCGCCCGCTGCACCCGGACACCGCGCGGGCATGCGCGCGCCGGACCATGGCAACCGTGCGCCGAACGCGCGCAAACCCTCAGCCATTGGAAGGAAAAGACATGAACTGGATCACGCGAAAGCAGGAAGGCATCGCACCTGCAGACACCTTGGTCGATTTGCCGCGGCGCAAGATGCTGGTCGGCGTGGCGGCTTCGGCCGCCGCTGTCGGCGTCGCCGCTTCCGCTAAGGCGGCCTCGTTCGGCAACCCGGACAGCCCGCCGGAAGGCCGGATCAATGCGAAAAATCCCACGAGCATGGACGACCCGGGCCCCAAGAATCAGGCGCTGGCCAACCAGTTCCCGTCGTTCCAGGACCCGCCGGCCACCGACGTCAACGGAATGCCGCTGTTCTGGGCCTCGTTCAACAACGCGCACAAGCGCTATCAAAACGGCGGATGGGCGCGCGAAGTCACGCAGGCCGACTTCGCGATCTCGGAAGATATCGCGGGCGTCAACATGCGGCTCTCCGAGAACGGCATCCGCGAGATGCATTGGCACCAGCAGGCCGAGTGGGCGATCATGCTCGACGGCAGATTGCGGGTCACGACGCTCGACGAAGCAGGTCGCCCCGAGGTCGGCGACGTCAAGTCCGGCGACCTGTGGTACTTCCCGGCTGGCCTGCCGCACTCGTTGCAAGGCCTGGGTTCGACCGGCGCCGAATTCCTGCTTGCCTTCGACAACGGCAAGTCGACGGAATTCAACACGCTGATGCTGACCGACTGGTTCGCGCACACGCCGCCGGACGTGCTGGCCCTGAATTTCGGCGTGTCGGCCGAGGCCTTCAAGAACATCCCGACCGACCAGCGCTGGATCTTCCAGGGCACGGACCCGGGCCCGCTGGCCGCCGATGTGCGCGCGGTGCAGTCGCCCAAAGGCGCACCACCCCATCCGTTCGTGTTCCCGCTGAGCAGCATGGCGCCGACCCGGCAAAGCGCGGGCGGGTCCGTGCATGTGGTGGACAGCCGCAATTTCAATGTGTCGAAGACCGTCGCGGCCGCGCTGGTGACGGTCAAGCCGGGCGCGATGCGCGAGCTGCACTGGCATCCGAACGCGGATGAATGGCAGTACTACCTCAAGGGCCAGGCCCGGATGACCGTGTTCGACACGGGCCCGAAGGCGCAGACGGCGAACTTCAAGGCAGGCGACGTCGGGTATGTGAAGAAGAGCCTCGGACACTATGTGCAGAACACGGGCAGCACCGACATGGTGTTCCTGGAGATCTTCAAGACCGATCGCTATGTCGAGGTCTCGCTGTCCGATTGGCTGCGCCATGCGCCGCCGCAACTGGTGATGCAGCACCTGAACCTCAGTCCGGAAACGATGGCGCAGCTCTCGAGCGTCCGCCCGAATACCGTCTGACCGGATCGTCACAGAATGGAAGAGACCGCGGCCCTGATGGCGCGCACGACGCTGCGGACGGAGCTCGCCGCGCGCGATGCGCTCGATGGACGCCGCAAAGGCCTGGCGGCGTTCCTGCCCTTCGCCGGGCCGGCGATCATCGCCTCGGTGGGCTACATGGACCCGGGCAACTTCGCGACCAACATCCAGGCCGGCTCCAGGTACGGCTACCAGTTGCTGTGGGTGGTGCTGGTCGCGAACCTGGTCGCGATGCTGTTCCAGGCGATGTCCGCCAAGCTGGGCATCGTCACCGGTCGCAACCTTGCGGAAGTCTGCAGGGAACAGTTCTCGCGACCGGTGGTGATCGGCATGTGGCTCGCATCGGAAGTCGCCGCGATGGCCACCGATCTAGCCGAGTTCCTCGGCGGCGCCCTGGGCATCTCGCTGCTGTTCCATACATCGCTGCTGAGCGGGTTGTGCATCACCGGGGTGGTGACCCTGGCCATCCTGCGGCTCGACAAGCGCGGGTTCCGTCCGCTCGAACTGGCGATCGCCGCGCTCGTCGGCGTCATCGGCCTCAGCTACCTGTGCGAGCTCGTCTTCGCACCGCCGGACTGGGGAGCCGCGCTCTTTCACACCGTCGTGCCCCAATTGCCCGATCGCGCGGCCATCACGCTGGCTGTCGGGATCGTCGGCGCCACGATCATGCCGCACACCATCTACCTGCATTCGGGATTGACGCAGGGCCGGACGCCCGCGCGCAACGATCGCGAACGCCGCGGCCTGCTGCGGTTCTCGAACCGGGAGGTCGCGATCGCGCTCGGCTTTGCGGGCCTGGTCAACCTCGCCATGGTGGCGATGTCCGCCTCCGTGTTCGGGAAGTCGGCGCCGGGCATCGCGGACATCGGGGTCGCGTACCACACCCTGGTTCCGGCGCTCGGCGCCGGTGCGGCAGGGGTCTTTCTGGTCGCGTTGGTCGCCTCGGGCATCTCCAGCTCGGTGGTCGGCACGATGGCAGGCCAGGTGATCATGCAGGGTTTCGTCGGCTTCGGCATCCCGGTCTGGGTTCGCCGCGCGATCACGATGGTGCCGGCCTTCGTTGCGGCGCACTGCTTCAATGCGACGAACGCGATGGTCATCAGCCAGGTGGTGCTGAGTTTTGTGCTGCCGCTGCCGCTGGTCGCGCTCGTCGTCCTGTCGTCCCGCAGATCCGTGATGGGGGATTTCGCGGCGGGCAAAGGGACTGCGCTGGCGGCGGGGCTGGCGACGGCGCTGATCGTGCTGCTGAACGTCGTGCTGATCAGGCAAGCACTGTCTTGATTGGCTGGCGCCGCCGGCTGAAAATGGATGGGATGCGAACACTTCAACTCCCTGCTGGCGGCCCGATCCCCGTGCTCGGCCTGGGCACCTGGCGCATGGGCGAAAGCGCCGGCCGGCGCGCGGCCGAGGTCGCGGCGGTGCGCGCGGCCATCGAGATGGGCTACCGCCTCATCGACACCGCGGAGATGTACGGCGAGGGCGGCGCCGAGGAGGTCGTGGGCCAGGCGCTGGCCGAGGCGATCCGCGCGGGCGACGTGAAGCGCGACGAGCTCTTCATCGTCAGCAAGGTCTATCCGCACAACGCGAGCCGCAAGGGCACGCCCGCCGCCTGCGCGCGCAGCCTGGCGCGGCTGGGACTGGACCGCATCGATCTCTACCTGCTGCACTGGCGCGGCGAACATGCGCTCGCCGATACCTGCGAGGCGATGCGCGCGCTGGTCGACGACGGCCGCATCCGGCATTGGGGCGTCAGCAACTTCGACACCGACGACATGGAGGAACTGGCCGGCGTGTGCGGCGAGCCCATGGACTGCGCGGCCAACCAGGTCTACTACTCGGTGGGCGAGCGCGGCTCGGAGTTCAGCCTGCTGCCGTGGCAGCGCGCAAGGGCCATGCCCTTGATGGCCTACAGCCCCATCGACCAGGGCGCGCTGGCGTCCGATGCGGAACTGGTGAAGATGGCCGAGCGCCTCGGCGTGAGCGCGGCGCAGCTCGCGCTGGCCTGGGTGCTTGCGCAGCCCGGCGTCGTTGCCATTCCGAAGGCCGTGCGCGAGGCGCATCTGCGCGACAACTTCGCCGCCGCCGCGCTGCAGTTGAGCGCCGAAGACCTGGCGGAGATCGACCGCCTGCATCCGCCGCCGCGGCGCAAGAGGCCGCTGGCGATGATCTGAGGCCGACTACGCCTGTCGCTGCTTGCGCACGGGTGCCTTGCGAGCGGGCGGCGTGGCGGACGAATTGCGCGGATAGAGCTCGGCGATGAAGGCCTTGTCGGAAGCCGACAGTGTCGTCCCGCCGCTGATGGGCTGACGCGACTTCAGCTGCTCGGCCGGGAAGGCGAACAGCATGATCGAATGCGGGTCGAAGGGGCGATAAGGCGGAACGAGTGGCTTGTAGCGCTTCAAGATGTTGTACTCGACTTGCTCCTTGGTCCAGAAATTCGGCGCGCCCGTCAGGCTGCTCATCACGCCTTCGCGGTCCCAATCGATGCCGCCGTTCGGGTTCTGGTGCTCCTGGATCAGGCCGAGCACGTGGCCGAACTGCATCAGCACCGCCTGGCGGAACTCCGGATCCGGCGTCTTGGCGTTGGCCCAGCCAAGATTCATGGTCGGATGCGTGGCCGGCACGTTGCGGGCATCGGTTCCGAGATAAGCCCAACTGCCATCCTGTGGATCGAACGCGATCCGAATGTCGGCCGCCGCCCTGGAGCCGGCGGGCAGCACCTCGAAATGAAGATTGGCATGCTCCAGCCATTGCGCGGCGAAGCGCATCACCCGATCGTGAAGCACCTTGTCGCCGCCGAGGAACTTGATGCGCAGGGTCGAGCCGTTGGGCCAGAGCTTGAGTGGCTCCGCGCCCTTGGCAGGTGCTGCAGGCGAACGAGTTGCCCGGGCGCTGCCCGGATGCTCCGGCCGAGCGGTCATCGCTTCGACATGCTCCCACAGTCGCTCGTCGCGAGGGTGATAGGCCAGTGCCGCGGCGACGACGTCGCGCAGGGTGCCGTTGGCCGCGGAGCGATCGATCAGCCGAGTCATGGCCCGGCGGTCGAGCGGGTCGAGGGCGTGTGCTTCGAGGAGCTGAATGCGGGCTTCGTTGTCCTCGCTCGCTTCCAGCAATTCGGCAAGACGCTTCAGTCCCCATCTGTCAGCGGCAAAGTCTTCCGGCAGCTGCTGCGCGATGCGAGCGATGACCAAGCCGAGCAGTTGCGCCACCATCGAGTTCAGATCGTCCTTTTCGAGCAGCGCTTGCCGGTCCGACGGGGGCAGTCCGAGGGCATCGGCCATCCGGTAGCAATCGGCGACGTCGCTGTTCCGACGAAACTGCTGCGCAACGCTGTGCGAGATGCCACCGATTCTTGAGAGGCCGATCGTTGCTGCCGTCAGCACATCTCTGGCGCGTGCACTGATCGGATCCCATTCGTCGGACGGCACCCCCAGCGGCGTCACCTGTGCAAGCACCGGCCGACCTGCGCTCGGGTCCCAGGTGGGAATGCCGCGCGCTCGCTGCACGCCATCGATGCGCACGTGCACGCCGGCTTCGACCGTGCGGATCACCGACACCGTGGCGATGGCGCCGATCTTGCGCAGCTTGCGCTGATTGAGCGCCTGGCCGGCGCTCAGGTCGAGGGTGCAGAAGACCGTGTTGTCGCCGCCGTTGAGCACCTTGAAAAGCCCCATCACCGATTCAGTGCGGTCGAGCAGCGTCTCGACGGTGCATCCCGGAAGAACGACCGCGTTGCGCAACGGCAGCAGGGGCAGGTAGGTCGCGGCGCCGCCGTGCCGTTCGGCGAGGACGCGCTCGGTCTGGCGCAACAGGTTGGCGCGATCGGTGCGGGCGTCGGCCGGCGCGAGGTCGCTCATGGCCCGCTGCGTGGCGAGGCTGACCGCGTCGAGTTCGCCGGGCGGCAGCTCGGTGGCCGCATTGAGCAATGCGAGCAGCGCGTGGTAGGCCACGAAGGGCGTCTCTTCCTGCACGCGCCCACCGAGCCAGGCGCACAGGCTCGCCTGCGGGCGCAGCTGCAGCAACGCGGTTGCTGCCAGCCGCATGCCGGGGCTGGGGCTCTCGGTCCATGTCTCGACCGGCCAGTCCTTGCGCGTGGCCAGCAGGTCGCGCATGCGCGCAACCACCTGCTCCATCGTTCTGGTGCGTGCGGGACCGGGTTCCAATGCGGCGCGACGCGCCTCGTACTCACGCGCCAGCACGGCTATCGGGTCGTCGTCCGCCGGCCTCGGCATGGTGAACGGCGCCGCGGCGCGCGCGAGCATGTCGGGCCACAGCACGCCGCAGCGCACGCACAGCTGTTCGAACACCCGGTCCGGTACGCCGCCGGAGACATCGAGGATTTCCTGTGCGATGGATTCGGGAGACGACGCATCCGGGGCCGTTCCGCGGTCCAGCTTCGCCTCGGCACCGTGGCGCTCGATCCATCCGCGCAGGTCGTCGAGCGCGATGGGCGCCAGCGCCGGCAGAAAGTGGGCGTGCGCAGCGGCCAACGCGATGCGGCTGATGGGTCCTAGGACGCTCTCGATTTCCGCGCTCGTGGTGCGCTCCATCAGGTACATGCAAATGGGCAACCCCGTCTTCACCAGGTCCGGGAAGCCCTTGAAGCCGACCGCGCCGATCATCCAGTCGGTATCGATCGCAATCGCCAGCGGTCGCGACCGGGTGAATCGGGCCAGGTGTTCGATAACGTCGAGCCACGGCGAGTCCGGCGGCAGATCGACGGCCATCGCCAGCAATTGCTGCATCGACCGCTTGGTGCTGGGATCGACGCTCAGGTCGGCCAGCGCAGGCGCAGGCGCGACATCCTTGAGCAGGCGCAGCAGTGCCCATCGGTGCGCGTGGTCGCGCGGCCCGCGGAGGATGAAGATGCGCACGTCGCGCTTCTTCAACTGTTCACTGTGCAGCGCGCGTTGGGCCGCGAAGTCCAGCTCCTGCAGGGCCGCGCAGACGGCCGCGCCGTCGACCTGCCGTGGCGGCCGGGCAGGCGGCAGGCTGCCGCGCATCGCGACGAACCACTCCTTCGACAACGCGGCCGAACCCTCGCCGTGTTCGGCCTCCTCGAGCCAGACTGCGGCGCGTTCGGGCGCGAGAAAGTTCAGCGCCGTGATCTGCTGCGCGTGCCGCAGTTCCGAGCGGTCGGCCCAGGTGGCGCGCCGTTCGGCGTACTGCCACAACAGTGTCGCGAGCCCGCGCACGCGTTCGGGCGGGTAGTTCGCGTTCAGCCGCCCCAGCAGCATGTCGCGCACCGCAGCGTCCATCTCGTAGAGGCCATTGCCTTCCACGTCGCGGCACAGTTCGGAAAGGAGCACGCGCGCCTCGACCCAGTGCGGCACGCGTTGGCGGTCGAAGAAGAAGTTGATGCGGATCAGGTGCAGAAGGCCCGGATCGAATGCCGCCGCCAGCGCGGCGTGGCTTGCGAGCCCGAGCGCCAGGCGGGCGATGGTGGCGGGGTCGGTTTCGCCCATCGCGGCCGCGACCGACTGGATGTTGCGCTCGAAGCGCAGCAGGCGGCGTTGCGCCAGTTGGCGCTGCGCGTCGTCGCTCACAGCGGACGCTCCAGATTCACGGGGTGTCCACGCAGCGCGTTGACAGCCAGGTGAATGCCTGCGCGGTCGAGCACGAACATCGGCACGTGGCGCGCGATCCGCGCCGCAACGGTGTCGGCCCACAGCGGCCGCGGAACCGGGTTGAGCCAGACGACCGACGCGGCACGGCGCCGCAGCGCCTTGACGAAAGCCAGCGAGTCCAGCACGCGGCCGATGTCGGCGCGGCCGCGCGCTGCGCCCGCGTCGCCGATGATCAGTGCCGCCGTCCCGGGCGCCAGCGCGGCCAGCATGGTGCGCAGCGGCAGGCCGTGCGCAAGCTGCGCGTCGGTGTAGACCTCGCCCGAGTCCATCGGCTCGATGCGCGAAAGCACCGGGTCGAGCGCCGGAAAGAAATCGCTGCCGTCCAGCTCCGCAAGCACGGCGCGGTCCGATCCTTCGCTCGGCACATCGTGGAAATAGTGAAGCGAGGTCTGCTGCAACAAACCGGCTTCGCAGACCGCGACACAGAACGCCTCGACGAAGGGCGCGTAGGGCGCCATCGAGCCGTCGACGTCGACGAACATCGCCAAGCGCGAGGCGTTGCGCCGTCGCGGTACCAGTGCCGGCGGCGTCGCTATGCCGGTGCGCAAGCGCTGCCGCACGGTCTCGTCGAGGTCGAGTTCGGTCGGTGGGCCGAAGCGCATCGGCCGACGCAGGCGGCGGAAGGCCTGCGCGATCTCGCGGTGCGTCAGCGGGTACTGCTCGACCAGCACCAGGCGCGCGTCGCCGACCTGCACGCCGGCCAGCGTAAGCTGCGGCATGCTGCCGAGCCGGCGCAGCATCGGCACTTCGGCGCGCTGCGGCTCCGCGGGGGGCATCACGTGCGGTGGCTGGGCGTCTTGCGAGGAGGATGGCTTGTCGCGTGCCGGCATGGACGTGGCGGCCAGCGGCGCAGGCGCCGCTTCGGGCGTCCACTCGGCCGGCCACGGGAGCCGTGCGAACAGGGCGCGCAGGATCTCGGCCTCGCGCGAGGACTTGGCCCACAAGGCGACGCACAGGTCGCGCAGCGCCTCGTGCGACGACCAGCCGAATCCGGCTGCCAGCGCGTCGCGCAGCGCATCGAGATCGGGCGGACCGATCGGAAAGCGCCGCCGCTGGAGCAGCTCGAAGAGTTCGCGCACCAGCGCGAACGCGCCGGATTCAGACACGGCCTGCTGCCGCAGCGGACTGTGCAAACGCTTCCTGGGCGGGTTTCATGTCCGACACGCTCTTGATGAGCGCCTGCACTGCGGGCAGACGTTCCAGTTCTTCCGGCTTGACGCCACTGGCCTGCAGATACCCCACCCAGTCGAGCAGCTCGCTGAGCCCGGGCTTCTTCAGCAGTTCGCGCTGGCGCAGCTTTGTCACCACCTCGATCGCCTTCTTGCGCAGCGCGGCGTTGGTGATGCTGTGCCGGCTCAGGATCGCGTCCAGCTCGTCCTTGGGAAACTCGACGTAGTGAAAGATGCAGCGCCGCAGGAAGGCGGTGGGCAGGGCTTTCTCCTCGTTGTGCGTCACGAAGATGATGGGCCGGAGTGCCGGCTTGTCCGGCGGCACGCCGAAGCCGATCTCGGGTGCTTCGGCGACGTTGAACTCCAGCCGGTCGAGCTCGCGCAACAGGTCGTTCGGAAAGTCGAGGTCGGCCTTGTCCACTTCGTCGATCAGCACCACCGAGCGGCGTCCGTGGCTGGCGCGGATGATCGCGCGGCCTAGCGGGCCGAAGCGGATGTAGTCGGCAATCGTCCTCGGCTGCGCGGCGCCGCGGCTCTTGGCGCCGGCCACCGGCAACTGGGCGTCATGGAGCCTTCGCACGGCATCGTAGGTGTAGAGCAGATCCTGCGCCTTGCTGGTGGACTTGATGTAGCTTTCCTCGATGGGAAGGCCGAGCGCATAGGCAACCGCGTGGGCCAGCCGGGTCTTGCCGCATCCCGGGTCGCCCTGCAGCAGCAGCGGACGGCCGAGCGCGATCGCCAGGTTCACCACTTCCTCCAGCGCGGGGCTGGCGAGGTAGGTTTCGCGCTGCACTTCGACCTTGGCGGGGCGTTTCGCCGGGACGGCATCGAGCGCCGCGGCCTCGATGCTGCGCGAGGCCGGCAGCTTGGCGTTGCGGTCGAAGCGCAGGGACAGGTCGATCTGGTGGCGCGATGTCATGTCAGTTCCTCGGGGCGTGTGGTGTGCCGACTGCGGGCAGGTTGAAGCGCGTGCGCAGTGCCGCCACGGACGGATTGCGGCGCAGCAGGTCGATCGCATCGCCGAGCGCGGCGTAGGCCTCGTCGGTCGTGGGCTTGTCCGCGCCGCCCGTGTCTTCGTGCAGCCGCTTCTTGAATTCGGCGAGCACGTCGTCCGGCCATCCCTTGCCGGCCGTCACGCGGTCGACCCACACGTAGAGATGCGATTTTTTGAACTCGGGAGCGGGCAGCCGCACGCAGGGCGCGCTCACCGGCTCGTCGCGAGGTGCGCTCAACAGCAGCACCAGGCGGTGCGGGAGCACGTCCGGATAGCTGGCCCGCAGTTCGATCAGGAACTGGTCGATGGCATCGCCTGAGGCGGTGTGCGCGTGCACCGTGCAGATGATGCTGTTGTCGGTCAGGCCGGCCCGCAGCCGCGCGATCTGTCCGAGGGTCTCGGCCGCCGGCTTGATCTTGGGGTCCAGCGAGTAGACCCGGCAGTTGGTCGAGACGGGCTGCCGGACGCTGGTGCGCAGCCGCTCGGCGATGTTGGTCAGCACGCTCGGTTCGGCGCCGCACAGCAGAAAGATCACGAGTCGCTTTTCGGGCTCCGAGAGTTCCGCGAGCCACACTTCCTCGAGCGGGAGAAGATCGAAGGTCCAGGTATTCAGCAACTCCGCGGCGCCGCCCAGGCGTGTCGCGCCGACCAGCTGGGCGAAGGCGACGAGCTGGTCGTTGCCGGGCTGCCGTTCGAGCGCGACCTCGAGCACGCGGTCGAGCGCTGCTTCGCCCTTGGCGCGGACGTACTCCAGGAAGTCGTAGGCCACCGTGTCCAAGGGTCCTTCGCCGACGCTGGCGGCGAGGCTTCTGACCTGGCCGGTGGCCTTCGCGAACTGGTCCAGCGCCTTCGCGGTGCGGAAAGCATCGACGAGCGCATCGCGGAAGGCTTCGAGGTGGTCGTCGTAGCGCAAGGGCAGCCCTTTCGATCGCGTGTCAGGTCTGGCGCGGCAAGTGCCTCAGCGTACCCTCGTCGCGCATGCGCTTGAGGATCGCCGAGGTCGCGATGGCCCGGTTGCAGCGTTCGCTGACGGGATCGGTGCGATGGTGCATGGCCAGCAGCGTCCAGTCGGGCGCGAAGCAGGGGGAGCCCGACGACCCGCCCAGGGTGTCGGCCATGTGCTCGTAGATGTCGCCCTTGCGGTCCGCCACCCAGCCGAGCACCGAGCCCGGCGCCACTTCGAGCGTCCGGCTGGCGGGATGCTGAAGCACCAGGCAGGTCTCGTTGGGCTCGAACTCCCGCGTGCCGAGCGCGAGCCAGCCGCGCGCTTCGCCGCTGGGTATGGGCTCGTCGCCAAGCTTGCGATCGAGCGAGAGGAGAACGTAGTCGAGATCGATCTTGTGGCTCGCATCGAGATAGCCCGCCTTCGCGTCGATCGCGACTTCGATGCCCGCATCGGCAGGTGCCTGACCGTCCGCGCCGCGGAAATCGAAGCGTGCCGCGTAGCGCTCGAGCGCAGCCAGGGTCCCGGCGCCGTTCCCCGCCTCGAACACATGCCAGTTGCTCATCACCAACCCCGGACCGACGAGGAATCCGGTGCCGATGGCTTGGTCATCGGCGAGGATCTGGCAGACCTTGCGTTCGCACGCGACCATGCGCTTGCGCCAGGTGCCGGTGGACTCCAGCGGTGAAACCTTTGCGACCAGTGCCTCGTAGCCGCCAGCTCCGGCGCTCGCGCCGCTGAAAGGCGCCGGCGCGAGTCCGAGCAGGGTCGCAACGGTACGCAGGCTCTCGTTGCCCGGCTTGCGCGCCAGCGCATCGCGCAGCAGCAGTTCGGTCCAGCCCTCGGCTTCGGTGAATTCGAGCAGGTCGTAGGCGACGCTGTCAAGCGCGCCCCTGCCGACCTTGGCTTCGAGATTGATGTCGAGCGCGAAGGCGGCCAGCTGCTTCAGGGCCGCCCAGTTGTAGAAGCCGTCGACCAATGCGTCGCGTGCCTGCTCGAGTTGTGCCGCAGTCAGCCGCTTCATGCGTTCCTCTCTCGAAAAATCAGCATAGCAGGCAATGCCGCGGCGTCCAACCGGAAGATCACGTGCCGCGCGGCTGCGGCACACCGGCGCCGGCTAGGTGCGCTTCGCTCCGCGCATCATCGCCAGGTAGATCACCGCTCCGGCGACGGCACCGATCACCCAGCCGAAGTTGTTCGGCGGCAGCACGTTGAACAGCTGCGTGCAGAACTCCCAGCCGATCGAGATCACGCTGGCGAGGCCGAGGGCGACGAGCCCGACCTTGTTCCAGCCGCCGTCGTAGTGGTAGCGGCCGTTCGGCGCCATCGTGTAGAGCTGCGCGACGTCGACCACCTGCTTCTTGAGCAGGTAGAAGTCGGCCACCATCACGCCGAACATCGGCGCCAGCACGGCGCCGAAGATGCTCACGAAGACCGTGATCGCCTTCGGGCTGTCGACGAAGATCCAGGGGCAGACCAGCACCGCGAGGATGGAGGCGATGAGGCCGCCTTTCTTGAAGTCGACGTGCTTCGGGAACAGGTTGGCGATGTCGTAGGCCGGCGAGACGAAGTTGGCGACGATGTTGATGCCCATGGTGGCGATGACGAAGGTCACGCTGCCCAGCACCACGGCCCACTTGTTGTCGATCTTCGAGACGATCTCGACCGGGTCCATGATCATGTGGCCGAACACCTTGGCGCTGCCGGCGGTCACGACCACCACGATGATCGCGAACAGGATGAAGTTGACCGGCAGGCCGAGGAAGTTACCGACCTTCATGTCGCGTTCGCTTTTCGCGAAGCGCGAGAAGTCGCCGAAGTTCAGCAGCAGCGCCGCGAAGTAGGCCACCACCAGCAGGATGGCGCTGCCCATCGCGACGATCGACTCGCTGCCGGTGAGCACCTTGTCGCTGAGCGTGAGGTCGAGCGAATCCCAGCCCGCCTTCCAGAGGATCCAGCCCATCAGCAGGAACATCACCACGTACACGGCCGGCCCGCAGAAGTCGATGAACTTGCGGATCGCCTCCATGCCGCGCTGGAAGATCAGCAGCTGGAAGAACCACATGAACAGGAAGCAGCCCCAGCCCAGCAGGTCGAGCCGCAGGAAGCTCGTGGCCTGCAGCGAGGCGGCCGCCGGGAAGAACACCAGCACCAGCGTGGCCACCGCCTTGGAAGCGAAGTAGGTCTGCACGCCGTACCAGACGATGCCGACCACGCCGCGGATGGTGGCGGCGAAGTTGGCGCCCATCACGCCGAGGCTCACGCGCGCCATCACAGGGAACGGAATGCCGTGCTGCTGGCTGGGCTTGCCGATCCAGTTCATCAGCACGTTGACGATGCCGATGCCTACCACCAGCGCCGCGAGCACCTGCCAGCCGGAAAGCCCGAGCAGGAACAGGCTGGCCGCAAAGGTGTAGCCGCCGACGCTGTGCACGTCGGACATCCACATCGCGAACACGCTGTAGGAAGTCCAGCTTCGCTTCGACTTCGGGACCGGCGCCAGGTCTTCGTTGATGAGACGCGGGTCTGCGCCTGGAATGCCGTGGCTGCTGTCGCTGCTGTTTTGCATGAGGCGCTCTCCGTGGGGTTGGAACTTCAGTGGGCCTCGGCCTGCCTGGCCGCGGTGATGATGGCTTCGTCGTCCTGCTTGGCGCCGTTCAGGAAGAGATTCAGAAGCACTGCGGTGATCGAGGCAAGAAGAATGCCCGACTCGACCAGCGAATGGATTCCGTGCGGCATCCATTGCTTGAAGTTGGGCGCGATCAGCGGAATCATGCCGATGCCGATGGCCACCGCGACGATCATCGCGTTGTGGCGGTTGCCCTTGAAATCCACGCCCGAGAGGATGCGGATGCCGGTGGCTGCCACCATGCCGAACATCACCAGGCCGGCGCCGCCCAGCACCACCGTGGGCAGCGACTCGACCAGCGCCGCCATCTTGGGCAAGAGGCCCAGCACGACCAGGATCACGCCGCCGGCCACGCAGACGAAGCGGCTCTTGATGCCGGTCACCGCCACCAGGCCCACGTTCTGCGAGAAGCTGGTGTAGGGAAAGGTGTTGAAGATGCCGCCGATCAGCGTGCCCAGCCCGTCGGTGCGCAGGCCGCGGGCCAGGTCCTTCTGGCCGATTTTGCGATCGGTCATTTCGCCGAGCGCCAGGAACATGCCGGTGGATTCGATCATCACCACGATCATGATCAGCGTCATGGTGAGGATCAGGATCGGGTCGAATTGCGGCATGCCGAAGTGGAAGGGCAGCACGATGTCGACCCAGGCGGCCTTGCCCACCTTCTCGAAGGTCATGAAGCCGAAGACCGTGGCCACCGCCGCGCCGATCACGATGCCCAGCAGCACCGAGATGTTGGCGATGAAGCCCTTGGCGTACTTGACGATCAGGAGAATCGACACCAGCACCAGCGCCGCGATGCCCAGGCCTCCGAGGTCGGCGTATTTCGGGTTGGGAACCGAAGGCACGATCGCAAACCCCTTGGGCACCGGCGGCACTGCGCTGCCGGGCGAAGTGACTTCGGCCAGCCACTTGGCGTAGACCGGATCGACCAGCGCCGGCGCGGTCGGCCCGACCGGGTTGCCGAAGATCCAGTTGATGCCCACGCGCATGAGGCTGATGCCGATCACCGCGATGATGGTGCCGGTGACCACCGGCGGAAAGAAACGCAGCATGCGCGAGACCAGCGGCGCGATCAGTATCGAGACGACACCCGCGCCGATGATGGCGCCGAAGAGCAGCTGCGCACCGCCCTGGCCCGGGTTGGCATTGGCGATCGCGACCATGGGCGCGACCGAGGCGAAGGTCACGCCCATCATCACCGGCAGCTTGATGCCGAACCACTGCGTGGCGCCGAGTGCCTGGATCAGCGTGGCGATGCCGCAGCAGAACAGGTCGGCCGAGATCAGCAGCGCGACCTCGTCGGGGCTCAGCTTGAGCGCGCGGCCGACGATCAGCGGCACCGCCACGGCGCCGGCATACATCACGAGCACGTGCTGCAGGCCGAGGGCGGTGAGCTTGCCGGCGGGTAGTTTTTCGTCGACGGGATGGACGGTCGAGGGGGCGGGTGCGGACATCGGTGAGTCTCCTGGCGCGGGATCGGAAAGGGGCGGGCCGGGGCTGCTGTGCGGACGGCTCACCATTCTGTACGCCAAACTGTATACACTTTAGGTCAGAGGTCGTATGGCGGAAAACCCGTGCTCCCCGTTCGGAGATCGAGTCCATCACCATCGCAAGAAGGAGAATTGACTGGATCTGCCGGAAAAGGAGTCCCCATGCGTCAGCTTCTCGCCACGGCGTCTCTTGTTCTGATTGCCGGCTGCAGCAGCATGCCCGATGCGGCAAGCTCGGCTTCGGATGCTCCGGATGGCCGCAGCCCCCTGGCAATCCCGTTCAAGGGAGCCGCTTCGTACGCTGAGGCGCTGCAGACCTGGCGCAGTGCAGAAGACGTGAACGCCTGGATCGGTGCCAGATTCGAGTACGACATGTCGCGCGCCATCCTGCTCTCGGAAACCCAGCGCAGCAAGAACGGGACGTTGCCCATTGCCCGGCCCGATGAGTTCTTCGCGTACCCGCGCGGGGTCTGCGTCGACTTGTCGCGATTCGCGGTCGAGACCCTGCGCGTTGTCGATCCGCAGGCGAAGCCGAGCTTCCTGATGATCGAGTTCGCACCGGTGTCGATTGCCGGCAACACCTTGCGCCTGCATTGGCTGGCTGCTTTTCGCCACGGCGGAAGCTACTACTTCTTTGCCGACTCGAAGCGCCCCGGCCACATCGCCGGACCGTACGCGACGACGCAGGAGTTCATGCAAGCGTACGAGAAGTACCGGGGCAGGCAGATCGTCGCGTTTCGCGAGCTGGCGTCCTATGAACGCAAGACTCGAACCACGGTGGGTGTGCCGGCTATGGCCGTGCGCGCTGCGCTTGAGCGACCACGGATTCCGACACGGCCGTGATGCAGGCCAGATAGCGCGCTTCGGCGTTCTGGTGCGCCTGGTACAGGTCTTCGAGCATCCGGAGGTCTTCAGGGCTGGGCGCCGAGCCGGATCCGCAGATCCAGTCGCCGGCCGCCTCGATGAGTTCCTCGCGTGCCGCGTTGAACGCAAGGCGCGTGCGGACCACGTCCCGGCGTAGCCGGATCAGGTCACCTTTTCTCGCCCGGAACATGGTTCTTACTTTGAGTTTGTGAATACATTTGTAGTACAAACAATCTCTGTGAACCATATGGCTGAAGCCGTAGGCCGATGCCGCGTTCGGCCCGCGGTAAAAAAGGAGGCGTTTGCCCGACGCCGATAGCGGGCAAACGATCACACCGCGAGCGCGGGCTGGGCCTCAAGCTCGCTCCATGGCCCGATTTCTCGTTTTCTTGCTGGGCGCCACCATGTCGTTGGCGCTGGTGTCGCTGTTCGGATGGGGGGCTTTGCTGATCTGCACGCTGCTGGCCTGGGCCACGCTGCTGATCTCGACGGAGCCCGGCGAGGCATGCGAATCCGAAGGGATGGCACGCGCGCTGCTCGCGCGTGCAGCGCGCTAGCGTGCGTCAGCTCAGCAGGTCGCTGAGCGTGCGCGCGATCACCTTGGTCGCGCGGCGCAGGTCTTCGAGCAGCACGCGCTCGTCGTTGCGCTTGGCATGCGACTCGAGCACGGTGCGCGGCCCGGCGCCGTAGATCACGCCGGGAATGCCGGCCTCGCCGTAGAGCCGCACGTCGGTGTAGAGCGGCGTGCCCATGGCCTTGATCGGCTCGCCGAAGATCTCCTGGCCGTGCTTCTGGATCGCCTCGACGATCGGCTTGTTGCCGGCGAGCGGCTTCATCGAGTTGGCGAGCAGCATGCGCTTGATCTCGATCGTGATGCCGGGCAGCTGTTCCGCGGCGTCGGCGATGACCTTGCGGATCGTGGCCTCGACCTCGACCGGGTTCTCTTCCGGGATCATGCGGCGGTCGAGCTTGAAGACCACCTTGCCGGGCACGACATTGGTGTTGGTGCCGCCTTCGATCCGGCCGACGTTGAGGTAGGGGTGCGTGATGCCCTCGACCTTCGATGTGACCTGCCGGTAGAGCGTGTTCTGCGCGTAGAGCGCGTTCAGGATCTGCACCGCGCCGTGCAGCGCATCGACGCCGGTGGTCGGGATCGCGGCGTGCGCCATCTTGCCGTGCACCGTGACTTCCATCTGCAGGCAGCCGTTGTGCGCCGTGACCACCTCGTAGCTGAAGCCGGCCGCGATCATCAGGTCGGGCTTGGTCAGACCGTTCTTGAGCAGCCAGCCCGGACCCAGGATGCCGCCGAACTCCTCGTCGTAGGTGAAGTGCAGTTCGACGCTGCCCTTCGCAGGCCTGGCCACCGCCTCGAGCGCGCGCAGCGCGAAGGTGAAGCTCGCGAAGTCGCTCTTGCTGACCGCGGCGGCGCGACCGTAGAGGCTGCCGTTGTCGATCTCGCCGCCGTAGGGGTCGTGCGTCCAGCCTTCGCCGGGCGGCACCACGTCGCCGTGGGCATTCAGCGCCACGGTGCGGCCTTCATTGCCGTACTTGCGCCGCACGATCAGGTTGGTGATCGATTCGAGGCCGTAGTCTTTCACTTCCTGCTCGGGCACGGCGTGCTTCTCGGCCTCGAAGCCAAAGTCCTTCAGCAGTTCGGCCGTGCGTTCGGCATGCGGCGCGTTGTTGCCGGGCGGCGTGTCGGTGGGCACGCGCACCAGCTGCTGGAGGAACTGCACTTCTTCGTCGAAGTGGGCGTCGATCCAGGCGTCGAGTTTGTTGTAGTCGGTCATGAGGTTGCTTGCTCGGTGGCGAGGTTGTCGAGGAGGAGCTGGAAGGCTTGCACAGCCAGCTGCATGTCGTCGTTGGTGCTCGATTCGAGCGGGTTGTGGCTGATGCCGGAGTTGATGCCGCGCACGAAGAGCATGGCCTGCGGCATCACCTCGTGCAGCTTCATCGCGTCGTGGCCGGCGCCGCTGGGCATGCGAAAGAGCGGCACGCCGAGCGTGTCGACCGCCTTCTCCCAGCGCTGCTGCCAGTCGGGGGCGCTCGGCGCGGCCGAGGCGCGCATGCTTTCCTCCAGCGTGTAGCGCACGCCGCGGCGCTCGCAGATCTCGCCGAGCGCGGCGATCACGTCGGCCGTCATCGCGTCGCGCTGCGCGTTGTTGGGCGCACGCATGTCCAGGCTGAACTTGCAGCGCCCGGGCACCACGTTGATCGAGCCGCTCGGCACTTCGAGCATGCCGACGGTCGCGACCGAGTCGCCGTCCTTGGCGGCACGCTGTTCGGCGAAGAGAATGAGCTCGGCGACCGCGGCGGCGGCATCGCGGCGGCGGCCCATCGGCGTGGTGCCGGCGTGGCTGGCCATGCCGATCACTTCGCCCACATAGCGCACGCCGCCGTTGATCGAGGTCACGATGCCGAGCGGGATGTCGAGCTCGGTGAGCACCGGGCCCTGCTCGATGTGCACTTCGACGAAGCCAAGGTACTTCGAAGGATCGCGTTGCAGCTTCGGGATGTCTTCTTCCTTCAGGCCGGCGATCTGGCGGGCCTCGCGCATGGTGATGCCATCGGCGTCCTTCTGGTCGAGCCACTTGGGATCGAAGTGGCCGGTCAGCGCGCCGGAGCCGAGGAAGGTGGCCTTGTAGCGCTGGCCTTCCTCTTCGGCGAAGCCCACCACTTCGAAAGCGAAGGGCAGGCGGCGGTTCCGGCGCTTGAGTTCGCGCACGCAGGCCATGGGCACGAAGATGCCGAGCCGGCCGTCGTACTTGCCGCCGTTGCGCACGGTGTCGTAGTGCGAGCCGGTGAGCAGCGTCTTCGCATCGGGCGCGGCGCCTTCGTAGCGGCCGACCACGTTGCCGACGGCATCGATGTTCACGGCGTCGAAGCCCGCTTCGCGCATCCCGTCGGCGATCTGCTGCGCGCAGGCGCGGTGCGCCTCGGTCAGGTAGGTCACGGTGAGCTGGCCCTTTTCGGCGTAGCCCGGATCGGTGTGCGCAGCGAGCTGCTCCTGCCAGTCCCACACGTCGTTGCCGAGCGTCGGTTCGACACCGAACTTGTCGTCGAGCCGGATCTCCGCAATGCGATGGATGTTGCGCAGCGCCTCGCCGAGCTCGAAGCCCGGATGGTGATGCAGCCGGCGCTCGAAGGTGTCGATGATCTCGCGCTTGGGCAGGCCCGTGCCACGCGGCCCGCGCACCGCGAGGATGAAGGGGAAGCCGAACTTCGCGTTGTAGTCGGCATTGAGCTGCTGGATCTTCGCGAACTCCTCGGGCGTGCAGTCGGTCAGGCCGGCCTTGCCCTGTTCGTTGGTCGATTCGGCGGTGAGCGACTTGCTGACCATGGCCTTGCCCGCGAGCTCGGGGTGGGCGCGGATCAGGCCGAGCTGTTCTTCGGCCGAGGCCCGGGCGACCACCTGCACCAGCGCATGCTTGAGGTGCGCGAGCGAGCGGAACGGGCGGGCATCGGCGGCACGCTTCGCGATCCAGGGCGAGTGCTCGTAGGTGCCGTCGAGCAGCGCAGCGACTTCGTCGGGCGCGGCGGTGTTCAGATGTTCGATGGTGAGTGCCATGTCAGGCTCCTTGCGTGTAGGGATGTGTGGCCTTCCAGTGGCGTGCGATGTCGAGCCGCCGGCAGACCCACACGCGGTCGTGCTGCGCGATGTGGTCGAGGAAGCGCTGCAGCGCCGTGATGCGGCCGGGGCGGCCGAGCAGGCGGCAGTGCATGCCGATGCTCATCATCTTCGGCGCCTCGTCGCCCTCGGCGTAGAGCGCATCGAAGCTGTCCTTCATGTACTGGAAGAAGGGGTCGGCATGCGAGTAGCCCTGCGGCAGCGCGAAGCGCATGTCGTTGCAGTCCAGGGTGTAGGGCACGATGAGCTGAGGCACGACTTCGCCGTCGGACTTCTGCACCTTCATCCAGAAGGGCAGGTCGTCGCCGTAGTAGTCGCTGTCGTACTCGAAGCCGCCGTAGTCGGCCACCAGCCGGCGCGTGCGCGGGCTGTCGCGGCCGGTGTACCAGCCGAGCGCGCGTTCGCCGGTGAGCTGCTCGATCGCTTCCATCCCCATGCGCATGTGCTCGCGCTCGGTTTGCTCGTCGAGGTTCTGGTAGTGGATCCAGCGCCAGCCGTGGCAGGCGATCTCGTGGCCCAGTTCCTTGAATGCGGATGCGAGTTCGGGGTAGCGTTCGAGCGCCATGCCGACGCCGAACACGGTCAGCGGCAGGCCGCGCTTCTCGAACTCGCGCAGGATGCGCCAGACGCCCGCGCGCGAGCCGTACTCGTAGATGCCTTCCATGCTGATGTGCCGGTCCGGAAAGCTCGCCGGGTTGAACATCTCGGAGAGGAACTGCTCGGAGCCCGCGTCGCCGTGCAGCACGCAGTTCTCGCCGCCTTCCTCGTAGTTGAGGACGAATTGCACCGCGATGCGCGCGCGGCCGGGCCACTGCGCGTGGGGCGGGTTGCGGCCGTAGCCGACGAGGTCGCGCGGGTACGGCAGGGTGGTGTCATAGATCATTGCTCGCCCCCAGGTTGCCCGCACTGCGTGTCGGGCGCCCACCCCCTGCCGGGGGCGCCGCCGATGGCCCGGCGAAGCCGGTTCCATGGCGGCCTCCGAACGGCGGGCGCAGCCAAGCCCGTTGGTGAAACACCGCGGAACCGGCTTTGCCGGGCCGCTGGTGTTGCCCCCTTGAGGGGGGAGGCGGCTACACGAAGTGAGCAAGCAACGGGGGTGGGTGTCATTTCTAGGCCAGTGCGAGGCTGATGTCGTGGCTGGGGACCTTGCGGTCAAAAGTGAGATTGGCCTCGACGTGCTCCAGGTGTTCCGTCATCAGGCGCACCGCGCGCTCCTCGTCCTTGGCGGCCAGCGCCTTCACGATGTCGGCATGCTCGTCGTTCGAATGCTCGGCCGCGCTCGTGCTCTGGTACATCAGTGTGATGAGGGCGCAGCGCGAGATCAGCTCGCCAAGGATCTGCGCCAGCACCGCGTTGCCCATGAGCTCGGCCATGCGCACATGGAAATCGCCGAGCAGCTCGGTGCGGCCCGAGACGTCTTCGTCCGAGACCGCGGCCTTCTCCAGCGCCACGTGTTCCCTGAGCGCCTTGATCTTGGCCGGCGTCACGCTGCGCACGAAGGCGCGCGTCATTTCGGCCTCCAGCATGCGGCGCACGGCGAAGACCTGCCTGGCCTCGTCGACCGCCGGTGCCGCGACGAAGGCGCCGCGCGCGGGTTCGAGCCGGATCAGCTTGTTCTGCGAGAGCTGGAACAGTGCCTGGCGCACCAGCGTGCGCGAGACGCCGAAGTGGTCGGCCAGCTTCTGCTCCGCCAGCTTGCTGCCGGGTTGCAGCCGGTGTTCCACAATGGCTTTGGTGAGTGCGTCGACGATGGCGCGGGTGGTGGTCGAGTCCATGTTTTTCATGATAGACCCAAAGCCGAGAACTGTATACACTTTTGTCGACCGGAATTTCCCGAATGCCTTGAAGGAGCAAACCCATGGGCTTGAGCACCCACGTACTGGACACCATGCACGGCGGCCCCGCGGCCGGGATGGAGGTCGCGCTGTTCACCACCGACGGCGATCAGGCGACCCTCGTCAGGCGGTTCACGCTGAACTCGGACGGGCGCAGCGACGCGCCGCTCTACGACAACAGCACCTTGAAGGTCGGCACCTACCGGCTGGTGTTCGATGTGGCGGGCTATTTCAAGGCCAAGGGCGTGCAGCTGCCCGAACCCAATTTCCTGAACCGCGTGGCGCTGGATTTCGGCGTGGCGCACACCGACCAGCACTACCACGTGCCGCTCTTGGTGAGCCCGTGGAGCTACTCGACGTACCGCGGGTCCTGAAGACTCTAGAGCTGCCCTTCGCTCAACGTATCGAGCTGGAAATGCCCGCCTTTGTCCCACAACCAGGTGTCGGTCCAGACCAGCTTGCCGATGCGGCTCGCGGCGGGGTAGGGCGAGGCGGAAAGCACGGTGCGTTCGATCTCCGCGATGACCTCGGGCGCATGCTTGGGCGCGCGCATCCAGTGCATCGCGGTCACACGGCCGTTGGCGTCGAGACTGACCTGCAGCGTGCCGACCGCATACAGCAGCGGCGGCAGCTTGCCGCTGTAGATGCGCTCTCCGTTGCGCGCGTAGATGTGGCGCGCGGCGTCCTGGCGGTATTCGCGCGCGCTGGCCGCGTTCGAGGCCCGCGGGATGGCGTTGGCCGCCTGCCCATCGGGAACGGCGTGGCTCAGCTGGCCGGGCACCGTCGAAGTGATCGGTGCCGTGGGGCTGGGCGTGCCGCAACCGGCGAGCCCGAGTGCGGCGGTCAGGGCGGCCGCGAAGGCGCGACGCAACGGCGTGAGGAGCTGCAAGTTCATTCGCGGATTTATACCGTGAGCGAAAGCCCCGCCCGCAACCGAAGGTATCCCGCATGAACGGCATGGTCGACGAACTGCTCGCGCGCCTCGCGAACGAAGACGGTGTGCTGGTGCGCATCGAGAAGACGCAAGGCTCGGCGCCGCGCGAGGCCGGCACCTGGATGGCGGTGTGGGCCGACGGCCTCACGGCCACCATCGGCGGCGGCCAGCTCGAGTTCCAGGCCACCGATGAAGCGCGCGCCTGGCTCGCGGGCGGCGCTGCGATCGACGGCGTACAGCGCTACCCGCTGGGCCCGAGCCTCGGCCAGTGCTGCGGCGGCGTGGTCTTTCTCTCGTTTCGCCGCATTGCCGCATCGGATGCGAAGACGCTGCAGCGCGAACTGCTGGCGCACCTGGAGCCGGTGGCCCTGTTCGGCGGCGGCCACGTGGGCGCGGCGCTGGCGCGGCTGCTGTCGACCCTGCCTTTCACCGTGCGCTGGATCGACAGCCGCGACGGCGTGTTCCCCGACGCGCTTCCGGCGCAGATCGAGACCGAGCATTCCGAGCCGGTGCAGGACGCGGTGGCCCAGCTCGCGCCCGGTTCGCGCGTGCTGATCATGAGCTTCAGCCATGCCGAAGACCTCGACATCGTGATCGCCTGCCTGAAGCGCCTGCGCGCGCGCAATGACCTGCCCTATGTCGGTCTGATCGGCAGCAAGACCAAGTGGGCGACTTTCAGCCATCGGCTGGAGGCGCGGGGCTTCACGGCCGATGAACTGGCCCGCGTCACCTGCCCGATCGGCGTGCCGGGCATCGGGGGCAAGGAACCCGAGGTGATCGCGGTCGCCGTGGCGGCACAGTTGTTGCAATCGCTGAGCTAGGGTTTTCCAGCACGCCCGTGCGCAGAAAAATCCTCGATCCAACATCCAAAAGTGTATACACTTCAGTCCACAAGCCGCAGCGGAGCGAGGCCTATCCAGGAGCCTGCGTTCGCGGCAATTTCTCTGCTTACAGCGCCCGCAGTGGTGAGCAGGCCAAAACAAGGTTGAGCACATGGAAAGCTACTACCTCGACTGGGCCAACCTGCTGCTGCGCTGGGTCCACGTCATCACCGCCATCGCCTGGATCGGTGCGTCCTTCTACTTCGTGATGCTGGACAACAGCCTCGAAAAGCCTGAGGACAAGGAGTCGCTCGACAAGGGCGTCGGCGGCGAGCAGTGGGCGGTGCACGGCGGCGGCTTCTACAACATGCAGAAGTACGCGCTGGCGCCGAAGAAGCTGCCGGACCACCTGCACTGGTCGTACTGGGAGAGCTACTCCACCTGGCTCACCGGCTTCGCGCTCTTCACGATGTCCTATCTGTGGAATGCGAGCACCTACCTGATCGACAAGTCCAAGATGGACTGGCAGCCCGGCGCCGCGATCGGCGTGGCGCTGGCCTTCTTCGTCGTCTTCTGGATGGTGTACGACGGCATCTGCCAGATCTTCGGCCGGCGCAAGAACGGCGACACCATCGTCGGCGTGCTGATCGCGGTCTTCATCGTCTTCGCGACCTGGCTGGCCTGCCAGTGGTTCGCGGGCCGGGCGGCCTTCCTGCTGGTCGGCGCCATGATGGCCACGACGATGAGCGGCAACGTGTTCTTCTGGATCATTCCCGGCCAGCGCAAGAACGTCGCCGCGCTGCGCGCCGGCCTGCCCGTAGACCCGGTGCACGGCGAGCGCGGCAAGCAGCGCAGCGTGCACAACACCTATTTCACGCTGCCGGTGCTGTTCGCGATGCTGAGCAACCACTACAGCTTCACGTACACGCACAAGTACAACTGGATCGTGCTGCTCTTGATCATGCTCGGCGGCGCGGCGATCCGGCAGTTCTTCGTGGTGCGGCACCGCTTCAAGCTCGGCAACGCGGGCAATCCGCTGCCCTATGCGATGGTCGGCGTCGTGGTGCTGGGCCTTTCCATCGTCTGGATGAAGCCCGAGCCCGCGGCCGCGCCGTTGGCGGGTGCCGCCGCACCGAAGGTGGCCTTCGGCGACGTCAAGAAGGTGCTGGAACAGCGCTGCTACATGTGCCACGGCGCCCAGGTGCAGATGAAGAACGTGCGGCTCGATTCACCCGACCAGGTGGCGGCGCATGCGCAAGGCGTCTACCAGCAGGTGGTGGTCACGAAGATCATGCCGATGAACAACTCGACCGGCATCACGGACGCCGAGCGTGCCCTGATCGGCAAGTGGTTCGAAGGCGGCGCAAAGACGAACTAGACGACCGCGGCACCCGTGGACAATCGGGCCTGGAGACCCAGCCAATGAACCCATCGAATCCGGTACCCGACCCGCACGCCGCGCCGCGCGAATTCCTCGGCCATCTCTACCGCGTCGCGGTCGAACGCGCGCTCCCGCTCGCGAGCATGGGGCCCTATCTTCCCAAGCCGCCCAAGGGCCGCACGCTGGTGCTCGGCGCGGGCAAGGCCGGTGGCTCGATGGCGCAGGCGCTCGAGGCGCTCTGGCCGGCCGACGCGAAGCTCGAAGGCCTGGTCGTCACGCGCTACCACCACATTCCGCCGCGCCCCGTTGGCCTGGCGCAGCGCATCGAGATCGTCGAGGCAGCGCACCCGGTGCCCGACGAAGCGGGGCTCAAGGCCGCCGAGCGCATCCTCGCGCTGACCGAGGGCCTCACGGCCGACGACCTGGTGCTGTGCCTGATCTCGGGCGGCGGCTCGGCCTTGCTCACGCTGCCGGCCGAAGGCCTCACGCTCGCCGACAAGCAGCGCATCAACAAGCAGCTGCTCGATTCGGGCGCCCACATCGGCGAGATGAACTGCGTGCGCAAGCACCTTTCGCGCATCAAGGGCGGCCGGCTCGCGGCGGCCTGCGCGCCGGCGCAGGTGGTGACGCTCACCATCAGCGACGTGCCCGGCGACGATCCGGCCGTGATCGCGAGCGGGCCCACGGTGCCCGATGCCACGACCTGCGCCGAAGCGCTCGCCATCCTCGACCGCTACGGCATCGAAGTGCCGGCCGCCGTGCGCGCCGACCTCGAAAGCGGTGCGCTCGAAACGCCCAAGCCCGCCGACGCGGTGTTCAAGGGCCATGCCACGCACCTGATCGCGACGCCGCAGCAGTCGCTCGAAGCCGCGGCCGCCGCGGCGCGCGCGGCCGGCATCGAAGCCCACATCCTCAGCGACGAGATGGAAGGCGAATCGCGCGAGGTCGGCAAGGTGCACGGCGCCCTGGCGCGTGCGGTCGCACTGCGCGGCGCGCCCTTCGCAAGGCCCTGCGTGATCCTCTCGGGCGGCGAGACCACCGTCACCATCCGGCCGCGCCAGCCGGGCCAGGCCAAGGGGCGCGGCGGTCGCGCCGGCGAGTTCTGCCTCGGCCTCGCGGGTGCGCTGGCAGGGCAGAAGAATGTGTGGGCCCTGGCGGCCGACACCGACGGCATCGACGGCGTCGAAGACAACGCCGGCGCCTTCGTCACGCCCGACACGCTGGCGCGCGCCGGAGCCGCGGGCCGCAAGCTCGCCGACCACCTCGACCGCAACGACGCCTACGGCTACTTCGACGCCATCGGCGACCTCTGCGTGACGGGGCCGACGCACACCAACGTCAACGACTTTCGGGCGCTGCTGGTGTTGTAGGAAGGAATGTGTCCGAATGAGCGAATACCTCTCAACCCAGGAACATTTCATGAACCACGCTGAATCTTTCTCGACCCGCCGCCAGTTGCTCGCCGGCACGGCCGGCCTGGGTGCAGCATCGCTGCTCTCGGCCGCGACGCCCGCGCTGGCCGCAGCGCGTGACGCAAGAGTGCAGGGCTTTGCGGCGCGCGACGCAGAGGTCAACGGCACGCGCATCCACTATCGCGTGGGAGGCAAGGGACCCGCGGTGGTATTGCTGCACGGCTACGCCGAGACCAGCCACATGTGGAACCCGCTGATGCCGCTGCTCGCGAAGGACCACCTGGTGATCGTGCCCGACCTGCGCGGCGCGGGCGGGTCGTCGAAGCCGGAGGGCGGCTACGACAAGAAGAACATGGCGGTGGACATCCATGAGCTTGTGAAGTCGCTCGGCGTCTCGCACGCCGCGGTGGTGGGCCACGACATCGGCTTGATGGTGGCCTATGCGTACGCGGCGCAGTTTCCGGCCGAGACCGATCGCGTGGTGCTGATGGACGCCTTCCTGCCCGGCGTCGGCAACTGGAAGGACGTGTGGCTGCTGCGCGACCTGTGGCATTTCCACTTCCACGGCGAGGTGCCGCTGGCGCTGGTCAAGGGCCGCGAGCGCATCTATTTCGAGCACTTCTGGAATGACTTCGCGGCCGATCGCAAGCATTCGATCTCCGAGGCCGACCGGCGCGTCTACGCCAAGGCCTATGCGCAGCCCGACGGCATGCGCGCCGGCTTCGAGTATTTCAAGGCCTTCGAACGCGACGCCGACGATTTCGCCAGACTCGCCGCCACGCCGCTCAAGATGCCGATGCTGGTGCTGTCGGGCGAGAAGGCCGGCGGCACTTTCCTGATCGAACAGGGCAAGCTGGTCGCCACCGACGTCAAGGGCGTGGTGGTGAAGGGCTCGGGCCACTGGCTGATGGAAGAGGCGCCGGACCAGGTCATTCCGGCTCTGGTGGAGTTTCTTTCCCCGACGAGAACATGACGCTTCCGGGTACAGGCCGCTAGGCGCGGGAGCTGCGCTTGGGCTTGCGGTGCTCGCGCGCCAGCGCATCCAGCCCGGCAAAGACGTAGCGCATCAGGTCCTCGAACAGCCCCTCGCTGTCTTTCGCCATGGCGGGCAGCACCTTGCGCGGAATTTCTTTCGGCGCGACCAGCAGCACGATGCAGGGCAGTACCGAGAACACCAGGCCGCGCTGTACCGCGGGATGGTCCGGCGGCAGCTCCAGGATTTCGGCGATCAGGCCCAGCAGCAGCTTCGCCTTAGGACGCACCGCCTTGTCGACCAGCGCGGGCGCCAGCGGGCCCGGCGACATGACCTCGCGCAGGACGACGCGGAAGCCCCAGGGCGCGACCTCGCGCGACGACGGCGCCAGCATGTGCAGGAGCAGCGCGCGCAGCTTTTGCCGCGGATCGCCGAGCGAGCGCGTCATCTCGACCAGTTCGTCGACGCTCACGATCTGCCGGTGCGCCTCGACCAGCACTTCCTCGTAGAGCGCCTCGCGGCTGCCGAAGTGGTAGTTGACCGAGGCCATCGGCGTGCCCGCGCGCTCGCAGATCTCCTTGCTCGTGGCATCGGCGTAGCCGCGCTCGGCGAACACCTGGCCTGCGGTTTCGAGCAGCAGCGATCGGGTGGCGGCGCCATCGGGACGCGGTGTGCGCCTGGCGGGCGCAGCGGGGGCTTTCTTTTTGGCGGGGCTTGGCATATGACTGCGTGGAAGTCGGGAATTAGTTTGAATTTGAATTCAAATTCGTTATCATCCAGTCTACTTCATCGACCCAAAGCCATGAACAAGAAACCCCTCGTCGCAGGCGTCATCGTCGTCCTGGCGCTCATCGCTTCGGCCGCCTGGTACTTCAACCGCAAGCCGGCCGACACCGGCAGCCTGGTGCTCTACGGCAACGTCGACGTTCGTCAGGTGTCCTTGGCATTCAACGGCAGCGAGCGCATCGGCAAGCTCGAGGTGCAGGAGGGCGATCATGTGAAAGCCGGCCAGGTGCTGGGCATGCTCGACACGCGCACGCTCGAGCTGCGCGCGGCCCAGGCCCAGGCGCAGATCGCCGTGCAGCAGCACGCGCTGCAGCGCCTGAAGACCGGCAGCCGTCCCGAGGAAGTGGCCCAGGCCCGCGCCAGCGTGTCGGCAGCGCAGGCCGATTCCGAGCTGGCCCGGCAACAGCTCGACCGGCTGCAGGGCATCCGCCAGACCACGGCCGGCCGCGCGGTGAGCCAGCAGGACCTCGACAGCGCGCAGGCCCGTCGGAAGGTGGCCGAGGCGCAGCTCGAGAACGCGCGCAAGGCCCAGCAGCTGGTCGTGACCGGCCCGCGCAAGGAAGACATCGCGCAAGCCCAGGCCCAGCTCGAAGTGGCGCGTGCCGAACTTGCACTGCTGAACCATCAGCTGGCGCAGGCCGAGCTCAAGGCGCCCATCGACGCCGTGGTGCGCGCGCGCCTGATGGAGCCGGGCGACATGGCCTCGCCCCAGCGGCCGGTGTTCACGCTTGCGATCACCGATCCCAAGTGGGTTCGGGCCTATGTGATCGAGGCCGACCTCGGGCGCATCAAGCCGGGAATGGCCGCCACGCTCGCGACCGACAGCCATCCCGGCCAGACGCTCGCCGGCAAGGTGGGCTACATCTCGTCGGTGGCCGAGTTCACGCCCAAGACCGTGCAGACCGAGGAGCTGCGCAGCAGCCTGGTCTACGAGATCCGCGTGCTCGCCGACGACAAGGAAGATCGGCTGCGGCTGGGCATGCCGGTCACCGTGCGCCTGTCGCTCGCCGGCGATGCCGGAGGCGCGCGCTGATGGCGCATGCCAAGCCCGCGCTCGCGGGGCAGGGCCTTCACAAGCGCTTCGTGGTCAAGGGCTCGAAGCAGGCGGTGCAGGCGCTGGCCGACGTATCGCTCGAAGTCGCTGCCGGCACGCTGACCGCGCTGGTCGGACCCGACGGCGCCGGCAAGACCACGCTGCTGCGGCTCGCGGCCGGCCTGATGCGCGCCGACCAGGGGCAGTTGCAGGTGCTCGGCATCGACGTGGCGGCCGATCCGCAGGCGGTGCAGGATCGCATCAGCTACATGCCGCAGCGCTTCGGCCTCTACGAAGACCTGAGCGTGCAGGAGAACCTCGACCTCTACGCCGACCTGCATGGCGTGCGCAAGGACCTTCGACGTGAGCGCTATGCGCGGCTCATGGAGATGACCGACCTCGGCCGCTTCACCGCCCGCCCGGCGGGCAAGCTCTCGGGCGGCATGAAGCAGAAGCTGGGCCTCGCCTGCACGCTGGTGCGCTCGCCCGAGCTGCTGCTGCTCGACGAGCCCACGGTGGGCGTGGACCCGCTGTCGCGCCGCGAGCTGTGGCAGATCGTGCAGCAGCTGGTCGACGACGAGCATCTCAGCGTGATCGTGAGCACCGCCTACCTCGACGAGGCCGAGCGCTGCGCGCAGGTCTTCGTGCTGCACGAGGGCCGGCTGATCGCACAGGGCGCGCCGGCGCAGATCCGCGACAACGCGCGCGACCTGTGCTTCATCGTCAGGCCGCCCGAGGGCGTGCCGGCGCGCACGCTGCAGGCGAAGCTGCTGGATGCGCCGGCCTCGATCATCGATGCCGTGCCGCAAGGCGGCGAGGTGCGCTTCATCCGCCGGCCCGAGGCCGACCCGCAGGCACTGGGCACGCTGTTCGGCGGCGCGCGCGCCGAGCCGGTGCCCGCGCGGCTGGAAGACGGCTTCATGGTGCTGCTGCGCGCCGAGCAGCAGGACGCTGCCGCCGCGCCGAAGGCCGCGGCCGCCTCCGCCGCCGGCGAGCCGAACGAAATCGTGATCGAGGTGAAAGACCTGGTGCGCAAGTTCGGTGACTTCACCGCCGTCGCCAGCACCAGCTTCGACGTGCGGCGCGGCGAGATCTTCGGCCTGCTCGGGCCCAACGGCGCCGGCAAGACCACCACCTTCCGCATGCTTTGCGGCCTGCTGCCGGCGAGCAGCGGCTTCCTGCAGGTGGCCGGCGTGAACCTGCGCCATGCGCGCGCGCAGGCCCGCAGCCGGATCGGCTACGTCTCGCAGAAGTTCGCGCTCTACGGCAACCTCACCGTCGCCGAGAACCTCGAATTCTTCGGCGGCGCCTACGGCCTGCGCGGGCAGCGCCTGCGCGATCGCATGCAGACCGTGCTGCGGCAGTTCGACCTCCTGGGCCAGGAGAAGGCCACCAGCGGCCTCTTGCCCGGCGGCTTCAAGCAGCGGCTCGCGATGGCCACGGGCCTGCTGCACGAGCCCGAGATCCTGTTCCTCGACGAGCCGACCAGCGGCACCGATCCGCTGGCGCGGCGCGAATTCTGGCGCCGCATCACGGCGCTGTCCGAAGCCGGCGTGACGGTCATCATCACCACCCACTTCATGGAAGAGGCCGAGTACTGCGACCGCATCGTGATCCAGGACGCCGGCAAGCTGCTGGCCATCGGCACGCCGCAGCAGGTGCGGGTGCAGGCGGGCAGCGCGCCGGACATGGAAGAGGCCTTCATCGGCATCGTCACGCAGGCGCGCGAGCAGGGGGCCGCGGCATGAACGGGTTCTGGCGCCGGCTGACCGCGCTCACGCGCAAGGAGGTGCGGCAGCTCGTCCGCGACCCGAGCGCCATCGCCATCGGCGTGCTGCTGCCGATCATCCTGATCCTGATCTTCGGCTACGGCCTCTCGCTCGACGTCAAGAACGCGCCGCTTGCCGTGGTGATGGAAGACACGTCGCCCACTGCCGTCGATGCGGTGTCGGGACTGCAGCTCACCCCCTACATCGCCCCTGTCGTGCTGCGCTCGATGCACGAGGCCGAGCAGCTGATGCGCGAGCGCAAGGTCGACGGCATCGTGCGCGTGCCGGGCGATTTCTCGCGACGGCTCGCGGCCGGCGACGCGCGGATTCAGGTCATCGTGCACGGCGCCGACGCAGGGCGCGCCAGTATCGTCCTGCGCTACGCCACAGCTGCGCTCGGCCAGAACGCGCAACGCCAGGCCGACCGCGGCCAGCCCGCCGCGGCGATCGGCACGGTCACGATCGAGCAGCGCATGTGGTTCAACGCCGCCAACGACAGCACCTGGTACCTGGTGCCGGGCCTGATCGTGCTGATCATGACGCTGGTCGGCGCCTTCCTCACGGCGCTGGTGATGGCGCGAGAGTGGGAGCGCGGCACGCTGGAGGCGCTGTTCGTCACGCCGGTGCGGCCGATCGAGATCCTGCTGGCGAAGATCATTCCCTACTTCGGCGTCGGCATGGTCGGACTGGCCCTGTGCCTGGTCGCAGCGCGCTTCCTGTTCGAGGTGCCGATGATCGGATCGCTCGCGGTGCTCATCGTGTGCGCCATGCTCTACATGCTGGTCGCGGTGGGCATCGGCCTGGTCATCTCCTCGGTCACGCGCAACCAGTTCCTCGCGAGCCAGGTCGCGCTGCTCGCGAGCTTCCTGCCTTCGCTGATGCTGTCGGGCTTTCTGTTCGATCTGCGCAACGTGCCGACTGCCGTGCGCATCGTGGGGCAGGTGCTGCCCGCGACCTACTTCATGGAGCTGATCCGCACGCTGTTCCTGGCCGGCAACGTCTGGCCGCTGGTGTTCAAGAACTGCGCGATCCTGATCGCGTATGCGGTGCTCCTGCTCGGCGTGGCCCGTCTGGTCACACGCAAGAAACTCGATTGAAGGACGCGCCATGCACGACTCATTCATCGCGCTCCTGCTTCGCATCGCGAACCTCTGCCGCAAGGAATTCCTCGCCATCCTGAAGGACCCGTCCAGCCGCGTCATCCTGGTCGTGCCGGCGCTGATGCAAAGCCTGCTGTTCGGCTACGCCGCGACCTACGACCTCAGCAACGTCGACTACGCCCTGCTCGACCAGAGCCGAAGCGGCGCCTCGACGGCGCTGATCGCGAAGCTCGACGGCACCGGTGTCTTCCGCCGCGCCGCGACGCTGCGCACCCAGGCCGACATCGCACGCGTGATCGATGCGCAGCAGGCGCTGCTCGTGGTCCAGATCGGCCCGCAGTTCGAGCAGCAGCTGCAGGCGGGCGAGAACGCACCGATCCAGTTGGTCATCGATGCGCGCAACTCCAACACGGCAGGCTCCGCCGGCGGCTACATCGCTTCCGTGGTGGCGGACTTCAACGACGAATGGCGCCAGCGGCACGGCGGCGCGAAGGCGCCGGTGACCATCGCGTCGCGCGCCTGGTACAACCCGAACCTCGAGACGCGCTGGAACCTGATGCCCGGCATGATCGCCGCGCTCAGCATGCTGCAGACGCTGCTGCTGACCGCGCTCTCGGTCGCGCGCGAACGCGAGCAGGGCACCTTCGACCAGCTGCTCGTCACGCCGCTGTCGCCGATGGAGATCATGGTCGGCAAGGCCGTGCCGCCGGTGCTGATCGGACTCGTGCAGTCCACCATCGTGCTCCTGGTCACCTTGCTGTGGTTCAAGGTGCCGATGGCCGGCTCCTTCTTCACGCTCTACGCGGGCCTGGCCTGCTTCACCATCGCGAGCGTGGGCATCGGGCTGTCGATCTCGGCGGTGTCGGCCAACATGCAGCAGGCCATGCTCTACACCTTCGTGCTGATCATGCCGCTGATGCTGCTGTCGGGCCTGACGACGCCCGTCAGCAACATGCCGGAGGCGCTGCAGATCGCGACGCTGGCGAATCCGCTGCGTTTCGCCATCGACCTGGTGCAGCGTGTGTATCTCGAAGGTGTGGGCTTGCCGACCGTCTGGCGCAACCTGATTCCGCTGCTCGTGATCGCGGTCGTCACGCTGCCGCTCGCCGCCTGGCTCTTCCGAAACCGTCTTGTCTGAAACGGAACGCGACATGAAGAACTTCCAACACCTTTGCCTTGTGCGCCTGCTGCCGGTGCTCGCAGCGTCGATGCTCGCGGCCTGTGCCGTCGGCCCCGACTTCAAGGCGCAGGCGCCCGAGGCGCCCGCCGATTTCTCTGCCTGGCATGGCGGCTCGCCGGCGCTGGTCGACCCGCAGCTTCGAAGCACGGCGGGCACGCCGATCGGCTGGACTGCATTCGCCGACCCGGTGCTCGACGCACTGCAGGCCAAGGCGCTCGCCGCCAATCACGACCTGCAGACGGCCGCACTGCGCTTCGCGCAGAGCCGCGCGCAGCGCCAGACGGCCGAAGCCGGGCGCGGCCCGCAACTCAACGCCAGCGCCGCGGCGTCGCGCCAGCGCCAGAGCGAGTTCGGTTCGGGCACGCGCCTGATCGATGCGCTGAACCCCTCGAACCGCGACGAACTGATCGGCGCGTTGAGCGAGCCGTACAACCTCTACCAGGCAGGCTTCGATGCCGCCTGGGAACTCGACCTTTGGGGCCGCGTGCGGCGCTCGATCGAGGCCGCTGATGCGAACGTGGCCGCATCGCAGGCCATGCTGGCGCAGGTGCAGCTCAGCGTGCAGGCGGAGCTGGCGCGCAACTACTTCGAGCTGCGCACCGCGCAGCGGCAACTGCGCATCGCGCGCGCCGATATCGCCGCGGCCGAGGACTCGCTGGAACTGGTCAAGGCCCGCGCCGACGGCGGGCTCACGACCGACCTCGACGTCACGCGCCAGCGCGCGCAGACAGCCGAGCTGCGTGCGCGGCTGCCGCAGTTGCTGGCGCAGGAGGCGCAGGCCATCAACCAGATCACGCTGCTGGCCGGCGAGCGCCCCGGCGCACTGCAGGCGCAATTGGCGGAGCGTGCCGATGGGCCCGAGCGCGCGCTGCCCGATCTCTCGCCCGGCGTGCCCTCGGAGGTCGCACTGCGCCGGCCCGACATCCAGCGCGCGCAGGCGCAACTGCATGCGGCCACCGCCAACGTCGGCGTCGCAGTGGCGGACCTGTACCCGCGCATCACGTTGGGCGCCAACTTCGGTTTCGAATCGGTGGGCAGCCGCAGCTTCGGGGAGTGGGGCAGCCGCCAGTGGTCGGTCGGGCCCAGCCTGCAGCTGCCGATCTTCGATGGTGGAAGGCGTCGCAGCACCGTGACGCTGCGCGAGCTGCAGCAGCAGGAGGCCGCCGTCGCCTGGCAGCAGACCGTGCTCAAGGCCTGGCACGAGATCGACGATGCGCTGAGCGCGTACACGGCAGACCGGCAGCGTCATCTGCAACTGCTGGAGAAGGAGCGCCACAGCCGCGACGCCTGGGAGCTGGCGCGCGTGCGCTACGAGAATGGCCTGACCGACTTCCTGGTCCAGCTCGATGCCCAGCGTACGCTGCTGCAGGCGCAGCGCGATCAGGTGCAAAGCGCGGGTCGGCTGGCGCTGGATCTGGTGATGCTGACCAAGGCCCTCGGCGGGGCCGGCACCTAGGCGGCTTTTCGGGACGCTTCGCGCGTCTCGGCAAAGGCGCTGCGGCCCAGCCAGCGCCAGAGGTCCCGCGCATCGCGCGCGGTGCCCGTGACGCGCAGCCGGCGTTCGCGGATCTGCTCGTCGGCGTCGCGGTCGCCGGTCCAGACTTCGGTCAGTGCCAGCACCGTCGACTCGACGATCAGCGTCGCGTCCTCGCCGGGGTCGTCGCGGCACAGATCGGCGCAGCCCTTGTCGACGACGAGCCACCAGCGGCGTTCGCCTTCAGGCGCATCGGTGAAGCGGAAGTGAACCACGATGCAGCGCCCGCGCGGGCATTCGTCGAGGCGCACGAAGCGGCGGATGTCCCACATGAGGAAACCGGCGTCGAGCTGGTCGCGCTTCAGGCGGCTGCCGATCCAGCGCGCACCCCAGTGGCCCAGCGCCATCACGATGGGCCGCAGTTCCTCGCCGGCGTCGGTGAGGTGGTATTCGGCGGACACGCCGGTGCCCTGCACGCGCTTGACGACGCCGACCTCCTCGAGCTTGCGCAGCCGCTGCGCGAGCAGCGAGCCCGACATGCGGGGAACGCCGCGGCGGATGTCGTTGAAACGGGTGCTGCCGCAAAGCAGCTCGCGCACCACCAGCGGCGTCCAGCGCTCGCAGAGCACTTCGGCGCCGCGCGCGACGGTGCAGAACTGGCCGTAGTCGATCATGGTGCGAATCTATTCCTCTCGCTGCGGCGAGGCCAGTCCAATTTCTGGACTGGCGCGCATGGCGGTGCGCGCCCATGCTTCGCACACCCTCATTTTTTCGGAGACGCACCATGAGCACCGTTCTGCAGCCGGCATTCGATGCCGCCGCCTTCAAGACCACGACACGCGCGCAGTGGCAAGCCGCTGCCGAAGCCTGGCACCGCTGGGGACCCTTCGTCGGCGACTGGCTCGGCGAGGCGACCGAAACCATGTTCGACCTCGCAGGCATCGGCCCGGGCTCCCGTGTGCTGGACGTCGCGGCGGGCGCCGGCGAACAGTCGATCTCCGCGGCGCGGCGCGTGGGCGACAGCGGCCACGTGCTCGCCACCGACATCGCGCCGGCCCTGCTCGAACGCGCCGCAGCGGACGCCAGGGCAGCCGGGCTCACCCATGTCGAAACCCGCGAACTCGACGGCGAGGCGCTCGATGCGCTGCCCGCCGCCTCCTTCGATGCCGCGATCAGCCGGGTCGGGCTGATCTACTTTCCCGACCAGCAGCGTGCGCTCGCGGGCATGCGCCGTGCGCTGCGGCCGGGCGGGCGGGTGGCGGCCATCGTGTACTCGACGCCCGAACGCAATGCCTTCTTCTCCATTCCCGTCAAGATCATCCGCGAGCGCGCGCAGCTGCCGCCGCCGCTGCCCGGCCAGCCGGGGCCGTTCTCGCTCGGTGCCGAGGGCGTGCTCGAAGCCGCCTTCGCCAAGGCCGGCTTGCGCGACATCGAGGTGCGCAGGGTGCCGTCGCCGGTCAGGCTGCCCAGCGCGGCGGAATGCGTGCGCTTCGAGCGCGAATCCTTCGGTGCGCTGCACCAGATGATGGTCGGCCTGAGCGAGACAGAGCGGGCGCAGGCCTGGCAAGCCATTGAGGAGGCCTTGCGCGCCTTCGAAACCGGCGAGGGCTTCGTCGGGCCGTGCGAGATGCTGGTCGGCGTGGGCAGTGTCTAGGTGCACGTGCGCCTGGCATTGGTCATTGCGGCGCTCAGTCCAAAGAAATGCTGGCGCGCTTGACGATGTCGGCGAAGCGGCGTGTGTCTGCGGTCGTGATGCGCGTGATCTCGGCGGGCGGCGCACTCCAGGGCTCGAAGCCGAACGCTGCGAAACGCGCGCGCACTTCCGGCTCGCCCAGCGTCTTGGCCACGCTCGCGTTGATGCGGTCGATCACCGGTTTCGGCGTGCCCTTGGGCGCATAGAGCGCGACCCATGTGCGCAGCTCGAAGCCGGCCGGGCCGCCGGCCTCCGCGACGGTCGGAACGTCCTCGTAGCCGGCCAGACGGCTCGGCCCGGCATAGGCCAGCAGCCTGACCTTCCTGGCGCGGTAGAGCGGATCCACGGTCGCAGCCGTGCCGAAGGCCCAGTCGACCTCGCCGGTCGCGACCGCCGTGTACAGCTGCGGAAGCTCCTTGAAAGGCACGTGCATCATCTGCATCCCGGTCGCGCCTTCGAGCTGGGCCGTGCCTACATGGGCCACGCTGCCGATGCCCCAGCTGCCGTAGCTGACCTGCCCCTTCTTCGCCTTGGCGGCCGCCATCAGGTCGGCCACGTTCTTCCATGGCGAATTGGCGCCGACGACGATGAAGAAGTGCGTCGAATACAGCGGCGTGACCGGCTCGAAGTCTTTCACCGGATCGAAGGGCAGTTGCTTGTAGAGGTTCGGCTGCAAGGTCATCGGCGTTGCATCGACGACAAGCAGGGTGTGGCCGTCGGCCGCAGCGCGCTTGACTTCACCGAGCGCGAGCCAACTGTTGGCGCCGGGCTTGTTGTCGACCAGCACCTGGTGACCCCATTCGCGGCCGAGCCGCTCGCCGACGTTGCGCATCACCGTGTCGGGGCCGCTGCCGGCGGAGTAGGGCAGCACGGCGCGAACGGGCTTGGCCGGAAAGGTCTGTGCGGACGCGGTGGCGGCGACGGCCAGGCACAGCGCACCGACACCCGGCAGGCGGGTATGAAACAACCAGTTCATGACGATGTCTCCTTCAAGTGCTGTGAGGTGTGCAGTGCGTCGTATGCCGCGGTGAAATGCGGGTCGCGCTGCTTCAGGTCGTCGTGGCACACCTGGCCGGTGCGCCGCATGTAGTCGTAGGCAAAGCTGACCGGGTCGAGGTGCAGCTTGTCCGCGACGCTCTCGTACCAGTCGAGGCTCTTCGCCGCCGCGCTCTGGAAGCTCGACGAGGCCGGCCGGCGCGTGGCCTCGAACGCGGCGAAGGCCGCCGGCAGATCCTGCGGATGCGCGGCCAGGCCGCGCTGCAAGGCGATCGCGTCCTGCATCGCCATGCGCGTGCCCGAGCCGAGCGAGAAGTGCACCGTGCGCAGCGCGTCGCCGAGCAGCACGATGTTGCGATGCGTCCACTGCGCGTTCTTGACGATGTTGGCTTCGAACCAGAGCGATCGGTTGGTCAGCAGTTCGTTGCCGCCGAGTTCGGGACGGAACACCTCGGCGCAGAAGCGCCGGCTCTCGTCCTCGCTCGCGGCATGGAGGCCGGCGCGCTGCCAGGTATCGGGGTCCACCTCGACCAGGAAGGTGCTCAGCTCGGGGCTGTACTGGTAGCTGTGCGCGATGAACACGCCATGCGGCGTCTCGCGGAAGATCAGCGACACGGGGTGGAAGCGCTGGCGCGTGCCGTACCAGGCGAACTTGTTGCGGCGTCTTTCGAAGCTCGGCCTGAAGTGGTCGGCGAACTGCCTGCGCACCGCGCTGTTGCCGCCGTCGGCGGCGACCACCAGGTCGACCTCGCGCGCCAGCGCCTGCACGTCGTCGATGCGGCGGCCGTACGCGATCTGCACGCCGAGGCGCTGGCAGGCGCGCTGCAGCGTGTTCAGCATGTCGATTCGGGCGGTGCGCGAGAAGTGATTGCCATGGATCTGCACGTGGGTGCCGCGGTGCACCACCTCCATGTAGTCGCACTTCTCGTGGTGGGCGGTGAACTCGGCGAAGAACTCGGCATCGGCCTCCTTCAGGAAGCCCAGCCCGATGTCCGAGAACACGACGCCCCAGCCGTAGGTGGCGCCTTCCGGGTTTTGCTCGTAGATGCAGATCTCGTGCGAGGGATCGTGCTTCTTCGCCAGCAGCGAGAAGTACATGCCGGCGGGGCCGGCGCCGATGACGGCGATCTTCATGGTGTCGGGCTCCCGGGAACGTTGGTGCAGGCATCCCGGTACCGCTGCAGTGCCTGGCGGAAGGCGTCCGGAATCTCGATCGAACGGCGTTCGTCGCGCGCCACGCACACCGGCGTGAGCTGCGCGACGAACACGATCTCGCCCTCGGGCGTGCGGCCCGTGATGTCGAGCACGTAGGTACGGCTGTGGATGTGGGCCACCGTCACGGTCATGTCGAACTCGTCGTCGGGGCGCAGGGAGCGCTGGAAGTCGAAGGACAGCGCGCGGCTCGGCGTGCCGAAGCCTTGCTCCCGCTTGGCGCGCTGCGGCGTGGTGTCGAAGAGCGCGCCGTAGAACAGCTCGGCCGCCGAGATCACGTACTCCGAGAACGTCACCGTGTAGACCACGCCCGCCGGATCGCACTCGCCCCACTTCACGCGGCGGCGTATGACGAGCGGCAGCTGGCTCAGCACCTGCTCGGTGGCGATCATGGTGCGCTCCCTGCAGCCTCGGCGGCCAGCCGGTCGGCGATGCGCTGCTTCAGCGCGGGCTTGTCGACCTTGCCGACGCGCGTGAGCGGAAAGCTGTCGACCACCTCGATGCGCTCCGGGCATTTGTACTTGGCGAGGCCCAGGCCGACGAGGAAGGCGCCGAGCGCCTTCACGTCGGGCACCGTCATGCCGGGGCGCGGCACGATGTAGACGCAGGCCTTCTCGCCGTAGTACGGGTCCGGCATCGCCACCAGCTTGGCGTCGGCCACGGCCGGGTGCTGGCTGGTGAAGCCTTCGACCTCTTCGCAGCCGATCTTCTCGCCGCCGCGGTTGATGTTGTCGCGCAGCCGGCCTTCGAAGGTATAGCAGGTGAGGCCGTCGACGACGTGCGCCGTCATCATGTCGCCAGTGCGGTAGAAGCCGTCGGCAGTGAAGGCCTTCGCATTCGCCTCGGGATTGCCGAAGAAGCCGGTCAGGCTGGACGGTCCGCGAAAGCACATCTCGCCCATCTCCCCCGGCGCGCTCGGCGTCTCGCTTTCGGGCACGAGCAGGCGGATCTCGTCGTGCACGCAGCCCGAGGCGCCTTGCGTGTGATGCCGCGCGAAGGCCGGCGCGTCGGCGGGCGAGCCCAGCAGAAGCCCTTCGGTGATGCCGTACAGGTTGGAGCAGGGCAGGCCGAGGTGCTTCTCCAGGTTGTCGGCGCGGCTCATCGTGGCGAACAGCTGCAGCGACGACAGGTCGTGCCGCGCGATGTCGGTGTAGGCCAGCAGTTGCGGCGCGATCGGGCCGATCGACAGCGCGTGGGTGACCCGGTGCTGCTCGATCAGCTCGAGCATGCGGCGGATGTCGACCTTGGGAATCAGCACCGTGGTCACGCCGAAGGCAGCCGTCGGGATCAGCGCATACAGCTGCCCGGCGTTGTGCAGCAGCGGCAGCGACCAGATCACGCGGCTTTCGGCCGTGATGCGATAGCGCCGCATCCAGCTTGCCGAATGGCCGAGGTATTCGGCATGGAAGCGCGGAATGATTTTCGGCACGCCGGTGGTCCCGCCCGAGAGCTGGAAGCTCAGCACGTCTTCGCTGCCCAGCGGCAGGTGCGACAGGCGCTCTCGCGCTGCGGCGAGCGGCATGCCGTCGATCAGCGCCTGCATGCTCGACGCGCCGGCCGCCGCGCCGTGCACCACCACCAGATGCTTCAGCGTCGCGTGCTTCTCGACCATGCCGGCTGCGAAGCCGACCAGGTCGAAGTTGTTGAAGTCGGCCTGCACGAAGTACCCGCGTGCGCCGGATTGCTGCGTCAGCTGGCCGATCTCGACTTCGCGGTGCTGCGGCAGCGAGCAGACCGGGACGATGCCGGCCTTGAAGCAGGCGAGCAGCACGATCGCTGTCTCGATGCTGGTGCCGAGCTGGAAAATCGCGCGGTCGCCGGTGGCGAGGCCCAGATCCAGCAGTGCCGCCGCGAGGCGTTCGGTCGTCTCGTCGAATTCACGATAGCTCAGCGTGCGCTCGTCGCTGATGAAGGCCGCGCGGTCGGGGTGGCGCATGGCGCTGCCGCGCAGTGCGTCGCCGACCGTCGAGGCGACCCATGATCCATTGGCGAGCGACGCGGCGGCGCGCTCCGGCGGCGGATAGCTCACGCCCTCGATGGGGCTCAGAATGTTCGTCACGGTTTGTCTCCTGCCTTGTCTTCCGCTCAGACGTGCGATGGCGCAATGACAACGCGGTCGCGATCCAGCACCTCGACACGGCCATGCACGCCGCCCGTGAAGAGGCCGTACCAGACCGCGGGCTTCATGTCGAGGACTTTGCGCCGGAACTCGATCGGCTCGTCGGCCTCGATGCAGTCGTAGCCTTCGCTGGCATGGACGCGGCAATCACCGCGTCCGGCCGCATCCTTCACGAGCGCGGCGAACTCGTCGACCTTGGGCACGTAGATGCGCAAGCCGCCGCCGTTGCGGCCATCGCGTTCGTCCAGCAGGGCGGCCTTTCGGGACCAGATCTCGTCGATCGCGGTGACGCGCCTGCCGGTGCTCGCCGCAGCGTCTTCCGCCGCGATCGCCGCCTGCAGCGTGAGCGTGGCGTCGGCCGCATCGATGTTGTCGAGCGGCCGCAGCTTGCGGGTGAATTCGACGAAGTAGCCGTTCGGATCGCGCACGTAGATCGATTCGATCACCTCGTGGCGCGTTTCGACCGATACGTCCAGGCCCTGGGCCTCGAGGCGCTGCTTCCAGGCCTGGAGTTCGTCTGCGCCGTCGACCAGCCAGGCCGTGTGGGTGGCGTCGAACACATGGTCTTCCGGCAGCGGCTTCATCGCCGCGCGGCCTTCGAGGTTGGCCGGCTGCTCGCTGCCGAGGTAGTAGAAGAACGCGATCGTGCTGCCCTTGCCGCTGTCGAAGAAGAAGTGCAGGAAGTCGGGATGCGTGGCCGGGCCCCAGCCGCGCGCGGAGATCACGTGCACGAGCGGCAGGCCGAGCTTGTCGCGGTAGAACTCGATGGTTTCGCGCAGCTTCCAGGTGGGGCGGGCGGTGTGGTCGACGCCGCGCAGCGCCGGCGTGGGAAGGGTCGAGGCAGACATGGGGTCTCCAGGTTCGGGTCAGGCGGGAAAGGTCTCGCGCAGCCAGTCCGCGAGCAGGCGCCCGGCGGCCAGGCGGCCGGGTTCTTCGTCGGCCGACAGGGCGCGGCCATGGTGATCGCCGCGCACCCGTTCGTGGCGCTTCGTCGTCGAGGCGATCGCGTCGACGATGCGGCGCACATCGTCCGGGAAACAGGCCTGGTCGCCGGTGTATTCGACGACCAGCACCGGCTGCGTGATCGCTGCTGCGGTCTTCGCCAGGCTGGCGTTGGACGACAGGCCCGACCAGGTCGAGAGCCAGCTCTCCGGCGTGCACTGGCGGGCGAAGCCGACCGCGCCGTAGTTCGATGCATACGGATCGGCACCCCAGAGCGAGCCGAACTTGCGATCCGAGGGGTCGAGCGAGAGGTCGAAGCAGCGCAGGTCGCCGTCGGTGCGCCAGACGTTGATGATGGGCGTGTGGGCGGCAATGCGCTTGTCTTCGGCCGCGGCCGCGTGGCCGGCCGCCTTGACGCGCTTGCGTGCCGACAGGCGCCGTTCGATCAGCTCGCGGGCCGTCGCGTCGATGCGGGCCACGCGCTCGAGCTGCGCGGCGCGGTAGCGTTCGACGAAAGCAGCCTCATAGCGCGTGCCCTGGGCCCCGGCGTACCCGTTGGCGGGGCGCAGCGGATCGAGTGCAGGGTCGACCGACAGCGCATCGCCTTCGTCCGCGACCGACGGGTCGATGCAGTTCATCAGCAGCGCGCCTTGCCCCGGATGCGGGCCGACCAGCACGAAGCCGTCGATGGCGGGCATGTCGAGCTCGGCCAGCTGCGTCGGCTTGCCGCCGGGCGTCTTCGCGATGCGTTGCGTGCCCGGCAATGCGGATTGCTGCACATAGAAGGCATACAGCCCGGCACCGCCGGAATTGCCCAGCAGCACGATGTGCTCGAAGCCGCGCGCCTTCAGGTGCGCCAGGCCGGCGGCCACGTCGTGCAGCGCGAATTCATGTTCGAGCCGCAGGTCGTTGCCGACCGAGCGCGGCGCCTGCGACCAGGCCGCGTACCCGGCGCCGACGATGTCGGGAATCAGGTAGTGGCAGGCCATGAACTCCCGCGGGTGCATCACGCACACGACGGTGTCGCTCGGCGTGGCCGGTTCGTACAGGGAGCCGCTGGTGGCGGCGTTGTCTGCGGTGCGCAGCACCACGTTCGTGGTGGTGGTGCCGGCCGGCACGTTGCGCGGGTTCCAGTCGGTGTTGAGGAAGCCGGCGGTGGCTTGCCCCAAGGAAGCGGGTGTACTCATCTGTCGTCGCCGACGCGCGGCGCCTCTCATTGATGTGACTCAATGCTAGGTTGATTCGACAGAAGTGTCAAATATTTGACGTTAGTGTTAACCCTTGAGGTCGCAGCGGCTTTGGCAGGGGGCCTTCTCAGCGCCCGGCAGGTCGTTTCACCTGCGCTTCGAACACCGCCAGCGCATCGCGCATCTGGCCGATCGCGTCTTCGGCGCTGGCGGCGCGCGCGCGCCGCGGCTTGTCCGGCACGAGCATGCGCAATCCGAAGTCGACGATCGTGGCGGCCACGGTATCGGCGGACACGTTGCCGTCGGCGTTGAACCACCATGCGGTCCAGTTGCACATGCCGATGATCGAGAAGGCCGCGATGCGCGCGTCCGCCTCACGGCGAAACTGGCCGCCGTCGATGCCGCGCTGGATCACGCGCACGAATTGATCGAGCAGGTTGCGCCGGGCGTTCTGCGCGGCCGAGCGGTGCGGTTCGGGCAGGCTGCTTTCGCTGCGCTCGACGATACGAAACTGCAGCGCGTGGGACAGGATCAGATCGGCGTGCTGCCGGATCAGCTCGCGCAGCGCCTCGTCGGCCGGCAGCTCGTCGCGGTTCGAGACCGTCTGCGCGAGCTGGCTGGCCTTCTGGGTGACCTCCTCGGTCAGCGCTTCGAGCATCGACTCCTTGCTCGGGAAGTAGTAGTAGAGCGCGGTGCGCGTCATCCCGACGGCGTCGGCGATGTCGTTGATATTGGTTCCGCCGAGGCCCTTGGCGATGAACAGCAGCGATGCGGCATCGAGGATTGCCTGGCGCTGCGCATCGTTGCGCGTGGGCCGCGCCTTGGCGGCAGTGGTCGGGGTGGTCATGTTTTCTCTCGCATCGGTCGGTCATGCGTCCTGCGGTTCGCGGCGCCGGGACCCACGAATCGTAGGCGATCCATCACGCGCCGCTCGATGCCGTGAGGTGTCGCACCAGCAAGCCGGCAGCCGGCGAAAGCACTTCGCCCGTCTTGGTCGCCATCAACAGCCGGCGCACCGCCCATGCGTCCTTGAGCCGCACCACGCGCAGGTCGAGCGCGATCACCTGCGCCTTGCAGGCCGCCAGCGGCACGATGCCGATGCCGAGGTTGGCCGCGATCATGTGGCACATGGCGTCGAAGCTGCGCACCTGCACGCGCAGCCGCATCGGGATGCCGGCCTGCTCGGCCGCGCGAGACGTCAGCTCCAGCAGCGAGCTGCTGCGGTTCAAGCCCACGAACTCGTGCGCGAGGCAGGTCTTGAAGTCCACGCGCCGCGTCCGTGCGCGCGCCAGCGGATGCTGCTTCGCGCACAGGACCACCAGCTCGTCGGTCTGGAAATGCGCGACGTCCAGGCCGTAGGCGGGCGTGTTCTCGGCGAACACGCCGACGTCGGCGAGCCCGTCGACCAGCGCACGCACGATGTCGCCGCTCAGTTGCTCCTCGACCTCGACGCGGATGTCGGGGTGGTGCGCCAGGAAGGTCGCGAGCGTGGTCGGCAGGAACTCCGTGAGCGCCGACATGTTGGCCCACAGACGCACGTGGCCGCGCACGCCGCTCGAATAGTCCTTGAGCTCGCTGCTGAACTGCTCGAAGCCCTGGAACAGGCGCATCGCATGCTGCATCGCGACGTGGCCGGCCGGCGTCAGCGCGATGCCCTGCGCGCTGCGCTCCAGCAGCTTCGAACCGGTCGCGGCTTCGAAGTCGGAGAGGCGCCGGCTCGCCGCCGACAGCGCCAGGTGGCAGGCCTCGGCGCCCTTGGTGATGCTGCCGGACTGGGCCACGGCGCAGAACAGGCGCAGCGTGACGAAGTCGACGCGTGCCGGGTTGATGCTGCTGCCCATCGGCGGATTCTAGGCTGGGGCTTCGCGTTTTGCGAAGGGGTGCTGCCGTCAAGGCAATTCCGCAAAACGCGATTCGTTTCTACAGTGAAGCCAACGAACAACCACGGAGACAAGAAAGCACATGAACGCACTCGAAGGCCTCAAGGTCCTGGAACTCGGCCAGCTCATCGCCGGCCCCTTCGCCGGCAAGACGCTGGCCGAATTCGGCGCCGACGTGATCAAGGTCGAACCGGCGGGCGTCGGTGATCCGCTGCGCAAGTGGCGCATGCTGCAGGACGGCACCTCGGTGTGGTGGGAAGTGCAGTCGCGCAACAAGCGCTCGGTCTGCCTCGATCTGCGCAGCGCCGAAGGGCAGGAGGCCGCCCGCGCCCTGGCGCTCGAAGCCGACGTGCTGATCGAGAACTTCAAGCCCGGCACGCTGGAAGGCTGGGGCCTCGGCTGGGAGCAGCTGCATGCGCTGAACCCGCGCCTCATCATGCTGCGCATCTCGGGCTACGGGCAGACCGGCCCCTACCGCGACAAGCCGGGCTTCGGCGTGCTCGGCGAATCGATGGGCGGGCTGCGCTACCTGAGCGGCGAACCCGGCCGTGTGCCGGTGCGTGTGGGCATCTCGCTCGGCGACACGTTGTCGGCGCTGCACGGCGTGATAGGGGTGCTGACGGCGCTGCACCACCGCACGGCCCACGGCGGCGAGGGCCAGTTCATCGACGTGGCGCTCTACGAGTCGGTGTTCAATGTGATGGAAAGCCTGCTGCCCGAGTACGACGCCTTCGGTGCGGTGCGCGAGCGCGCCGGCAGCGCGCTGCCCGGCATCGCGCCGACCAACGCCTACCGCTGCAACGACGGCCAGTACGTGCTGGTCGCCGGCAACGGCGACAGCATCTTCCGCCGCCTGATGCGCGCCATCGAGCGGCCGGACCTCGAGGAAGATCCGGCGCTGCGCCACAACGACGGCCGGGTGCTGCAGGCCGAGATGCTCGACGCCGCCATCGAGGCCTGGACGCTCCAGCGCAGCCGCGACGAGGCCCTGGCCGCGCTCGATGCCGCCGGCGTGCCGGTCGGACGCATCTACTCGGTAGCCGACATCGCGACCGACCCGCAGTACCTGGCGCGCGAAATGATCGTCGAGGCGCCGACCTCGGACGGCCGCACGCTCAAGGTGCCCGGCGTGGTGCCCAAGCTCAGCGCGACGCCGGGCCGCATCGCGCACGCCGCGCCGCGCCTGGGCGAACACGACAGCGATCTGCAAGGCGCCGGCTGGCCCGCGCGCACACGTTGAAGAAAAGGACCTTCCCATGAACTCAGGCAACGGCACGCGGATCCTCGTCAACGAGGTCGCCACCCGCGACGGCTTCCAGATGGAAAACCGCTTCATTCCCACCGACGACAAGATCGCGCTCGTCGACCGGCTGAGCGCGCTGGGCTACGCCAAGATCGAGGTCACCTCCTTCACTTCGCCCAAGGCCATTCCGGCCTTGCGCGACGGCGAGGAAGTGATGCGACGCATCGCGCGCCGGCCCGGCGTGCTCTACACCGCGCTGGTGCCCAATCTGCGCGGGGCGGAGCGCGCGCTCGACGGCCACATCGACGAATTCAACATCGTGATGTCGGCAAGCGAAACACACAACCTCGCCAACCTGCGCATGACGCGCGAGCAGTCGTTCTCGCAACTGTCCGAAGTGATCGCGCTGGCGCGCCAGGCCGCGGTGCCTGTGAACGTGTCGCTGTCCTGCGTGTTCGGCTGCCCGATGGAAGGCGAAGTGCCGCTGGCCACCGTGCTGGGGTGGATCGACCGCTTCGCCGCATTGAAGGTGCGCGGCATCACCTTGTGCGACACGACCGGCATGGCTTATCCGACGCAGGTGCAGGCGGTCTGCGCGGCGGCGCTGGAGCGTCACCCGGCGCTGGAATTCACCGCCCATTTCCACAACACGCGCGGCATGGGACTCGTGAACACCGTGGCCGCGGTCGAGGCCGGCATTCGGCGGCTGGACATGTCGCTCGGCGGCATCGGCGGCTGCCCCTACGCGCCGGGCGCGACCGGCAACGTCGCGACCGAGGATGTGGTCCACATGCTGCAGTGCATGGGCTACGACACCGCCATGGACCTCGACGGGCTGATCGCGGCCGCGGCGCAGCTCGAAGACCTGGTGCAGCACGAACTCCCTAGCCAGGTGTCGCGCGCCGGCCATCGCCTGACGCGGCATGCGCCGCCCGAGGACTTCGCCGACATCGTCGCCCGCGCGGAAGCGCGCAGCCAGAAGGAGCCGCAAGCATGATCGACCATCTCGACCACCTGGTGCTCACCACCGCCGACGAGGAAGCCTGCGTGCGCTTCTACGTCGAGGTGATGGGCATGGCGCTGGAGACCTTCGGCGCCGGCCGCAAGGCCTTTCGCTTCGGCAACCAGAAGATCAACCTGCATGTGAAGGGCCACGAGTTCGAGCCCAAGGCGCATGTGCCGATGCCGGGGGCGCTGGACTTGTGCTTCATCGCTTCCGTGCCGCTCGACGAAGTCATTGCGCGCCTGAACGACAAGCAGGTTCCGATCATCGAAGGCCCCGTCATGCGCACCGGCGCCACCTCGCGCATCCGCTCGGTCTATGTGCGCGACCCCGACCTGAATCTCATCGAGATCTCGGAATTGCAGCCCTGAGCACCCTCATTCCACAAAGGAGACAAACCATGAAACTCACCCACTGCCTTCTCGCCGCCTGCGCCACGCTGGCCTTTTCCGCATCGCACGCCGAGACCTGGCCTTCGAAGCCGATCACCTTCGTCGTGCCCACCGCGCCAGCCGGCTCCACCGACATCATGGCGCGCCTGGTCGCTGACCCGCTGCAGCGCGCGCTGGGGCAGCCGGTGGTGGTCGACAACAAGCCCGGCGCCAGCGGCAACATCGGCGCCGAGGCCGTGGCCCGCGCCGCGCCCGACGGCTACACGCTGCTGATGCAGTACTCGGGCTACCACGTCGGCAACCCGGCGCTGTTCCCGCAGATCAAGTGGAGCCCGACCAAGGACTTCGTGCCGGTCGCCATGGTGATGCGCGCGCCGCACGTGGTGGCCGTCAGCGGCAAGCTGCCGGTGAACTCGATGAAGGAGCTGATCGAGTACGGCAAGAAGAAGGGCGACGGCGGCCTCTTCTACGCCTCCTCGGGCAACGGCTCGATCCAGCACATCGCGGGCGAGCTGCTGTCGCGGCAGGCCAAGCAGCCGATGACGCACGTGCCCTACAAGGGCTCGGGCCCGGCGATCAACGACCTGATCGCGGGCAATGTGGACATGTTCATCACCACGCCGCCCTCGGTCATCGGCCACATCGCGAGCGGCCGGCTCAAGGCGCTGGCCTACACCGGCAGCAAGCGGCACCCGTCCATGCCCAATGTGCCGACCTCGGCCGAGGCGGGGTTTCCGGGCTACGAGGTGGAGTCGTGGTTCGCGGTCTTCGCACCGGCAAAGACGCCGCCCGAGGTCGTCGCCAGGCTCAGCACCGAGATCCAGAAGATCGTCGAGAGCGAGGCTTTCCGCAAGAAGGTCGACGACCAGGGCGCCTTCGCGGTCTACATGGACCCGCCGGCGCTGGGCAAATTCGTCGGCCAGGAGCTCGCGATGTGGTCGAAGGTGATCAAGGCGGCGGACATCAAGCCGGACTGAGCGGCCGCCGCTTCGCCCTTGCGGCACAGGGGCCTGTTCGCGCACGATTGCGCGAACAGGCCCTAAGCTTCGCCGCATGGCAAGAAACATCGAGATCAAGAGCCGCATCTCCAGCGTCGAGAGTCTGGCTCCCCGGGCCGCGGCCATCGCCGACCAGGGCCCTGTCCACATCCAGCAGGACGACACCTTCTTCGCCTGCCGCACGGGCCGGCTCAAGCTGCGTACGCTTTCGGCGGGGGAAGGCGAGCTGATCTACTATCGCCGCGCCGACCTTTCGGGGCCGAAGGAATCCTTCTATCTGCGCACACCGGTCGCAACACCCGATATCCTGCGGGAATCGCTGAGCCTGGCTTATGGTCAGGCGGGCAGGGTGGTCAAGCACCGCGTGCTGTTCATCGCCGGACGGACCCGCATCCACCTGGATCGCGTGGCCGGACTGGGCGATTTCCTGGAGCTGGAAGTGGTGCTGGACGAAGATCAGTCCGCCGATGAGGGCGTGCAGGAAGCGCGCGGCATCATGGCGCTGCTCTCGGTCGATGCGTCGCAGCTGATCGAAGGCGCCTACATCGACTTGTTGAACGGAAAGGAAGAAGCCCGATGACGGTCATCCAGCACAACCCGCCGGGGGTGTTTCCTCCCTATCGCTGCTACACGCATGCGACCGAGATCACGGGCGACTCGCGCCTGCTGATCATCAGCGGGCTCAACGGATTCATGTCCGACGGCGTCACGATGCCCGAATCCTTCGAGGAACAGGGCGAACTGATCTGGAAGCACATGGGGACGATCCTGCGATCGGCGGGCATGGAGTATCGCGACCTGGTTTCCCTTCGCATCTATCTCGCGGACCCCGCGTTCGACGAGGCTAACGTGCGCCTGCGCACCAAATACCTGGGCGAGCATCGCGTTTCGCTCACCGTTGTCTGCTCGCAGCTGCTCGATCCGCGGTGGAAGCTCGAGATCGAGGCGATGGCCGCGAAGTAGGGCAGTTACGCCATGACAGCCGAGAAAGTCACGCTGACGCAGGAGAAGGAGACCCTTCTCATCACGCTCTACGCCAAGGGCGAGGAAAGCCGCCTGCCCGATTCGCTGCTGCACGATCACTTCGCGGCCGAGGCGATGAGCCGCATCGACTACGACTTCTCGAAACTGAAAGTCAGCCGCGACGACATGATCGGGCTCGCGATGCGCGCCCACATCCTCGACGGCTGGACGCGCGAATTCATCGCCAAGTATCCGAAGGCGACGGTGCTGCATCTGGGCTGCGGCCTGGACAGCCGCGTGTTCCGGATCGATCCGCCGCCCACTATCCGCTGGTTCGACGTCGATTACCCGGAAGTCGTTGCGCTGCGCCGGCGCGTCTACCCGGAACGCGGCAACTACACCCTGATCGGCGCGTCGGTGACCGAGCCCAACTGGCTGGCGACGGTGCCTTCGTACCGCCCGGCAATGGTCGTCGCCGAAGGGCTTTTCATGTACCTCGGCGAGGAGGCGGTGCCGCAGCTTCTCGCGCGGCTCACGCGGCATTTCCCGGGCGGCCATTTGGCTTTCGACGGCTTCAGCCGGCTCGGGCTGCAGCTCGTCAGGTACCACCGCTCGGTGCGGGCCACCGGCGCCACGCTGCGCTGGAGCATCGACGATCCGCACCAGCTCGAGCAGCGCATCCCCAAGCTCCGGCTCCTGACCGACCTGACGGCCTACGACCCGAACGGCTACGACCCCGCGCAGGTCGCCAGGATGTCCTGGCCGGCGCGGATGGCGGTGCGGGTCTTTGCCGTGCTGCCGGCGTTCGGCCGCCTCGGACGACTCCTGCGCTACAGCTTCTGATGAAGCATGCTCTCGTGGCAGTCGCGCGGCCAAGGGAGCTACAGAAGCCACGTTGACCCGTTCAACTTAACGGCAGGAGAATCCTTCGTGCACCGGGTGGTGCGCTCAGCGGCCGAGTGGCGGGCTACCCGCGCCGATCGTGTCATCCCAGCCCGCGGAGGACGATGTGATGGACGAAGCCAAACTTAACGAGTTCATGGGCAAGCTCGTCGTCGACATGGGCGGCGCGGCGATCATGGCCAACGTGATCCTCGGCGAGGAACTGGGGTTGTACCGGGCGATGGCCGACGGAAACCCGGTCACGCCAGAGCAACTGGCCGAGCGCACCAGTTGCAACGCACGGCTCGTACTTGAGTGGCTCAGCGGCCAGGCGGCGAGCGGCTACGTCGAACACGACCAGGGCCGATTCAGGCTGCCCGAAGAGCAGGCCATGGCGCTGGCGCAAGAGGACTCGCCGGTCTACGTGGCCGGCGGAGCGGTCGTGCTTGCCAGCATGTACTTCGACAAGGACAAGGTGGTCAGCGCAATGCGTGGTAACGGCGCGCTGTCGTGGGCCGATCACCATCCGTGCCTCTTCTCTGGCACCGAGCGCTTCTTCCGGCCTGGCTATCGCGCCCACCTGGTCAGCGAATGGCTGCCGGCGCTCGACGGCGTGGTGTCCCGGCTCGAACAGGGCGCAAAGGTCGCCGACGTCGGCTGCGGTCATGGTGCGTCCACCTTGATCATGGCGAAGGCATATCCGAAGTCGACCTTCTACGGATTCGACTTTCACGACCCCTCGATCGAGCAGGCGCGCCAGCGCGCGGCGGACGCCGCCGTCGGCGACCGGGTTCAGTTCATGCAGGCGACCGCACACAGTTTCCCGGGCAGCGATTTCGATCTGGTGTGCTTCTTCGACTGCCTGCACGACATGGGCGACCCCGTGGGGGCAGCCCAGCGCGCGCACGAGGCGTTGAAGCCGGGAGGCTCCGTGCTGCTGGTCGAGCCCTTTGCCAACGACGATCTCGACGAGAACCTCAATCCCGTGGGCCGGCTGTTCTACGCGGCATCGACTTGCATCTGCACGCCCAACTCACTGTCGCAGGACGTGAAGCTCGGGCTTGGCGCGCAGGCCGGCGAACGCCGGCTCAGGCATGTCTTCGCCGAGGCGGGCTTTTCCCGCTTTCGCCGCGCGACAGAAACGCCGTTCAACTTGGTGCTGGAGGCGCGCAAGTAGCATCGCCGCTGCTCGTCTACGTGGGCCTCCAGGCCCACGGCTCGCGGCGAAGGGGCCAGGCTTGGACGAACAGGTGAATTCGCCAAAGACCCAGTCGCTGGCGTTCATAGGCTTGGCCAATTTATGCAGACGGCGTAAAGTCCTCCGCTCGCAGCGCTTCAGGAGTGCAGGTATGACGCATCAGGCGAATGAGCGCATCGAGGCATTCCGTGCCGGCTTCAGCGGCCAGGCATTGACGCCCGGGCATCCCGACTACGACCGCTCGCGGGCGATCTGGAACGGGGCCATCGATCGCAAGCCCGCGGTGATCGCGTGCTGCACCACGGCGGAGCAGGTCGCCGCCGCCATCCGCTTCGCACGAGCGGCCGAGTTCCAGATCGCAGTCCGCGGCGGCGGTCACAGCTATGCCGGGAACTCGGTATGCGACGGCGGGCTGATGATCCATCTGGGCGCGATGAATGGCGTTACCGTCGATCCCACGGCGCTGCGCGCGGTATGCGGCGGCGGCGCAACCTGGGCCGACGTCGATGCGGCGACGCAGGCGCACGGGCTGGCAACCCCCGGCGGCTTCATCAGCCACACCGGCATTGCGGGACTCGCGCTCGGAGGAGGAATCGGTTGGCTCACCAAGAAGGCCGGACTCTCGTGCGACAACCTCGTCGCCGCCGAGATGGTGACCGCCGACTCGCGCATTGTCCGTGCGTCGGCGGACGAGAACCCCGACCTTTACTGGGCGCTGCGCGGCGGCGGCGGCAACTTCGGCGTCGTCACGGCGTTCGAGTTCGCGCTCCACCCCGTGGGCCCTTTGGTCAATCTAGGGCTGTTCTTCTTCGGTCTTGAGAACGGGGCAGAGGCCCTGCGCTTCTCTCGCGAGTTCGTCAAGACGCTGCCCCCCGGGGCCATCGCCTTCCTGGCGATTGGCCTGAGTGCGCCGCCCGCGCCTTTCGTCCCGGCGGAGCACCGGTTTCGACCCGGGCACGCGCTGCTGGTCGTAGGCTTCGGATCGGCCCAGGAGCACCAGGCCATCGTCGCGCCGATACGCAACGCAGTGACACCCCTGTTCGAGTTGGTGACGCCGATTCCCTACGTCGCGCTCCAGCAGTTGTTCAACGAGAGCGCCACCTGGGGAACGCTCGGCTACGAGAAGGCCCTTTACCTCGACGAACTGTCTGATGCGGCCATCGCAATCATCGGCGAGCACGTGCCGAAAAAAAGCTCTCCGTTGTCGTTCTGCCCCACGTTCACCCTGTCTGGCGCGTACCGGACACCCGGCGACGCAGACACGGCCTTCGGTGGAAGCCGCGCTGCAAACTACGTGTTCAACATCGAAGCAGCCGCCCCCGATCGCGACATGTACGAAGCCGACCGGACCTGGGTGCGCAACTTCTGGGAAGCGATGCGGCCGCATGCTACGGGGTCGGGCGGCTACGTGAACTTCATGGTGGAAGCCGACGAGGACCGGGTGCGCGCCTCCTACGGCGAGGCCAAGTACCAGCGCCTCGCACGCATCAAAGCTGAATACGACCCAGGTAACGTCTTCCATCTCAACGCCAATATCAAACCGGCGCTGCAGTCGATCTGACCTGCGGTCGAGTGGGCCAGCGGCTCAACAGCGACCGGCGGACTTGCGTTTGTTGGCCTCAGCACATGACGACAGGCCTTCGCCGCAGCCAAGTATCGTCAGTGAGCTGGGCCAGCATGAACGCCGCTACATCGGCGCGAGCCACCTGCCCCATGCCGCGAATGGAGCCGTCGTCAGCGGCGTGCCAGGCCCCACGCGCCGGCCCATCCGTGAGCCGGCCCACGCGCACCACAGTCCAGTCGAGATCCGTTTCGGACAGCTCCCGTTCCATGGCTTCCTTGTCGGCGACCTCGCTGCGCAGAACGAGGCCGAAGAGCAGGGTCCGGGCCAGCCAACCGACGTGAGGGCGTGTATCGCCCGCCCCGAACGTCGAGATCGCGACGACCCGGCGGACGCCGACCTTGGCCATGGATCGCGCGATAACTTTCATCGCGCTCGAGCACACCTGCTCGTGGCGTCGCCACGGGCGTCCGCCCAGTGCACAAAGCACTGCATCATGGGTGGCAATGGCGCGTTCCACAGCACCCCCATCCCGGGTGTCGCCGGCCACGACCGTGAGTCGCGGGCGGGCCTCGATCGCACCAGGGTTGCGGGTAAATGCCGTCACGTCATGGTGGGCTGCCAGGGCCTGGACCACCAAGTGGCGGCCGGTGCCACCGGTGGGGCCGAAGACAATGATTTTCATGACTGCACCACCTTTTCAAATCGAACTCGATTGGCCGAAGTGTGCGGATGTTGATTCTGCTTTTGCGGTCTAACCATTTAAGCGCGTGGCGACCTCGTCACTGCGCGGCAACCGCGCGCGACCAGCGCTGCGTCTTGCCGAACAACGGAATGCCGACATAGGCATGCAGCACCAGTTCGCCCGCGCGCTGCTCGGTGGTGCTGACGGTCATGCGGCAGCGGTAGGTCTTGCCGTTCTCGCGGTTGTAGATCTCGCCGCGCCATTCCGTGGCCGGCCGGGCGGCATCGCCGCTGTCGACCGGCGCGAAATCGCGCAGGATCGTCATGCCGAGCGCGGGGCGCGCATCGGCGGCTTCCATGGCCGCGCCTTCGCGGCTCATCGAGCGGTTGGCCAGCACCTGGGTGACCGTGCCGCACAGCGCGGTGCCGCAGGGCGCGACTTCGACTTCGAGGTTGCCGTTGGCGCTGATCCAGCGGCCGCGCGGGTCGTCGGCCGCAGCGGGTTGCGCGGCCGCGTGCACGCTGGCCAACGTCAAGCCCAGGGCGAGAAGGACCGGGCGAGAGAAGAGGGTCATGTCGGGCTCCGAGGTGTTGGACACAGAGGGTCATTGGAGAGAGCGGGTGTATCCCGCGTGTGTCTTCAGCGAGGCTTTTCGTCACCTTTCATGTCTAGCCGGCCCGCAGACAAAGAGCGATACAAACGCGCGCATCGGAGGCCCGTCTCACGCCGTCCGCGCCGCGCCCCTAGAATCGACGCGGTCATCGACAGCAAAGGATTCGGCGTGAGAAGGTGGTTCGTGTCGCTAGCCCTGGCTGCCGCCGCTGCCCAGGCCCAGACCGCCTGGTTCACGGTCACAGGCAATCCGGACGATGCCTCCGTCAACACGGTCCAGGTCGACCCGGTGGCGATCAAGACCGCGGGCGACTTCAAGACCATGAACGTGCGCGTGAGCCGCTCGGAGCCGCGGACCAACTGGGACGGCGTGCCCTACCGGTCGTACGAGTCACGGGTCGTCTTCGACTGCCGGGCCGGGAGGGCCAGCTACCTGTACGCGAGCTACCACCTGGAGCCGCTGTGGCAGGGCGCGGTGCACAAGACGGCGGACTATGCGGACAATCCGCGTCCCATGCTGTTTCGCAACATCGAGCCGAATCCCACCGAGCGCATCGTCCGCGCGGCCTGCCGCACCAGCGCCTAGCGGCAACACGCCCCGAACTGCGCAAGATTCGTCAAGCGCAGCGCAACAGCGATCAAGCCGGACGACGCAGGCCGGCGCACCATGGCGCCATGCATGACTCCGCCGACAGGTGCCCCATGGACCATCTGACCGCCCGCGAAACCGCCGCCGCCCTGCAGGCACGAAAGGTCTCGGCCATCGAACTGATCGAGCAGTCGATCGCGCGCATCGAGCGCTTCGACCGGCAGGTCAATGCCGTCGTCGTGCGCGACTTCGAACGGGCGCGGGCCGCGGCGCAGGCGGCAGACGCAGCGCTGGCGCGTGGGGAGCGGCGCCCGCTGCTCGGCGTGCCGATCACCGTGAAAGAGGCCTTCAATGTTGCGGGCCTGCCGACGACCTGGGGCATTCCCGGCACGGAGAAGGCGCTGGCGCCGGAGGACGCGGTGGTCGTCAGGCGCCTCAAGGCCGCGGGCGCCGTGCTGATCGGCAAGACCAACCTCGCGCTGAACCTGGCGGACTGGCAGAGCGACAACCCGCTCTACGGCTTCACTCGCAATCCATGGGACGAGGCTCGCACGCCCGGCGGCTCCTCCGGCGGTTCGGCCGCGGCGCTGGCGGCCGGCTATGTGTCGCTCGAGTTCGGCTCCGACCTGGCCGGATCGCTGCGCGTGCCGGCGCATTGCTGCGGCATCTTCGCGCACAAGCCGACGCACGGCCTGGTGCCGATGCGCGGTTTCGCGCCGCCGGGCACGCCCGTGCTGTCCGTGAGCGGTGATGTCGATCTTGCCGTGGTCGGCCCCATGGCCCGAAGCGCGGGCGACCTGGCCTTGGCGCTCGACCTGACGGCCGGGCCGGACGACGACCGGGCCACGGCCTGGCGGCTCGCGCTGCCGGCCGCGCGCCACACCGCGCTCGCAAACCATCGCGTGCTGGTGCTCGACGCGCATCCGCAGTTGCCCACCTCGCAGGCCGTGGGCGCGGCGCTCGACCGCATGGCCGAGCGGCTCGCCAAGGCCGGCTGCAAGATCGCCCGCAAGAGCCCGCTGCTGCCGGATCTGGCGCGCCTGGCCTCCACCTGGGGCACGCTGGTGGAGGCGTTCGTCGGCGCCGACATGCCCGGCGTGGATTCGATCAGCCATCGCGACTGGATCGAAGCCGACCGCGTGCGCGCCGGTATCGCGCACCAGTGGCGGCAGTTCTTCGGCGAGTGGGACGTGATCCTGTGTCCGGTGCTGCCCACCACGGCCTTCCCGCACGACCATGGCGACATGCAGGAGCGGCGCATCGCGATCGACGGGCAATCGCTTCCCTATGGCGCCCTGTCGGCCTGGGCCAGCGTTGCCACCCTCACCGGCCTGCCGGCAACCGCGATGCCGATCGGGTTGGCCGAAGACGGCCTGCCGGTGGGCATGCAGATCGTCGGCCCCTACCTGGAAGACCGCACGACCCTCGCCTTCGCCGAGCTGGTGGAGCGCGAGTTCGGCGGCTTCGTCGCGCCGCCGGGTTTTGCCGGCTGAGGTCTGCCAGGACAGCCAGCAGCACAATGCGGGCGATGAGATCAATCAGCATCGCGATCGAACCCGCGACCCTGCAACACTGCCGCGAGATCGCGGAAGTTCACGTGCTTTCCTGGCAGCAGGCCTATGCCGAGCTGATTTCCGCCGAGTACCTCGCCTCGCTCTCGGTCGAGCGGCGCGAGGCCGTGTGGCGCGAAGCCGTGGTCAGCGGCGCGCCGCACCTGCTGGTGGCGATGGTCGAAGGCCGGGTGGCGGGCTTCGTCGCTTTCGGCCCGTCGCGCGACAAGGACGCGCAACCCCGCTCGGCCGAAGTATGGGCGCTCTATCTCGTGCCTTCGCAATGGTCGAGGGGCACCGGCCGCGCGCTGTGGCTGGCCGCGCTGGAACGCATCCGCGCGCAGGCCTGTGTCTCGGTCAGCCTGTGGGTGCTGGCCGGCAACCAACGCGCCAGGCGTTTCTACGCCGCGGCGGGTTTCGTTGCCGATCCGGCCTCGGTGCGCGAGTTCTCTCTCGGCAACGAGCGCGTGAGCGAGCTGCGCTACATTCTTCCGCTCGTCACATGAGTCCTTCCACGATGCCGCAACCTCCCCTGATCCTCCGGCATGCCGACGTGCTGGTCACCATGGACGCCGCGCGGCGCGAGATCGCGGACGGCGCGGTGGTGGTCGAGGGTCCCGCGGTCGCCTGGGCGGGCGCCACCGCCGAGCTGCCATCCGCCTATTCCGATGCACTGCGGAATGGGCAGGCCGATGCGATCGACATGCACGGCCACGTCGTGATGCCCGGTCTGGTCAACACGCACCACCACATGTACCAGAGCCTCACGCGCGCTGTGCCCGAGGCGCAGGATGCCGAGCTCTTCGGCTGGCTCACGAACCTCTATCTGCTGTGGGCGCGCCTCACGCCGGAAATGATCCGGGTCTCGACACAGACCGCGATGGCCGAGCTGATGCTCTCGGGCTGCACCACCAGCAGCGACCACCTCTACCTGTTCCCCAACGGGTCGCGCCTCGACGATTCGATCGAGGCCGCGGATGCGATGGGCATGCGCTTCCACGCCGCGCGCGGCAGCATGAGCGTCGGCCGAAGCATGGGCGGCCTGCCGCCCGACGAGGTGGTCGAGAGCGAGGAGGCCATCCTGCGCGACAGCGAGCGTCTGATCGACCGCTGGCACGACGCGGGGCGCCATGCGATGCGCCGCATCGTGCTCGCACCGTGTTCGCCGTTCTCGGTTTCGCGCGACCTGATGCGCCTGTCGGCCGAGCTTGCGCGCGAGCGCGGCGTGTCGCTGCACACGCACCTGGCGGAGAACGACAACGACGTCGCCTACTCGCGCGAGAAGTTCGGCATGACGCCGGCCCAGTACGCCGAAGACCTGGGCTGGGTCGGCCGCGACGTCTGGCACGCGCACTGCGTGAAACTCGACGCGGAGGGCATCGCGCTCTTCGGCCGCACCGGCACCGGCGTGGCGCATTGCCCCTGTTCCAACATGCGCCTCGCTTCGGGCATCGCGCCGATCGGCGCCATGCGGCGCGCCGGCGTGCCGGTCGGGCTGGGCGTCGACGGCAGCGCGTCCAACGACGGCGCCCACATGCTCGGCGAGGCGCGCCAGGCCATGCTGCTGCAGCGGGTGGGCTACGGGCCCGCAGCGATGACAGCGCGCGAGGCGCTGGAGATCGCGACCCTTGGCGGCGCGCGCGTGCTGGGCCGCGACGACATCGGCGCGCTGGCGCCGGGCATGTCGGGCGACATCGTGGCCTTCGATCTGCAGGGTGTCGGGCATGCCGGCGCGGGGCACGATCCGGTGGCGGCCCTGGTGTTCTGCCAGCCGGGCTCCGTGGCCTTGAGCGTGATCAATGGTCGTGTCGTGATTCGCGGCGGGGCGTTCGAGAAGCTGGAACTCGAGCCCTTGCTCGCGCGGCACCGCCAACTGGCGCGTGCGCTTTACGAGCGTGCGCGTCATCCGCATACCGCATAGGCGGAGCCGATCCCTCAGGGTGCGACGCACCCTGCCTCACGCAACGGGAACTGTTCCACCGTCGATTACGTACTCGACCCCCGTGATGGAGGCTGCGCGCTCTGACACCAGGAATCCGACCAGCTCTGCGACTTCCTGTGGCCTTGCAGGACGCCCAAGCGGGATGCCGCCGAGGGAGTTCATGAGGGAGCGGCGTGCACCGTCGTAGTCTGTTCCATTCTCTTTGGCGATTCTCTCGACAAGGCTCACCGCAGCTTCGGTCTCCACCCAGCCGGGTGCCACGCGTACCACGCGCACGCCCTTTGGACTGACCTCCTTGGACAGGCTCTTGCTGTACGTCGACAGGGCCGCCTTGGCCGCAGCGTAGGCAGTGGTTGCCTCCGGCAACGGCATCTGCCGTTGGATGGAGGTGATATGCACGATGACGCCCACGCCGCGGGCAAGCATGCCCGGCAGCAGTGCCCGGTCAATGCGAACGGCAGCATAAAGGTTCATGGCGAAAGCCTTCTGCCATTCGTCGTCGTCAAGCACGGCGAAACCGCCGGCCGGCGCCGACGAGCCCCCTGCCACATGGACGACGATGTCCACGCCATCGAGCTGTTCCTCGACGGCGCTTGCAACGTCGTCGCAGCCGGCTGCAGTGGACAGGTCTGCGGCCACGAAGGCTGCCTTCCCAAGGTCCGCAGGCGCGGAACGGGCTGTGGTCAACACCGTGGCTCCAGCCTGGGTCAATTGCGCGACCACAGCGGCTCCGATGCCTTTGGTGCCGCCCGTGACGAGCGCCCTTCGACCCTCGAGTTCGACAGGTGGACGGATTTCGAGAGAGTCGATGAGGCCGTCCTTGAGGCCAAAGACGTGCATCAGATCGACTCGGTTGCCCGGGAAGTTGCCTTCAAGGTGCGCCAGCAGCTTGAACGTGCCGCCTTCCCGCGAGAGGCCGAGCGGCGTCAGCCGGTACTGGTACTTGGCTTCGGCTGCCGCCTTCCAGGCCATGATTGCATTCAAGCCGCGGAACGTCTGGCGCTCGTCTCGAACAACGGCATCTGCGCAGAAGCAGCCACCGAGCGAGGCCTCGTTGTCGGCTCCGCGCGATCCGAGGTATCGCGCAATGGCATCGGGGGTCTGGACGTTCATGGAAGTCAGCGAGCAAGTTGCAATGCGCGGATGCTCGGCTTACGCTCACCTCATGACAAGTACGCACCAGAAAGTTAGTGCTCGACCCTCCGTGGAGCGCAAGGCTTACACGCCGCTCGCTGCCGCCATCGACGTCGAGGCGTGCTTCAGCCTTCTGGAGGGGCGCTGGAAGCTCGTCATCCTGTTCCACCTCTTCGGTGGGCAGGTGCTGCGGTTCTCGGACCTGGAGAAATGCATCACCGGTATTTCGCAGAAGATGCTCGCCCAGCAGTTGCGACAACTTGAGGCCGACGGCATCGTCGAACGCACCGTGCACTCGAACGTGCCGCCGAGAGTCGACTACCGGATGACGGTTTGGGGGCAGCAGCTGTGCCCGGCATTGGACAGCTTGCTGAAATGGGCGGAGCTGCGGGAGCAGTACAGCGTTCAGTAGTCCGGCCGGGGACCTTCAAAGTTCGTTGGCAACCGGATTGGGTCGAATGATCCAGAGGATGCGAGCCTCGACGCCGCCGGGGTTGAAGAAGCGGTGCGGCAAGCCGCTGTCGAAGAGGAAGCTGTCGCCCTCTTCGATGTCGAAAGACCGTGTCCCAACCGTCAGCCGGATCTGGCCTTGCAACAGCATTCCGGCCTTTTCGCCGGTCCGGGTCAGCGGCTCTGCTCCGGAAGAACCGTTCGGCGCCACCTTCAGGATGAACAGTTCGAGCGTCTTCTTGTGAGAGGGAGAGAGCAGCTGCTTCGTCACACCGTGCGGCAACGCCAGCGAGGCCCGAGCGTCGGCACGAATGACGAAGGCGTCTTCGCCTGTTGCATCCGCGGCCTGGGTTGGGAAGAGATTCGCCATCTCGACTCCCAAGCCCGCGCAGATCTTTTCGAGCATCTTCAACGACGGATTGGTTTGATTCCGTTCGATGTGGCTGAGCATCGCGACTGAGAGCTGAGCGCGCGCGCACAGCTCCTTGAGTGACAGATGTCGCTCCTTTCGCAGTTCTCGAAGTCGTCGTCCTAGATCGGTGTTGGTCGATTGCTCGCTGTCTGCATCCACGCGGTGGGTTCCTCAATAACTCTTCGGCCGGGCAATCAAACGAGTGCCTCCGCCATGATTTCGACGAGTATGCCGTCGGCCAACGAGGACTGCACGGTCGCCCTCGCCGGCGCCTGCGCCGGATCGATCCAGGCGTCCCACGCCGCATTCATCTCGGCGAAGTCCGACAAGTCGCGCAGCCAGATATTGACCTTCAGCAGTTTGGACTTCGCAGTGCCCGCGAGGCCGAGGTAGGCGTCGATCTGAGCCAGGACGTCCGCAGTCTGCTCGCGAACGCCGGCGTTTCGATCCTTGGCCGTCAGGCCCGACAGGAACGCGATCCCGTTGGCGACGACCACCTTGCTGAGCCGGCCCGTGGATTCGTATCGTGTGATCTGCATGGAGCTTCTTCCCGTAGTAAACATCTGGTTGATTCATCGTGTGCCGATCTTGAGTCCGAAGATTCTCGGCAAGGCAGCGATCGCAAGCGCGAGGGGCGGCGGACGTCGCTCCTCCTCCTCGGCCTCTTCGCAACGCAGGATTCCCCATCGCACTGCGCGTGCACCCCATGAGCGGAACGGCTCCGGCGGCAGCTTCTCGAGCGGCCTCGTGCAGAAGGGAAGAGAGGTCCACCGATCTTTTTGATCGAGTACCAGCGAGGCGAGGCATTGCCCGGCGATGTAGGTCGGATTGACCCCGTGCCCGGAGAAACCGCAGGCGTAGTGCACGCGGGTTCGCGGAACGGTCCTGAAGAAAGGAAGGCGATCGGCCGACACGTCGATGCCGCCGCCCCACGCCTTCGCGACTCGAATGCCGTTGAAGCTGGGCAGCAATCGGCGCAGCCCTCTTTCGGCGCGACGCGCGCTGGCCGAGTCGGTCGTGAGCTTGGGGTCCACTGCGGATCCGCCATAGCTGATCGGCCCGGAACCGGAGCCCATCAGCACGCGCCCGTCCGGCGTCTTGCTGAAGTAGTGGACGAACATGCGTCCATCGCCGAAGCCCTGATCGCCGCGCCATCCTGCGGCCTCGATGCGCTCGGGCGCAGCGTCCGTCATTAGGGCGAAGCTGGAGAAGACGGTGACGTAGGGCCCGACGTGGAGTCCGACCACGGGATCGCGCGCGAGGTGCACATTCGTCGCGAGCACGACGTCTCGCGCAACGACTTCGCCACCCGATGTCGTGATGCGATTCTCCGAGCCCTGCTCGAATGCGAGCATCGCCGTGTTCTCGAAAAGCTGAACGCCTGCGTCGATGACGGCCGCGCGCAGCTCGCGCGCGAGCCTGGCCGGATGAAGCGTCGCTCCCTCCGTGTAGAAGACGCCGCCTCTGAACACCGGGGACTTGCAGATGTCGGCAAGCTCGTCGCGACCGAGAAGTCTCACGGTGTCCGGAACGCCGAGTTTCCTGGCTGCCTGCACGGCTCCGCTCAGCAGGGCATCCTGCGCCGGCGCTGCGGAGACGCGGACACTGCCCGCCTCTCGCCACCACACGTCGCGTCCGCGCTGCGTCGCGAAGGCCCGGATACCGTCCTGTGCCAGCGTGCCGGCGCGTGCGACCGCGAGCGCCGCGTCCGCGCCCAGTGCCGCCGAAAGCGCGCCGATGTAGCCCCAGTAGCCGCGCACCTGCCCGCCGTTCTTGCCGCTGGCGCCGGAGCCGCACACCGCGGCTTCGAGCAGCGCGATCGACAAGCTGGGGCGGCGTTCCTTGAGCGTCAGCGCGGTCCACAAGCCGGTGTACCCGCCGCCGACGATCACAACGTCGACCTTCAACCGGCCTCGAAGCGGCGGCGCCTCGCGCCGAATTTCTTTCGCCAGCGCTTCGGTGAGCCACCAGGACGGATCGCCCGGAGGCTGTGCCAACGAAGGCGATGTCATTGCCGCATCCGCGCAAGGAATGCTTGCGTCCTGGCGTGGCGAGGCGCCGAGAAGAATTGAGCCGGCTCCGCGTCTTCAATGACCTTGCCGCCGTCCATCATGATCACGCGATCGGCGACTTCGCGGGCGAAGCCCATCTCGTGCGTCACGACGATCATCGTCATGCCCTTCGAGGCCAGCGTGCGCATCGTCTCCAGGACTTCGCCGACCAGTTCCGGGTCCAGCGCAGACGTGGGTTCGTCGAAAAGCATGAGGCGCGGCTCCATCGCGAGAGCGCGCGCAATCGCGACACGTTGCTGCTGACCGCCGGAGAGCTGATCCGGGTAGTGATGCGCCTTGCCCGCCAGCCCGACCGCTTCGAGGAGCTGCATGCCCTCGGCCCGCGCCTGTGCGACCGGGATCTTGCGCACGTGGACCGGCGCCTCGCAGACGTTGCTGATCGCGTCGAGGTGACCGAAGAGGTTGAAGCGCTGGAACACCATGCCGATGCGCGCCCGCTGCGCCGACGTTGCGCGGTCGGTCTGCGCGATCAGGCGACCATCGCGGCCCTTCCGGTAGCCGACGAGTTCGCCGCCGACGTGGATGCTGCCGCTGTCGATCGTCTCCAGATGATTGATGCAGCGGAGCAATGTCGTCTTCCCGCTGCCGCTTGCGCCGAGCACGCAGACGACCTGCCCTGCGGAGACGTCGAGGTCGATGCCGTTGAGGATTCCAAGTTCGCCGAAGCGCTTGTGGAGTGCCCGGATTTCAACCAATGCCATGTCGTCTCCCCATCGGCCGCTAAGCTGCGTTGACCGGCATCGCGGGCAGTGCCGCAACGCTTCGGCCGCGCCGGATTCGTTTTTCGATCAGCCTGACGCCAAAACTCAGCAGCGCCGAGAGGAGCAGATACCAGATGCTGACGACGAGCAGGACCTCGAAGTACTTGAAGTTGTGGCTGGTGATGTCGGTGCCGACTGCGAAGATCTCCGGCACCGCGATCACGAACAGCAGGCTGCTCGTCTTCAGCATCGCGATGAACTGGTTGCCCGTCGGCGGCACGATGACCTTGAGCGCTTGAGGCAGGACGATGCGTCGCATCGACAGTGCGCCGGTCATCCCGAGTGCGCGAGCCGCTTCCCGCTGTCCAACATCGACCGCCGCGAGACCCGATCGGAAGATCTCGGTCATGTAGGCGGCTTCGGCCAGGCTCAGCGCGATGATCCCTGCGGCAAGAGGCGGAAGATTGATCGCGTTGTTGGTCAGTATCGGCAGTGCGTTGTACCAAAACACGATCTGCACCAGGATCGGCACGCCGCGAAACACCGTCAGATAGAAATGAACGGCCATGCGAAGTGCGGAGTAACGCGAACCGGCCGCGAGCGCTCCCACAAAACCGATCACCATCGCGATGCCCATCGCCGCAAAGGTCACGCCGATGGTGGTCAGCGCCGGCATCAGAAAGACGGTGGAGAACAGCGTCGTGAGCACGACGTCCAGGTCGAAGTTCATGTCATTGAACCTTGCGAATGTCGCCGCTCTGCAGATTCCACTTCGCCAGCAAGCGGTCGTACGTGCCGTTCTGCTTGATGTTCTGCACGGCTTGCGCCACGGCGTCGACCGGCTTTTCACCCTTGCGGAATGCCAGCCCGAGCCTGTTTCGCGGGACATTCGGTCGGCCGGAAAGTATCGGGCTCGCGTAAGCCAGGTCGGGCAGGAGTTGGGTGATGTAGGCGGCGAACGTCCAGTCCACGAATGCGACGTCGGCGCCGCCTTTGCGCAACTGGACGACGGCATCGTTGTAGGCCGGGAAGTACTTCAGCTCGGCTTGTTTGTCCTTCGGACAGAACTCCTTGTTCAACCGCTCGACTGCGCGGGCCTGCACGGCGCCGACGATCGTGGCGACCGTCATGCCGCACAGCGCTTCTTCATTCGCGAGCGAGAGCTTGGACTTCTTCTGCCCGACCAACTGAATGCCGCCGACGAGATACGGCACGAAATCGAACATGGCTTGGCGCTCCGGGGTGATGCCGAGGGCCGCGCTCAGATAGTCGAACTTCTGGGCCTGCAGGCCTGGAATCAGTCCGGCCGGGGCCAGGTTGACGAATTCGACTTTCAAACACATCTGCGCCGCGATCTCCTTCGACAGGTCGATGTCGAATCCGGCGGGTGTTCCGTTGTCTGAATAGGCCTGCGGCGGAACGGCGAGCATGGTGCCGACCGTCAGCGTTCCGGGTTGAACGAGACCGGGCGGGGCCTCCACCGCGCATGTCGCGGCCCACGATCCTGCCGATGACAACGCAGAGACGGCTGCGAGCGCCGTGAGCCAGAGGGTTTTCATAGGATGGGTCAAAAGTTCAACGTGAGAAGACTTTAATGCCATTGAATTTCAATGGCAAGAGAACTTTACCGGATTGTCTTTGCTGTCGTTGAACTTTTTCGCGCTGGCGAGTGCGCTGCCCCGGCGTGCGCCAACACCATCAGTGCAGATAGCCCGACACGCCGTCCCACAGCAGTTTCATGGCCGTGACCACCAGCAAGCCATAGCAGGCCCTGAACATCTGGCGTTGGTCCAGCTTGGCATGCAGACGCCAGCCGAGCCAGACGCCACAGGGAATGGCGAGGAGGCAGATCGCCATCAAAGTCCAGACGGCGCCCACGGGCCTGGCCAAGGCCAGCCATGGCGCTGCCTTGATGATGTTGCCCACCGTGAAGAACAGGCTGGTCGTCCCGGCATAGACCTGCTTGCTGAGGCCAAGTGGCAACAGGTACATTGCCAGCGGCGGTCCGCCGGAGTGCGCGACCATGGTGGTGATGCCCGACGCTACGCCGGCGGAGATGGCCTTTGGCGATGAGCGGGGACGCACGACGACTTCCCCTCCGCGCATGAACCACAGGCCGACGAAGACCAGCGTGACTGCTGCCATCACGATGGCGATCGCGCGGTGGTCCAGCATTCGGAACAGCACATAGCCGGCACCAATGCCGACCACCAGTCCGGGCACCAGCAAGAGGAGGTCAGGCTTGGACCACGTGGATGGCTTCCAGTAACGCAAGCTGAACAGATCCATCGCGACGAACAGGGGTGCAAGCAGGCCACCCGCCGTCACCGGGTCCATCACGAGCGACATCAGCGGAATGCCGACGATGGCAAAGCCGCCGCCGAAGGCGCCTTTCATGAAGCAGATCAGGAAGACACCCGCGAAGGTGACGAGGATGGTGGTGGCCGTCAGTTCCATGCCGCCATCGTAGTCAGCCGTATCAGGACAATCAAATAATTGTCATGGATACAATTCCAATGACCCCAGCGCGCTGCAAGGCGCTGGTGGTCCGGCTGTCGGATGACATTCGCGAGGGCCGGCCGAAGCCCGGACGCCGCTGTCGCACACGTGAGCATCGCTGGATTTAGCGCGAGAATTTGAGCTCCTATGCCGTTGCTGACCAAGCACGTGGCCTACCGCTCCAGCATCTACAGACTTTCAGCCTTGCTGCGCGCTGCGCGCGCCATCTCGGCAGCGCCTGGCTCGCCGCGCAGTGCCGCCTGGCCGTACCAGAAGGCGGCGCGTTCGGGGTCCTGCTGCACGCCGTAGCCCTTGTCATACATGCTGGCGATGATGTAGCAGGCACCGGCGTCGCCCTGCCCGGCGGCTCTTTGATACCAGAGCGCGGCCATTGCGTCGTCTTGCGCCACGCCGCGCCCCAGGAAGTACTGGGTCGCAAGGTTCACGCGCGCGTCGCGCGACCCCTGCTCTGCCGCGCGGCGCCACCAGTGAGTCGCTTCGCTCTGCGAGCGAGGGACGTGCTCGCCGCGCTCGAGCAGGGCGGCCAACGCATCCTGGGCCTGGACGAAGCCGTTCTCGGCTGACTTGCGCAGCCAGCCGATCGCCTCCGCAGGCCGGGGCGCAGTGCCTTGACCCTCCATGAGCATCACCGCCAGATTGAACTGCGCTACGGCGTGTCCTGCGGCAGCCGCCCGTCGAAAGTGCGCCAGCGCGCGCTCGTGATGGCCTTGGCGAAACGCCGCGGCACCGGTCGCAGCGCGCACCTGGGCAGCCGCGGTGCCGGTCGATGCGGCCGGCGTCTCGCCGCTCCACGTGACGGCCGCCAATGCGAGGGCGATCAGCAATCTGTTCATGGCGTTGCTCCAGCGACAAAGGGCCGGCCAGTCTGATGGGCGCCTTGGCGCGGGTCTTGAAAGTCGCCTGAAATCGGCACGAAAGAAGTACGATGAACATCATGCCGGGGGGCTTTCTGCCAATGGATCAGCCCGCGACGCTCGACGACTCCGCGCAAGCCCGCCTTCATCTGGGCAGCTTTGTGCTGGACCTGGCTGATGGCGAGTTGCGCCGCGCCGACGGCCAACTCGCCGCCTTGCGCCGCCAGGCGCTGGCGGTGCTGATGGTGCTGGGTTCGCGGGCTGGCCGCGTGGTCGGCAAGGACGAACTGATGCGCCGCGTCTGGCCCGATGTGGTGGTGGGCGACGATTCGCTGGCGCAGGCCATCGCCGAGATCCGCCGCGTGCTGGGTGACAGCGAACACCAGCGTGTGCGCACCGTGGCGCGGCGCGGCTACCTGTTGATGCCCGACGAGGCCGCGCCAGGCCCGGAGGAGAGCACCGCCGCGCCAATTGCAGCCTCAGCCGCCGCCGCGCCCTCTGCCCGTCATCGCGTCGCCTTCGCCGCTGCGTTGCTGGTGCTGGCGGCGGCCATTGGCGGCTTCCTTGCGCTGGGCCCGTGGCGCAACGCGCCAGCGCCTGCCGTGCCGCTGCGCTCGCTGGTGGTTCTGCCGCTCGACAGCGAAGCCGGCGCCGACGAGCAGGCTTGGTTCGCCGATGCGTTGACCGGCGACTTGACGCGGGCGCTGACGGTGTGGCGCACAGTCAGCGTGATCGGCCGTGGCACTGCGGCTCGCTATAAGGGCCGGTCTGCCGATCCGCGTGCCGTGGCGCGCGAACTGGGCGTGCGCTACGTAGTGCACGGCAGCGTGCGACGCGACGGCGAGCAGGTCCGGCTCGAACTCAACCTGATCGACGGCGACACCGGCATCGCGCAATGGGCCGAGCAATACCAGATCGAGCGCGCCCAGCTGGCGCAGTCGGTGGACGACATCCGCGGCGGAATCTCGCGCACCCTGCTGATCGAGATCGGCAGGTCGGTCGGTCAGAGCGTCGCCCGCATGAAGCCCGAGGAAGTGGAGGCCGACGACCTGGCAATGCAGGGCACTGCCGTCATGCTGCGCGCCCTCGGACCCGAGAACTTTACAGAGGCGCTGCACCTGTTCGAGCAGGCGCTTGCCAAGGACCCGGATTCGGTACGCGGCCTGGGCGGCGTCGTCAATGTCCACGCCATGAGGGCGATTTTCCGCTGGACCGACAAACCCGAGGCCGCCGTGCGGCGCGCCGAGGAGGCGCTGGCGCGGCTGGAAACGCTCGATCCGATCGCCTTTGTCACACTGGACGGCCGCGCCACCCTGAGAAACTTCCGCGGCGACTGGTCCGGGGCGCTCAAGATGTCGGAGGTGATGATCGCGCACTATCCGAGCGACCAAACCTCGCATCACCATCGCTGCTCGGCACTGCTGCGTCTGGGACGCTTCGAGGAATCGGTGCCGTCCTGCGAGCGCGCCTTGCGGATCAGCCCGCGCGACTCGCGCGTGCCCATCTGGCAGGGCCTGATCGGCATGAACCGCTTCATGCAGGGGCGCTACGCCGAAGCGGCGGAGCGGGCGCGCCTCGCCGTCGGCGGCCTGCCTCATCTGCCGTTTTACTGGCTGCTGCTGGCCGCGTCGCTGGAGCGTGACGCGCAGACGGAAGAGGCGCGCCGCGTGTGGGCCGATTTCCGCGCGCGACACCCGACATTCGCGTTGACTCAGGCGACAGCGATGTGGCCGGCGACGCAGCCGGATTTCGTGGCCGGGCGCGACCTGATCGTCGTGACGGTACGATCCCTCGATACCAGATAGCGCTTCGACGCCCGATGGCCGTGCGCGAATATTCAGACCTCAGCCGCCCTTGAGCTGATCCAGGAACCAGCGCCCCGCGGGCCCCGGCGGTGCCGCCTTGCGGTAGACCGCGAACATCGGCAGCGCCGGCATCTGAGGCTGGTAGTTCTCGAGCTGGATCTGCACCAGTTGCCCCGACGCCAGTTCGTCGCGCACCATCGCAAGCGGCATGTGGCCCCAGCCGAAGCCCGCGCGCAGGAAGGCATGCTTGGCGCCCAGGTCGGCCAGGCGCCACGTCAAGGACGAGAACACGCCGAAGTTCTGGCCCTCGCTGAGCGCGCTGCGGTCGGTCAGGACCAGCTGGACATGGTGCTCCAGCTCGCGCTGCGGAATCATCCGCTTGCGCGAAGCGAGCTGGTGGATGGGCGCCACCACCGTCACCATCGGCACGTCGAGCAGCTTCTCGGCGGCGAAGCCCTCCGGCGCCAGCGGCAGGGTGCCGATGATCCCGATGCGGCAGACGCCATCGAGCACCGGCTGCACCACCGCGCCCAGCGCCTCGACGTAAAGGCGCAGCGGCGTGTGTGGAAAGGCCGCACGGAACAGGCCCACGCCCACCGTGAGCGAGGCCATCGGGTACATCACGTCGACCACCACCGAGAGCTCGGGTTCCAGGCCTTCGGCGATGGTGCGCGCCTTGGCCTTGAAGCCGTCCATGCCGCTCGCGACCGCGCGCGCCTCGGCGAGCAGCGCCTTGCCCGGCTCGGTGAGCTGCGGATAGCGGCCGCGGCGGTCGAAGAGCTGGACTTCGATCTGCGCTTCCAGGTTGGCCAGCGTCTGGCTCACGACCGATTGCGCCCGGTGCAGCTTGCGCCCGGCGGCGGAGAAGCTGCCTTCGTCCGCCGCGGCGATGAAAGTGCGCAATTGGTCCATGGAAATGCCGTCCAGCATCTATCGCTCCTGCAGATGGTTCGTATCGAAAGATATGGGCTTCCAGGACGGAAGTCCAATGCCTAAGCTCGGTTTTGATCTTTCACAGCGACCCAACAAAACCCATGACCAAAGTCCTCGTTCTCTATTACTCGTCCTACGGCCACATCGAGAAGCTGGCCGAGGCGGTCGCCGAAGGCGCGCGCAGCACCGGCGCGCAGGTCGACATCAAGCGCGTGCCCGAGACCGTGCCCACCGAAGTGGCGAAGGCCTCGCACTTCAAGCTCGACCAGGCGGCGCCGGTCGCGGCGATAGCCGACCTGGAGCACTACGATGCGATCGTCGTCGGCACCGGCACGCGCTTCGGCCGCATGTCATCGCAGATGGCGGCCTTCCTCGACCAGGCCGGCGGCCTGTGGATGCGCGGCGCGCTCCACGGCAAGGTCGGCGGCGCCTTCAGTTCGTCGGCCACGCAGCACGGCGGGCAGGAGATGACGCTGTTCTCGATCATCACCAACCTTCTGCACTTCGGCATGACCATCGTGGGCCTGCCGTATAGCCACCAGGGCCAGATGAATGTCGACGAGATCGTCGGCGGTGCGCCCTACGGCGCCACCACCGTGGCCGGCGGCGACGGTTCGCGCCAGCCGACGGCCATCGACCTGGCCGGCGCGCGCCACCAGGGCGAACTGATCGCCAAGACGGCGGCCAAGCTGTTCAGCTGAGCTCTTGCTCGCAGAGCCGCCGGATCTCCGGCGGGATCGGCACGGCACGAATGCCGCCGCCTTCGCGCTTGGCCGCGAAGATGCGCACCTCTTCGCATTCGAGGATCAGGTCTTCGCCGCGCTTCACGCGGTAGGTCTGCAGGAAGCTCTTGTCGCGCCACTCGGGAATAGCCACCGCGATCGACAGCGTGTCGCCGTAGCTTGCGCTCTTCACGAAGCGCGTGTGGGTATCGACCAGCGGCGTGCCGATGACGCCGAGCGTCTGTTCCGTCTCTTCCCAGCGCGGCACGCCGCGCTCGGCAAAGAAGTGGCGCGAGGCCGCGTCGATCCAACGGAAGAAATTGGGAAACCAGACGATGCCGGCCGGGTCGCAGTCTCCGAACTCGACGCGCACGGTGTAGATGACTTGTTTGCTCATGCGGTGAAGGGTAGGGCGGGTTCTACTCCGCCAGGATTTTTCGCTCGCGGATGATGGCACCGAAGCGCGCCGAGTCCGCAGCCGCGCGCTCGTGGAAGGCGGCCGGCGTGCCCGGCACGGCCTCGCCGCCCAGGCTGGCGATGCGCTCTTTCACCGCCGGCGTCGCGAGGATGCGGTTGATCTCGGTGTTGAGCCGGGTCACGATCTCGGGCGGCGTTCGGGCCGGCGCGTAGAAGCCGAACACCGTGTCGGCATCGAAGCCCTTGAGGCCGGCCTCGTCCAGCGTCGGCACATCGGGGAACAGCGGCGAGCGCTTGGGGCTGCCCACGGCCAGCAGGCGCAGCTTGCCGGCGCGCACCTGGGCGAGCCCGATGCCGGGGTCGAAGTAGTAGTCGAGCTGGCCGGCGAGCAGATCCTGCAGCGCCGGCGCTGCGCCGCGGTAAGGCACATGGACCGCGTACAGGCCGGCCTGGCTCTTGAACATCTCGCCGGCGAGGTGCGGGGAGCTGCCGGTGCCGGGCGAGCCGTAGGAGAGCTTGCCGGGGTGCGTCTTCACGTACGCGATGAAGTCCTTGATGTTCTCCGGCGGCAGCGAGGGCTTGGTCACCAGGAACACCAGCACGCGCGCGGCCGCGGCGACCGGCACCAGGTCCTTGGCGGGATCGAAGGCCATCTTCGGATAGATGTGCGGGTTGACCGACACCATGCCGCCCGAACTCATGAGCAGCGTGTAGCCGTCGGCCGGCGCGCGCGCCGCGACCTCACCGCCGATGTTGCCGTTGGCGCCGCCGCGGTTCTCGATCAGCACCGGCTGCCCCAGCGCCTCCTGCAGCGGCAACGAAATCGCGCGCGCAAGCTGATCGGCCGCGCCGCCGGGCGGGAAGTTCACGACGATCTTGATCGGCTTCGACGGCCAGGCGCTGCCCTGCGCATAGGCCGCGGGCGCCGCGGCGGTGGCGGCCAGCAGCAATGCGAGCAGGGCGCGCCGGGATCGGGGGGGTGTCATTGCTTGTCTCCTCATGTTGTTCAGGGTGTCGCCGCCGGCGGGCGCTTCATCCAGCGGATCGGCTGCGCGATCACCGGCCTCGGCGGTGCGCCGTGGCGCACCAGCGTGGCGTCGAGCGCAGTGCCGGCCTCATCGGCCAATGCCGCGTCGCGCGCGGCGGCGATCGCGGCTGCGCGTGCGGCCGGCGAGCCGTCGGGCAGGGGCGCTGCGGCCAGATGGTCGATCACGTGCAGCAGGTTGCGCTTGCCGCGTTCGTTGGTGCTGCCGTAGCCCTTGATGAGCCGGCCGCACAGCGCGATCTCGTGGCCCAGGCGCCAGTCGGTGCGGGTGCCCTGCACGACGGCGGCCAGCCAGCGCTCGATCAACGCCTGCTCCTCCGCGAAGCGGCTGCCGCGCTTGCGCAGCCAGCGCAGCGAGGCCAGTACGCGCAGCGAGGCCATGCCGACGACCGAGTGGCTGCCGACCTTGAGCGGCAGCGCGAACGGCGTCTTCCTTCGCCGGTCCCACGCCGTGACGCGGTGCGCCAGCGAGGCCGGCAGCAGCGCCGCGAACTCGGGTGCGCCGGGCTTGAAGTGGTCGTAGACCTTGACGATGTCCTCGTCGCCGGCCTTGACCTCGTTGCGCACGCGCTGCGTGCGGCGGGCGCGGCTCTTGAGTTCGGCCACGCGCACGATGTCGTCGAAGGCCATCCACAGCGCGAGCCAGCGTGCCATCTCGCGCGTCACCGCGAAGCCGTTGGCGCCTGCGGGGTCGGACTGCCGTTCCGCGGCCAGCACCTGCTGCAGCCGCTCCACGTACGAGGCGGCGTAGTCGACGTCCTGGTAGTCGAGCACGCGCGAATAGCCGAGCGTGAGCAGGCTGCGGACCGGCGGCGGGAACAGGCTCTCGACCTCGGGCGGGAGCCGGTGCGCGGTGGGTTCGTCGTGCGTCGTGGTGGCGAGCAGGCTCGTCACCAGTGCGGCATGCGCGCGAGGCGTGCTCACGAGTTCGAAGCCCTTCGCGAATCCGCGCAGGCTGGCGGCAGCCATCTTGTCGAGCTTCTCGGGCGCACTGGTGTCGCCGCCGCGCACCACTTGCTCGTAGGCCTCGCGCGGAAACGGAAACAGGCCGCTGCCCGCGATCGCGCCGAGCATCACCGCGCTGACCACCGTACCGGCCTCGCGCGCCACCGCGCCCATGTCGAACACGTGATGCTCGCGGCTGAAGGCCTTGACCACGTCGAGCAGCCGTTGCGCATCCGCACGACCGTCGCCGGGCTGCATGCGCTCGGCCGTGGTCAGCGTGCGGCCCGATGACGTGATGACCAGCGTGCGCTCGGGCGCGCTCATGGCGTTGCCGATCTGGCGCGTGGTCTCGAGCAGCTCCGATGAAACGATCGCGTCCAGCGCACCCGGCACCGGGCTCAGACCGAACACCGGCCGGCGCCCGCCGAGCTCGGCCAGCGGCACCGGGAACACCTCGACGTAGTACGTCGTAGCACCGGTGCGCTGCGCGACGCCGGGGATGGAAGTGCTCTGCGCCGCGTAGCCGGCGTGGCGCGCGACGTCGACCAGCCATTCGGTGAGCACGCCGCCGCCTTCGCCACCGAGGGCGCAGACAAGGAGGGTGATGGGTTGGGTGCGGTTCATCGTGGTCATGTGGAGCTCAGGCCGGTTGCAGCGCGCGAACGACAGCGCCGCGCAGCGAGTGCAGCAGCCGCTCGTGCCACTTCGGGTTCTGCACCACCTCGGCGCGGTAGAAGCTCGGACACAGCGTGGCCGCATGCGCGTTCTCGCCGCACAGGCCGCAGCCGACGCAGCCGTCGATCACCACTGCCACCGGGTCGACCTTGAGCGGATCGGGGTTGTCCTTGATGGTGAGCGTGGGGCAGCCCGAGAGCCGGATGCATGCGTGGTCGCCGTTGCACACGTCCTCGTCGACGCCGTACTTCACGCGCACCACGCGCTTGCCCTTCTTCAGGAGACCGGCGATCCAGGGCTTGATGCGGCGCTGCCGCTCGAGCTGGCATTCGCCCTCGGCGATGATTACCTTGAGGCCGTTGAAGTCGCTCGTGAACGCGTCGTTCAGCGTCTTGCGCATCTTGTCGACGTGGTAGGTGTGCACGGTGCGCAGCCACTGCACGCCCAGGCCCTTGAGCGTCGCTTCGATGGTCTGGTTCTTGTCGACCAGGCTCTGCTGCTTGTCGACCGCATGCTCCTTCGACTCGTCGTCGGGCGTGGAGATGATGTCCTGCGTGCCGGTGGCCGAGGTGTAGCCGTTCTTGAAGATCAGGAGCACCGCGTCGTCGCCATTGAAGAGCGCGCTCTGCACGCCGGTCAAGAGGCCGTTGTGCCAGAAGCCGCCGTCGCCCATGATCGAAAGCGCGCGGCGCTGCATCATCGGCGACACGCCTGCGCGGCTCGCCAGGCTCATGCCGTAGCCGAGGATCGAATGGCCCATCGAGAAAGGCTCGAAGGTGCCGAAGGCATGGCAGCCGATGTCGGCCGCGATGTGCACCGGGCCGCTGTCCTGCTGCGCGAGCTTGAGCGCGGCGAACACAGGCCGCTCGGGGCAGCCGATGCAGAAGCTCGGAGGACGTGCCGGCAGCGGCGCTTCGAGCTTCGCCGCCACTGCGGCGCGGCGCTCGCGGTTGCCCGTGAGCCAGCCCTGGGCCGCCTCGTTCGCATGCTGCGGCAGGTAGCGCTCTGCGAACCGGCCGAGGCCGGTTGCCAGCACCTCGACGCCGTACTCGCCGGCAGCCGGCAGCATGTCGCAGCCGTGCAGCGGCGTCTGGATGTCGCGCCGGCGCAAGAGCGTCGCGATCTCCTGCTCGATGTACTCGGGCTGGCCTTCTTCCACCACCAGCACCGCGCGTTTGCCGACGCAGAAATCGGCCACCTGTTCCGGCACCAGCGGGTAGGCGACGTTGAGCACCAGCAAAGGAATGTCGGTGGCGCCGAAGGCATCGGCCAGGCCGAGCTGCTGCAGGCTGCGGATCAGGGCGTTGTAGAGCCCGCCCTGCACCACGATGCCGAGGTCGGCATGCGTGCCCGGGATCAGCTCGTTGAGCTTGTGCTCGGCGATGTAGCGGCGCGCGGCCGGCAGGCGCTCGTCGCCCTTGAGCTTCTCGTGGCGGAAGGTCACCGGCGGATGCGCGAGGCGCATGTAGTCGAAGCCGGCCGGTTCTTCCATCAGTGCGCGCGTGGAGATCAAGGGCGGCAGGTTGTCCTTGCACTCGAAGCTGCCGCGCACATGGCAGGTGCGGATGCGCAGCTCCATCATGCAGGGCATGTTGGAGTATTCGGAGAGCCGGAAGCCGTGCTCGACCATGTCGACCATCACGCCCAGGTCGGGCCGCGGATCGAGCAGGCACATGCTGGACTTGAGCGCGTAGGCATGCGTGCGCTCCTGGATCACGCTGGCGCCTTCGCCGTAGTCCTCGCCCACCACGATCAGCACGCCGCCCTTGACGCCGGGCGACGAGAGGTTGGACAGCGCATCGGCCGCCACGTTGGTGCCGACGATGGACTTCCAGGTCACCGCGCCGCGCAGCGGGTAGTGGATGGAGGCGCCCAGCATCGCCGCGGCCGAGGCCTCGTTGGAGCAGGCCTCGACGTGCACGCCGAGTTCGTCCATGTAGGGCTTGGCCTGCACCATCACGTCGAGCAGGTGCGAGACCGGCGCGCCCTGGTAGCCGCCGACGTAGGCCACGCCCGACTGCAGCAGGCCCTTGGTGATGGCGAGGATGCCCTCGCCGTGAAAGGTGTCGCCGGCGCCGAGGCGCAGGGCCTCGATTTCCTTGCTGAATGAAACTTCCAAAAGTCTTGACTCCGTTACTTCTTCGCAGGCTGGCCCGGGAAGCGGGCCAGGTAGTAGGCGAGGGTGTCCAGTTCCTCGTTCGAGACGCGGCCCACGGCCTCGGCCATCGCCATCGTGTAGCCGACGCGCTTGCCGGACTTGAATTCGCGCAGCGTCAACTGCAGGTAGTCCTCGCGCTGTTGCGCGATGCGCGGGACCTGCTGGCCGCCGCTGAAATCGGCGCCGTGGCAGAACACGCACTTGTGTTCCTGCGCCAGGGCCTGGCCCTTCGTCATGCGCGCCGCATCGGGCGGCGTCGCCGGGGCCGGCGCAGGCACCGGTGGCAGCGTGGCGATGAAATCCGAGAAGCCGCGCAGGTCGTCGTCCTTCATGGTCTTCGCCACCGCGGTCATGGCCTCGTTCGCGCGCCTCCCTTCGCGGAACAGGAACAGCTGCGTGATCGCGTAGAAGGAATGCTGGCCGGCCAGCACCGGCGTGCCCGGCATGGTGTCGCTGCGCCCGTTGGCGCCGTGACAGGCCGCGCACAGCGCCGCATAGCGCTGCGCGTAGGCGCCCGCCGGAGGAGTCTGGGCGCCGGACGGCGCCGCGAGCCAGAGGAACGCTGCCGCTGCTGCCGTGAGTGTGCGAGTTCGCGTTCCTCTCATCACTTGCCGTAGCTGATGCGGTAGATGGCGCCTGCGTGGTCGTCGCTCACGAGCAGGGAGCCGTCCTTCAGCACCAGGAAATCGACCGGGCGGCCGAGATAGGTGTTGTTCTCGACGAAGCCGGTCATGAAGGGCTCGACCTTGGCGCCGCCCTTGCCGTCGGGCCAGGCGACGGAGATGTCGGAGTACTTGACCGTGCGGTTCCACGGGCCGTGGCGGGCGATGAACATCGCGCCCTGGTACTTGGCCGGGAACATCTTGCCCGTGTAGAACTTCAGGCCCAGCGAACCGGCATGCGGACCGAGAAACGCGGCCGGCTTCACATAGTCGCTGCACGACTTGCCCCAGCCGAACTCCGGATCCGGGATGTTGCCCTGGTGGCAGTACGGGTAGCCGAAGTGCTGGTTCGGGCCGGTGACGACGTTGAGCTCGTCGTTCGGGATTTCCTCGCTGAGCCAGTCGCGGCCGTTGTCGGTGAACCAGAGCCGGTCGGTCTTGGGATCGAAGTCGAAGCCCACCGTGTTGCGCACGCCGCTCGCCACGGTCTCGACGCCGCTGCCGTCGAGGTTCATGCGGTAGATCTTGGCGTACTCGCCCGGGTCGCAGATGTTGCAGGGCGCGCCGATCGGGAAGTAGAGCTTGTCCTTGTGGATGCGCAGGAACTTCCAGCTGTGGTCCTCGCCGCCGGGCATCTTGTCGTACAGCACCACCGGCGTGCCGGGGTTGTCGAGTTTGCCGTCGATGCCGTCGTAGCGCAGGATCTGCTTGGGAGTGCCCAGATAGAGGTTGCCCTTGTGGTACTCGAGGCCCGTGGCCTTCTCCACCTTGTCGATGATGGTCTTGACCTCGCGCGTGTTGCCCTTTGGAACGATCGCATAGACCTTGTTGGCGACGAACAGCGTGCTCACGAACACAGTGTCGCCGGCGCCTTGCCGCAATTCGCGGGCGTCGAGCACGCCGGAGGCCCAGGTCTCGACCTTGAAGCCCGGCGGGAGCTTGAACTTCGCGGTCGGCAGCTTGTCGGCCGCGGTCGGAATCGGGAAGGCCGGCACCGGCGCCATGCGCGTGGCTGCTTCGGTCTTCGGACGGCCCTTGGCCCAGCCCGGCTCCTCGGCCGGCGGCTGCTGCGCCGAGGCGGACAGGGCGGCGCAAAGCAGCGCCGCCGTGGCACAGATCGAAAGTGTCTTGCGGGTCTTCGGCATGGCAATGTCTCCTTCTATGTTTTTGAAGCGGCCGCGAGGCCACGGCGCAGTGTGCGGCGCCCGCGCGCAGTGTTCAATAAAATAATCAGCCTAACCGACATGAATGCCATGCATATCGATGCCATAGACCTGAACCTGCTGCGCCTGTTCGACGCCGTCTACCGCGCACGCAGCGTGAGCCGCGCGGCCGAGTCGCTGGGGCTCACGCAGCCGGCGGCCAGCCATGGCCTCGGGCGGCTGCGCCTGTTGCTGAAGGACGCACTCTTCACGCGCGCGCCCGGCGGCGTGGCCCCCACGCCGCGCGCCGAGCGGCTGGCGACCGCGGTGCAGTCGGCGCTCGGCACGCTGGAAGAAGCGCTCAACGAGCCCGACCGCTTCGAGCCCACGGCCTCGCGCAAGACCTTTCGCATTCACATGAGCGACATCGGCGAGGGCCGCTTCCTGCCGGCGCTGATGGCGCGCCTGGGCGAGCTGGCGCCCGGCGTGCGGCTGGAGACCTTGCCGCTGCTGCCGACCGAGATCGCACCCGCGCTCGACAGCGGCCGCATCGACTTCGCCTTCGGCTTCCTGCCCAAGGTGCGCGACACGCAGCGCGCGACTCTGCTGAAGGACCGCTACATCGTGCTGCTGCGCAAGGGCCATCCCTTCACGCGCGGACGGCGCAGCGGCAAGGCCTTGCTGGAGGCGCTGCAGAAGCTCGAATACGTGGCGGTGCGCACGCACGAAGAAACGCTGCGCATCCTGCAGCTTCTCAACATCGAGGATCGCGTGCGCCTGACCACGGAGCACTTCATGGTGCTGCCCGCGATCGTGCGCGCCACCGACCTCGCGGTGGTCATGCCGCGCAACATCGCACGAGGCTTCGCGGAAGAGGGCGGCTACGCCATCGTCGAGCCGGCCTTTCCGCTGCGCGACTTCACCGTGTCGCTGCACTGGAGCAAGCGCTTCGAGGCGGATCCGGCGAACAGCTGGCTGCGGGGGGTGATGAAGGAGTTGTTCGGGGAGGGGTGAATCTTCAGGAGCGCCCCGTTTTCGCGCGCTTCGACGCGGCTCGTGGCGCCGGTGGCGTGGCATAGAAGCTCAGGAACATCTCGATCGCATCCTCCACCGCGCGATCGGTGTCCCGCGCCGAAGGCTGGCGCCGCCCGAGGATGGTCGGCCAGAAGGTGATCGACTTCATGAGCGAACTCATCACCAGCTGATCCCGCTGCAGCGGCATGCGCAGCCGGCCGAGATCGCCAATGCCGTGCTCTACCTGGCCGCGGACCAGAGCAGCTTCACAACCGGCAGCGTGCTGATGGTCGATGGCGGCATGAGCGCCTGATCGGCAGGCGCCTGCTCGCGCTCCTGCCGGCGAGGTGCTGGTCAACGCGGGCCGAGGCTTGCGGTGACGCGTCTGGAATCGCCGGACGGCTGTCGAGGCGTTTGCCGGCTCGCCAGCTCCCTGCAGCGCTGCAACTCGCGCGCGCCCCAGCCGTCGTCCCACGCCGATTGGGCCTTGTCTTCGATCTTGGCGAGAAGATTCACCAGTGTGGGGAAGTCCTGGGCCAGACAAGCGTGCTGTGCAAATCGGTTGAGATTCCATTTATCTGGGAATCGCTCATAGATGTCCTGAAGGCCGGCGCGCATCTGCGGCCAGGACACTTGGGTCTTGGTGAACGCGGTTTGCCACAGCCGGCCCTGTCCCAGGACCACTTCGTCATAGACATGCGCGTACATGCTCATTCCATCGAGATCCTTGCTCTTGCCGACCGCCAGTTGCGCGAGTTCTTCGAGTTCCTTGGCGCTTCCGCCGTTTCGCGGCAGATAGTGAAAGGCGGCCTGCCGGTAGATGAGCGCATGGTTCGGGTACTTTGCGCTTGCCTCCTCGAGTAGGCGCCCGAAGCGCTTGGGGCCCCACCCTTGCATGGATGCGATCTGCATGAGCCTCGAATACCAGATGGCCTCTCTGCGCTCGGCGGGCACATCCTCCAGAACGCGTCTGGCGCGTTCGAGAAGCGCTTCCTCGACCTTCGGACGATCTTGCTCGCGGTCCTCGGATGTCTTCGCGCGCTCCAGGTAAATCTCACTCAAGCCGATGGCAGGCAGCGCGGACGAGGGGTGACTCTTCGCCCAGCGATCCATTCTTGCCTCGACCGAGGCCCAGCAGCCGGCGCGCTGCGCCTCACGAGCGACCTGAGTGACTTGCGCTTCGGGCCAGACGAGTCTTGCGCAGTACGTCACCGCCGAAAAGTCGACATACGTGTCGGCGAGAAAGCTGCCGCGTGCACTTCGGCGGGTTTCGGACTTGAGGGTGGCGTATTCCTGCTCGATGGCGGCGATATCGTCGCGTTGAAGCATAGAGCGAAAACTGGCCTGATGGTGCAGGGACTCGGCATCCTGTGCCGACGCGACCACCCATGCCGAGAGCCCGATGCAGGCCAAGGCGTACCTGAGCAGGGCGTCGATCTTGCGCGGGTTCATCGGATCTACTCCCCGTCCCGCACCAGATTTCGGCAGCGGTTCAGGCGCTCGGGCGCCGTCCAGATCGCGCGATTGATGTCGCTTCCGATCTGTTCGAACACTTTCTTGAGCGTCGCCTGGTCTCGCGCCATGCATATCTTTCGTAGCATCTTCATCGCTTCATTCACCGTCCCGTGCGAAGTTGCGACAGCGGTTCAGGCGCTCGGGCGCTTGCCAAAGCGAGCGATCGATATCGCTGCCGATCCTCTCGAACACCCGCTTGAGCGTCGCCTGGTCCCGCGCCAGGCATGCGAACCAGGCGTAGTTGTTCAGATTCCATTCGGAGGGATAGCGCTTGACGATGTCGTCGAACCCCGCCCTCATCTTTTTCCAGTCTGCAAGCGTCGCGGTGAACAGGTCGTCGCTGAAGTCTCCCTGGCCGATGCTCCAGTAGAGCCTGGCGTAGAGCGACATGCCCTCGACCTTCCGGGTTTTGTTCACGGCCAGGCTGGCAAGCCATTCGAAGGCCTCGGGGCTACCTCCCCATTTGGGCTGCAAGCGATTGGCCGCGAAGAAGTAGATGTCATAGAAGTACGGGTACTTGTCGCTGGCTTCGCCGACGAGTCTGACGAACTGCTCCGTATCCATACCGCTGAACTGCGCCACCTTGAGCATTGCGCAATACCAGGCCGGGTCTCTGCGCAGCTTGCCCTGCGCCAGAGTCTCGTTGGCTCGACCGATGTAGGCGTGGAAGGACTTCCATTTGGATGGGTCTACTTCTCTAGCCAGGCGCTCGCCGCGGAAGAAGAAGGCGTGGCCGATGAATGCCTCGCTCCGCGCGAAGGCAGCGATGGAAGATGCGGGATAGGCCTGCTGCCAACGCGCTGTCTTCTCCTCCATCGCAATCCAGTGCGCCTCCTGTCGCTCCTGAATGTCAGGCCCGTGCCTGAGATCGCGCGGAAGCCGCGTGGCCTCCATGAGCGCGTAGAGCAGCCGGGCCGATTTCAGAACACCGCTGGGCAAGCGCTCGGTGTTCTTGTTCATCTCGGCATATCGCCGCTCGATGTGCGCGAAGTCTTCTCGCTGGAAGGCGCTCACTACATCGGTGACGACTGCCTGACGCTCGACAGTCTCGCTGGCCCCGGAGAGCAGATGCACCGAGGCCATCACAACGGCCAGGCAAATATTCCGCAGCATCTTCACTTTTCCTCTTGTTGTGGATCGCAGCTGGAGTTTGTCATATTTCGTTACGTTTGATCTCCCGCGCTTGCAAGACCGACACAATGGCCTTTGATTCAAGGGTTTTCCCGGCCGTCACATACCGACCCCCACATAGCCGATATGGGCACGACGGTATGCATTCGGGCCCGTAAAGGACTAACTTCAGCAGGCACGATTTTTGATCGCCCTAACGAGTTGCCTCCACGAGCATGCGCATGACCCCGAGCACCCAACCCATCCGCTTCTTCCATCGCGGCCGGATCGTCGACATCAGCGGCGTGCATCCGACCCGTTCGGTGCTCGACTGGCTGCGTGAAGACGCCCGCTGCACCGGCACCAAGGAGGGCTGCAACGAGGGCGACTGTGGCGCCTGCACCGTGGTGATCGGCGAGCTGGCCGATGCCGGCGAGGCGAATGCGGTGGGCGGCCTGCGGCTGTCCACGGTCAATGCCTGCATCCAGTTTCTGCCCACGCTGCACGGCAAGGCGCTCTTCACGGTCGAAGACCTCAAGGCGCAGTGCGGCAAGGGCCGCGACCCCGCGCAGCACGACAAGCATGCGGTGACGCGCCTGCATCCGGTGCAGCAGGCGATGGTCGACTGCCATGGCTCTCAATGCGGCTTCTGCACGCCAGGCTTCGTGATGTCGCTCTGGTCCACCTACGAACATCACCAGGCCGAGGGCACGCGGCCCACGCGCCAGCAACTGGCCGACGACCTCTCGGGCAACCTGTGCCGCTGCACCGGCTACCGGCCGATCCTCGATGCCGGCCAGCGCATGTTCGACCTGCCCGGCGTGCGGCTCGACACCGAGCCCGTCGTGGCTGCGCTCGCGAGCCTCCAACACGACGACACCTTCGAGTACGCGGCGCCGCTGGGCCAGCGCATCGACCACTTCCACGCGCCGACCACCCTGGCCGAGCTTGCCGCGCTGCGCGAAGCCAAGCCGGCCGCACAGCTGCTCGCGGGCTCGACCGACGTGGGCCTGTGGGTCAACAAGCAGTTCCGCGACCTGGGCGACATCGTCTTCGTCGGCGACGTGACCGAGATGAAGGTGGTCGAGGAGCGCGGCGATTCGCTTTACATCGGCGCCGGCGCCTCGCTCGAAACCGCCTTCCGCGCGCTGGCGCAGCGCCTGCCCAGCCTGACCGACGTGTGGCTGCGCTTCGCCTCGCCGCCGATCCGCAATGCCGGCACCATGGGCGGCAACGTCGCCAACGGCTCGCCGATCGGCGATTCGCCGCCGGTGCTGATGGCGCTCGACGCCGAGATCGAGCTGCGCCTCGGCAGCCGCGTGCGCCGCATGCCGCTCGCGGACTTCTATATCGACTACATGAAGAACCGGCTCGAGTCCGGCGAGTTCGTGCAGGGCCTCTCGGTGCCGCTCTCAGCAATGAAGCGTCAGGTGCGGGCGTACAAGATCAGCAAGCGCTTCGACTGCGACATCTCGGCTTTGTGCGGCGGCTTCGCCATCGCGCTCGACGGTGATGTGGTGAAGGAAGTGCGCCTGGCTTTCGGCGGCATGGCCGCGACCGTCAAGCGCGCCGCGCAGGCCGAGGCCGCGCTGGTCGGCAAGCCCTGGAGCCAGGCCAGCGTGAACGCCGCCAAGCTGGCGCTGGCGCAGGACTTCAAGCCGCTGTCGGATATGCGCGCGAGCGCCGACTACCGCCTGCTGGTGGCCCAGAACCTGCTGCAGCGCCTGTGGCTCGAAACGCGCAGCGCCGATCCGCTGCCGGTGGAAGCCACCAGCGTCTGGAGCGTGATGCCGCACGTCACCGCCGTGGAAGGAGCCTGACATGAACAAGCCCATCGACCTCGCCCTGCTGCAATCCGCCGAAGCCTTCGCGGACTACCTGAAAAACACCGCCGCGCGCATCGACGCGCTCGCCGAAGCCAAGGCGCACGACGACGGCGCGCGCGTCGGCATCAGCCGGCCGCACGAATCGGCGCACCTGCACGTGGCCGGCGAGGCCACCTATATCGACGACATTCCCGAGCTCGCAGGCACGCTGCATTGCGCGCTGGGCCTGTCTCCGGTGGCCAACGGCCGGCTCAAGAACATGAATCTCGAGGCGATCGTCGCCATGCCCGGCGTGGTGGCGGTACTGACGGCCGCCGACATCCCGGGCAGCAACGACTGCGGCTCGATCATCCACGACGACCCGATCCTCTGCAGCGGCGACATCCGCTACCTGGGCCAGCCCGTGTTCGCGGTGATCGCCGAGACGCGCGACGCCGCCCGCCGTGCCGCGGCCCGTGCCAAGGAAGCGCTGGACATCGAGGCCGCGCCGCCCGTGATCACGCCGCAGCAGGCGCACGAGAAGGGCCAGTACGTGCTGCCGCCGATGCACCTGGTGCGCGCCACGAACGAGGGCGGCGCGCAGGCCGCGATCGCGAAGGCGCCGCACCGGCTCAAGGCCACGCTCGACGTCGGCGGGCAGGAACAGTTCTACCTCGAAGGCCAGATCAGCTACGCGACCCCGAAGGAGGGCGGCACGATGCACGTGCACTGCTCGACCCAGCACCCGAGCGAGATGCAGCACCTGGTCGCGCATGCCCTGCACCTGCATGCGAACGAAGTGCACGTCGAGTGCCGGCGCATGGGCGGCGGTTTCGGCGGCAAGGAATCGCAATCGGCACTCTTCGCCTGCGTGGCGGCGGTGGCGGCCAACAAGCTGCAGCGTCCGGTCAAGCTGCGGCTCGATCGCGACGACGACTTCCTGATCACCGGCCGTCGCCACTGCTTCTGGTACGAGTACGAGGTCGGCTACGACGACGAGGGCCGCATCCTCGGCGCCGAGATCTCGATGGTCTCGCGCGCCGGTCACTCGGCCGATCTGTCGGGCCCGGTGATGACGCGCGCCTTGTGCCACTTCGACAACGCCTACTGGCTGCCCGACGTCTCGATGCACGGCTACTCGGGACGCACCAACACGCAGAGCAACACGGCCTTCCGCGGCTTCGGCGGCCCGCAGGGCGCGATCGCGATCGAGAACATCCTCGATTCCGTGGCGCGCGAGCTGGGCCGCGATCCGCTGGACGTGCGGCGCGTCAACTTCTACGGCAAGGACGAGAAGAACGTCACGCCCTATGGCCAGGTCGTGACCGACAACATCGTCCACGAGCTGGTGGCCGAGCTCGAAGGCACCAGCGACTACCGCGCGCGCCGCGAGGAGATCGCCGGCTTCAACGCGAAGAGCCCGGTGCTCAAGTGCGGCATCGCGCTGGCGCCGCTGAAGTTCGGCATCTCCTTCAACGTCAAGCATTTCAACCAGGCGGGTGCGCTGGTCCATGTCTACACCGACGGCTCGATCCTCGTGAACCACGGCGGCACCGAGATGGGGCAGGGGCTCAACACCAAGGTGGCGCAGGTGGTGGCGCACGAACTCGGCGTGAGTTTCGAGAGCGTGCGCGTCACGGCCACCGACACGCAGAAGGTGGCCAACACCTCGGCCACCGCCGCATCGACCGGCGCCGACCTGAACGGCAAGGCCGCACAGGACGCTGCGCGCCAGATCCGCGACCGGCTGGCCGCCTGCGCAGCCGCGCGCCACGGCGGCGAGGCGAGCGCGGTGCGCTTCGCCAACGACAAGGTCGAGGTCAACGGCCGCTCGCTGCCCTTCGCGACCGTGGTGGGCGAGGGCTATCTCGACCGCGTGCAGCTCTGGTCCGACGGCTTCTACGCCACGCCCGGCCTGAGCTGGGACAAGGACAAGATGCAGGGCCGTCCCTTCTTCTATTTCGCCTACGGCGCTGCCGTGAGCGAGGTGATCGTCGACACGCTCACCGGCGAATGGAAGCTGCTGCGCGCCGACATCCTGCACGACGCCGGCAAGTCGCTGAACCCCGCCGTCGACATCGGCCAGGTCGAAGGCGCCTTCATCCAGGGCATGGGCTGGCTCACCACCGAAGAGCTGGTATGGCATCCGAAGACCGGCCTGCTCACGACGCATGCGCCCAGCACCTACAAGATCCCGACGGCCAACGACTGCCCGCCGGTCTTCAACGTGCGGTTGTTCGAAGGGCAGAACTTCGAGGACTCGATCCACCGCAGCAAGGCGGTCGGCGAGCCGCCGCTGCTGCTGCCGTTCTCGGTGTTCTTCGCGATCCGCGATGCGGTGTCGGCTGCGGGGGAGCACAAGGTGGATCCGCCGCTGACCGCGCCGGCCACCAGCGAGTCCATCCTGCGGGCAATCACCGCCGTGCAGACCGCCACTACCTGAGCTCCTCCCCCCACCCGTTCACCCTGAGCCTGTCGAAGGGCCGCACCAGGCTTCGACAAGCTCAGCCCGAACGGATTTATGTGAATGCAGCGCTGTATAACTGCCCGCACATCCCCAACCATGCGGACAGCTCATGAGAGACCAAGCGCTTCTCGACAAGATCGATCTTCATCTCATCAGGGTTCTACATACCGTGTTGACCGACCGCAGCGTCTCGCGCGCCGCCATCCGCCTGGGCATGTACCAGCCTGCAGTCTCTGCAGCGCTGAAGCGCCTGCGCGAGCTCTCCGGCGACCCGCTGCTGGTGCGCTCGGGCTCGGGCATGGTGCCCACCGATGCGGGGCTGCGCATGATCGATCCGGCCGCGAGCATCCTGCGCGCGGCGGAGATGCTGTTCTCCGATGCGCGCGGCTTCGATCCGCAGACCGCGTCCACCACCTTCCGCATCGCGGCCAGCGACTACCTCGACCCGCTCTTCCTGCCGATGCTGGTGGCGCAGGTCAAGGCGCAGGCGCCGCTGTGCCACATCGAGATCCATTCGCTCTCGTCCGAGTCGGACTACCACGCGCACCTGTCGCTGGGCCAGGTCGACCTGGTGATCGGCAACTGGCTCAAGCCGCCGGAGGACCTGCACATGGCGCGGCTCTTCGGCGACGAGATCGTCTCGCTGGTCAACAAGGACCATCCCGCGGTGCGCCGCGGCTGGGATCTCGAGAGCTGGCTGGCGGCCGAGCACGTGGCGCCCACGCCGATGCATCCGGGCGCGCGCGGCATCATCGACCAGATGCTCGACGAGCTGGGCCGGCAGCGCAACATCACGGCGCGCTGCGCCCACTTCGGCCTCATTCCCGACATGGTGGCCTCGAGCCTGCTGGTGCTCACCACCGGCCGCCAGTACTGCGAGCGCTTCCTCGACCGCCTGCCGGTCGCGATCCTCGAATGCCCGGTGGCGCTGCCGCGCCTCATGTACTACCAGCTGTGGCATGAGCGCACCCATTCCTCCAGCTCCGCGCGTTGGCTGCGCGAGCGAACCAAAGCCGTGGCGGCCTCGTTGAGACCGTCGCCTTCCGCTGCCGGCCCGAGCTAGCAGCCTTTTCTTTCGTGCCGGCGTCGCGATCAGGACGACAACGCCATGGACATACAACGAGACGGAGACAACGCGATGAACCGGACAGAGCAAGCGCTCGAATTGAACGAGCACAACACGCGCGCAGAGAAACCTGCGGTGGGCTGGGCAGAAAGGCTGTTCAAGCTCAAGGAGCACAACACCACGGTGCGAACCGAGGTGGTGGCAGGCCTCACCACCTTCCTGACGATGGCCTACATCATCTTCGTCAACCCGTCGATCCTCGGCGACGCGGGCATGCCGAAGGACGCGGTCTTCGTCGCCACCTGCCTCATCGCCGCGCTCGGCACCGGGATCATGGCGCTCTACGCGAACTACCCGATCGCGCTCGCGCCGGGCATGGGGCTCAACGCCTACTTCGCCTACGTGGTGGTGCTGCAGATGGGCTTTACGTGGCAGGCGGCGCTCGGCGCGGTCTTCGTTTCGGGCTGCCTGTTCCTGCTGGTCACGCTGTTCAAGCTGCGGGAGCTGATCATCCGCGGCATCCCGCAGTCGATAAGGCTGGCCATCACCGTCGGCATCGGGCTCTTCCTCGCGATCATCGCGCTCAAGAGTGCGGGCATCGTGGCGCCGTCGAAGGCCACCTACGTGACGCTGGGCGACCTGCACACCCCGCAGGTGGTTCTGGCGACGCTGGGCTTCTTCGCCATCGTGGTGCTCGACCGGCTCAAGGTGCCCGGCGCGATCCTGATCGGCATCATCGGGGTGACGGTGCTGTCCTTCTTCTTCGGCGACAACACCTTTCACGGCGTGTTCTCGGTGCCGCCCTCGATCGCGCCGACCTTCCTGCAACTCGACATCAAGGCGGCGCTCACGGGCGGCATCCTGAACGTGATCCTGGTGTTCTTCCTGGTCGAGCTCTTCGACGCCACCGGCACGCTGATGGGCGTGGCGCGCCGCGCCGGCCTCCTGGTGCCGGGCAAGATGGACCGGCTCAACAAGTCGCTCCTGGCCGACAGCGGCGCGATCTTCGCGGGTTCGCTCCTGGGCACCTCCAGCACCACCGCCTATGTGGAGAGCGCGGCCGGCGTGCAGGCGGGCGGCCGCACCGGGCTCACGGCGCTCACCGTGGCGGTGCTGTTCCTGGCGGCGCTGGTGATCTCGCCGCTGGCCGGTTCGGTGCCGGCCTACGCGACCGCGCCGGCCTTGTTCTTCGTGGCCTGTTTGATGCTTAGGGAACTGACCGAGCTCGACTGGGACGACACGACCGAGGTGATCCCCGCCGCGGTCACGGCGCTGACGATGCCTTTCACCTATTCGATCGCCAACGGCCTGGCCTTCGGCTTCATCACCTACGCGGTGCTCAAGCTGTTTACGGGCCGCGCCAAGGAGGTGCACTGGATGGTGTGGCTGATAGGCGGGGTTTTCCTCTTCAAGTTCATCTATATCGGCGGACACTGACGCTCTCAACGGCCAGGCACAGGCATGACAATCCAACGACTCCAGCTTGCGAACATCACCAAGCGCTATCCCGCGGTGGTCGCCAACAGCGACGTTTCTCTCTCGGTGGCGCCGGGCGAGACCCACGCCGTCCTCGGCGAGAACGGCGCCGGCAAATCCACGCTGATGAAGATCATCTACGGCTCGGTGAAGCCGGATGAAGGCAGCGTGACCTTCAACGGCCAGCCGGTCAACGTGCGCAATCCCCAGGAGGCGAGGGCGCTGGGCATCAGCATGGTGTTCCAGCATTTCAGCCTGTTCGACACGCTCACCGTGGCCGAGAACGTCTGGCTCGGGCTCGACAAGAGCCTGGCGCTGGCCGAGGTCGCGCGCCGCATCACGGCCAAGGCAAGCGAGTACGGGCTCGACATCGACCCCTCGCGGCCGGTGCACACCCTGTCGGTCGGCGAGATGCAGCGGGTCGAGATCATCCGCGCGCTGCTCACCGACCCGAAGCTGCTGATCCTCGACGAGCCGACCTCGGTGCTGACGCCGCAGGCCGTGGTCAAGCTCTTCGTGGTCCTGAAGAAGCTGGCGTCGGAGGGCTGCAGCATCCTCTACATCAGCCACAAGCTGCACGAGATCCGCGAGCTCTGCACTGCCTGCACCGTGCTGCGCGGCGGCAAGGTCACGGGCGTGTGCAACCCGCAGAACGAAAGCAACGAATCGCTGTCGCGCCTGATGATCGGCGCCGAGCCGCCGCCCTTGCAGCACCGGCCGGTGCATGCGGGTGCGGTGGCGCTGCGCGTCAAGGGCCTGAGCCTGGCGCGCGAAGACCAGTTCGGGGTCGACCTCGAGGGCATCTCGCTCGACGTGCGCGCAGGCGAGGTGGTGGGCATCGCCGGCGTCTCGGGCAATGGCCAGAAGGAGCTGCTCTATGCGCTCTCGGGCGAGGACACGCGCGCCGAGGCCGGCATGATCGAGGTCTTCGGCCAGCCGGCCGCGCATTTCAGGCCGCGCAGGCGGCGCGCGCTGGGGCTGCACTTCGTGCCGGAAGAAAGGCTGGGCCGCGGCGCCGTGCCGACCTTGAGCCTCGCGCACAACATGCTGCTCACGCGCAGCAACGCGGTGGGCCGGGGCGGCTGGATCCGCACCCGTGCGCTGCAGCAGCATGCAGGCGACATCATCAAGCGCTTCAACGTCAAGGCCGGCGGGCCGGACGCGGCGGCGCGCTCGCTGTCGGGCGGCAACCTGCAGAAGTTCATCGTCGGGCGCGAGATCGATGCCAACCCGAAGATCTTCATCGTTTCGCAGCCCACCTGGGGTGTGGACGTCGGCGCCGCGGCGCTGATCCGCGGCGAGATCCTCGCGCTGCGCGATGCTGGCTGCGCGGTGCTCGTGGTGAGCGAGGAGCTCGACGAACTGTTCGAGATCAGCGACCGCCTCTACGTGATCGCCAAGGGCCGGCTCTCGCCCTCGATCGCCCGCGCCGCGGCCACCGTGCCGCAGATCGGCGAATGGATGAGCGGCCTGTGGAACACCACGGCCGCGTCCGCAGCGCAGAAGGAGGTGACCCATGCTTAAGCTCGAACCGCGCCCGCAGCTTTCGCGCTTCTGGAGCTACGGCTCGCCGATCCTGGCGCTGCTGGTCACGGTGCTGATCGGCATGGTGCTCTTCGCGCTGCTCGGCAAGGACCCGGTGAAGGGCCTCGCGGTCTTCTTCTGGGAACCGATCAAGAGCGGCTACGCGCTGGGCGAGCTGATGGTCAAGGCCACGCCATTGCTGATCATCGCGCTGGGCCTGGCGGTGTGCTTCCGCTCCAATGTCTGGAACATCGGCGCCGAAGGGCAGTTCGTGTTCGGCGCGATCGCGGCCGGCGGCGTTGCCCTGCTGGCCGACAAGACCACCGGCTCGTGGATCGTGGCCGCGATCCTCGTCGCCGGCATTCTGGGCGGCATGGTGTGGGCCGGCATCGTCGCGCTGCTGCGCGATAAGTTCAATGCCAACGAGATCCTCGTGAGCCTGATGCTGGTCTACGTGGCGACGCTGCTGCTGGGCTACATGGTCTACGGACCGTGGAAGGACCCGCTGGGCTACAACTTCCCGCAGACCAAGACCTTCGAGGCCGTGACGCAGATCCCGCGGCTCATGAAGGGTTCGCGCGTGAGCATCGGGCTGATCATCGCGCTGCTGGGCGCGGCGGCCCTGTGGGTGTTCCTGTTCCGCACGCGCGCCGGCTTCGCGCAGCAGGTCGGCGGCCTGGCGCCGGCGGCGGCGCGCTATGCCGGCTTCTCGGCGCGGCGCGCGGTGTGGATCGCGCTGCTCACCTCGGGCGGCGCGGCCGGCCTCGCGGGCGCGCTCGAAGTGGCGGGCCCGATCGGCCAGCTCACGCCCTACGTGCCCGCGGGCTACGGCTTCGCCGCGATCATCGTGGCCTTCGTCGGCCGGCTGCATCCGGTGGGCATGATCTTCTCGGCCATCCTGATGAGCATGTTCTACATCGGCGGCGAGCTCGCGCAGTCGCGCCTGGGGCTGCCCAAGTCGCTGACCGGCGTGTTCCAGGGCTTGCTGCTGTTCACGCTGCTTGCGTGCGACACGCTGATCGCATACCGCATCAAGCGCAAGTCGGCGCCGAAGACCGTCGCCGCGCCGACGGGCACCTCGTCGCTGCAGGCCAGCACGCCGTTGACCGCACCCGTCGCAGTCCAGGCCACCGAAGGAGCCATCTGATGGAATCGTACGCACTCCTCCTCGGTTCCACGCTCAGCGCCGGCACCGTGCTCGCGATCGCGGCGCTGGGCCTGCTCATCAACGAAAAGGCCGGCATCGTGAACCTCGGCGCCGAGGGCATGATGCTGTGCGCCGCCATCGCCGGCTTCGCCACCGTGGTGACCACGCACAACACCTGGCTCGGCTTCGCGGCCGGCATGGCGGCCGGTGCGTTGCTGGCGGCCTTCTTCGGCGTGCTGGTGATCTGGCTCAACACCAACCAGTACGCGACCGGCCTGGCGCTGAGCCTGTTCGGCGTCGGCTTCTCGGCCTTTGCGGGCATCAACTTCGTGCAGGCCAAGCTGCCCGAGAGCACGAACTACGCGCTGCCGATCCTGGGCGACATTCCGCTCATCGGACCGGCCTTGTTCCGGCACCACCCGATGGTGTATTTCGCGGTGTTCCTCACCATCGGCCTCATCTGGTTCCTCTACCGCACGCGCGCCGGACTGGTGCTGCGCTCGGTCGGCGAGTCGCCGGAGTCCTCGCATGCGCTGGGTTATCCGGTGCGGCGCATCCGCTTCATGGCGGTGATCGCGGGCGGCGCGCTGTGCGGACTCGCGGGCGCCTACCTGTCGACGGTCTACACGCCGCTGTGGGTCGAGGGCATGGTCGCGGGCCGCGGCTGGATCGCGCTCGCGCTCACCACCTTCGCGACCTGGCGGCCGGTGCGTGTGCTGCTCGGCGCCTACCTGTTCGGCGGCGTGTCGATGCTGGGCTTCCACCTGCAGAGCACGGGCGTCGACGTGCCCAGCCAGTTCCTCAGCATGCTGACCTACATCGCGCCGATCGTGGTGCTGGCACTGATCTCGCGCAACCCCGCCTTCATCCGCATCAACATGCCGGCATCGATCGGGAAACCCTTCTACCCCGGCTCATAATCGCGTTTCGTTTTGTTTCTCTGCCAACCTGTCCTTTTGAGGATTTCGACAATGAATGATCTGAACAAGCGTTCCCTGCTCAAGCTGGCTGCCCTTTCCGCGGTCGCTTCGGCGGCCCTCATCGGCTGCGGCAAGAAGGAAGAAGCGCCGGCTCCCGCTGCCGCGCCCGCGGCGCCGGCCGCCGCAGCACCGGCGGCCGCAGCGCCGCTGAACGTCGCGTTCGCCTATGTCGGCCCGGTGGGCGACGGTGGCTGGTCGTTCGCGCACGACAACGCGCGCAAGGCGATCGAGAAGGAATTCGGCGCCAAGATCAAGACCACCTTCGTCGAGAGCGTGCCCGAGTCGGCCGACGCCGAGCGCGTGTTCCGCGACATGGTGAGCCAGGGCAACAAGCTGATCTTCGGCACCACCTTCGGCTACATGGAACCGATGCTCAAGGTTGCGACGGACAGCAAGGAAGTCAAGTTCGAGCATGCCACCGGCTACAAGACGGCCGAGAACATGCGCACTTACGACAGCCGCACCTACGAAGGCGCCTATATGGCCGGCGTCATCGCGGGCGCGATGACCAAGTCGAACAAGCTCGGCGTGGTGGGCTCGGTGCCGATCCCCGAAGTGCTGCGCAACATCAACTCCTTCACGATGGGCGCGCAATCGGTCAACCCGAAGATCACGACCAACGTGGTGTGGGTCAACGAATGGTTCAGCCCGCCGAAGGAAACCGAAGCCGCCACGGCGCTCATCAACGGCGGCGCCGACGTGCTGTTCCAGAACACCGACTCGCCGGCCGTGCTCAAGACCGCGCAGGAAAAAGGCAAGCGCGCCTTCGGCTGGGATTCGGACATGACCGCCTACGGTCCCAAGGCCCACCTGGCCTCGGCCGTCATCAACTGGACGCCGTACTACACCAAGGCCGTGCAGGACGCGCTCGACGGCAAGTGGGCCACCGGCCAGACCTGGTGGGGCGTGAAGGAAGGCGCGATCGACATCGTGTCGCTGGCCGAAGACGTGCCGGCCGAGACCAAGGCCAAGGTCGAAGAGATCAAGAAGGGCCTGAAGGACGGCAGCTTCTCAATCTGGAAGGGCCCGATCGTCGGTCAGGACGGCAAGGAGCTGGTCGCTGCCGGCGCCGTGGCCGATGACAAGTTCCTCTCGGGCGTGAACTTCTACGTCAAGGGCGTGGAAGGCAAGGTCCCGGGCGGCGACAAGAAGTAATCGCCCCGGGGTTGTCGCTCTGAAGGGTTGCCCATCGGCAACCCTTTTTTCGTTTCCCTCACGATGATCGAAAAAGAACTCTGGCATCCGGTGGCGCTCGCCGACGAAGTGGCGGATGCGCCGCTCGCGGCGCGCCTGCTGGGCGAAAGCATCGTGCTGTGGCGCGACGGCGCCGGCGCCGTGCAGGCCTGGGCCGACCGCTGCCCGCACCGCGGCGCGCAGCTTTCGCTGGGCCGCGTGGTGCCGTGCGAAGGCGGCAAGGCGCTGGAGTGTCCGTACCACGGCTGGCGGTTCGCGGCCGGCGGTCCATGCGCGCACGTGCCGGCGCTGCCGGACTTCGTGCCGCCCGCCACGCACCATGCGACGGTGCATGCGGCGCAGGAAGCGCACGGCCTGGTCTGGGTCCGGCTCGCAGGCGAAGGCGGCGCGCTGCCGGCCTTCGCGGCCGAAGACGACGCGCAGCTGCGCAAGCTCAACTGCGGCCCCTATGAAGTCGAGACCAGCGCGCCGCGCCTGGTCGAGAATTTCCTGGACATGGCGCACTTCGGCTTCGTGCACGAAGGCTGGCTCGGGGCGCGCGAGATGGCGGCCATCGACGACTACCGCGTCGAGGCCACCGCCTGCGGCCTGCTCGCGACCGGCTGCAAGGCCTGGCAGCCGCAGTCCACCGTGGGCTCGACGGCGCCGGCGCAGGTCGAGTACCGCTACGAAGTCACGGCGCCCTACGCGGCCGTGCTGACCAAGATCCCCGATGCGGCGAGCGTCGGCATCGACGGCTACCGCGAATCGATCGCGCTCTTCATCTGTCCGCTCGATGCCGAGCGCAGCCGCGTGTGGTTCCGGCTAGCGGTGGCCGACTTCACGCGCGATGATGCGGACCTGCGCAGCTTCCAGGACACCATCTTCCTGCAGGACAAGCCGGTGCTCGAATCGCAGCAGCCCAAGCGCCTGCCGCTGGATCTGCGTGCCGAGCTGCACACCGCGGCCGACAAGGCCTCATCTTTCTACCGCCGGCACCTCAAGGCGCGCGGCATCACTTTCGGAGTCTGCTGATGACCGACACCAAGCACACCGTTCCTCCCATCCCGGCCGACCGCCTGCCTGCGCTGCTGCGCGCCATGCCCAAGGCCGAGCTGCACATGCACATCGAAGGCTCGCTCGAGCCCGAGCTGATCTTCGCGCTCGCACAGCGCAACGGCGTCGCCATCCCGTATGCCAGCGTCGAAGAGCTGCGCCGCGCTTACGCCTTCACCAACCTGCAGAGCTTCCTGGACATCTACTACGCCGGCGCCAGCGTGCTGCTGAAGGAGCAGGACTTCTACGACATGGCCTGGGCCTACCTCGAACGCGCTGCCGCCGACAACGTCGTGCACACCGAGATGTTCTTCGACCCGCAGACCCACACCGCGCGCGGCGTCTCAATGCAGGTCGTGATCGACGGCCTGCACCGCGCATGCGTCGATGCGAAAGACAAGCTCGGCGTGAGCGCGGCGCTGATCCTCTGCTTCCTGCGCCACCTGAGCGAGGAAGACGCCTTCGCCACGCTCGACCGGGCGCTGCCACTGCGCGACAAGTTCATCGGCGTCGGCCTCGACTCCAGCGAACTCGGCCATCCGCCCGAGAAGTTCGCACGCGTGTTCGCGCGCTGCCGCGAGCTGGGCTTCCACCTCGTCGCGCATGCGGGCGAGGAGGGCCCGCCCGCCTATGTGTGGAGCGCGCTCGACGTGCTCAAGGTCGAGCGCGTCGACCACGGCGTGCAGAGCACCAAGGACCCGGCGCTGATGAAGCGCCTGGCGCAAGACCGCATTCCGCTCACCGTGTGCCCGCTGTCCAACCTCAAGCTCTGCGTGTTTCCCGATCTGGCGCAGCACAACCTCGGCGCCTTGCTCGACGCCGGCCTGGTCGCCACCGTGAATTCGGACGATCCGGCCTATTTCGGCGGCTACATGAACGAGAACTTCATCCAGACCTTTGCCGCGACGGGCCTCACGGCGCAGCAGGCCTGGCAGCTGGCGGCCAACAGCTTCGAAGGGAGCTTCGTCGACGCGGCGACGAAGGCGCGCTGGATGGATCGGTTGAACGCGACATTCGCCAAGTTTGCCGCGGCCTGAACGGCAGCGCACTCCTATACTCGCGCTTACCCTTGCCTCAGGAGCGACGACCATGTCCAACCAGAGTCACGTGCACCAGGCCATCGCCCCCGTCGAGCAGCGCGTCGACGCCATCCAGGCCGCACTCGAGGAGCGGGGCTTGAAGCCCGGCGAGTTCATCGTCGAAGCCACGCACCGCGCCGAGGAGCAGTGGCTGCCGCAGAACGGCGCGCGGATGGTCGCCAAGGCCTGGACCGATCCGGCCTTCCGGCAGCGCCTGTTCTCGAACGGCCGCGAAGCCGTCGCCGAGCTCGGCATCGAGATGCCGCGCCATCACCGGCATCTGGTCGTGCTGGAGAACACGGCGGCGGTGCACAACGTCATCTGCTGCACCCTGTGTTCGTGCACGGCCTTCACGATCATCGGCTTGCCTCCGGATTGGTACAAGGATCTGGAATATCGCGCGCGGGTGGTGCGCCAATCGCGCACCGTGCTCAAGGAGATGGGCCTCGACCTGGCGCCGGAGATCGAGATCCGGGTCTGGGACACCACCGCGGACACCCGCTATGTCGTGCTGCCGATGCAGCCGCCCGAGACCATCGGCTGGCCCGAAGACAAGCTGGCCGCGATCGTGACCCAGGATTCGATGATCGGCGTCGCACGCCTGTAGACACGGAGTTCCACCATGGACGGCATGCACGATCTCGGCGGCAAGCAGGGCTTCGGCCCGGTGCGCCATTCGCCCACGGCCCAGGCGTTCCACGAACCTTGGGAGAAACGCGTCAACGCGCTCTATTCGCTCGCGGTCAAGCTCGGCATCTTCAACATGGACGAGTACCGCCACGCCATCGAGCGCATGGAGCCGCGCCACTACCTGTCGGCCAGCTACTACGAGCGGTCGCTGACGAGCCTTGCGACGCTGTGCGTCGAGAAAGGCGTCATGACGCGCGAGGAACTCGAGCGCCGCGCCGGCGGCCTGTTTCCCCTGTCATTGCCGAGCGCGCCCGGGCGTTCGAACGTGGCGCAGCGCGAACGCTTCAATGCCGGCGACCGCGTCAAGGTGCGGACCGACAATGTCCCCGGCCATGTGCGCATGCCGGGCTACATCCGCGGCAAGGCCGGCGTCGTCGTGGGCGAATCGCCGGCCTATCCCTTTCCCGACGCCCATGCGCACGGCGTGGAGGCCGCCGACGAGCCGACCTACGACGTGCGTTTCAGCGTCGCGGACCTGTGGCCGAATTCAGCCGATCCGGCCTTCGTGCATGTCGGGGTCTTTCAGAGCTACCTGGAGCGGCTGGAATAGGGCCTTGCGTTTGCGGCACGAGCAGCGGCAACGCCACCAGCGCACAGGCGCTGGCCGCGAACCAGACGAGCGGCCAGCCCTGCAGCGCCTGCAGGTGCGGAATCGACAGCGGCGCGACAAAACAGACCGCGAACACGCTGGTGTTCGCCATGCCCAGCGCGGTGCCGGCGCGCGCGGCGCCCGCGAGCACGGCGAGCTCGGTGTAGGCCACGCCGTGCCAGGCCGAGACGCAGATGCCGCTCGCGGCCAACAGCAGGATCAGCACCACGCCCCATGCCGATGAACCGGCAGCGCCACCGCCAGCGAGCGACACCGCGCCGAGCGCGGCGAACAGCAGCACGCTGATCGTGCAGCAGGCGCGCAGGTAGGCCGGGCGGTTCTTGCGGCGATCCGTCCAGCGGCCGCTCCACACGCGCATCGCCATCGCGCCCACCTGCACCGTCACCATCGTGGCGGTGATCGCGGCCAGGCCGACATGGCCGAAGTCGTGCAGGAACACCGTGCCGAAAGAGAGCACCGCGAACTGCGGCGCGGCAAGGATGCCGATGCCGGCGACGATGCGCCAGAGCCGCGGGTCGCGCAGCGGGCCCTCGCGCGGCGCTGCGACGGATGCCGCGCCCGCGTCCCGCGGCGCGAGCGCCGGCTCGTGCACCCACGCCCAGCAGAGCAGCGCACTCGCTGCGCACAGCGCGGCCAGCAATCCGTACAGCGCCGCGAAGCCGAAGTGCAGCGCGGCCAGGGGCAGCACCAGCGCGCCGATGCCGCCGCCCAGCGGCACGGCGGTCTGCCGGATGCTCATCGCGAGCCCGCGTTCGCCATCGGCGAACCAGCTCATCACGGCACGTCCGCTGGCGCCGTTGACGCTGCCGCCCAGGAGGCCGACCCCCAGCAGCCCTGCACCCAGCAAGCCGAGGCTCGGCACATGCTGCGCCGTGGGCGCGGCGAACAGCGCCATCGCAACCAGTGCCAGCGCCGTGGCGCCCAGTCCGAGCAGCAACACCGGCCGATCGCCCCAGCGATCGGTCAGCAGGCCCCAGGGCAATTCGCTGACGGCGATGCCCAGGCCCATGAGCCCGAGCACCAGCCCCAGGGTCGCGTTGTCGAGCCGGTAGCCCGAGCGCATGAGCACCGCGGTCATCGGAATGCCGCTGAAGGCGACCGAGAAGGCGGCGTTGGCGGCCACGCCGGCGGCGAGCACTTTCCAGCGGTGGCGGGGCGAGAAATGGAGATCGGTTTGCATGGTGCGAGGCAGTGTCGGCGCTTGCAAAGGTTCTGAAAATCAGAAAATAATCAAACAATCGTCCAAAAAAACAGGATTGTCATGGCCCAGGTGATGTTCGACCTCGATGTGCTGCGCAGCTTCTCCACCGGCATGGCGCTCGGCAGCTTCGCGCGCGCGGCCGACAAGCTCGGCCGCTCCACCTCGGCCGTCAGTGCGCAGCTGAAAAAGCTGGAGTCACAGGCCGGCACGGCGCTGTTCCGCAAGGCGGGGCGCGGGCTGGAACTCACCGATGCCGGCGAGACCATGCTGGCCTATGCGCACCGCCTGCTCGAGATCAACGACGAGGCGGCCGCAGCCATGCGCGGCGTCGACCTGCAGGGCTGGGTGCGCCTGGGCCTGCAGGAGGATCTGGGCGAGACGCTGCTGCCCGGCGTGCTCGGCCGTTTTTCGCGCGCGCACCCCAAGGTGCGCATCGAAGCCTGCGTGGCGCGCAGCGCCGAGCTGCGCGAGAAGCTCGACCTGGCCCGGCTCGACCTCGCGCTGATCTGGGAGGTGGAGGGCAGGCTGGCGCTCGCACATGGCGAACGCCTGGTGCGCCTGCCGCTGCAATGGCTGGGCCCGGCCGCGCCCGAGGCGCTCGATGCGTCGTGGTGGACCGAACGCCAGCGGCCCGGTGCGCGCAAGGCCGGGGAAGCGCTGCCGCTGGTGCTGCTCGATGCGCCGTGTCCGCTGCGCGAGATCGTCACCACGGTGCTCGATCGCGCGGGCATCCCGTGGCGCCATGCATTCACCAGCACCAGCCTCGCCGCGCTCTGGGCTGCGACTTCGGCCGGGCTGGGCCTGTCGGCGCGTACTCAACTCGGCTTGCCGCCGCACGTGCGCGTGATCGATCGCGCCGGCACCGGCCTGCCGGCCTTGCCGCAGATGGCGCTGGCCATGTACCGCGCACAGGCCGAGCCCGAAGCGCCGGTCGCACGGCTGGCCGAGCTCATGCGGGAGGCGGTGTGCGCGGGCGCGCTCAGCGCTCGCTGAGCAGAGGTGCCTTCGGCATGCACGCCATGATGGCGGCGGCGACCAGGTTGGCGCAGGCGCTGGCTGCGATCGGCAGCAGGTAGCTGCGGCTGAAGTCGAAGGCGAAGCCGGCGGCGCTCGGGCCGATCAGCGTGCCGACGGCAACGCTCGTGTAGAGGATGCCGATCAGCGCGCCGATGTTGCGAGCGCCGAAAAAATCCATCACCAGCGCCGGCAGCAGCGCGACGAAGCCGCCGTAGAAAAGCCCGTAGGCCAGCGCGAAGATGGCCAGCGCCCAGAAGCCCGTCGCCGCGGCCCACACGAGCAATGCGAGCGCCATGCCCGCGAACATGAAGACGAGCGCGAGCTGGCGCCCCATGCGATCGGCCAGGCCGCCGAGGAAGAAGCGCCCCACGGTGCTGCCGACGCCGATGGCGCCCAGCAGCAGCACGGCCGAAGCCTGCGGGATGCCATGGTCCAGCGCGTAAGGAACGAGGTGCACGAAGGGAACGAAGAGCCCGAAGGAGCTGATCAGGCAGGCCGCATAGAGACCCGTGAAGCGCCGCGACCGGACCGCGTCCCGCACCGCGAATCCCGAGGGCTTGCTCGCATCCGCGTTCGGCTGCAGCGGATCGCCGTCCGGCCCGACGCCGCGAGCGCGCGGGTCGTCTTCGATCAGCAGCGCCATGCCCACGCCGGCGACCGCGGCCAGGCCGCCCAGCGCGAGGTAGGCATCGCGCCATCCCAGCGCATCGATGAGGAAAGACGCCAGCGGCGGCATCGCGAGCGTGCCGACGCCGATCCCGCTCACGGCGAGGCCGGATGCGAAGCCGCGCCGCCGCCGGAACCAGCGCTGCACCGCGCCCAGCACGGGCACGTACGAACAGCCCACGCCCAGCCCGACGCCGAGCCCGTAGGCCACGTAGATTTCCATGAGGGTGCGCGCCCTGCCGGCCAGCGCCAGGCCGATCGCGACCAGCAGCATGCCGGCAACGGCGAGCCGCCGCGAGCCCCACCGGTCGGCGAGCGGGCCGCTCACGATGCCGAGGCCGAAGTAGAGACAACCGGCCAGCGAGAACACCAGCGACACCGAGCCGCGCGACGCGCCGAAGTCCTTCTGCAAGGACTCGACGAAGGCGCTGAAGGTGTAGGCGCTGCCGAAGCCCACCAGCGTGACGGCGAATGCGGCGGCGACGACGAACCAGCCGTAGAAGAAGCGGGAAGGGGCCGAGGCCGATGGACTGTGTGCTGCGCTCATCTTCAAGTCTCCGAATGAAGCGCATTCTGAACCCGATCTTGCGCGCACGTTTCATCCTAGAATGAATCATGGATGACGCGCACCAGATCCCCCGCATCGCCAACCTGCTGGCCGACCCGGCCCGCGCATCCATTCTCTGGACCTTGATCGACGGCACCTCGCGCCCGGCCGGGGAGCTGGCCTTCGCCGCCAACATCTCGGCGCAGTCGGCCAGCGCCCACCTTGCGAAACTGGTGGAAGGCGGGCTGCTGCTGTCCGAGGCCCAGGGCCGCCACCGCTACTTCCGGATCGCGAGCCGCGAGGCCGCCCATCTGATCGAGAGCCTCGCTTCCTTCGGTGCATCGGTTCGTCCCCGGGTGCCGCCGCATCCGCCGGTCGTTCGCGCCATGCCCAGCCAGTTCCTGCATGCCCGCACCTGCTACGACCACCTCGCGGGCGAGACCGCCGTCGAAGTGCTGCAGGGGATGCTGAAGGCACGCTGGCTGGTCGCCGCGGGCTCCGAGTACAAGCCCACGCGCCTCGGGCGCGAGAAGCTGGCCGCGCTGGGTATCGATGCGACCCCGGCGGCGAGCGGGCGGCGCGCCTTCGCCCGCGGCTGCGTCGACCTGACGCAGCGCCGCCCGCACCTCGCGGGCGTGCTGGGCGCGGCCCTGCTCGACCTCTATGTGCGCGAGGGCTGGGTGCTTCGCACGCCGCGCTCGCGCATCGTCAGCATCACGCCCAAGGGGCACACGGCTTTCAAGCGCCTGCTGGCGTCCTAGTAGAGAGTTCTTTTCTGCCGCGCCGGCAGTTCGCGGTCGTAGGTCTCGCCGTCGAACTCGCTGTGCGTGAGTGCCGACAGAATGGCGCCGGGCGTGGGCACCGTCCGCGGCGCGCCGGCCGGCGGCGCGGCCCACAGCTGCGAACGCTGGATGGCCCGCGCGCACTGGAAGAACACGGTCTCCACGCGGATGACGAGCACGCACTGCGGCGGCTTGCCGTCGACCGCGAAGCGTTCCAGCAACCCGGGCTCGACGGTGATGGCGGCGCTGCCGTTCACGCGCAGCGTCTCGCCCACGCCCGGAATGAGAAAGAGCAGGGCCACGCGCGGATCGGCCACGATGTTTCGCAGGCTGTCGATGCGGTTATTGCCGCGGCGTTCGGGCATGAGCAGCGTCTTCTCGTCCTGCACGGCCACGAAGCCGGGCGGGTCGCCGCGCGGCGAGGCGTCGAGGCCGACCGGCCCGAGGGTGGCGAGCACGGCGAAGGGCGATGCGGCGATCAGCGCCTGGTAGGCGGGATGCAGGTAAGGCACTTCCTTCTTGAGCGCGGCGTCGCCGGGCTGGCCGAACAGCGCTTCCAGCTGGGCCGTGGTTTCGATGGCATGGGGCTGGGTCATGGGCTTCATTTCGTCGATGCAGTGGAAGGGAGATGCACGGCCGGCTTCGGCGCTCGCCCGCAAGCCAGAGCGGCCAGCGCCAGCAGAAGTGCCGCAATGCCGTAGAGCCACAGCGGCGAGGCGATCGGCAGCAGCAGCCCCGCGAGCAAGGGCCCGGTGCCGGCGCCGATGTCGCGCCACACCGAACGCGCCGCCAGCGCCTGCACGCGCTCGGGCCCCGGCGTGCGCTTAACCACGATGGGCGCGACCAGCGGCAACTGCAGGGCGCGCAGCACGACGATGGCGGCCGCGCAAGCCCACAGCCAGCCCGCGCCGAAACCCACGAGCGCCATCGCGGTCAGCAAGGAGAGGACGACGAGCAGACGCTCCGCCCCCAGCCGCTCGGCCATGCGCCCGCCGACCGGGCTCAGCAGGATTTCCGCGAGATAGCGCAAGGCCATTAGCACGCCGGCCACGATCACCGCACCGCCCGGCAGCAGGTCCTTGCCGAGGTACGACAGGCCGACGATGAAGAGACCGTCGAGCGTGAGCCCTTCCATGAAGGACCAGGCGTCGAGGCTGTTGGGCCGCTGGAAGCGCCGCATCGGCGTGGTTGCGCGATGCGGCGCCGAAGGCAGCCTGCGCGTGGACAGGAGACCGAGCAGCGCCACCGCAGCGAGCACGAAGAAGATCGGCCCCGGGCCGGCCCACTGCGCGAGCAGCGCGCCGAGCGGAAGCGCCAGCACCGGCCCGATCGCGATGAAGGCGCGCGAACGTCCGCTTCGATGCGCCGCGCCGATCGGGTCGGCCGTCGCCAGCGCCTGGGTCGACAGGTTGAGGCCGGCGAAGCAGAGGCCCCACAGCAGGCGCAGCGGCAGCAGCGCCCAGAAGCCCGAGAGCGTCGCGTAGCCCAGCGCGCAGAGTGCGGCCACTGCCACCGCCATCGTGCAGGTGGGACGGTCGCCGTGCCGCATGTAGAAGCGCGCCACCTGGCCGTAGCCTGCGATGCGCACCAGGCGGTTGGCCGCGAGCAGCATGCCGGCTTCCGCCAGCGTCAGGCCGAACTGCGGGGCGTACATGGGCAGCAGCAGGTAGAGCACCGTATCCGCCGGCAGCGCGAGGGCGAGCGCGATGGCGGCGTGGCGCGAGTTCAGGTCGGTGGCCGGGATCGGCGTGCGTGGCATCAGGCCCCGATGGTGCGTCGCATGAAGCCTCTTCGACAAACGACATTCGTGCGCCCGCATGCGTGAGAAAATCGCACGCATGCCTTCTCGCGAACCGCCGCTCAACGCCATCCGCGTCTTTGCAGCGGCGGCCCGCCATCAGAGCTTCACGCGCGCGGCGGTCGAGCTCCACGTCACGCACAGCGCGGTGAGCCGGCAGATCCGCAGCCTGGAAGATTTTCTGGGCGTCGCGCTGTTCGAAAGGCGCGTCCGTCAGGTCGCGCTGACGTCGCAAGGCCAGCAGTTCTTCTCCGAGGTCGCCCCTGCGCTCGAACAGATCGGCGCGGCCGCGCGCGCGCTGGCCGGGCCGGCGACCGGCCGAAGCGCCGTGCGCATCAACGTGCGGCCGTCCTTCGCGGTGCGTTGGCTCATTCCGCGGCTGCCGGCTTTCGTCGATCGCTATCCGGACATCGAGCCGCAGGTCGTCACCAGCACCGTCTCGCCGGCCCAGTCCATCGACGGCTTCGACATCGCGGTGCGGCGCGGGCTCGAGGGCTGGCCGTCATCCATGCAGGTGCGTCCTTTCCTCGAAGACGAGGTGATGGTGGTCGGCGCACCGGCGCTGTTCAGATCGCAGCCGCTCGCCGATCTGCGTTCGCTGGCCTCCCACGTGCTGCTGTCGGCGAAGACGCGCAAGAGCGACTGGGACGATTGGAAGAAGCTGGTCGGCGCACCGCGGACCCGACCGGCAGGCCGGCTGCAGTTCGACCATCTGCATTTCGTGCTGCAGGCCGCGGTCGACGGGCTCGGCATCGCGCTGGCCCCGACCTCGCTGGTCGCGCACGACCTGGCGTCCGGGCGATTGCAATCGGCCCTGCCCACACTGCGCATGGCGCTCACGCGCTACTACTACGGGCTGGCGCCCGATGCCGCGCCGGAGGCGCAATGCGTTGCGGAGTGGTTCGAGGAGATGCTGGGCAGCGATCGTCAGGCCATCCAATGACCGGCGGTCATCGGGGCGCCTGAAGCCGGATGCGCCGTGCCGCTTCTTCGGCGCGCGCGTCGTCGATCTCGCGCATGACGTGGCCCAGATCGACCGCACCGGTCTCGCGCACCACGATGCCCGTCAACACCGACTCGGGGCGCAGCGCCCCGCGCTCGTAGAGGTGCCAGATCTCGATGCCATGGTCGGTGGCCAGAAGCTCCGGCGCGAACTGCCCGAAGAAGCCGCGCAGGTTGCCGACGTCGCGCAGCAGCATGCGCTTGGCGTGGTTGTTGCCGGCGGCATCCACCGCCTGCGGCAGGTCGATGATCACCGGGCCGTCGGCCGCCAGCAGCACGTTGAACTCCGACAGGTCGCCGTGCACGACGCCCGCGCACAGCATGCGGATCACTTCCTTCAACAAGCTCGCGTGGTGGGTTCGCGCCTGCTCGGGCGTGAAGGCAACGTCGTTGAGCCGCGGGGCCGCGTCTCCTTCGGCGTCGGTGACGAGCTCCATCAGCAGCACGCCGTCGCAGAAGTTGTAGGGCACCGGCACGCGCACGCCGGCGGCCGCAAGGCGGTAGAGCGCATCGACCTCGGCGCTTTGCCAGGCCGCCTCGGTCACCTCGCGGCCGAAGCGGGTGCCCTTGGCCATCGCACGCGTCTCGCGCGAATTCCTGACCCTGCGGTTCTCGGTGTAGTCGACCGCCTGGCGGAAGCTGCGCTTGGTGGCCTCCTTGTAGACCTTGGCGCAGCGCGTCTCGTCGCCGCAGCGCACCACATAGACCATGGCCTCCTTGCCGCTCATCAGCTGGCGCACCACCGTGTCGACCAGGCCTTCGTCGACCAGCGGTTGCAGTCGCTCGGGCGTTCTCATCGGCCTGCCTCCTCGAGAGTTTCGCGGCCGATCTGGTAGGTCGCGTCCTGCCGGTGCACAGCGAAGCCCAGCCGCTGGTTGATGGACCGCATGGGCGCGTTGGCTTCGGCGTTGTGGGTGATCATCGTGCGCCGGAAGCTGTGGAACTTCGACCAGCCATGGACCGATGCGGCCAGAGGGTCGAACGGATGGAGATGGGTCTCGATGGTGGTCGGGCCCTTTTGCGTGTCGAGCATGGTTTGCCTTGTTCTTCGAATACGAACGGGCCGCCGCCGGCACACGCCGGTGGCGGCGATCTGAAGCTCAGGCGGTTGGGAGCGGGGCCGACCTAGCGGGCCGAGCGGGACGCAACGAACCGGATGAGCGAAATGGAGTCAGCGATGTGAGTTTCCATGGGGCACCTCCAGTGCGTTGGTTGAACAGGGCGTGCATCTTAACTTGCCGGGTAAAATGCCGGCCTGGCGCTGCTGCCCCGCAGCGCCACTTTTTTTCCGGGGCCATGTAGAGGAACACCATGTACAAAAACCTCGCGGGCAGCGCCATGGCGGCGCTGGCAGCCGCTTGTTTTCTATCGCCTTCTTTTTCCCAGCCTGCGCCGAAGATCGATCCGCTCAAGATCGGCTTCGTCTATGTCGCGCCCGTCACCGATGCCGGCTGGGTGCGCCAGCATGAAGAGGGCCGCAAGGCCGTCGAGGCGGCGCTCGGCGGCAAGGTGAAGACCACTTTCGTCGAGAACGTGCCCGAGGGCGCCGATGCCGAGCGCGTGATCCGCGATCTCGCGCAGCAGGGCAACAAGCTCATCTTCACGCCCAGCTTCGGCTACATGGAGCCGACGCTCAAGGTGGCGCGCGACTTCCCCGACGTGAAGTTCGAGTCGATCACCGGCTACAAGACCGCGCCCAACGTCGCGACCGCCAATGCGCGCTATTACCAGGGCCGCTACCTCGCCGGCATCGCGGCCGGCCGCATGACGAAGACCCACGTCGCGGGCTATGTGGCCGGCTTCCCGATCCCCGAAGTGCTGCAGGGCATCAACGCCTTCACGCTAGGCATGCGCTCGGTCGATCCGAAGGCGCACGTCAAGGTCGTGTGGCTCGACGCCTGGTTCGATCCGCCGAAGGAGCGCGACGCCGCGACGGCTCTGTTCAACCAGAACGTCGACGTGATCGCCTTCCACACCGGCTCGACCGCCGTGATGGCCGCCGCGCAGGAGCGCGGCAAGATGGCCGTGGCCTACCACTCCGACATGCGCAAGGTCGCGCCCGATGCGCAGATCGTCGCCGTCACCCACCAGTGGGGCGGCTACTACACGCAACGCGCGCAGGCGGTGCTCGACGGCAGCTGGAAGCCCACGAACGTGTGGGGCGGCGTCAAGGAAGGGATGATCCGCGTCGGCGACTTCGGCGCCAAGGTGCCGAAGGCCGTGCAGGACGAAGTGCTCGCGCGCCAGCAGGACATCGCGAGCGGCAAGCTGCAGGTCTTTCGCGCGCTCGAGGACGTACGCGACAACGAAGGCAAGCTCGTCATCGCCAAGGGGCTGAGCCTGCGCGACGACCAGATCCTGACGATGAATTGGCTGGTCGAGGGCGTGCAGGGACACATCGGGCGCTGAGCGCCCGGT
>Ga0307515_10000159_pt1 | contig 165400 bp, 159 predicted proteins | sample 17_EM_MG_FD_194513 | JGI IMG/M metagenome (GOLD analysis project Ga0307515, IMG submission 194513) | Populus trichocarpa ectomycorrhiza microbial communities from riparian zone in the Pacific Northwest, United States - 17_EM | ecosystem: Host-associated > Plants > Roots > Unclassified... | reverse complement strand
ATATTCTAGACACATCCTCCGGGACAGTAACAACTTATTTCATTTTCAGAGCTACCACTAAGTATTGTTGGGCCTTCAGTGTATAATAACAGTCAGAATGATGTATATGGACAATAACCGCCACATCGCGCTGTGATTGACCATGATGGAAGGCCAACAATCGTTGACACTCTGTTGACGCTCATTTTGAAGATGGGGCAGGAAGCGTTTCACTTCACTTTTGCCTATAAAGGCAGCCGACAATCAGTTTATGACAATGTGCAACCTGCCGCCCCGCAGATTACCCATGATACCTGTCCAACAATCGTTGATGCTCCGTTGATGCTCATTTTCATTATTGGGAAGGGAGGGTATTGCAATCTGTTTTGCCTATCAAGGAAGCCAATAATGCCTTTATGACTGACTACAACCTATCAGTGGCGTGATTTCCCAGAATGCATGTCCCAAAATCGTTGATGCTCCGTTGACACTCATTCTCACGATGGGGCAGGAAGGGTATTGCAATCTGTTTTGCGAATAACCCAAGCCAATGATGGCTGTATGACTTACTACAACCTATCGGAGGTGTGATTTCCCAGGACCCATGACCAAAAATCGTTGACGCTCCGTTGACGCTTATTTTGCCATGGCTGTATCCACATTATGCAATCCAATTTGGCACAGTCTATCGTTCACATTGTTTTGGCTGCCCATCTGGCGTTTTTGTTTACTTTCTTCTTGATCACTACGTTGTTCTTTAATAATACATAGATATATATAATAATAATCTCCAAAATCCCGTGGCTTTCACTCTATGCTCGTCACCAGTTGCAGGATCACTCAATCCGCTGCTCTTGTCTACAAAATGAATGTTAGCTGCATTTCCGCACCACAGAGAGTGTACCAACCTTCATCAGTCAGCATATCTGGATCAAAATCGGTATCGTGCACAGTATCCTCATCATTGAAAAACTATGCACCGGGAAGAGCTGTACGCAAATGAGTATATCTGGCTGGCAAATTGACGCTTTGAGAAGGTTGAACTCTGGAAGTGTTTCCCTTTGGGGCAGGTGGTGGGCCGGGCCGTGGTAGAGTCCGCTCTGGAGTCCGCTCTCTGGGTCAGTCGGGTTAAGGTGCACCTGTTCCTTTGCATCTCCAGCGTGTCTGCAGATTCTGCGCGATGCCATCCCAGCAAGGAAGCCAGCCGGCTGTTTCGTTTTGACGAAGAATTGCCGGGTGTCTTTGTGTTGCAGCCTTCACTCTGTGGTCACCACGAAACTCAACACCCCGCTTCGTCTCTTCTCTGACCTCGGCGCGTGGTTACTTAATGAGGAATTTAGTTCCCTCAATTGCGGCCCGCGAAAATCCTTCTTTGGCCATTTTGGCCATATTCAAGGCCAGGCGCATGTCGGACTGTTCCTGCTGTACCCGACCGCCTTGCCTTGCCATAGTCGCAGACATGTTGAAAACCTACAAGACATTAGTTGCTGCTTCTAGCAATGAAATTCGGCTGATACCTCTACCATATACGCTTCTGTAGCCTTCTCTAAGTTGATTAACGCCTGCTTCGTCCACTCACGGGGATGATTATCAGGAAATTCATCCGCGAAAATCCCATAGCTGACAACATCATCATGTTCGAATTCGCGGACTGTGTCGACAAATGCCTTTGTCGAACATGGAGGTTTCCCGTTACGGGCAGCGATATATACGTTACTTAGCTCTCAACAGACACCCGCTGTACATTATTCAGTTAATTGATCGCCCTTTGCCTCGATATGGATATACTCACATCCAACTGCATGCTGCTTCTTATTTTTGCGGTTTCCAGTCTGGCGGACAATATTTACATGGGCATCCTGGGTCATATGTTCAGTGGCTGCATTGGCAGCATCGCAGTGAACTAATTTGTGTCTGCGCTCTTGTTGTGTGCCAAGAATGTAAGTATTTGATGTTGCACCAGCCAATCGGCCGTTATTCGATCTGCTCTCAGCTGGTGGAGGTGGTTGGGTGTCCACGATGTGCTGGTGTGGAATCGGAGAGGAAGATGATAACGAGAGGAAGTGGGATGCCCTGAGGACTATATAGTCAGCTTCTTGCTTTTATGAAATAAGTAGCAGCCAACATGATTGTTATGCTCAAGATGAATCCTACTGAGTATGGCTACAAGTTGCAGGGGTTACCCACCGCCCCGCAATGTGCAAAAAGTCGATCTGATGTTGTTTGTTTGGTACCAGAGATATATAGCGGTTTACAACCAGCAGAATCGCCTAATCGCTAGATATCAATACAATGTTGTTCGAGGGAAAGGACATCTGCTGATGTTTGTCTTAAATGATCCCCGGGATTTTACATGAAAATGACGCTAACAATCATGTCATGTGGTACGGTTAGGGTAACTCTTCCTGATTTATTGACAGTCAAGAAGGAGATTTTGCTTTGTTCAAGATCAGTAAATGTACCAACGTTGACTTAAGAGACGCAGCTTGCCTCCATATTGTCCATAACTTGCAACATCCAACATCTCGCCCAACAACAAAGTCTACGCAAACTACAATGGTCAATGCTCCGCAAATAAACTTTTCGTCGCTTCCGGCGTTCAGATACAGCAAATCAATAATGCAGTCAACCCAACGACGTCATCATGCGAATGAAAGCAAGAGCGGTCAGGAAGCAGAGAGAGTACGAGCACTCGGGGCATTGCGCAGCATCGGATCCAAAAAGAACCTTGCAGGGGAGAAACGACGAGAAAGGCACTTCTTAAGCTATGAAGAGAACGCAAAATGAATTGAGGATTATGTTTAGAGAGACACTGCTGGGGCAAGAAAGCGAGTTGAAGACGCAGAGGCAGCGGTTCAGCAAGAGCAGGACGATATGACGCATGCTGAAATCGCGCGATTGACATCCAGAGAGCCCAAAAAGAAGTGTGAGGAGATGCTGGTTGCTATCAGAGACAGTCTGAGTGATCTTGCAAGTTCCGACGATGGGGAGGATGGGGAAGATGAGGATGATGAAGAGACTGAGCTGGGCAAGCTGAGCGAGGATGATGAACCAGGGTGGGTGATGGGCACAATCACCGAAACGGTAGAGCAGCGCATGGAGAGGTTTCGGCCGACGCAGATGAAGCTCGACTAATTGACCCAACCTGGGTGGGAGGATGCAGCCGACCATTTCCGTGAATGAGATAGGATGTACCGCACATTTGAAATGATGTCTCCGGCAGTCGTTCAGCCGCAAACGAATGATGACGCTCCGGCACCTCCACCGACAACATTTGGAGAGCTTATGCAGTGTCTTGACATCGTCCCCGGAATATCAGAAAGGCCGCAAGGGACCTCTCGACCACGAAGAAGTCATATCAGGCTAGGTTCAGTGAAGCCGCAGTCAAAATGGAGCATACCAAGTGGTGAGCCAGCTACGGAGCCCGATTCGTCAACGTTGCTGAAAGCGATGCCAGTAGGACCAGTAAGCTCTGTTGAACCAGTAATCTTTTACCCCTGCATATAGCCTCCAGATGATTACCATATAGATATCAGATACCGACGAAGAAATGGTGATGGCTCCAGCATCTGCGGAAGAATTGATATGCAAACTGTAATTTTTGATGTGTGATCGCTGTGAAAAGCAAGTTGTTTACCAATCTCGCTAAGTGTTAGCTTATTTTCGGTTTCAGTGACCAAATTGGGAGACATGATAATTCGTCTGTGCATGTGCAAGGGTCGATCACACCATGTGAAAGTTCTAGAATCCAAATCGCACTTGTAGACAGCAATAACGTACGGTTTCTTTCTGCAAGTAACTGTCAAGTGATAAAGTTAAAGCAATATTAGTGACGAAATGTGCTAACAAAATTTACGTGAGTGATGTCATACGTGTCATAGAGAGAGCGGTCAGTGCGCATGACGAATTGATTTGAACGACAACCGTCATGCTCAATTTATCCCTGTATCCAACTGCTTAACTCTCCACACAGACCTGGTACACATGTTTGAGACATTTAAAATTACTTTTGGTACATCATGGAGATCGAGGAGAAAGAGCTGGATAAGGAATGGTGAGGAAGTCGAGCTATATTTACCAAACACAAGTGAAATGATCTACATGCCGTCAATTGCTGGCCGAAAGCGCGGGAATGTGATAGGGCCACATCATTTCTCACTCAAATAGCGTAGATAGCAGTTGATCACAAATTAAGTGGTAACAAAACTCCTGGATGCAAATGATAATACATACAAACACAATATTGGAGGTCAATAATCAGTATCGGATTGGTTGCATACAATTAATGAGTGTACAAAGGCTGTTTTGATGTGATTAATGTGAGCGTCAACAGAGTGTTGATGATTTTGAGTCTTACCCATTCGGCATTCAATAGGCTGCATTGTCACATCTTTCCAAAGCGGATGTATAGGTCAGCGTTATTGAGAAAAAGGTAAATGAGAAGCTCGTGGCCACATTCTTAAAATGAGCGTCAATGGATCGTCAACAATTCTTGGCATTGCATGATGAAACATCCAGTAGGCTGTGCGGTTACAGTACGTCATAATCGAACTATCGGCCGCCTTGCTATGGACCAATGGTGGTGGCAACATTTCTACTCTGTCCTAATAATGAGCGTCACAAGAGCGTCAAAGACTTTGGGCCTTGCAACTTGGAAAATGCATGAGCTGTGCGGAGACGTTACCTGATGATCGTGCTATCGGCCGCCTTTCTGGGAAAACCTCTTCCAACATCATCGCTACTATGTTCTAAAAATGAGCGCCAACAGAGCGTCAACGGCTTTTGGCCTTGCATCTTGGAAAATCCTTGGGCCGTGCAGCGACATTAAGCCATAATATGATTATCGGATTCCTTTCTATGCAAAAACAGTTGCTACGACATCGCCAGTATGTTCAAAAAATGAGCATCGTCTGAGCATCAACGACTTTTGGCCTTGAATCAATGAAAATCCTAGGGCTGTGCGGCAACATTAAGCCATTACCTGATTATCGGCTGCCATTCTATGCAGAAATGGTCGCTACAACATCGAAACTACGTCTTAAAAATGATCGTCAACTGAGTGTCAAAGACTTTTGACCATGCACCGTGGAAAATCCCAGGGCAGTGCGGCGACATTAACACATAATCCAACTATCGGCCGTCTTTCTAGGCAGAAATGCTTTTGACAACATCGTCACTATGCTTTAAATATGAGCGTCAACGGAGCGTCAACAATTTTAGGCCTTCCATCTTGGGAAATCAAGAGGCTATGCGACCACAATGATCTAAAATCGTGCTATTAGCCGCCTTTCTAGGCAAATACGCTTGCTACAAGATCGTAACCATGTCCGGAAATGAGCGTCAATGGAGCGTCAACAATTCGGGCGCTGGCATCTTGGATAACTTAAATGGAATGGAACGCAAACAAACCACAATACACCTATCGGAAGCCTTTATTAGCAAAAATGCAAGTGATGATAACCGGTCCGCTTCCTTCAATTCAGCGCCCATGGTGGGTGAAGGCTCCGAATGCTACACAGCAATGAACTGCATCATGCCGTTCCTAAATGGAGTTTTACGCAGTCAGTCGTTGGAATCTGTCCTTGTATTCAACTTCACAACTATGCATGCAATGTCTTACTGATCTGACGATCTTCCTTGTAGCTGTAGAGTCAATATTTAGGAACCTGCAGTCTGCTTTACTCTATTGTTATTTTCGGCAGTCTCTCGAGTCGGAATACACCGCATCCTCATTTCTACCGCCATCTCGGAAACAAAATCTTTGAACTACTCATTGCTCGAGGTTATGATCTCTTCCAAAAATGACAGTGTCTTTCTTCGTGATTTGAGCGACCTTACATTGCAGATCAGCTTCGATGCATGGTGGGCTTCAACGAATGAAGGCTCGAAGCGGCCTATTACTTGGAAAAACTCTAGACATACGCCGCCGTGGCGATTCTATTTACACTGCAGAATTGAGGAGACCAGCAGCCCTGGCATCATTTGTCTCGTTTGTCATTAAGTTCTTCTTCATCCATCAGAATATGGGACCAGCTCAATGGGGAAACACCTGCTGGCAAAAGCTCACATCGCAAAGTGAAACGAACTAACAGAGTCAGAGTTCACTGAATTGACTAGTTCGACGGTGGATGAAACAGCTTTGGCCATGATGAAGAGGCAAGGAAGTCGAGGAATCACAATAGTAAATTTGCAGAGGAAAATCAGATTTGATATCCAGTTTAATCCATATTGATCGAAATGACAGACAAAACGTTCCAAACTGGCAGCTAAGGGCTTTGAAACTTCAGAATTTCATCACGACACGTGGAATCGCTACCTCATGTTAGGATTCGTTTCGGCACACATTCCATCGAACACTATATCAAATCTTCAACTATGACGGTCATATAAGGCATTACGCGACGATCTAGTTCAACTGTCCGCTACAACCCTTAGCAACATTTGCCGGAGAGAATATGCACTGAGTGTGGATGCAATAAATAAGCAATTGCCGGTACAAAATAAGATTAGTTAAGCTTTGGACGGATGGACTTCAACAAACAAACTGGCCATAACGTCGGACATTGCATACTATAAGGATCGAAATTGGGCATTGCGTGAAGTTCAACTCGCTTTCAATAAGGTTGATCGCCTGTTCTGTTCCCGTTTCAAAGACTATCCAAAGATGATTGGTCAAGAGCCAACATACTGGAGGAAAGCTAGCCATAGATTTAAAGGACGTGCTTGATCATTTCCAGCTTACCGACGGCCGTTTGCTTGGTATTACAACTGATAATGCTTCCTCCAACTACTCAATGACAGGCAAGCTGTAATCAACACTTAAGGCCTCCAGAATCGAGTGGCCAGCATTGAGTAACCACAGACCATGCATGGCCCACGTCATACAGCTGGGTTTGGGTGCATTCATGAACAGTCTCTGTGTAAAAGGCCGCACCAAGTCTTGGGAAGCTCATGAGCGCGATCAGCAATTTGGAGAGAATGAAAGCATAGACATTGGGACGGGTCAAAGACTGCAAAAGGCGGGCAATGCTAGAATCAACAAGGTGTCGGCCATGAGACCAGGTTTTGCAAAGATAATTGAGAAAGTACTTATTTCATGAGATTTTGAAAGTTCTGAAGCTGACCTTCATATAGCAGAGAATGCTTGCTATATTGATTATGCTGACACCTGGTCGCCGAAACGAGGTCATTGACTGTCAAAAAGCCGAAGTCCGAATTGCAGTACTTCCGATGATGGATGTCAAGACACGTTGGAACTCTACTCTGGAGTTGCTCAAGCGTGCCTATTGATTACGAGAATTCACACCCTAGTGGCTTCAAAACCTAAAATAAGCTCCATACCGGCCACTATTCACAACTCAGGATGCATGGACGATTGTCAAGTATGTCATGGAAGTATTGAGACCATTTCACTATTGGACCCTTTGGATGTCGAAGAGGCTTCGCATTAAATTCCATCACGTTATGACAGTGTACAATGACATGTTCGATCACATGGATGGCGTGATGCAAGCTTTGGCTAAGAGGAAGACTGCATTGAAGGAAGACATGTTCTTCGCAGTGAAGTTAGCTGGACAGAAGTTTTCCAAATACTACTCACAAGTAACACCAACGACGGACATCCAGCTGATATCCGCACACATCCTCGATCCTTTCCGGAAGTTTCGATCGTATAGGAAATGGGACAAGTAAATGGATATTTATCCTGAGGATGAGACTTCCTACACTACACAATACCAAGAGGCCTTTCTGAAGTATGTGGAGAATGAATACTGTGTCAAACATCGACGTGAGCCGCTCAATAAACCACAAACAATCCCCAGCAGCAATCTCGTCCCCTCTGCAAAGGCTTCAGCGTCCTATCGATCATCCTTTGATCCATATGATTTGTCCAGCGATGATGAGGAATACTGAATGCCAAACAATGTGGCTGAGCCGCCACCTGGACGAATCAATCGCGCAGCCCGATTATTGACCGCCGCCAGGTTCTATTTGAATTCTCCTCCCGAAGTACCGATGAACTGGGGACAAATTGATCCAATTCTTAATGATAACCACTCCAACCCAATGGAGATTAGCGGTACATTTTTGTTACCGAACATAACCGATTGGTGGTGGCAACAGGAGGATACTCACTCAAACTACGCTGATCTCTCCAACATGGCGAGCGACATATTTTCTATCTTACCACATGGTGTGGGAGTAGAGGCCAGTATTTCCGATGGCCGAGATGTTATTGGCTGGAGGTATTCAAAAACCTCAGGCGTGACCCTCCGCTAAAATGTAGTTCTCAGGCAGTATGCTCGAGTCTATAATCGGATTTTGGCAGGCACCAACCCAGAATTGGATACTACAAACACAGAAAACGACTCGGAAATGAAGAAAGAGGCGGAGGAAAGAACATTGCACAGAATGGCCAACGTTGACGACTTTTTTGAGATGTGGCAGGGCAGCCAAAACCTATGTGCTACCCAGAAGGAATCTCGCACTCAGAATGTGCAGATGACCACCGTAGGGTACATTTCAGACACCGAAGAGATTGTGGAAGCATCCTTGTCACTCTTTCAACACGATGGTGCGGCTGCATTTAAATTGTCAGAAAGATCACCTTTGCCACTAGCTTTATCTGCAAAGAACCTCTCTGGAGGATAAACTCAAATCTTAATTGTCCGCTGAATCCGGAGAATCAACCATCATCCAGTCGAAAGAGAAGAGAACACCGCAGCTGAAAGCATTTCGGACACCGATGATTGCCTAAACTGGAATGGCGACTTGGATAATCCAAATGACAGCAAAGAGGATCGCGCGGCGGACGATGAATCCAATATAGAACCGAACACTCGCATTGAGGATCCGGAATGCCCAGAGCAGCAGGATGTAAGCGCAGCGCCCAATGTGCCCGGATTGATTCGGCCAACACGGAAGTCAAAGACACAGGGTGAACAGGTGTTGTTGACGGTCAATGCAGTAGCAATGCGGAGAAATATAGGAGGTAAGGAAAAGTAGGAAAGAATGTGTCAATGGTTCACCAGCTTTATGTAGCTTGACCGAGAGTTTCAGTTGGACATATATTATGGGCAAATAGTAAGAAGTGGCGTGTGAATATCAGTTCATAAATAGATGTATAGCAGGCGCAATGAATCTTTTGGCATGATACATCATTTTTAGTCGTGTGAGAGTGAACAGTGCTAGATTATCATGCTGCTCGGCTTTGCCAGAAGGGCCAAGTCTCAATCATGTAGAATGACAACCGATAAGGTCAAATCAGGATGAAAACAATTATCGACGGCAGGAGATGTTGAATGGAGAATACATCAAATTGAGCATCAACCGAGCGTCAACGATGTATGGTCTTGTAAATACGGTAATTCACAAGTGACTTGGTCGTTTTTTTGCATAATGGACATATTGACAGCGTTTAATGGCAAAAGAGATAGCGTGGCGGTCACCGCCCTATTCTGAGCATGAGCGTCAACGGAGCGTCAAATATTTGTGGTCTTGTAAGTACAGTAATTCACCAGTGACTTGGTCGTTTTTATGTATAATGGACTTATTGGTGGCTTTTATTGGCAACAGAGATAGCAACACAGTCACTGCCCCGTTCTTAGCATGAGGGTCAATGGAGCTTCAACGATTGGTGGTCTTGTAAGTACGGAAATTCACGAGTGACTGGGTCGTTTTTATGCATAACCGACGTATTGGCAGCTTTCATTAACAAAAGAGATAGTAACACGGTCACCGCCCCATTGTTAGCATCAGGGTAAATGGAGCATCAATGATTATTGGCTTTGCATTTTGGGTAGGTTCTGTTCCGATTGGTTACAGACATCCATTTATCAGATATTGTCACCTTTACTGGCAAAACCAACAGCGACGTACTCCGTGCAGCATCCTGAAAATGAGCGTCAACGGATCGTCACCAGTTTCAGAACTTGCATATTTTGTAATCAAGGCATCGCGCGGATCTTCGCGTGCCTAACTGTATTATTGACCGCCTTGCCTGGTAGAATTACCATTTATTGAAGTTGAAACACAGATACCAAATTAATCGATATTGCAAACTGCTCAACAAGCAAAAGCACATCATTGGTTGCTGAAAACGCTATTCTGATAAGATACTATTAACACACTGCAAACACAAGAGCCTTATATGAATCAATAGATGGACCCGCTGAGCGACCCGCTTACAACCCGCCCAATTCAGACATGTTGGGAGTGTAGCATCGAACCTTACCCGAGTGGGCATTTCGGGTTAATTCACGGCCCGGAACACCAATTCGGCAACGGGTCGGTTTGGGCCTGGACCTGGACCCGAAGTTACCATCCGGAACCGTTGCTAACACTCACAGGATCTGAAATTGTTCATGCTCTGTTGACACTCATTTTGCCACGGGCCGAACCGCAATATTGAACTATTCACTATCTCATTCCATATTAATAATGGGTTTTTGGCAGCTGTTCTGTGCAGTTCGTGTACATTCTCCTTTCTAACAACATTGTTCTTTAATGATGCATATGAATATACACTTTAAAATATACTTTAAAGTGCCCGACAATTATAGAAAATGATAATACTTAAAAATCCCGATTCCTTCCGTCAACTCTCGTCTTTGCTGTCATATCCACTCAAAATGCTGCTGTTGTCTACAAGGTGGCTGTTTGCTGCATTACCATGCAGCTGATACTGTACTAACTTGTGGATGGACCATCATCAGTCAGCATATCAGGAATGAAATCGTTATCGCGCATGCGATCCTTGGCATATGGATCAGAATTGAAAGATCGAGCGCTGAGAAGCAGAATATGTATATTTACATATCCGGGTTGCACACCTTCTGTTTCGGAGCTTTGAGTTCTCTCAATGTCATTGGATGGCGCAGGTGGCGTTCCGGGTCTGAGCGGCACCGGTCGTGGTGGAGGTGCACAGATGCCTTAGCGCATCCAGAGAGTCTGGATTCTGTGCAGTGCCATTTTGGCTCGGAAGTCAGCCGTCTGGTTAATTTCTCTGAACGATTGCCGGGTGTCTTTCTGTCGCATCTTTCACCTTGTTATCCCCAGGAAACACAACACCCAGCTTGTTCTCTTCTTGAACATCGGCACGTCATTTTTTGATTAGTTGTTGAGTTTCCTCAATCACGGCGCGCGAAATCCCTTCTTAAGCCATTTGGGCCATAATCAGGGCAAGAGGCATATTGGACTGTTCAAGCTGTACCGAACCCCCTTGTCTTGGCATAGTAGCTGACATGTTTAAAACCTACAGGAAATTAATTGCTGCATCTAGAGTGAGAATCGTCTGTTACCTCAACCATATATGACTCCGTAGCCACCTCTAAGGTGTTTAAAGCCAGTTTTGACCATTTCCAGGGACGTTTATCACCAAACTCATGTGCGAACATCCCACACCTGACAACATTATGGTGTTCTATTTCACAGACTGTGCGGACAAAGAAGGTGGTCGAGCATGGAAGTTTCCTGTTACGGGCAGTGATGAGTTGGTCACGTAGCTCTCTACATTCCCCAGCTGTGCATTATACATTGGGTTGACTTTCGGCTACATCGATATGGATTGACTCACATCCAATCGCATGGTGCTTCTTATTCTTGCTGCTTCATATTTCATGTACTAGTCTTCAATGGGTGTCCTTGGTCATATTTTCGGTGGCTATAATTGCAGAGTCGGGGGAACTAACTGTTGTCTGCGTTGCTACTGTGTCTCACTGAGTGGGGCATTGTTTGAAGCAACTGTTGTTCGGCTCAATTCGGCTTCAATCGCACCTGGTTGAAGTATACCTGGAGCCATGACTTGATGTTGTGGAATGGTGAGGAAGATGATTATGAAAAGAAGGGGGAAGTCCTGAAGAAGATATAGTTAGCTACAAGTCAAAATGAAACGAGTGACAGCTAACTTGCACCTTCATTTCAAGCTGAATCTAGCTGCGTATAGCTGCACAGTGTCTAGCTGGAGGGGATTCCAACGGTTCGCCGATTTGTAGTGAGTCGGTCAGATGTTGTTTGTTTGTGTGCAGGGATCAATCGTGATGAACGACAGCTGATATCTCATGTTTGAGAGATGTAAGAAGGACATTCTTCAACGGGAAGGATGTCCGGCGATGTTTCTCTCAAGATATCGCCAGGATCTTACATGAATCACACCCTAACCATCAAGTCTTATTGTATGGTTAGGATGACTATTCCCAATCAAGTGACCGTCAAAACGCTGATTTTGCCTCATTCTAATTGATGAAACCAACCAACCTTGACATAAAAGACTCAGCTTGCCTCCATGTGGTCCATATCTTGCGACATCCAACATCTCACCCAACAACAAGGTAAACACAAGGCACAACGGTCAATGGTCCGAAAAAGAACCTTTCCCCTCTGTCGGCATGCAAATACAGCAAATCGACGAAGCAATCCACATGAGGATGTCATCAAGCGAATAAAGACAGGAGTGGCTTCGAAGCAGTAAGGGTCGGAGCGTTGGGAGCATTGCGCAGCTTACGATCCCAAAAGAAGCTTTCAGCGGAGGCACAATGGGGAACGCACTTCTCATGCAATGAAGAAAAAGAGGAATGGATCGAGGATCATGTGGATAGAGAGAGCGCAGGGGCAAGAAAGCGACTTCACGATACAGAGACGGCGATTACGCAAGAACAGAAACCTATGAGGAATATTGAAAAGGCACGATTGACAACCACAAAGCCTGAAACAACATTTGAGAAGATGTTGAGTGGTATAGTAGACAGTCTGAGCGATCTTGGAAGTTCCGAAGATGAGTAAGATGGGGAAGACAAAGATGATGATGAAGAAGATACAGAGCTTGGCAAGCTGAGTGAAGATGATGAACCTGGCTGGGTGATGAGCACATTCTCTAAAACGGTACAGCACAGCATGGAGAGCTTTCGGCAGAAGCAGATGAGGCTTGGCAAAGTGACGCAACTTGGATGTAGGGACGTAGCCGACTACTTCTGTGAGAGAGATTTGAAGTACAGTATGACTGAACCGAAGGTTCCGGCAGTTATGCAGCTCCAAACAGACATGACAGCAGCCACACCATCACCGACAACATTGTGGGAGCTTATGCAGGTTGTTGATATCGTCCCCGGACAATTCCAAATGCCACAACCGAGGTCTCGACCGGGAAGTAGCCAAATGAGGCTGGGTTCGGAGACACCTCAGGCAGACAATCACATAGTATCCCCCATGCCTGACGCAGTGCCCGATTTGCCACAGAGGGTGATTGAGCAGCCAGTTCAACCCGTGATCCATTATTCCAGTGTAAAGCGTCGCTAGCTAATTACCATATCGAAATCGGATTCAGACAAAATCATGGTGACTCCTTCTGTGTCACCGGAGAAATATATTACCAAACAGGTATTTTTGATGCCATATCTCAAGTAAAAGCAATTAGTACCTACTTTGTTATGTTTCAGGTTTTTCAGGATTTCAGTGCCCAAATTGTCAGTCAAGATTATTCATCAGTGTGTAGTAGTGTTAGCAACGGTTCTGGACCGTCACTTCAGGTTGGTGTCCAGGTCCAACCCCAACTGTTGCGAAATTGGTGGTCCTGGTTGTCAATAAACCCAACACGTCAACCAGGGTAAGGTTCAATGGTAAACGCCCAACCCATCATAATTGGGTGGGTTGTCAGAGGGGCGCCTAGCGTGTCCATCCATGGATTAAATTAGGAATCTCTCGTTTGGAGTATGTGAATTGTATCTTATCGAAATTGCATTTTCAAGAACCAAGGATATGTTTTTGCAAGCATTGCAGCTTGCACTATTGATTATTTGGGAATGGGTATTTTACCTTTGATTCATTGTATTGTTGCCAATGACGGCAGTCAATGATTCAGTTATGAATGCTGAGATCAGTGCGAAGGCTAGATTACCAAATATTCAACAACTAGAACTGTTGATGCTCCATCGAGGCTCCATTTCAGGATGCGGCAGGAAGCATGTCGCTGTTGTTTTTGGCAGTAAAAGCTGCTAATATTTGATAAATGGATGTCTGCAACCCATCGGAAAATACATTACTCAAGATTCGAAGTTGAAAATGGTGCAAGGTCTGTTGACGCTCACTCTCAGGATGCGGCAGGGAGCATGTTGCATTAGTTCTTCAGAGAAAAGGCTGTCGAAATCTGACAGATGGATGTCTACAAGCAATCGCAACACAGATTACCCAAGATGCAAAGCTAACAATAGTTGACTCTCCGTTGACACTCATTCTCAAGATGCGGCAGGGAGCATGTCGCTTTCTCTTTGGCCTATACAGGCTGCCCTCATATAGGTTATGCATCACAGCGACCAAATAGTTGTTTAATTTGCATACTTACAAAACCACAAATCGTTGACGCTCCGTTGACGCTCATTTTAACATGTTGTCCATACAACATCGGCTGGCATCGATAATAGTTTTCATCATGATTTCAACATATTGGTAATCTTTCTGCCAGATTGGCACTTGCCCTTGTGACAAAGCCCAGCACAGTAACATTCCTGCACTGTTTGTTCTCACATGACTAAAATTTATGTATTTCGTCAAAAGACTTATTGCGCCTGCTATACATTTGTTTATCAACCAATATTGACAAGGTACTGCTCACCATTTACCCATAATATATAACTTACTAAAACTCTTGTTCAAGATACATAAAGAAGCTGGTGAAACATTGACGCATTCTGTCCTACTTTTTTTTCACTCCCTTATTCCTCCTTGTTTCAATTGCATTGACCGTCATTAACACCTTTTCAGCATATCTCTTGGACTTGTGTGTAGGGCGAAACAATCTGGGAGGATTGGCTGCGGCACTCTCAATCAGCTGCTCTGCCCAGTCCGGATCCTCAATGCTATTGTGTTGTTCTATATCCGACTCAAAGTCTGGCCCGCAATTTTCTCCGCTGTGATTCGCACTATCTAATTCCGCATTCCAGTCAATCCAATCTGCACTGTCTGAAATGCTTCGAGGTGCGCATTCCTCATCACGTTCGACTGGATGACGGTTGATTCTTCAGAATTGGCTGACGTTGAATATTTCAGTTCGTTCTGCAGGGAGGTCCTTAACACACAGAGGTGCTGGCAATGGAGATCTTTCTAACAGTTGAAATGCAGCCGCACCATCATTTTGAGAGAGTGACCAGGATGCATTGACAATCTCTTCCGTGTCCAAAATGTATCCCACCGCGGTCATCTGCTTGTTCTGAGTGTGACATTCTTTTTGGGTAGCATGTACGTTTTGGCTGCCCTGCCACATCTCCAAAAAGTTGTGAACCTAGGCCATTCTGTGCAATTTCCTTCACTCCGTCTCTTTTTTCATTTCCGCGTTGTTTGCTATGTTCATTGTATTCAATTCTGGGGCAGCGCCTGCGAAAGTCCCTTCACTGGCATGAGCAACCTGCCTTGCAACCTCTCCCGTGCGAAGAATCTCCCCTGCAGTTTTTGACTTCCTCCAGCCGATAACATCTTGGCCTACAGAAAACTGGCCTCCACTCCGACACCACGTTATATGATGGAGAATTTGTCGTGCGACAGATTAGAGAATTGGTGTACTTGGAGTGCATTTCCTCCTGTTTACGCCACCAGTCGGTTATGTCCGGTAACCAAAACGTACTGCTAATCTTCTATGGGTCTGAATGGTAATCATTGAGATGTGCAGTAATTTGCCCCCAGTTCTTAGGTGCTTCTGGGGGCGAATTCAAAGAGAGCCTGGCTGCGTTCGATAAGTTTGCTGCAGGATCGCTTCGTCCTGGTGTAGTCCCAGCCACATTGTTAGGCATCAAGTATTCTTCATCATCACTGGACAAATCATATATATCAAGGAATGATCAACAGGATCCTGGAATCGTTCCGGAGGGTATATTATTGATCCTTGGCAAGCTTAGGTGTTCATTGACCGACACACATTGATGTTTGTCGAAGTATTCATTGTCCACGTACTTCAGAAAGACCTCTTGGTATTGGGTAGTATAGGATGTCTCGTCACCAGGATTAATATCCATTCCTTTTTCCCACTTTCTACACGATCGCAACTTCCGGAAAAGATCGTGGATATTTGCAGAAATGGGAATCATGCCCATCTATCGAGTCACTTCAACATGATAATTGGACAGCATCTGTCGAGCTAACTTCACAGCGAATAACAAGTCTTGCTCCCATGGAGTTTGTTTCTTAGCCAAAGCTCGCATCACACCATCCATGTGATCGAACATATCTCTGTACACTGTGATAACTCGATGCAATGTGACTGTATGCATCTTCGACAACAGCAGGGTTCAATATCGGAATTGCCTCAACACTTCCATGACATACTTCACAATGGTGCATTCATCTTGGGTTGTGAAGAGTGGCCTGTAATCGCTGTAATTTGGGCTTTTCAAGCTACTCGCGTGTGAAGTCACGTAATCAGAAGGCGCGCTCAACCAACTCCACCGTCGAGTTCCAACGGGTCGTGACATCCATAATCGGAAGTACCGCGATACGGACTTTGCCTTCTTGACAGTCAATGAACTCGTTTCGAGGACCAAGTGTCAGTGTAATCAATACAGCAACCATTCTCTTCTATATGAAGGTCTGTTTCAGAACATTCAAAATATCTTGAAATATGTACTTTCTCAATTATCTTTGATAAACCGGGTTTCATGGCCGACACCTCATTGATTCCAGTGGTGCCCTCTCTTCGAAGTCTTTGACTCTTCCCAATGTCCATGCTCTCATTCTGCCCAAATTGCGTATTGCACTCATGGGCATCCCAAGACCTGGTGCCGGCTTTGACAACGAGACTGCACATGAATGCACATAAAGCCAACTGTATGACGTGCGCCATTCAAGGTATATGGTTCCTCAAAGCAGACGACTCGATTCGAGAGGCCTCAAGTGTTGATTGCAGCTCTCGTGTCATCAAGTAATTTGAGGAGGCATTATCACTCATGATTCCAAGCAAACAGCCGTCGGTAAGCTCAAAACAATTAAAAATGTCCTTAAAATGTACAGCTAGCTTCGATCCAGTATGTTTGCCTTGGACCTATCATCCTTGATTAGCTTTCGAAACATGAGGAGAACAGGGGATCAACCTCATCGAACACTGGTTGAATTTCATGCAATGCCCAATTTTGATCTATATAGTAAGCAAGGACCGACATGATGGCTAGTTTGTTCGTTGATGTCCATCGGTCCAAAGCTAAACTAACTATCTCTTTGACAGCAATTTCTTCTTATATTCATCCATGGTCAGTGCATATTCCCTGAGGGAAATTTTGCTGAGGGTCATAGCAGATGGCAGTACTAAGTCATCGCATAACACGTTATTTGACGGTCGTAGCTCTAGATTGGATATAGCGTTCCATGGATTATGAGCGGAAATAAATCCTAACATCATGTTGCGATTCCATGTGTCTTGGTGAAATTCGGAAGTTTCAAAGTCCATCGCTTCCAGTTTGGAACGTGGTGTCTGTCATTTGTGTCAATATTGATCAATGTGGATTTCAAATCTGATCTTCCTTTGCACACTTACGATTCTGATTCCTCGACTTCCTTGCCTCTCCAGGATGGCCAACGCTGTCTCATCAATCGTCGAACTAGTCAATTCAGTGACCTCTGACTTGGTTAATTTGTTCAACTTTGCGATGTGAACTTTTGCCAGCAAGTGTTTCCCCATTCAGCTAGTCCCATGTTCTGATGGATGGCGAAGAACATGATGACGAACAATACATATCATGCCAGGGCTGCTGGTCTCCTCAATTCCGCAGTGTAAATAGAAGTGCCAAGAAGGCGCATGTCTAGAATTATTCCAAGTAATGGGCCGCTTCGAGTCTACATTCATTGAAGGCCACCAAGCATCGAAGATGATTTGTTAACTAAGGACCCTCAAATGACGAATCAAGTCATGTTCATTTTTGGAAGAGATCATAACCTTAAGCAATGAGGTGTTGAAAGATTTTGAATCCCACATGGCGGGGGTAATCACACAGCTCGGTAATTGGACCCGAAAGATTGCCAAAAGTAACAATACAGCAAAGCAGACTGCGGGTTCTTAAATAGTGAATCTACTGCTACAGGTAAACAAATCAGATCTGTAAGACATTGCATGCATATATGTGAAGCTGTATACAAGGTTAGATTGCAAAGACTGAGTGCGTAAAATTCGATTGAGTAACAGCACAAGGCAGTTCATTGCTGTGTAGTGTTCTGTGCCTCCACAAATACTGTTGATGATCTGCGGGCGTTCAATTGTAGGAGGTGGACGCGATATCGTTACTAGCATTTTTGCCACTATAGTCTGCTGATGGGTTCATAGTGGGTTACGTATGTTCCATTGCCGTTAGACTATGCATGATGCAATATCAGAAATCATTGATGCTCTGTTGACGCTCATTTTGGGACATGGTAACGATCATGTCATAAGCATTTTTGCCTCGAAAGGCAGCCGATAGTTCCATTATGGATTTTTGTAGTCTAATAGCCCTTTGATATACCAAGATGCAAGTCCTAAAATCATTGACGCCCTGTTGACACGCATTTTTAGCGCTTAGTGACGAAGTGATCGAAAGCATTTTCGCCTAGAAGGGCGGCCGATAGTTCGATTATGAATCCAAGTAGTCTCATAGCCCCTTGACTGTTCAAGATGCGAGGACTATACTCATTGACGCTCCGTTGACATTCATTTATAGGGCATAGTCACCAAGTCTTCGAAAGCATTGTTGACTAGAAAGGTGGCCGATAGTTCAATTATGGATCACAGTTGTTTCATAGCCCCTTGTTATTCCACTATTCAGGCTGGACTTTTTGATGCTCTGTTGACACCCATCTTGAGGGCAAACTGTCGAACTCTTCGTAAAGCATTTTTGCCTAGAAATGCGGCCGATAGTTTGATTCTGAATCAAGGTAGTCTCAGAGCCCCTTGATATTCCACGATGCATGGCCTAAAATTGTTGACACTGCGTTCACTCTCAGGTTCAGGGTATAGCGACGAAGTTGTCGAAGAGATTTTTATTATGGAAGGAGGCCGATAATTCGATTATGATTTAATGGCGCTGCACAGCTCTTGCATTGTCCAAGATGCAAGGCCGGAAGTCGTTGACTCTCAATTGAGCCTCATTGTTAGGACATGGCAGCGATGTTGTTGGAACCATTTTTGAATAGAAACGTGGGCTATAGTTCAATTAAGAATGAATGTTGCAGCAAAACCATCTGGATTTTCCATGATGCAATGCCAAAAATCGTTGACGCACCATTGACGCTCACCTTTGAGCTCAGCTTTGAGACATATCAAAAGTCATTGTGTGCTTACCAATTGTACATAAAATCCATGGAGTCATTTTTGGCAGCCAGTATACTGGTTCCAAGTATTATCATTCAAAACCAAAGTCTTCGAGACATCTCACTTTCTGAGCTACCACTATACACCTCATTTGCATGATGAATGACATAAGTTCATCGCAGTTCAGCGCTTTGGGCCGGCAATGTACCGCGTATACATCCATGCACTAGTTTCAGATATTCATAGCGTGCCATCCTCACCAGTCCTTATCTAGGTCATTCTCCTCGATCTCCATAATGTACCATTAGCAATTTTCGATTTTGCGACCATGTGCAGGGGGTCTCAGCGGAAAGTTATGTAGTTGGCTGCATGGATTGATGCAGACTGACGGCTGTCATACATCGGTGTTTCGGATGTGCTTTGCCAGCTCCTGCTGTGCGTGATATAACATCACCGACAGTAACTTTGTTAGTAAATTTTGTCTCAAAATTGGGGTTTGTTTTATCATTTAACCGTGACAGGCGACACCATATACAGTTTATTGTTGGTCAATCTAGTTGATTTGGGGTCTAGAACATTTGCATAGCCCGTACGACCCTTGCACACACACTGACGAATAATCTTGTCTCACAATTTGGTCATTGAAATCCAGAAGAAGCTGACACATAACAAAGTAGGTACAAATTGCTTTTACTTGAGATACGTCATCAACAATACCCATTTGGGAATCTATTCCTACAGTGACGCAGGAGGCGTCACCATGTCTTTGTCTGAATCTGATTGCTATATGGTAATTAGCTAGCAACGCTATACACTGGGGTAAAAGCTCACAGGTTGAACTGGCGTCGCAATCTTCCTCAGTGACACATCGGGCACCGCGTTGGGTATGAGAGATACTATGTGATTGTCTGCCTGATGTTTCTCCCAACCCGGCCTCATTTGACTACTTACCTGTCTAGACGTCACTTGCGGCATTTGGAATTTTCCGGGGACAATATCACAAACCCGCATAAGCTCTCCTGATGTTGTCGGTGTTGGTGTGGTTGCGGTCGTATCTGTTTGGGGCTTCACAACTCTCGGAAACTCCAGTTCAGTCATACTATACTTCATATCTCTCGCACGGAAGTAGTCAGCTGCATTCCCCCGTCCCGGTTTCGTCACTTTGTGAAGCCGCATCTGCATCTGCTGAAAGCTCTGCATGCGGTGCTGAACCGTTGTGGAGATTGTGCCCATCACCCAGTGAGGTTCATCATCTGTACTTAGCATGCCAGGCTCCGTATCTTCTTCATCATCATCGACGTCTTCCCTATACTGGTCATCTTCGGAACTTTCAAAATCGCTAAGCCTGTCTTCGATAGTGTTCAACATCTCACAAAATGTTGATTCATGCTTTGTGGTTCTTGATCGTGCCTTTTCAACATTCCACATATCTTCCTGCTCTGGGGTAATCGCTGTCTCTGCGTGCTGAACTCGCTTTCTTACCACTGTGGTCTCTCTAGCCACATAATCCTCGATCAATATATCTTTTTCCTCGTTGCATAAAAAGTGCGTTTCCTGCCGTTTCTCCGCTGAAAAGTTCTTTCTGGATTGTAAGCTGCGCAATGCTCCCAACGCTCAGACCCTACCTGCCTCCAAACCTCACTGGACATTATTCACTTGATGACGTTGTGGTGTGGATTTCTTGGTCGATTTGCCGTATCTGCCCGCAGGCAGTGGCGAAAGGTCCCTTTTCGGAGCATTGTTGATTGTATTATGTGTTGAACTCGTTGTTTGGCGCGATGTTGGATGTTGCAAGATATGGACCACATGGAGGCAAGCCGAGTCTTTTATTTCAAGGTTAGTAGGTTTCATCAATTGGAACAATGCAAAATCAGTGTTTTCACTGTCACTTCATGGGGAAGAGTCATGCTAACCGTACATTAGGACTTGATGGTTTGCGTGTGATTCACGTAGCATCACGGTGATGTCATGAGACAAACATCACCAGACGTTCCTTCTGTCGAAGAATGTCCTTTTTATATCTGTCAAACATTAGTTATCAGCTGTACGTCATCACGATATATCCCTGCAAATACACAATCATGATCAGACCGACTTACTGCACATCGCGGGAGCTTCGGAATCCCCTGCAGCTATATGCAGTGCAGCTATACGCACTCGGATTCAGCTTGAATTGAAGTTTCAAGATGTCTGTCGCTCAGTCCATTTTGACTTGTAGCTAACTATATGATCTTCAGGACTTCCCACTTCTTTTCATGATCATCTTCCTCACCAATCCACCCCAGCAAGTCATGGCTCCAGAAATACTTCTACCAGGTGCGATTGAAGCCTAATCGAGCTGAATGACAGGCGCTTGAAATGATCTGCCACCCAGTGGGACACAGCAGCATCGCAGACAATGGTTGGTGCACCGCGACGCTGCAATTGTAGCCACCGGAATTACGTCCCAGGACATCCATTGAGGAATAGTACATTACACTTGAAGCAGCAAGAATGAGAAGCAACATGCGATCGGATTTGAGTCAAACCATATCGATGTAGACGATGGGAAACCAACAATATAATGCAAAGCTGGGGTATGTTGAGATCTACTTGACCAATGAATCGCTGCCCTTAACGGGAAACCTCCATGGTCGACCAAGGTATTTGTCCGCCCTGTCAGCGAAATTGAATAGCACCATGTTGTGAGTTCTGCGACGCTCGCAGACGAATAGGGTGAGAAATGTCCGTGGGAATGTACGAGCAGGCTTCAAAGACCTTAGAGGAGGCTATGGAGTCGTCTATGTTTGAGGTAACAGACAATTCTCACTCTAGAAGCAGCAACTAATTTCTTGTAGGTTTTTAACATGTCAGCTGATATGGCAAGACAAGGAGGTCGGTTACAGCTTGAAAAGTTTGACCTGGGTCTTTCATTGAATATGGCCAACATGGCGAAAGAATGGTGTTCGAAGGCCATAATTGAGGATACGCAACAACGAATGGAGCAACCACACGCCCAAGTTCGAGAAGAGATGATGCGTGGTGTTTTGTTTCCCAGGCATAGCAAGGTGAAGGCCACAATCGAAAGACACCCGGCAAAGGTTTGGCAAAATCAAACGGATGGCTGTCTTCTTTGCCAAAATGGCACAGCAAAGAATACGTAGACTCGCTGGAGGCGCAAAGGCATGGGTGCACCTACACCAAGAGTGGCACCACCAAGGACCGGAACGCCACCTGCGAAACCTGATGACAGTGAGAGAACTGAAAGTTGCAAAACAGAGGGTGTGCCACCCGGATATGTCTATATACATACTGTGTTTCACAAAGCTCGATTTTCTATCTTGATCTATATTCAAAGGATCGCATGCGCCATAACAATTTTATCCCAGATTTGCTGACTGATGAAGGTCCATCCACAGGTTAGTACACTATCAGCTGCATGGTGATACACCTAACAGCGACTTTGTGGACAACAGCAGCCTCTTGAGTCAACGTGACAGCGAAGACGAGAGTTGACGGAAAGGAACGAGATTTTTGAGTATTATCATTGTCTACACTTAGCAGACACTTTAATGTATATTTTTAAAGGTATATTCATATGCATCATTAAAGAACATTGTAGTTAGAAAGGAGAATGTACATGAACAGCACAGAACGGCTGCCAGAAGACCGTTATCGATATAGTATGCCAAAGTGAATGGTTCCATATTGTGAATATGCCATTGGCAAAATGAGCGTCAACGGAGCGTCAACGATTTTAGGTCCTGGAAGTCCAGTAATAAAAAGGCGATTTAGTAGTGAATACAAATAATGGAAGTGTTGCCACCTTTTATAGGCAAAAAGAAAGCAACACACTCTCTGCCCCATCTTGAATATGAGAGTCAACAGAGCGTCAACAATTTTTGGTCTTGTTTGTCTGGTAAGTATAAGGTAATTTTGTAGTGGTTATACATAACAACAGTATTGACAACCTTTATACGCAAAAGGGAAAGTGAGACTCTGCATGTCCCATCATCCAAATGAGCGTCAACGGAGTGTCAATGATTTTTGGTCCTGCAAGTCGGGTAATAAACCCACGATTTGGTAGTGACTATACATAATGGAAGTTTTGCCATCCCTTCTAGGCCAAAAAGAAAGCAATACGCTCCCTGCCCCATTTTGAAAATGAGACTCAAAAGAGCATCAACGACTTTAGGTCTTGTTAGTCTGGTAATTATGAAGTAATTTTGTAGTGGTTATATATAACAACAGTATTGGCAACCGTTGGACGCAAAAAAGAAAGCGAAATGTTTCCAGCCCAGTGTTGAAAATTTGCATCAACGGAGCGTCAATGATTTTTGGTCATATAAGTCGGGTAATAAAAATGCAATTTGGCAGGGAGATCACATAATGGAAGTGTTGCCACCCTTTCTCAGGAAAGCAATAAGCAACACACTCCCTGCCCCATCTTGAAAATGACCGTCAACAGAGGGTCAACAATTTTAGGTCTTTTTAGTCTGGTAATTAAGACGTAATTGTGTAGTGGTTATACATAACAACAGTAGTGAAAACCATTATATGCAGAGAAGAAAGCGAGATGCTCCGTGTCCCATCTTGAAAATGACTGTCAACGGAGCGTCAATGAATTTTGGTCCTGTGAGTTGGGTAATAACAACTCGATTTGGTAGTGATTACACATAATGGAAGTGTTGCCATCTTTTATAGGCAAATAAGAAAGCGAGATGCTCCCTGCCCCATCCTGAAAATGTGCGTCAACGGAGTGTCGACGATCTTGGCCCCTAGATTATTGTTCATTGAACCACGCTGTGGCTGTTACAGTCCAGATACTCAGTTGTGGCCGTTATTGTAGTCTAAAACGCTTGTCAACACTTAGTAGCACCTTTCTCAAGGAAATAAGTTGTTACTGTTTAGGAGGCTATCGCGGGAATTTCACTCGCTTGTTCGCTCCAAGAGTCAGTTAATCACTCGTTTATAGATACCTGCGATCAAGCGCCACTTAGATTTCCCAAGATGGAAGACAATCAATTGTTGACGCTGCACTGACGCTCATTTTCAGGATGTGGCAGGGAGCGTCTCTCTACTTGTTTTCTATATTAATGTTGTCAATGCATCAGAAAATGTCAATGCAGTACGATAGTCAATATTTTGCAATTAATAGTAGGATATCTGAATGCAACCATAAAGAGAAAAATGCGAAACACATGAGTGGAGATTGGACCCAACAGGTCAAGCCGAACCAGGCAAAACCCCCTGGCCAATGGGTTTGGGGCCGGGTTTACACTGCCAAGAATCAGCGGGTAGTGTGTTTCAACTGTTCTGGAACCGACCCGAACCGTTATCACTGGGCCAACCTCGCCCGCTGGCGGAATACCCGCATCCGTTGCTAACACTAGTGTGTATGCAAGGTTCTTAGGGGTCATGGAAATGTTCTAGACACCGAATCAAGTAGATTAGCGAACAATGAACTGTATATGGTGTTGCCTGTTACAGTGGAAAGATAAAACATAACCTGAGTTTGAGATGCAATTTACTAACACAGTTTAAGTTAGTGATGTCATACGACTCATAGAAGGAGCGGTCAAAGCACATCCCAAACCCGGATGAATGACAGCCGTCAGTCTGCATCAATCCATGCAGCCAACTACATACCTCTGCGCTCTGACCTTCTGCACATGGTCGAAAAATCGAGAATTGGTTGGGGTACATCATGGAAATCGAGGAGAATGAGCTGGATAAGGAATGGTGAGGATGTCGCGCTATGAAAATCAAATACTATTGCATGGATTTTCATGCGGTAGATTGCCGGCCAAAAGCGTTGAAATGCGATGGACTTACATCATTCATCATGCAAATGAAGTGTGCAGTGGTCCCTCAGAAACTGAGATGTTATGAAGATTTTGTATTTGAGTGATAATACTTAGACACGGTATACTGGCTTCCAAAAAAACACTGTATGGATATTATGTAAAATTGTTGAGCACCCAATGACGGTTAGAATGTCTCTAATGTGAGCTCAAAGGTGAGTGTTAATGGAGCATCAACAATTTTTGGCGTTGCCTCATGGGAAATCCAGATGGTTTCGCTGCAACTTTCATTCATAACCGCACTATGGCCCGGCTTTCTATACAACAATGGTTACGACAAAATCGCTACTATGTCCTAGATATGAGCCTCAACGGAGCGTCACCGACTTCTGGCCTTGAATCTTGGAAAATGCAAGGACTGTGAGGCGATATTGAACTATAATCAAATTTACAGCTGCCTTTCTAGGCAATGAGGCTTTCAACGACTTCGTCACAATACCCTAAAAATGAGTGTCAACGTAGTCTCACTGATTGTAGGAATTGCGTCCTGGAATATCGAGGGGCTGTGAGACTACATTGATCCACAATTGCACAATCGGCTGCCGTTCAAGGTAAAAATGCCTACGACAGGATCGTGACCATGACCCAAAATGAGTGTCGACGGAGCGCCAACGCGTTCTGATGGTGCATGCTGGATAATACAATGGCAATGGAATGTAGGTAACCCACAATGACCCTTTCGGCAGCCTCTATTTAGAAAACATGCTAGTAACACTATCGGATCCGCCTCCAACAATTGAGCGCCTGCAGCGCGTCAACCGGTTATGTGGAAGCTCAGAATGCTACATAGCAATGAGCTGCATTGTGCTGTTCCTAAATCGAGTTTTACACGGTCAGTCATTGCAATCTAACCTTGTATACGGCTTCGCAAATATGCATGCAATGTCTTACAGATCGGATTTTTTTACATTTAGCAGTGGAGTCAAAATTTGAGAACCCGCAGTCTCCTTTGCAATATCTTCACTTTCGGATGTTATTCCAGTCTCATCACTCAGCTGCCTGATTCCTACCACAATATCGCATTCAAAATCTTTGAACACCTCATTGCTCGAGGTTATGATCTCTTCCAAACATGAAGCTGTCTTTATTAGTGAATTGCGCAACCTTACTTTACAAATCATCTTCGATGCTTGGTGGGCTTTAATGAATGTAGATTCGAAGCGGCCTATTGCTTGGCATAATTCTAGGCATGCGCCTTCATGGCGATTTTATTCACACTGCGGAATTGATGTGACCGGCAGCCCTGGCATCATATGCATCGTTTGTCATCAAGTTCTTCGCCATCCATCAGAACATGGAACTAGCTCAATGGGGAAACACTCGCTCGCAAAAGTTCACATTGCAAAGTTAAACTAATCAACAGAGTCAGAGGTCGCTGAATCGACTAGTTTGATCGTCGATGAAACAGCTTTGGGCATCATGAAGAGGCAAGGATGTCGAGGAACCACAATAGTAAGTTCGCAGAGGATGATGAGATTTGGCATCCATGTTAAGCCATATTGACACAATTGACAGAGCGATCTTTCCAAACTGGCAGCGAAGGACTTTGAAACTTCCGACTGTCACCAAGACACATGGAATCACCACTTCATTTTAGGATTTGTTTCGGTTCACATTCCATTGAACGCTATATTGAATCTAGAGATACGACTGTCATATATGTTCTTACGCGATGGCATAGTGCTGCCATCTGCTACAACCATCAGCGACATATGCTCGACGGAATATGCACTGACTGTTGATGCAATTAGGAAGCAATTGCAGTCACGAAATAATTTAGGTTAACCTTGACTAGATGCACATCAACGAACAAACTAGCCATAACTGTGGTAATTGCTGACTATACAGGTCGAAATTGATCATTGTGTGAAGTTTGACTCGCGTTCGATGAGGTTGATCACCTTTTCTTTTCAGATTACCAAAGATAATTACAGTTGATACGGCAAGCACCAACATACTGGAGCAAGTCTAGCCATCCATCTGAAGGACGTGTTTGATCGTTTTGAGCTAACCGACAGCCGATTGTTTCAAATTATGACTGATACTGTGTCCTCACAATACTCGATCACACGCGAGCTGCACTCAACACTTGAGGCCTCTGGAATCGACCGGCCCGCATTGAGGACCCATATACCTCGCGTGAATCACGTCATACAGCTGGCTTCAGGTACATTCATCAGCAGTCTGGCTGTGAAATGCCGCACCAAGTCTCGGGAAGCCCATGAGCTCAATCAGCAATTTGGAGAGACTCAAAGCTTAGACATTGGGAAGAGTCAAAGGCTTCAAAAAGGGGGCAACGGGAGAATCAACAACGTGTTGGCCATGAAACCAGGTTTAGCACAGATAATTGAGAAAGTACGTATTTCATGATATTTTGAAACTGCTGAAACTGACCTTCATATAGCAGAGAATGCTTGCTGTACTGATTACACTAACACCTGGTTGTTGAAATGAGTTCATTGACTGTCAAAAAGCCAAAGTCCGTATTGCGGTAGTTCCCATTCTGGATGTCAAAACCTGTTGTTACCCGACGCTGGACTTGCTCGTGCAGGCCTTCCGATTACGTGGATATACATGCATGAGGCTTAGAAACCTACAATTCAGCGATTACCGTCCGCTCTTCACAAGTCAGAATGAATGCTCCATCGTGACGTATGTCATAGAGGTGTAGAGGCAAGTCCGATAACGGACCCGGTGGATGTTGAAGCTGCATACAGTCACATTGTATTACGTTATCACAGTGTGCAATGATACGTTCGATCACATGGATGGCGTGATGCGAGCTTTGGCTAAGAGAAAGACTGATTTGAAGGAAGAGTTGTTCTTTGCCGTGAAGTTAGCTCTACAGAACCTGTTCAACTATTACATTGAAGTGACTCCATCTACTGGCATGCTTCTCATTTCTGCACATATCCTCGACCCGTTCCGGAAGTTGCGATCATTTAGAAAGTGGGTCTATGGAATGGATATTGATCCTGAGGACGAGACATCCTTTACAACCCAATACCAAGAGGCCTTTCTGAAGTACGTGGCGAATGAATACTTTGCCAAAGATCAACGTGTCTCAGTCAATAAACACAAAAGCTCAACAAGTAGTGATCATATCTGCTCCAGAACGGCTTTAGGATCCTGTCAATCATCCTTTGATCCATATCATTTGGCCAGCGATGATGAAGAACACTTAACGCCCAACAATGTGGCTGAGACTACACCAAGACGAAGCGATCACGCAGCACTGTTATTGACTGCTGCCAGGCTCTATTTGAATTCACTGCCTCAATCACCGGAAACCTGGGAGCAAATGAATCCAAATCTGAATGATTACCACTCCGACCCAATGGAGATTAGGAGTACATTTTTGTTACTGGACATAACCGACTGGTGGCGTCAACAGGAGGAAATGCACTCCAAGTATGCCGATCTCTCGAATGTGGCGCGTGACATATTCTCCATCATACCACATTGTGTCATAGTGGAGGCCAGTTTTTCCTTAGGCCGGATGGTATTGGCTGCAGACGGTCAAAATCAACAGTCGAGCCACATCGCGAAAAAGTCGTAATACAGCAGTTAGCTTCAGCACATAACGGGATTTTGACAGGCGCTGACCTAGAATTGGATACAATGATCACAGAAAACCACACGGAAAGGGAGAAAGTCGCCGAGGAAGGGAGACTGCACAGAATGGCCAAAGATCACAAGTTCTGGGAGATGTGGCAGGGCAGCCAAAACCTACGTACTACCTGAAAGGAATCTCGCATTCAAATCATGCAAACAACTGCCGTGGGATACATTTCGGACAAAGAAGAGATCGTCACTGCATCCTGGTCACTCTTTGTATCTCAAGGTTCAGCTGCATGTAAATTGTCAGACAGATCTCCATTGCCACCACCTTTGTCAGTGAAGAACCTCCCTGGAGGACGAAGTAAAATATTGAACGTCTGCCGAATCCGCAGAATTAACCCTCTTCCAATTGAAAGGAATTAGGATAGGGCATGTGATAACATTTCGGACACTGATGATTGGCTCAACTGCAATGGGGACTGAGAGTATCTGAGTGACAGTGAAGACAATTGCGGGGTGGACATTGAATCGGATATAGAGCAAGACAATAACATCGAGGATCCGGACTGCTCAGAGCAGCACAATGTTCACACTACGCCAAATGTTCCTGGATTGATTCGGCCTACACGGAAGTCAAAGAGACTGACTGAAAAGGTGTTGATGACGTTCAATGCAATTGAAACGAGGAGGAATACGTGAGTGAAATTGAATCAAAATAGAATGCATCAATGTTTCACCAGCTTCTTGATGTATCTTGAACTAAAGTTTTAGTTAGTGATATATTATGGGCGAATGGTGAGAGGTAGCTTGTCAATATCGGTTGATAAACGGATGTATAGCAGGCGCAATGAAGCATTTGTCAGGATACATAAATTACGGTCGTGTGAGAGTGAACAGTGCAAGAATGTTACAGCTCTCGGCTTTGTCACAAGGCCAAGTCTCAATCTGGCGGAAAGACTACCAATATGTTCAAATCATGATGAAAACTATCATTGATGGCAGTAGATGTTGTATGGACAATGCATTGAAATGAGAGGCAATGGAGCGTCAACGATTTTTAACTTCGAATCTTGGGTAATTTAATTTCCAATTGGGTTCAGACATCCATTGATTAAATATTGGCATCCTTGACTGGCGAAAACAACAGCGACATGCTCCCTGCCACATCCTGAAAATGAGCGTCAACAGAGCGTCAACGATGTTTAACTTCGCATCTTGGGTAATCAATGTTCCGATTGGTTGTCGAAATCCATTTGTCACATTCAGTCAGCCTTTACTGGGAAAAACTAAAGCAACATGCTCCCTGCCATATTATGGGTATGAGCGTCAACGGAGCGTGAACAATTTTTAGCTTCTCATTTTGGGTAATTTATGTTGCCATTGGTTTTAGACATCCATTTGTCAGATATTGGCTGCCTTTACTGGGAAAAACTACACGGACATGCTCCCTGCCGCATCCTGATAATGAGTGTCAACAGAGCGTCAATAATTTTTAGCTTCGCATCTTTGCTACTTTATGTTCCTCATGGTTGTAGACGTCCATTTATCAGATATTGGCTTCCTTTACTGGGAAAAACTACCGTGACATGCTCGCTGCAACATCCTGAGAAGGAGCGTCAACACAGCGTCCACGATTTTCAGCTTTGAATCTGGGGTAATTTCTTCTCCAATTGGTTGTAGATATCCATTTATCAAATATTAGCAGCCTTTACTGCCAAGAACCACAGCGACATGCTCCCTGCCGCATCGTGAACATGAACTTCAACGGAGCATCAACAGTTTTCGTTGTTGCATATTTGGTAATCAATGCATCACCCGAATCTCGGTGTTCATAATGGTATTAGTTACCGCCCTGATAGGCAAAAATACAATGAATGAAAGGTAAAATACCCATTCCAAATTAATCTATATTGCAAGCTGCAAGGCATGCAAAAACATATTCTTGGTTGTAGAACATGCGATTTTGATAAGATACTATTCACGTACTCCAAAAGGAAGAGCCGTAATTAGATCTATGGATGGACCCGCTGTGCGACGTGCAGAGGACCCGCCCATTTCAGACAGGTTGGGAGTATACCATCGAACCTTACCCGAGTGGACGGTTCGGGATGATTGACAACACCGACCAGCATTTTGGCAATGGTTCGGATTGGACCCTGACCCGGACCCGGTGCCGAAGTGACGGCCCGGAACCGTTGCTAATACTACCCATCACACAATATCGCAATTCTGATGCATATGGCAAGGATTGACAGCGTAAGAAGCATTTTAATCCAGATTATCTAACTGAGAAAGGAATATCCACTTGGTACTATACTATCTGTGGTATTTTAACAGGGAGAACATCTAGTGTTCGCAACAGGTCCGGGTAACCCGCTAGTGATCCCGGTTTGGACTAGAAAAACTGTTAGGTTAGGTTCTAGACCCATTGAAAAACCCAACCCACAGCTTCTTGGCAGGCCAAACCCGGACCCCTACCCATCAATCCGCGGGTTTTGCCGGGTGTGGCTAGACCCGTCGGTTTCAATCTCCGGATCTAGTTTTCGGGTTTTTCTATTTATGGCCGCATTCACATATCCCTCTGCCTTGTGCAAAATGTTAACCTTGGTACCTCATTGTCTTTGTTCGTTTTATTGGCTGCCATTATAATCAGGACAAGTAGTGACCTGCTCGCTGCTACATGATGAAGTTAAGTGTGAACGAGTTTTCGTCTTGCATCATTAGTAAGATTTGAGGTACAGAACAGCCGTATTGACAGTTAAGGCAGTCATTAACCCGCAATTGGATCAGTGTGCACCTGCTACTGCACAGACAACATTTGGTTAGTGATGGAGATTCATGGTACTGAAAGCTGAAAATTGCAATGCCACATGGAACTTCACAAACAGAAAGAAGCCATCTCAGATTGGCGTCTGGGGAACCAATGTCATACATATACATATCGGCTTTGACGCCGAACAAGGTACTCAATTCGTCACCGAATAACAAATCGAAGCCTGTTAAACCCATGAGCTTTTACCCCTGCATGTAACCTCCCTAGCTAATTACCATACAGAAATTGGATTCTGATGAACATATTGTAATGGCTCGTTTGTCATCGGTACACTACCTGCACAATTAGTGATTATTCACGACCCATCTCCAGGAGAAGTAATTGGTGTACCCATTTTGCAATGTGTCAACATGTCTTCGATTTCAGTGTCCAAATTGTGAGACATGATAATTCGTCTGTGCATGTGCAAGGGTCATACGGGCGATACTAAAGATCTAGACTCCAAACATACTTGATTGACGATTGATCAACCCGATGTCGTCCTGCCTCTTACAGATAAGTGAGAACGCACAATCTAAATGGGAGACAAAATTTACGAACATCATTCGAGTCAGGGATGGCGTACCAGTCAGGGAAGGAGTGGTCAATGCGCAATGCTAATCTGAATGAATGCTCACCATCATGTTGGATTCATTCATATATCCAACTACGTCACTCTGAGTTCAGACCAGGTGCAATTAGAGAACATTTTGAAAATTGCTTATGGTAGGTCATGAAAATCGAGGAGAAGAAACTGCATAGCGCAAAATGCGGAAGTTTAGCTATAATAATGAAAAATGAGTGAATGGATCTACATGCGGTAAATCGGCAGATGAAAGCGCTGGTATGTGACACCACTACATGATCCATTGCTCAGAGATCATGTGCGTCAGTGGATCAGACATTGCGACGCCACAAGGCTTTCGGATACAATGGAGTATTCATACAAATTATAAATCGGCTGTCAATAATGACTATATGACCATCTGTACAACATTATTGACCATTCAACAACTTTCAGGCCATATTTATGGTGAGCATCACTGGAGTGTCAACAATTTTTGGACTTGTAAGCAACTTAATTGCGAAGCCATTTGCTCACTGTTATCCATAATCAATGTATAAACAGCCTCTATTGGCAAAACAGACAGCGACACTGTAACAGCCTCATTCTGGGAATGAACGTCAATCAAGCGTCAAAGATTTCCGGTCTTGTAAGTGAGTCAATTGGGAAGTAATTTGCTCACTGTTGTCCATCACTAACGTATAGGCCGCCTCTATAGGCAAAAGGGAAAGCGAGACAGTAACTGCCCCATGCTGGAAATGAGCGTCAACAGAGCTTCAACAATATTTGGTCTTGTAAGGAAGTTGTTTGGGACACGATTGGCTCGCTGATATCCATAATCAACGTATTGCCAGGCTTTATAGGCAAAAGAGAAAGTGACACGGTGACAGCCCCATGCAGAAAATCAGCGTCAACGGAGTGTCAAAGATTTTTGGTCTTATAAGTAAGTTGTTTGGGATGTGATTTGCTCGCGATTATCTATAATCAACATATCGGCAGCCTTTATAGGCAAATGAGAAAGTGACACGGTACCAGCCCCATGCTGAAAATGAGTGTCAACGGAGCGTCAACGATTTTTGGTCTTGTAAGTAAGTTGTTTGGGAACCGCGTTGTTCACAGTTATTTGTAAGCAACATACTGGCAGCGTTTATGGGCAACAGTGGCAGCGACATGGGAACAGCCACATTCTGAAAATGAGCATTGATGGAGTGTCAACGATTTCGGGTGTTGCATCTCGTATAATCCAAGGGCTATGCTGTGGCTTATACCCATAATCGAAATTTTGGCCGTTATTATAGGCAATACCATTTATCTCGATGTCGCTTCAGCTGAAAATCAGCGTCAACAGAGTGTCAACACAGCGTCAACAGAGCGTCAACAGACCATCAACTGAGCGTCAACAGAGGGTCAACAATCTTGGGTGTTGCATCTTGTATGATCCAAGGACTATGCTAGGGCAATGACCCATGATCAACGCATCGGCAGCATTTATGCTCAAAAGAGACATCAAGATTTTTACAGCCCCACTGTGAATATCAGCATCAACAGAGCGTCAACAATTTCGGGTGTTGTATCCTGTATAATCCAAGGGCTATTTTACGGCTTTTACCCATAATTAAAGTTTTGGCAGGCTTTATAGGCTATAACGTTAATGTCGATGTCGCATAACCTGAAAATGAGCGTCAACTGAGCGTCAATAGAGGGTCAACTGAGCGCCAATAGAGCGTCAACAGAGAGTCAACAAATCATCAGCAGAGCGTCAACGGAGCGTCAACAATCTTGGGTGTTGCATCTTGTATGATCCACGAACTAAGCTACGGCATTTACCAATAAACAACACATCGGCAGCCTTTATGCTCAAAAGAGGCAGCAACATGGTCACAGCCGCATTGTGAAAATGAGCGTCAACAGAGCGTCCACAATTTCGGGTGTTGCATCTTGTATAATCCAAGTGCTATGCTGCGGCATATACCCATAATCAAAGTTTTGGCCGCCTTCATAGGCAAAACCGTTTATGTCGATGTCGCTTCACCTGGAAATGAGCGTCAACAGAGCGTCAACACAGCATCAACAGAGCGTCAACAGAGCATCAACAGTTCATTAACAGAGCGTCAACAATCTTGGGTGTTGCATCTTGTATGATCCAACGACTATGCTACGGCATGTACTCATAATCAACGCTTCGGCAGCCTTCATGCTCAACAGAGATAGCAAAATGGTCACAGCCCCATTGTGAAAATGAGCGTCAAGAGAGCGTCGACGATTACGGGTGTTGCATCATGTATAATCCAAGGGCTATGCTGCGGCTTATACCCATAATCGAAGTTTTGGCCGCTTTTATTGGTAATACCATTTATGTCGATGTCGCTTCACCTGAAAATGATCGTCAACAGAGCGTCAACACAGCGTCAACAGAGCATCAAGAGAGCATCAACCGAGCGTCAACAGAGCGTCAACAATCTTGGGTGTTGCATGTTGTATAATTGAAGGCTATGCTATGGCATTTACACATAATCGACGTATCGGCAGCCTTTATGTGCAAAAGAAACAGCAACATGCTCCCAGCCCCAGTCTCAAAATGAGCGTCAACAGAGCGTCAACGAATTTGGACGTTGCATCATGTGTAATCCAAGGGGTGTGCTACGGAATTTGCCCACAATCGAAGTATTGGCCGCCTTTGTAGGCAATATTGTTATTCCCAATGTCACTTCACTTGACAATGAGCGTCAACATAGCATCAACAGAGCGTCCACGGAGCATCAACACAGCGTCCACGGAGCATCAACACAGCGTCCACGGAGCATCAACAGAGCGTCAACAGACCGTCAACAATCTTGGGTGTTGCACCTAGTTTAATCGAAGGGCTATGCTACGGCATTTACCCATAATCAATGTTTGGCCACCTTTATGTGCAATATGGTTAGTGTCAAATATGCTACCATCTTAAACTGATCGTCAACAGAGTGTCTATGCTTTTAGGTAATGTAAGTATGGTAATTGGAAAGGGATATGATTGCTGTTATGCGTAACGAACATATTGGCAGCCTTTATCAGCAAAAGAGCAAGTGACACGTTCAGTTCCCCATTCTGAAAATGAACGTCAATGGAGCCTCAAAGATTGTTGGTCTTATAAATAAGGTGATTGGTAAGTGATTTGCTCACTGTTATCCGTAACAAACGGATAGGCAGCCATTGTAGCCAATAGAGAAAGTGACACGGTCACAGCCCCATTCTGATAATGACCGTCAACCTAGCATCAACTGAGGGTCATCAATTTCTGGTGATGCATATTGGGTAATGAAGGCGTCGCATGGATAATTGAGCTTATAATTGCATTATCGGCCTCCTCCAACGTCAAAAATACACAATATAAATGGAAAAACATGAATTAAAATATTGTCGATATCGCAACCTGCAAAACATGCGAAATGTGATTTCTGGATATCACATAATCGATTTTCATTGAGAAGTATTCTCAAACAGCAAAGGCAAGCGCAGTATATGTATTTACAGATGGACCCGCTGGACAACCCACTGGGTACCCACCCAATCCAGCCGAGTAGGGAGTTTTCCAAAGAACCTTACCCGAATGGATGGTTCAGGTTTATTGACAACCCGGACTGCCAATTTGGCGTCAGTTCTGTTCAAACCCACAACCGGACCTGACGTGAAAGTCCAGAACCGTTGCGAACACTAATGACATCTGTATTGCTGGCAAAAACAGCCAATATAGGGAAGCGTCAAATGAAGATGAGCATTGATTAAAAGTAACAGAATTTTTAAGTGTATTAGTATCTACAATAAGCAGACACTTCAACGTATATTTTAAATGGGATATATATCTTTGTTATTAAAGAAGATTGTAGTGATAAAGGAGAAAGTACATGAAGACGATACAAAAGCTGCAAAAACACCTTTAGCGATATACTATGCCCAATGAAGTGAGTGTATATTGCATATTCCCATGTGGGAAATTGAGCGTCAATGTAGTGTGAAAGATTTTTGGTCTGGTAAGTCGAGTAATTCGATAGTTATTTGGTTGTTGTTATACATAGTCAAAATATGGGCCGACTTTTTGGGCAACCATGCTAGTGATTACATCGCTGATATCTCCTGACAATGAGTGTCAACCCAGCAGTAACAATTTTTGGTCATATAAGTCAGGCAATTACACAGTGATTTGGATGTTGTTATACAAAATCAATGTATTTACTGTCATTATGGGCAAATGAGTAAGCGACATGCTTCCGTTCCGACCTCAACAATGACCGTCAGTGGAGAAGCAATGATGTTTGGTCAAATATCTTGGGCACTCCAAGTGGTGCTTGATCGCAGACTTCTATACACAAGGAGTTCGCAGCCTTAATCAGCAGATAAGCAATAGATATTCCCAAGAAAGACTCACTGACATTAACAACTTAAATACTTTTCAATGCTCCAACTCAGTGTTCATACGCGTTTTAGCCAAGAAAACAGGTCAAAACTATATATATGAAGAGCAATGGCTGGATTGCACTTTGATTAACCACAACGCATGGTCAAAAATGGTTGATGCCGCATTGACACACACTTTTAAGATGAGGCAGGGAGCATGTAGCATTCTGTCTTGCCTTTAAAGGCAACCTATACCTCATTTGTGAATGACTGCAACAAATTGCCACTCAAAGTACCCAAAATGAAAGAAAAAGATTCGGGAACGCTCCGTTGGCTCTCATTGTCCGAATGACGCCTCGAGCATGGTGCTCTTTGTTTTGATTATACATGTGAGAATTGAATGTACACAGATAATCACGAAGGAACCTCGATGATGCCCAATCAACAGTAGGATATTTGAATGCGAGAGTAAGTAGACAAATCTGATAACCTGAACTGGAGATTGACACTGCAAGGTCAAGCTAGGGGTGCCACAGCGCCAAGGTTCACATGCATGGGTATATTGTTGCCCAAGCACGATGCAGTTGGCCGGGTACTTCGACGGGTCTGTCTCAGAACCGGACTCTCTTTCCAATTTGAATTCGAACTGCTGGTAGGTTACCTGCAACAATTCCTAGCAACAATTAGCTATGCAAAGACCAATGTTCACTGCGTTGTAGAAACCAAGTCTTTTATTGTTGTGCTGAAAGCAAAGTAATATTCATTTATTATGCCTTATGTATATAGACCTTGGTATCTCAATTGTACACTATTGTAGGTGTTGACAACAACAGTTGTGGTCTTCATCACAAATTCAATTACACATTGATTACCCTGACCTGGAGGTATTCAAAACAAAACTGGGATGGCAAGTTCTGTTCCCATGCGATTGTTGAATCTTTAATCTGCACAACTTGAATAATATCTTTCATAAATATACATCGTATTCTACTGTCTGTTATTGGATGTAATGAGGCCCATCTGGACAATATATCAAAGTACACCACAACAGAACTTGCTGTACATCTTTCGAAGGGATATTTCCTAACCTACTGAATGTGTTTCAATTGCACCGCTTAAGGACACTTTTTCAACAAGGTATGTTGTGATAAGTAAAATTCTACAAGTAGTATAATACCTAGTGATATCCTGCATTGCCTATAACTGTGGACAGCGGAAACACATCTGTAGCCATTGAGCAACTGGCAATTGCATTTGCAGACTAACTGGTCAAGTTATAATTGTATTCTTATATTACTATCACTTATTGTTTTACTTACTAACTGCTTCTTGGTGGATAGTAAGTATTGTACCATATGACATAGTGGGATACTGTGTATATGATCTCTACTGTATGTGATTTGGCAGATGTTTGTTGTGCAATGAGTTAGACTTGTCAGGACTGAGAGTGTGCTATTAATGTAGTTGCTGTGATATTGCAGAAAGCTTTGCACCCTACTGCCCAAATCTTGTCCAAGCCGACTGGCTACTATCATAATCCACATTTGTCATATCCATGAACTTGCCACAGCCTGTATGTGATATACCCAAGTCAGGTCAGAGCACACTGTCAGCTGCCAGTAGTTACACCTATTCTCCCAGTGATATTGGCAGTGGCTGATTATGCTGTTCTTCTAGTCTTGCAACTGCACACTGTCAGCTGTCAAAATGCTCACATATCATTGCTGTTTTCTAGTCAGAGACCTCTGATGCTATTGTCTGCACCTTGTTATAATAGATTGTCAATTACCTACTATGATACTTGTATTTCACTAATGGCAATTCTATTGATTATTTTAAAACAACATTGTGTGGGGTTACATTGAGTTCATTTTATATCGATTTATTTCACAAAAATATACATTGAACCCATTGTATACTATATACTCGAGTTCAATTGAATGGTCTTCATCAATTAAAGTTCCCAGACCTATTGTAGCATTGTTTGTGCATGTCAACATCAACTATCAATTGCGTCAGTATTTTCCATCTGCACTGTCTAGATCATTTTTTCCAGCTGGGATGGCATACATTGCCATTGTTTGAATTGATCACTATATTCACCTACTAAATTTTGTATTTCTGTGTCCAAGATGGTATTTTACATTTCCTTGTATGTACAACTTTCATAACCATGCCCAGGAAACTACCACCGGCCCAGTGGGCCAAGAAGTACTGTACTGTGGGTGCAGCGAGTAACAAATGCTCTGGTGTCTCCTCATCGGCAGAAGATGCTTGATTGAATCCTATGTATGAAGGCGACAAGGCCACTCATGTATGACTGATGAAACCGGCGATTTGACCTTTGGTCGCGCCGGGGCTGTTACGTGCCCGTGAAAGCTCACTTTGTAGATGAGCGGTTGAAGGGATCTGCAGAAGGAATAGTGGTACCTTTGCGAATCTTAAAATCCAGACTTTGTTCACGTACACGGTGTATTTTAGAAGAAATAAGGCCCCATACTCTTCCCCTTATCGCTACGAAGCCTGCAAACGGGCCTCCTTGTCGAGCTCTACCACTTTGATACCGCGTCCCCGTCGTCGATTGCCTCGTCACAGCTCCGCCTTGTGAAAGTTCATAGGGTTTGTTTTTTTGTAATCATAATGTACTCGGCCGCGAGCGGCCATGACATATAATATTTTTTCCACCGCCTCCCCCAAATCCCAATCACTTCCTCAGGGTTTTTAGCCCCTCGGCAATGTCGTGAAAGCAGCACCCTTTGCAACCTCCAGGCCCATCCCTCGGCAGTAGACTCTCTACCCGGCTCCCATTACACCCTTACCACTCCAGCTCTCCTGCCGGTTCCCCTCCTCAAAACAAATTAATTGACCCCCATTCCTTAATAACCTACTTACCCCACTTAGTCGAACCTCCGTTGATATCTCTCGCTGTGGCCCTCCAGGGTCTCATTGATGTGATCGCAGTCGAATATCCCAACCGTCAAAACTGAAGCAGGCAGGATTCGTAGGTCAGAAGCTGAAAATCTCCCTAGGTCATTCATGGCGCGCTGACCATCGTCGGGCTATTGGTAGGCGGGCGGATGGTTTAGGTCGTTGTTGTATGTCGTAACCATCGTATAACTGGCGTAAAACATTCGAAAGTAGGCGAGTTGCTCCAACAGGGGACTACCGTTCGGTACGAGGTACACTCACCCACAGGATGAGCGGACACACACTGGTATGTGAGGATGAAACCTTAGTAAAACCCCGCTCTCACCGCCTTTCGCTCATGGTAGCCTATACTCTTCGAGGCCTCTGATACCATGGTTACAAATGTCTATTTCATCTACCAGGATAAGCCTCAGAGTTCTAACACCATCACACATCTCCCCCAAGGAGGGGAAAGCTTCGCAAAACCAGGCGTTGAGAGGTATTATCGGAGGTGTGTGTAAAAAGTTCATAGGGTTGGAGGTGCTGGTGTAGCGCTCATCCTCTGAACATGTTAGAAACCGCAGCAGATGGCGGATGGGGGTTGGATGTACATTCGATCACCAGGTGAGGCCGCGGCGCAGGTGAGTGAAATGGTTTGGGATCAGCTGCCATATCAACAGCTTTCCTAAATCCCGGAAGAGCGCCTCTAAATGACTTGACATGCAGCGTGATGGATATGTTAGTGTGAATTAATAGGCTGTGGAACATTTACAACTACTCAATCCTAGTAAACAGTGACCTTCAGGCACTGAAGGTATAGCAACGGACAAAGTCTGAGGTGGAAAGAAAAATCAATTAGTCATCATCACGTGCAATCATGTGATAATTCCGCCGAACAACGAATGCCCATTTCCATCCCCATCCTCCATTCTACGGGTCAAGAGCGCGGAGCAAAGCAGAAACAACTTGTCTGCTCTAGATATGCTTCTACTTACCATGTATCCAGCCGACACAGAAGAACCAATTTGTCTACTCTACAATTGCTTCTACCCTGTCAATCTTCTTGAATCTTCGTAACAATAGATGAATGTTCCCTATTTCGCGCTTGCGCCCGTCTTTCTGCCTGGTATTAGCCTGATGGTCTCTGGCTCTCGAGCGGAACATCACGTTTTTTAACAAATCCTGGTATATCGTGCAGATATGAGTCAACAAGCGGGGTATGGCCGTTATACAGATCGCAAATGTCACATGACTTTGCTACGTGTCTGATGGAAAGACGTCGAATTTAATTGTCAGATATTCTGCAGCGCATATAAGAAGGCCATCTTCCCCACTCTGAAAGACCCTGAAACATCCGCGAACTACTATAGTTGGTATCACCCTTCCTCTACTAAAACACAGACGTACCAACCTCATCATGTCGACGGCTGGGCTCTGGGCAACCGCCGGCGAAACACCTCGCTGCAACCTTTTCCGCGTCCACCATGCTGACTCCGGCACCCTCCGAAGTGCAAGCAACGGCTTCACAACCCAATATAGCGACTGGCTGAGAAGTGAAAACGAATTCTATGATACCCTCCTGGCCCATCTCGATTTCAACAATGACGAACCCTCGCCGTTCATATCCGTGACTGACAGCGCGGAGTTCGCCATGGAGCGCGCCAGCAAAATGAGAAACCGTGGGTACAGCGATGTTCGCATTATCGTCATTGACCCTAGTGCCGTCGGCAAAAAGGCATTGAATGTTCGGAAAGCGGCGAACTATCTCGATCTGTATATTCCGCCCAGGGCCTATGGATACACTGCGGGGGAACGTGTGTATCTGAGAGACATCCCAGGGGATGCGGTCGTCAGGGAGTACAGTAATATCGGCAATTTTCGCAGAGCATTTGGTGGGTCCTGAGTCACGCGCGAGTTTGGCGTCAGCTGACTGGAGGTATAGCGTGAGCTGTTGTTTCCTTATGTTCGCTTGGAAGGATGTACCACAGAATTGATGGATACACTTAATATTGCATGTTGTGCGTTTATTACGAATGACGAATACTTAGTGAAGAAGCGATACAGTAGACTGATGTTCTAGCGGAGTTGTCGTTTAATACCTCATGGTTGAGTTGGACTACATCTGCCGTCTCAATGTGGTGCTATGTGACGACCAGAAGTGATTCCTACAAAAGTACTTGTTGTAACTGGCCAGTTGCTGGGCGAAAAAACCCCGATTTTTTGCACACAATCAAGTCCGCGAGTTTTTGTCGAATAATTAATTGATCTATACATGAAATGTGCATAAATGTGCCCTCTTTCATCTCCAAGTTTCAGATTTACGATATCTCTAAAACTGAGAGTGCGGCTTTGATAGAACCGGTAAAACTACTGGAAATCATAGAAATCCAGTCATTGTGCCACCAATTTTAAAGTTACGGTAAATCGGGGAATTGAACATGAAAGAGGGACTAAACCTGCACATTTCATACATAGATCTCTTTTTGATTCAGGTTCAACTCGCGGTGGTGCACTGCGAAGACCGTTATATGATCGTACTTTCTCGCGCTCTTTTCAATTTATCTTCACAGATATTACTCTATTCACAAGTGATCTATGTACAAAATGTGCAGATTTAGTCCATCTTTTAAGTCCAAGTCTCGGACTTGGCATAGCTTTAAAATTCGCAGCACAATCACTGATTTTCAACGATTTTCAATGGGTTTTAACAGTTTTTTTAATACCTCACACTTAGATTTGAAGATTTCATAATTCTAAGATTTGGTAGTGAAGAGGTTATACTGACTTTAGTATGGATATGTATCACTTAATTATTCGACTCAAACTCCGAGTCGTGGACTTAAGTGAGTGAAAAAATCGGAATTTATCGTGTCCTTTGCCACGCAACCGTTAAGAGAAACTTTACTTGAACATCATTCTTCCGCATATATAAAATAAAACCACCACAGCTTCACTACCAGACCGCTAGAATAGAAACAGCTCTGCAAAATTGTAAAGACTTAAGTACTGCATCACGGTACAGAGTGAATAATACAACAGTATCTACTCTCTCTGCTATAGCTCGTATAATAGTATCATACTGCAGCAGCTTCTGAATTGTAGGTTTAAAGCAGGGTGCACTACACTTGATGGAATCAAGTTCTCTCGAGAGCTTAGAGTCGATTCGCAAGAGTGATCTTGGAAACTTGTAGTCAATTGTACCTGCAAGCAAAGAGTCGAGTACATGTGCCACACTCGAGTGGTAGTATAAGTGCAGTTAAGAGCAGTCAAGTACAGTTTGGAGTGCAGTTGGTAGTCAACTACGGCTGATAGTATGGTGTTCAGAATTTCGAAATTGAGTGATCTGTTATGTGTAAGCAGCATTTTTGATGTGACTATGTACAGCCATACTATAAATTTTAAAGTTATCGTAATTTGGTGTCCCAGAAGTAAAAGAGAGCCTGTTTATGGACATTTTGTATATAGAACTCCACATTGTGATCCGAGTAAACTGTGTGGACAAAATTGTGTGCGCAATAGTGGGTTTGATTTCAGTGTCATCCGAGGAGGCTCTGACACCGCTGAATCACTACATTATCCATTTCTTGCTGTTACAAACAGTGTCCGACGCTGACTTCCGGTCGAAAATTACCCTAAAGATTGTCGCGTTGATAATGTGCTCAACTCGCAACTTTGCATTACCCCTGGATCATAACTTTGCCATTCCCGGCCCGTTTGGGCATGGCAACCGACTCCCCACCTGCAAATATTTAGCGATGCAACCACAACTCTGTGGGGGTGGCCTGGGAGCATTATAACTGACTTTCTTATGTCTTCAGAACATTTTGCGAAAAATTAAGGACTGTACAGGAATCGGCTAACAATAAAAGGGGCAGGTTTTGTTAGGAGGGTTGTCTCAAGATCAGCTTCCCAAAAACTCGAAAACGTCACTGCACAGCCCAGATGGACAACTCTGCCCACAACACTCCAGAATATCCTTCTAGCTTAGTGCAAAGGACATGCTCTGAAGTCCTAATATTATTACGCACAAGGCATTCCATCTGCAATGAACCCAAGAGTTGAGGCTCAGAGGGGGGATATCAATACCCATCCAACAGCTCTCATTGTGAACAAGGCTAAAATCCACTTTGTCAAACATCAAAGAGGGCAAATCATTACCACTCAGCCAGAGCCGGAGTCACAGGCAATTTTCAGTACACCTTGAGAAGGGAAAGTAGCTGGGATGGTGGCTTTCCCTGCAGGAAAGCCCAGTCAGAAATACCAAATCTCCACCCAAACATTGCTGAGGATGTACAAAATGCAAGTAACTGTGGTGTCTCAAGAATGGAAGGCATCATTTTGTGGAATTCAATCCCCTGTAAAGGGGAATGGTGGGTAGTGGTGCATACACATGGGGTGGGTCGCCAGCTCAGAGAGCGAATTCTGGTGGGGCAGTGAGACTGACAAAGTCACATCACATATAATTAACAATTCACTTCCACAGAAGGTTTTATTAACTACTAAAGAAGATTCAATAACAAGCATGGTCTCTGATGACCATTTTTGAATGTGTGGTGAGGTGGTCACACCGGGGGCCGGAATGGGCTGTGACCCATTACGATCCAGGGAGTCGCTCTACTGTACTGACAGATGAGGTACATATGTCACCTGTTATTGACACAGCTTGGTACACGGATGAAACATTGATGTTGTTGTCCAGGGGTATGGTCACTGGACATTGGGTTACTATCACTGAAGACAGTCCTGTATTACATCACCACCTTGTGTCATAAATTGGTGATGACGAGTACCCTCCGGATTTACAAATACACAATTTCCAAAGCTTCCATTGTGGTCAAAGGAAGCAAATACTACCAAACTGCAGGTGCACTCCGGTCACTTGTCCATCCACCTCAACTCTCGATTCACCAATGTATGTAAAAAATAATTGTCATATGGGCCAAGTATACTAATGAAACCTGACATCCCCAGCCAGTCATACAGACCTTATCCATTAGTACAGCATCATTGAAACATCAAGTTGCAAACAGCTCACCTAATCGCTTTACTGCCACATGAACTCTTTCTCCTCAATCGATCAAGATATCTGTCCCATACTTTGTACCCTAACCAGATTTCTCTACATCTTACTTGTGTAAAACTGGTCTTGTTGGTCAATCATGCCGGCTTTTCAACACGGATATGTGCCAGCTATATGGATATACAGCAGCTTCCACTTCAGAGTGTGTGCATAACATTGACATAGGAATCCGCAGTGTTCTAACATTCAGGGATTGTGGCAATCGGTCATGCAGTTTACGAGGAGAGGCAGCAAACTCATCACTTGCCCCTAATCTACTCACTTCATGATTAGGAATATCATGCGAAATATGTGGAATGGATGTTTGTTGCAGAGGTTAGTAATAATTAATTAATTAGGGGAATAAGAAATAGGTAGTAAGTCTGAAATTAAGCAGCAAAATACCGACTGTGTGGGAGGGTAAAATTCTGGTTGTCATCAGGCTGGTCGCAGCAAACTTCAACCACTGACTGAAACATTTACTGCCAAGTTATCAAACGCAGTACAAGGAAAGTACACAGTCTATGTTATCTGCATCAGCAAAATGTGTTTTGGTCACTGGGAGCCTCCAGGAGTGTCTGACAGGAGGAGGAGTGTAAACTCAGACGGGTCGAGTTCAGGAGAGAACCAGGCACGGGGAGGGCATTCCGACTGGTGAACCGAGGAACTGGGATCTCTGATGACTGGTATGGGAGCACCATGGGAGTGGTTGTGGGAAGTGTGGGAGAACCAGGGACTGTCACCCGACCAGTGCGGGAATCCGAAACTAACTCTGAGAGATGCCAGGTGCTTCTAGATATTCATTACAAGTACTACAGGGGTTATCTGAGATTCTCGGAATGTACATGAGCAATAAGAATACCCTACACATATGATGCATAGATTATTGTTCATTATCAACTTCTAAATCGTACTATAGTACCCAGCATTTCATCAACATTCAACTGTTTGCATCGCGAACATTGAAGAGAACCAAAGCAAATGGCAACTGAGTCAAAAATAGTGTTAGCAACGGGTCCGGGTAACCCGCCAGTGGGCCGCTTTTTGGCTGGCGGTTCAGTTTGGTTTGGTTCCCAACCCGGCCAAAAACCCGAACATCGTTGCCTTGGTGAGGTGGTTACTCGGACCGGACGAGAACCAGCAGTTTTTTGGCCGTGTTGTACCCCGACTACGGTTCCATATTACGGTTCCTGCAACTTTCGCTCCAGTTAAGTATTTGAGTTCTGATCTTATCATGACATGATCAGTACGTAAATTGTGCAGCACTAGTCGGTCTTTCACCTCCCGCTTTCACATTTGCAATTTGACTGATATTCATTGAGTGGCTGTGAAATAAAGGGACATTATACACGAAATTAGCAGGTTTTCGTTAGCGACTCAACCAATATTGGTCGGATCACCAATCCGAAAGCGGGAGTTAAACGAGCGGCCAAGACGGCACAATCTATGTACTGATCGTGACATGATACGATCAGAACTCAAACACTTAATTGGAGCGAGATATCTGGGCTTGCAAAGGCCGGGTTTTAAGGTGGAAACTGGCCCAAATGCCAATGGTCCGGGTTTTTCATGTGGTAAAACCGTTGCCACCGTTCAGGTCTAGTTTCAACCCTAACCCGAAACTGTTCAAGCTGGTTGGAACCATTACTAACACTAGTCAAAAATGAAAGTAGGTAAAACAGAAAGAATAACCTGACTAAGCGATCAGAACGATATCAATTGAACATAGTCCCAAAGTCATCCAGTACATCGCCGATCTCATCAGGGACGAGAAACGCAGGAACACACGATTCATCAACGACGCAAAGAAGCTGGCGGTGTTCTTTTTATTTCCGGACAATTTGGGCCTGGCGAGTGGGTGAAATTGCATTCCCTCGTTGTTTGGCTCTATTTGTGATATCTAAAACATTGGAATTGAGGTTAGCTCGCAGTGAATTGAAATGGAGTTTGAAAGGCAATAGGATGAATTCGGGGTATAAAGAGGTGCGCTTGATGGGGTGTGCGAGGTGCGAAAGGGGAGTGCTGATGGTGATCGAGGAGTGCAGAAAGAAATTGAGGGGAGCAATTCCAGGCGAAGGAGCGCCGATGGGGATTGAGGAGCACATATCCAGCAGAGCAGCCCATCCATGCTGAGCAGCGCCAAAATGGGTGGGATGCAAAGAGTATGGAATGAAATTGAGGCGCTCCTAATGGAGTTTGAGGAGGGGATTGGGGAGCTCCCATCCTTGAGGAAGAGCGCGCACACAAAGGCAGTATGGAGCGCTGAATGAAATATCGAATCACCAGTCCAGACTGAGGAGTACGAATTCTGTCTGAGGAGCACCAATGGGCATTGAGGAGCGCCGATGGGGCCTGAGGTACACAGAGAGGGATTGACCAACAACTATTATACCGGAGGAGAACCTTGGGAGGGGGGACATTTGTATGAGGCAGCCCCACCATTTGTAATTGATGAGTGGAATGGCGTCAGGAATAATACAATCAATCACTGTGGAAGGGCAAAATTTTCCTCGATCTTCATCTTGAGACAACATAACTGCAACTTTCTTTCCAGTGGCATACTCAGACAGCACACAATGAATTGCTGGGGAAACAAGCGCTAACCTCCGCGGTGTGAGTGGTTGAAAGAACTGCTATGTGGTCCGCTGTCTCCCCACTCTATTGGCAGTGAAGAGCAACTGATGGTAGATTAAGTCAAGCACTTCCATCCGCGGGAAGCAGGACTTCTTTTCATCAATGACATTTGCGACACAACCCTCATCAACCAGGAGTTCCTTAACTTGGATTCGCAGCTCAGTCTCTGATCATAATTCCAACCCGTAACTCCAGACAGTCATTTGACGAGCTCACTCTGCCTACCGCGCTCCAATGGAACCCATCTGCAGTTTTAACTATGTATGTTTCGAGGTTTAGTATCATCATAAGTCCAATCCAGGAACAGAAGACAGAATATACACATACAGCTTCTGGGGTTTGCAGATCAATTTCAAGAGATGAACCACTAGGCAATCGACACACAGACGGTGCACCTGCAGGAGCACTTGCCAATGCCAGCTGACAATCCTGAGCTCCAATGGCTAGCTTCCACGTTTGCTGAACCATCGAGTACTTCTCGTCGGAAATGATTGGCGAGGGAGTCTTTATGAATATTGTCGCCTCCATGAACCGTTCCGCTAGCTCAAAAGTAGGGTTGTGGTGTTGCGGAACGTTTTGATCTCCACCAGCCTTTGTTTGGGGAACATTCTGGACTCCACCAGCCTTGGCCAGCGCGAGCGCCTGTACAATGTCAGACTCGTGTGATATGTTGATGGCTGACTTTCGATGTTTGAGCAATGCTGGTGGAAAGGCCACTACTGGATTTCGAAGATTTGGATGTGAAGTACTGGTAATGACTGCATCGGCACAGCTCAGTTTCTTTGGCGGTGGAACTCTTGTAGTTAGTATTGGCTTTTCACGGCCCATCTGGTCTGAATGTAGGACCTCCTGTCCGTTGTCCAATTCGTTTTCATCGATATCGGATGACCTTGTGGATTCTTGAAGTTCATCATTTCCGTCCGTGTAGATCTCCCGGTCAGTATCAACATCATCATGTTTCATCAGACTAATAACTCGGACGTTACCTATCACCAACACTATACTCGAAAGCTGGGTTGGAAGTTACAACATTTGATCGGGAATGAAGATTCGCTGTATCCATGAATGCACGTGCCAGTGCTCTTTCAAGGTGCGCTTCTTGATACTTCTGTGAATAGTGTTTCCTCACCTGGCTGGCCATTGGTTCCATGATTGATGAAGTGAAGTTGGGTATATAGAGAGAAGTATACAAGGGTAAATATAGTAGGAAGTAAAATATATTAATGGGAAAACAGGGCAACTATGTAACACGGGGTCAAAGAGGATGCAATTCAAGGGGTGCCTGGCAGAAGTAACTCTCAGCCAAGCAGGATGCAATTCTAGAAGTGCTTGGAAAGAGTTGGGAGGACATGTCAGCGGTTCATATTTATAATGTAGCTGCTAGTTCTTTCTTGTGATTTAGGAAGCGTCAAGTGCCCGGGATTGAATGGATTCTTTATGCCCCCAATTGCCGAGTGTTAGCATTCGTATTCAAGTATGCTATTGATGCAAGATTTGGATGTTGATTTATGTCAACATAGCTAGAATTGAACCAGACGCAACTGAAGAACTCCGGACATTGACAGAGTTGGATCGGTATCAAACTCTCACCAACAGACATATAGAATACTGAGAAATTGTTGATCATAATCGCCCCTGCATATGACTCCGCAAAAGGTAGTTCATTATGCCTCTAGTTCGAGTAGATGAGCGGAGACCGCTTGGCACAGAATTATCGGTGTGTGGAATCTTCCAGGATCTGGACGGCGGATAGAGTTGGGACCTTGGTGAGTGGCAACAGTGAGAGTTTCATGGGTTCAAACTGAGTATGTTGGAGATATTGGATAAAGATGAATCTCAGAATGCGGTATACCAGTTGGATGGACACCCTATTTCACAATATTCTGTGGTTGTAGGATTCTGCAGCAAAGTTAGCGGTCGATTAGGCAATGTTGGGTGCAGCACCTCACTTTCCACAGTCAGTGTCTGCTGGATCACAATATGTATACAGTCAGCGTAAGAGACGACGGCGGATTTGACTATAGAAAGGGAAGATTCAACATACAGACCGAACGATAAAGGTACGATTAAGATTCAGGGGTAATCTAATCAATTCCAGTTGATGTCAATGCCAAGATTACTAGTGAATGGGTCATAAATATTCACTCACATTAAGATGTTGCACATAATATCTTGCAAACACCGCATCATTAATCACAAACTCATTACAAGTCTCAATGCTACAATCTTGACTTACCAAAAATATTGGCATTCAACGCGGTATATAGGAATGATGTGAATGAGTCACGCGGCTTCATCCGTCAGCGGAAAGAAGAAAAACAGCATGCAGTTGTGGGCAATTGAGGTGCAGCGAGCATTAAGTTGGCATAAAGAATTCAATCTAATGCAATGGCTGGGATTGTAGGCTCGCCTTACTTTGTGAATTACTGGTACTCTCAGAATCTGCCTTTTCTTAACTCGACCTTTCATCGCGATATGTTCTTCATGCACTCTTGGCATTGGCCTTTGGCGGAAATCAGATATCTTCTGTTGATGATTTGTTACGAACTTCAGGGGTTCCAGATATGCGGAGGGCAGGATGTTGCCGGTCACTGATTGAGCTGCTGAGCAGAGACTCGTATTCAGATTCAATCTCTTCGAGCTCTCTTGATGGATATCGGTTCATAGTCTATATTAAGATAAGGTTTATGGCGACCCAAACACACAGGTTACTCAAGATGTAGTTAAGTCTGCATTAGAGGCGTTGTTAATTGAAGCCTATTCGAGGAAGTGTGGTATATGAGTGAGCGGGAGTTGCCGGTCATCCGAAGCATTGCTGGGCAGAAGCTGCCCATTGAGGTTCACTCCCTCAACCTGCAGCTCGATTATGGAGCGTGAACAACAGAAGCTATTTTAGGATGTTGGAAATGGAAGGTCGAAACTCACTTCTTGGTCAAGATCCAGTTGACTGTGGTTACTTATCACCCAGGGCTGTGCATCTACTGTAAGCGTGTGATGGACACCTTCCTCCATAGGATAGGTTAACATGGAGAATGACAGTTATGGCAGTTAAGTGGGGGCCTTCATATACCTATCTATCATATATTCAGATATTAAGCTGGGGTCGAGGGGGATGAGGCACGCCTGCAACTAAACATTCAGTGTCCGACAGATGACACTCTGTGTCCCGGCAGCCAGAGATTCAAAGGCAATGAAAAGTGGGTATACACAGTTCCGAGGCATGCCTGGTGTGGGATGATATGTGAATAATGAGTGCCTGGGTTGTGGAAATCAGCCTTTGAGTAGAGTCTGCGTGTGGTGTCAAATTTGAGACCATCACACTCGACAGGAGAGTGGATCTGAGGTGTGCCTGAACTTCATTTCTGAGTGAGGAAACACTTAGCTGTATTCCTCAGGTAAGCCTGGAATACGTGAGCTGTGTCTTAGAATACGATACATGAACTGTTCATGGCTTAGAGTGTCGTTCCACCCCCGGTTGATTGGGGAGATACAGTACTGGCTCAGAGACAGGGCAGTCGAGAAGTTGACAGCGATTCTCTTGTGCAATCCACTGTGAATTATTCAACATTGTTGATTCAGAGAAAATCCTCAGTCCTTTCGTGACTCTAGTATCAGGTGGGCCTGAAATTGACTCGCAAGTAATAATTGGAATCACACGCTGAAGTTCAGGCACAGCTGAAAACACAAATCTCCTTCGCACATTTCAGTATCACACTACTGCACGGACAATCTGCCATGAAGATGTGTAGTGCCTGCTGGTTCACCAGATTCTCACAAGGGAATATACGGCACCACGGCATTTCACTTGGTGCTCAACGACACTAGTGCACCGGCTTTTCGTCAAATATTGGTTCATCCTATTGAGGCTATAATTCATGTTCCCAGATATCTGTTTATCATTGACATCATCTCATATTCATCACAATAATCAACTAACATGAAATGGAATCAACATGTAACTAATACTCCTGGACTCCTCAATTGCGCCTTATTCTCCATACCTTTTGACTATTTTGCATCAGTTGGTGGGATTGTGTTGGTTGAATGATTGAACAGGGGTACCTTGATTTCACTGCCCTGATAGTCATCATTCATCCTCACCACCTGACGGCGCAAAATCTCCATGCTCTGTAAGCTGGTGCCTATGATCGTACCGACGCTCCAGAATCCAGTATATCATCGTCGTCGTCTTGTTCTGTCGGTTCATCAGACCATGTAGGACTCACAGTGGAGCCACACCAGAGACCTAGTGGAGATCACTCACTCTGTTATCATAACGATTGGGTCCAGGGTTGAATAGCCATGTGTGCGGAACTCTGTTTGCCCCAGGCAGACATCCCGTTCAAATGCCTGCCGCTGCTCATTTAATACCCCGAACTTCTGAGTCATTACCGCATGGTTTGCTGCTGTGTGATTTAGGACTATCCCTCCCACTTTGAGTGTAGTAACAAACACAGAGGGATTTGGCAAATCGTGGAATTTGAGCTGCATTTCTGTCCGCTCATCATTGCCCATTTCTGAATACATGTTGACAATATCCAAATGATCACCAAAAGACTTTGTTAGTCACCACTTCAAATCACAAACTTGGGCAGGCAGAGAAGAAAATAGCACAACCTTTTGAGGAGGAGGTGCCAGAGGCGAGGAACTTTCATTACTTTCAGGATTGCGCAGTAGCGCCTCATTTGATGCTTCATCTTTGTCAAGTTTGGGATACTCCGCAGGTTCCTTGGCAAGCATTGGGAGAAATGTCCCTCTCAGCCATCGGAAAATGGGAGAATCCTCCCAAGTATCGAATGGCCATTCGTCGAACCATTGTCCTGTAACATCATTCTGATTCTCGGTGTCTGCCAATACCAATGAGAAGCATGTCAGCCAACATCTATTCACCCTCCATGCTCCTGAAGCACCCCGTGAAGTTTATGTCTCCACAAGTGTCATTAGTTCCATTTGCTCTTCCTCAGCCCATTTGAGAAAAACAAGGCCTGCATTCTCTTTCGGTATCCAAACCAGTGGTTTCCCATTCCCTTGTTTCGATTCTGACCACCTGGTAATTGTCCAGGGCTTTGCAAATTGTAATATCTGGTGTGCCGCTGCCTGTTGAGCGTCTTCGTCTTCAGTGCTGATGGCATGCACCAAGCTCTTCACAGCAGAATGCAGTGCATCTGCGCTGTGCTTTTGCATCACAGTCTCATCCTCTAGATCATCAGGTGCACCTGAAAACAGCCACATCGTCTGATAACACTAGTCATAGAGTGAATGGAATCCTGGCATTGCAGAGACTTGAAGTTTGAATCGAATTCTCGCATTCATTGCAATTCCCCAGCCCACGCTATTTTTTGTCTTGTACTAATGAGACTCATCAAGAATCCCAAAACTCTGTGAACAGTGTGAGAGCCAGCCATTGCTTGATCGTTTCGCTCTAGATGTCAAAGTATCATACAACAGAGGGTAGATTTTCCATCGGTTCTCTGGCTCATAAATACTGCTGTTCAGATTCTTGTGGCAAGATTCGCGTTTTCAATATGGAAACAGTTGATGAGTTTGAAATCAGTTCCATGTGTCATTCGGTCGATCACAGTCTTCAAGGTCTGTGCCACCCTGGGCATTGTGACAACCAAGATTGGTTCATGAGACATTATAAGTGCTTGATCGCGATGAGAAGGTGTGATCTATATCTCCAACAGGTGGCGGCATACAGAATTCGATTTCTGGAGCGGGTACCACTTCTGTTCTTCACCTACAATTCTGGGAAAGTCATAGTGTACCAAAATCACCCACTCTTCAACGGTATTCCCCCATAAAATGGACAATGGCAACCCCATTACAACATTCTCAGTAGCCAATTTTCAAAGCATTGCCACTGCAACCGAGGTGAACGTATTTCCAAGACCCATTCCATCCGTCACTAGTGCTCCTGGCATATCTGCATGCCAAACCCATCTCCGCACGATGAACCAGATGGCCCAAACCAGGTGCACCAGATACTTAGTTCCTGGCAGGCCTGGAATTGATTCTTTGTGGCTTGCAACACGGTTCTCTGTTGATTGGCGAATATGATGGGCATTTAGCAGCCTGACCACCTCATCAAGACACTCATATTCAAATTCGTTGTTGATTGGGTTGAGAATAGTACACATTACTGAAATGGAATTATCTGGATCGAGGACCTCCTCGCCATCCACTCGCTCTGGCACCTCTCTTGCACCTTTGTCTGTCTTCTTTTTGTCCTCAATGAGCTCTTTTCGTTGTTCCAAGGTAAGTTGGGCAGATGGGCTCATACTCCGGCGCTCCTGGAATATTTTGTGATAATAGGTATTTCACAGACACGCATTTGGACCTAGTAATATATACTCAATTCTATTCACTCAATCAGCACTTACATTAATACTGTCAATCTCATACCCACATGCCTCCTCATCCACCAGGCTTTCATTTTCATCGGATCCCTCCGAAGTCTAGGTATTTTGTTGAGCAGTGGGCATAAATTACCTTGAAGAGGCTAGAGGGGATTATCTTGGCCGGTCTCATTACGTGCTCTGCAATATCATTCCCTGTCGCTGCGTTCATTTCAACCAAAGATTGTTTCACATTGTGTTCCAATTTCAACTTGAATGCATTAGAAGAAGAACTGTTGAATGAAATCTGACCATATAGAGGGTCATTCATCATTTGCCCCAGTGCGTATAATCCCATTTACTCTTTGTCCAATTATTCCTGCCTCAAGTTGCATTTGTATGTCACATTCAGGCAGTGTTGTTCTTTCGGGCAACAATTTTCTTTAAATGAAATCAATCAGCTCCTCCCAGTGCCTCACAGCTGGGTACAAAGCTTGGAGTTGATTGCTAGATGTCTGGTCATTTTGCAATTCAGCTCTCGAGGAATCACAACCATGAACGTGGTATTTGGCAACTCTGCGAACTTAGCTTCCACTTTTGTGCCTGCGCACGGTGCCACATCCGTCGCCGGTCACTTGTTGCCTCACCTCCCCTTCTTCCTTGCCCCCTGAACCTCACTTGCACATTTCTTCAAAAACATCTCAACCCACTGTCAACAAATCCATTCAGCATTATCAAAATTTTCCAAAGGCAGCCAGGTTTTGAAAGTTACTGAACAATCTGCAACCCCGGTCTCCCAGTGCAGGGGCCCATCTGGAAGCTGTTTCGGATAGTTCTGTCCCGGAACACAGTACCGATGCATCTTCTGCAGAAACCCAGCCAGCCATACTTGCTTCCACTTGTTCAACGCACTAAAGTTGGGCTGCCCCATACTTTGGGCAGATTGCTTTAAGGAGAATTCCGTTTGCTTCAAGCTGATTGCGGCTTTACCTTTAGTCCCGCCCAAGTCCGAGTAATCATCGTTCTCTTAATCAGCATTGAATTCGTCTTAAGAAATCTCTGGTTATGGGGTCAAGTCTGTGGTCCCTTCAACATCTTTCCTGTGCGGTTCCGCAGCTGGTTCAAATTGCTTGGTTCAATGGCTAGTGGTATGACATCCAGGTGCACCGGAAAGTTGTCTGTATGGAGTAAAGGTGGAAGATTTTGACAGAATGACTGGATTGTTTGGAGGCAGTGCCGGAGGCCCACGAGGCGTGCCTGGACATGACGGCCCCTGTCCAGTCAATTGCTGAGGAGGGAACATGTGAGGTCCACCATAACCTCCTTGGGGGAAATAATATGCTTGCCACAATGGCCCATAACTTCAATATTCTTGGGTTGCAGCTGAGCTTGGTTGTGAACTTGGTGTCATGTTGAATGGGGTAGCGTGGTGGAACTGTGGAGTGCCTGGAAATGGTGCATGCGAAGGCGGGTAACTATACCCTGGTGGTGGATGAACTTGATTCGGGGGTTGCCTGAATCGAGTAACTTCTCTCAGTGTATTTCCACCATTGTTATCTCATACTCCCACATTGTCGTCTGAGCGTTGATGTGAGCCAAACAGCCCACCCTTTGAAGGCATATTGGTTGTCTTCGGTGGAGATCCGTTCGTCTACATCATATGTGAACCAAAGATGGTGGTAAACTGATTGTCAATTCAATTGGTGATTTTGAGGGAAGCGGAGTATAGTTGACAATATTGGAGGTGGCAGTGACCTTTGGCGGAATGAAGGCCTCATATATCAATATTCTTTGTAACGGACTGTCGTGCCTCACTGCACTTTTGATCCAATGCAACCCGGCTGAGAAAAATAAATCATAATCACACACATCCTGTCCTTCTTTGTTATATGCTTGGATTCTTATAGTAGGATCTAGGATAGAAGCTCACCATTGTTCGGATCATGATTGTAGAGGTCATAGAAGGGACACGAAATGATATCTCCTGGAAACCAACAAAAACTATATCCGGTTGGAAGGTTAGCACAACCAGGCATCTCATACTCAAAATCTGTGTGTACAACCTACTACTTCATTCAATATGAGGCGTGTTAGTCGAGCAGCAACAGTGATTGCTTTCTTTTGAGCTCCTTGTGCAAACCTGGTTATCTCCTCAGGATCCACCAACCGGTCAAGGATCGTTACTGACCATAACATCCTTACCAGGCTATCAAGTTCTCGATGATAATGGAGCCGGCATACAGCCAGCTGGGACACTTACCGATTCAGTGTATGAACATGATGTTATCCGCTGCTTGAGGGTTCAGTATAGACATACTCTGCACAATGCCGCAATGACGTAGTATACGATAGGGTCAATCGTAGTAGCACCTGATGCTAGTTTGGGAAGAAAACTGATAGTTAGGTGACTTTGTTTCACCCGTCCTTTACATTTGGTGGGGTGAGATTCCGCTTGGAATGTGATACGCTAACCAGAGTTCGCTCGCTTTCAAACAATATCCCTGAGGATTAAATACAGGAACAAACCTTACCCCCTGAAGCATCATCAAGATTCGTCAGAACACTGAGCATTTCTCAACCATGGACAACTCTCACCGGAAACATGTTAAATGCTTCATCTGCGAAAAGAAATTATGCAACGAGAACTGACTGGAAGCACATTATCAACAATATCACCGAATATCAATGAATGAAGGGCTATTACCCAACGCGATTCTACCACCTGCTGGCTGGGATTACCCTGAGCCATCATGGTTTGACTACAGTAGGTGCACCAGAATGGCCATCGACAAGCTGTCAATTAATGATCTACTCATAGACAATGTACCATGTGCACCACCACCCGAAGTTATTCCAAACGAAGAACCTATGGACCCTCAGGAGCCTGATTCCACCCGTACCCTTGATCCAACTATAACAAAGGCTCACAGGCAGGTAGTTGGAGTTGGAAATGCGGGGGGGAAAGCATATGGCAAAGCAACTGGATTGTGCAAGAAGCATTGCAAGTACTCAGAACAATTGAATCCATGTCATCCATCACGGTCCGCACACGACATCCAGCAGGCTAAGTTCTCTAGCAAGCAAACGAGAAGCTGGATAGATCAACATCTTAGGTGTGGACTGCACAACTTCAAAATCAAATCATTCTAATCCGCAGATGCCCTGTGAAAGCTCCTCTCTGAACTCGATTCCAGGCTCGGCGATGATTGTTAGATTGATGATGACTCACATATTTTCGGAACTGTATACTACAGAGATATATTGGAATGTATCCAAATCCTTTTGGCACTGGCACATCCGTCAGCATAAAGCGAAATTGGTTTCCGAAAATGGATCCCACGCACCAATCCTCCTCCACATACTCCACAAATGATCCGAGTAACGGATTTGCAATCTTCCACCATGCTTCAAAGTGTTCAATGATGTGATCGCGTCGTCGAGACATCTCACAACGTGTTTAGTCAGTTCAGCTGATTTATTGCAATTATTTCTGGCACATTAGTTCCTTAGATCGTAATCCTTTTGACGGTTTTTTGAACTGTTGCCTTGATTTCAAGAAGATTCACAACCATTTAATCCCTTAAGATGTCGATTAGACACCAGCTTGCACAATTCCCATTACAAATGTTAAGACACCCAGAGTAAACGCTCATCAGATTTCTATATATCACTGCAACGATTACTTGAAGCATCGAGTCAAATAATTTACATGTAAAACAAACTGAACGCATTGAAATCAATTGTGTTGATCAAGTTCCATCGCGAGCTATCTAGCTACATCGTCAGCGGGAGTAGATATAGAGCTCATTGGATGGTGCTTATTGGAACACTATGGGTGGTTCCGACGCCGAAAAGAGGCTTATGACAGTCGCTTCCATCATGGAAGGGTTGTATCGGAGGTTGATGCCTCTCCTAGACAATCACCATACCAGCACTCTGACCTATTGGCCCTGTTGCAAACGTCTGAACCAAGGCAAGAGGCCCTTCAACGCTCGATTCAGCATCCTTAATGACCAAACGACACTTTAACCGTGCAGGAATGCTTCCTGCGGTCGACTTAGTGTGGCTATCTGGACTCATCCCTAACAAGAGAAGCACTGTATCATCTCTTTGTGGCTTATGCTTCCTCCACCTTGTGGACCCAGTGCAACGAACAATATGAACTGATTGCTCATCCTCTTGAAAAGAGGTCACCGGAATTGCAAGTGCATTGTACCGAATGTATTTTGGATTGTTGAGACAACTGAAATACTGATCGTGATCGACGTACTCTGTGCAGTCGGCAAATGTCTTGAAACACCAAGCAATGTGATTCTGTAGCTCCCCTTTGGGAATTGCACACTACTTGGCCAAGTCATCAAGGGTGTTGATTCCTCGTCACTGGTTTCTCATCATTTGCTTGACAGGCACTTTGGTGTGAGGCATATCATCGTCATGATGTAGTTTTGCAGCTTTTGCATTGAACCGTCGATATTGAATTACCTCCTTTTGGGCCTTCATTCGGAAAATCTGGTAGGTGGCCTCATCACGATTCTATTGTCGGTATACTTCTCTACGATCCATCATCGCTTTTTCTGAGAGTTCTGAGCTCACATTTAAGAGGTTGCCAAGCTGGTGGATATGGTCAGAGTAGTGGTTCAGCAGATGCATCTTCACAAAGTTGAAATCCCATTCGTCGACAAGATGTTGTGCAATTTCTGAATCGATCTGCATTTCATCATCATCTACACCACGACACATTGCACCTGCAGAAAAATTGTTTCCAGCGGGGTCACTCCCCCCTCCTGCATGTTTGTGCAAAGTCAGCAGCTTTTTCATGGCTTCCGGGAACTTCGTTGTAGATTTACTGGCACGGAACCGACTGAAAATATCCTCCTGACGATGAAACTCCTCCAGATGATTCTCCACATACTCGATCGTGTCCTCAGTATAGTACCGGTGCTGTGCCATAAGGTGAAAATAGACTAATGCCTGGACGCACAACAGGACTTCTGTGAAGGGAATCCTTTCGCTCGCCGAAGTATTGGAACTAGTCCCCTCGAAAACTGGAACAATTACACTCCAGAGTGCTTTCTGTTGCTTTCCACTCCATTGAGGAACCTGGCTACATGGCTTGATGAATCGAGCGAAGCCACGATATGAAGGCATCATCGAGCAGAGCTGGTTGAATCTGGCAATCCTGGAATGTTGTTCTAGGAAGGACGTTACCCAGTCAATCAAATGCTTGGTCATACCGAGGTAGACAGTATGAAAACTATCGGGTATGATTATAGTTGTTGGAGAGATGCATTTCATATTGCAGAAGACGCCATCCGAGGTTCCAACCTCGCGATCCTGCAGATAATGGCTTGCTTGTTGTCTCATCGTCTCATCTCCCTGAGTCGCGAGTATCATCTTTTGGAAGCATAGTCGATAGTCTCGCAATTGCCATGACGACGATTTCCCCTCTCCAAACGATGATTACTGTGCTTGGCATACAGGGCAATCGGGCTGCTTGATTGAATGGAAGTAAATGATATCAAAGGAGTCAGCCGTCCATGCACCGACGACAGGATAACATCGCCGCACCCGACCATCCGCACAAAGCATAAACGGATCAGTGTTGAAACGTCCGTGGAGAGCAGGAAAAATTCGCTCGCAGACCTTCCTTGAAACCTCTCGATTGTGGATTTGTTGGTCCTTCGTGGCAGTTGTTTTCCATGTCTTTTACAGTGACATTCCAGAGGAACAGGAAGAAGAGCAACAGGGATGCAGGCAGGATTCGAAGGTTTTGATCTACTCGTCGAGTCAATGTTTCCGAGACTTCAATATAGTGGCCATTCTTTGTTGTCACTTGAGTAGTTTGTAAAATGTGTCTGGTCTGAATAGCCGAATAAATGGACAATCATAGCTCCAACCGGCCGCCGTAGGTATCGAAGCTGTCAACATCATCCTAGCTATGATGAAATTCAACTAACGTACCGGATCATTCCACCACCAGTCTCTTGATTTCACATCTGGGTAGGTACGTTCCTCAGCATCATTGAATTCCTGTTCTGCAGCATACAACATACGTTTCCTGAACACAGGCTGTTGCATGAGGAACTGAATACATTCAAGAGGATTGCGTTAAAGGAAACGTGTGTAATAATCATCGCGAAGGTTGTTTGGATCGGCTAAACGATTGTAATAATCTTTGCCGGATTTCCTTGAGTCGATACCCATCGCGTAGGACATTTTGTACAACCTTTTGAATATAGTGTGTTATGAAGTGAAGTTGCTGACGGTTGCCACGGTAGGGTCACTGAAAAGCTAGTTGATAGCAGATTTGCTCAAGTTGTGTTTGAGGCACCAGTGCGCTAATCGATACCCCACCACGCTAGAACATGGTGACCATAGACCAATGTCATCGTTGAAGATATAGAAATACTGGTTACTGGTAGGCTTGCCGGCTAGAATATTGTCCAGGGGTGGGGTATCATAAATTCATAGGCGAACTGGAGGTTGCTTTTGATCGATTCACGCGTTTTCGCTATCAGCTTCTGTATTGATGGAATCATCGTCGGAAGGGTGAAGAAAAGGGTTTCAATGCGATTCATGAACGAAAGGAAGTAGAATAATATCGTACTCGATCTTCAAATCATCGTCTGGCAGTTGATTGGCTGATTTTTATACTATGCTATCTGTGGGGTCGCGACGGACGTGAGTGATGTAAGCGCTGATGGAGGAGTACTTCTTCCAGCAGTGAAGACACTGTTGACAAATATCCATGTCTCGTTAGCAAAATGAAATGTCACAACGACTTCAAGATGCGTCTCGACAGTCATTTAGCTATTCATACCATTACATGCTGGCTGTCATCGAAAATAGCCGCATCTCCATTTACTTTTTCCAACAATGCATCCTACCACTCATGTTGGATTTCTCTCATCCTCCTTCTCTTGGTTGCAAAGTGTTTAATCGCTCTCTCAATTTCAACATCCCTTGAATCTCTACAAGTATACCGCATCTGCATTCAGCTCGTCATGGGGAGTGTTTTTCACCCTCACAAGACCCTCCGACGCCCATTGCCTGTTGTATGGTTGTCACTTTATGTTACATTCATACCTTACATGAACCGTGCATTGTCCTAAGACACCGACCCAGCGACCTCATTGCGGGCTACAAGATCTAGTGCAAGGACAAACGAGTGAGATAAGACTCCAGGGCATGCTTTTAGTTGTTTTTGTGATGAACTTAAGCGTTCTGTCGACGAATCAGGTCGCTTGGATGATGCTAAGCCAACTGCCTCCGGGCTGAATTGCAGCCAAGATGATGTTGCCGGATCAAGCAAACCCTGCAAGTCCATATATATGTTCGCCTTGCCTGCGCACCTTACCAAGAATCTCCAGAACCTTCGACACACTGTGCTTACCTCTGCTACCACATTGCATTACCCTTGAGGATATATTCAACGCTCCCGACGCTTGTGTACCGTAACAAGCACTCGATATCGACCACTCAATCATTGACCACGGTTGATAACATGAAATGTTATGTGATGCCTTCTGGTTGCCGAAATAAGTCGTCGCAGATGCTAATACAATCCAGATGCCGACTGTTCAAGTCTGCATCTGGGCCGAGAACGCCGCTGTTGGAGTGAGCCAATGGGGAGATGAAACCATGGGGATTCGGCAGGATGAAGTTGGCTTGACAACACAAAGGATAGATATTAAAATGAGGGAACGCGTCTGGGAGATTGCCTAGTCCATGAGCATCAACATCAAGCGAGGCGCTGGCCCCGAGCTATGAGATCTCCTAATCTATTGTTGCGTTACTCCAATCACTGATCTTGAGTCTAAATGGCCGCTTTGGAAATGGTAAATGGCAGACAAGACTAACCTCAATGTTCAGGAACTCAAGGCAGCACTGGACGAGTTTGCGGAGGCCGGCCTTTGGCAAAGGAAGAATAGGCTCGAAGGAACCCCGACTAGGAAGAGGAAACTGTAAGGGCACGTAGGCCTACGCATGACGGCAGCCGTATGATATTGTATACGGTTGCACACGAGAGCGAGTGAGTGTAGACGGAGAGTATATTGGTACAATATTCGATACAGATTTAAGTGCCATAGCGGCGACCTATATACACTGGCGCTTACCTGCCCTCGGCTCACGTGTCGCCATTACATTATCCCCCTCTTTAGGCGCAGACCTCCTGGGCTGCTAAAGCTAGTATAAGAGAAGTGAGGAAGAGGGAAACAAGGAATGAAAGAATCATCCTACGTACGCAATCGTACAAACCCATAAGTCCCACAACTGATCAGTACACTCAATGGCAACCTTTCGGCGGATCCGGCGCACGTGGAAACTCCACCTCCATTGGCAGGTGGTATAAACCCATGCTGACCCCATTTGTACCGTGCCAAGATCCAAACAAGAGATGAAGAGAAGAGAAGAAAAGGAAACAAAGGAACAAAAGGAAACGTCTGAACTGCTTCCAAATCCTCCGCACCGCCACTTCCGAACTCATACTCCACCGACCATCTGTACCCGTAGGCTGTATATCTTGGCCTAAGTCATTCTCGGAATCATCAGGGTGGTAGAGAGCTTCCGATCGTGACTTGGCATCGATGGGAGCTTCCACTGGCGACATCGTTCGTAGCCTTCAGTAGTCATCTATCGTATAAGTCAATTGCATGTAGTCACGTCTCATTCGTCGACATCTAACACGTAAGCATCTCTCAAGGTGTTATACTTACGAGTTCAAGTGCACTTACAATCTCCCGAGGCTTCGTGCAGTGTTTCCGTATGCTCTGTAGTGTATATCTTGCAGCCGGTAGTGGCATTGACTCGTAGATGCTGCTTGACTCGGTAATCATCATTCGAAGTCCGCTGAGGTGACTATCCGGTCGACTGATAGATGCGCTCTTGATAGGCGGCTTTAATAGAGTCTTGGTGGACTTGGTAGACTTGGCGGTCGACTTCTCGGTAGACTTCTCGGTGTGTGTCTCAGTAGACTGCATCCCACAGTGCTTGTTGAATTGTCGGTAGGACGCATCCTTGACGCGGTCATCCCCCCTTTTGAAGTTCATTACTCCCTCGACAACTTAGACCCAAATCTGTGGTTGTTTGGCATCGTGGCTCGGTAGGCTGTTGTGGTTCCATTTGGTTTTGTCTCTTCATGAACCAACGCTTCATTCAGAATCCTTCGTATCTGGTCTTCGGAGGTCTTTGACTTCGCTTGTCGCTTGGCCTGCTTCGTTTCATTATTCGGGTTGCTTTGTCGTTGCTTTGACTCGCTTTGATTGTTGACTTGCTTCGTGTTTCGACTTGCTTTTCGCCTTTTCGGTCTTTGCTTGGTCTGTTCCCGTTGTCTCTGAACTTGGGCTCTGGCCGTGAGTTCTCTAGGTAGGCTTATCATCTTCCAGATGCTAGGTGCGCATGTTGATTCTTATGGTATGCTTATCACTGCACTCCGGGTGCCGCTGGACATTTCTGTGGTTAAGTGCACTGTGGTCCATCATTCCGGCACCTCTGTTAATGTCATCGTATGAGGATTTCAGTTGCGGTAGGGTCATCCCTCTCTTTAAAGGACGTTGCACTGCCGACGACTTATCACCTCCAATTGGTATTATAGTTCTCTACAATGGTGGCTGGTGCGTTCGTCAACCCGAACGGCATGACTCGATTCTTGAACTGCACGTACCGCGTGCGAAATGCAGTTTTGCACTCTTCCCCTTCATCCCCGGGATCTCTGGGAGAGGATATCGGTTCTCCATCGTCGATATATTGAGAACTCGGTAGTCCATACACAGCCGTAGTCCGCCGTCCTCCGTCACAAATCAGATCGGTGCTGGCGCAGCCAGTATCTATCTCTCCCAGCTCTTGGTCTCACTCGCTCTTTCTGGGATTTCGTAGATCCATGCAATTTGTGTGGTTCCTCACGGCCGGGTCACCCTGTCATTACTTCTTACGCTTTTTCTACACTCCTCAAGCGAGAACCCCTTTCCCTCACGAATTCCTGATGGATGCTGTGACAGGTGCTGTGCCAGAGTTTGCCATTTCTTTGCTGCATACGTCCACATAGTCCTTGTATCACACGGGGATACGACCTCCATCAGCAGTAGGTAGATGACCAGTTTCAGAGTCTGTGCATTAGCCTCTATCTCCGACTTCGGATTTGGATTTGGGATGATGGCGAATGGAAACCTGGGATCTGCGGATCAAGCGGTTCGCCCAGGAATGAGCCAAACCCCACCAGTCCAACAACCTCCTTTCGTGACTCGGCGAGCTGGTCGCAGTCATTCAAGGATCCGAGGACGCTCTTCTGCGGCAACTACTGCTGCTGCTCCCTTCTCACTCGTCCAGCGCTTGGGTTGATAGTATCAATCTCACCTGGATCATCCAGAGTGGAGACCTCCATAGTCGCTCCCAACAGCCACTGCATTTCTCATTTGTTGAGAGAATGTCAGAACAACCTCTTGCATGCTTTCAGTTGTCCTTCATATGCGGTATACCGATAAGGTTTGGAGGAGGAAATTACCTCACCGCACTGCACAAGGCTGCTTGCGACACACTTGGGAGTCTTCGGAGGTGCATCTTCTGCCACCAATGCGCTGTCGCCATCTCATGGCCTTTGTGCTGCACTGTCGTCATCATGTGACCTCCGTGCTTCTCCGTCGACTGCAGTATGTAGAAATCAGACGACCTGCTGTTGCTAAGTCGACCTCCGAATTACTGGATATATAGCCCCAGCTATTGTACCATCTGCATAGCGGGGCTCTTTAAAAGTGTGGCCTTCACCTCTGATCTGAGACCGGGAATCAATCATTCAGCACATCAGGTTTGTCAACCCAAACGGCTGCAGCACATCGAGTTCGTCAACCCCGGCTTTGTGTATTGTAGAGAAGTCCTTGGCCGGAGCAAAAGCTACCTCCGGTTGGATGACCGGGAGTCTCTGAGCACATTGCAGTCCATCATGATAATTGCCAGCTCCTCCGGTATGATCACCGGGAGTCTCTGAGCACATTGCAGTCCTTCGTGAGAATTGCCAGCTCCTCCGTGATGATGACCAGGAGTACATAAGCAGGATCGTGCATTCATTCCAAGGAACGATCAGCAACTCCGGTAAGATGACCGGGTCTTAATGAGCATGACCAGCTCATCCTTAATATGCTCTGACTTTTCGTCTCATCGGTAGGCGTGCTTAGGAAATAGTGTCTGATCGTGGAAGATAGCTTTGTGGCCTTGTATATCGTATCTTGATTTCTCTGGACTTCCGCCCTGAATTGACTGACACCATTATGGGTACGGTGATCGTGTAGACTTCGACAATAGATGCTCAATGTAGCTGTCGGTATTTGAACTTGCCTCCATTGAGAGTATGCAATTGATTATCTCGCTGTTGCTCCATCTTCATTCGCATGGCCGCAATCTCGGAACTCCTGGTAGGCTCGGGCTTACTCGGGTTGTTGCCCAGACCGTCGCTCAGGTTGTCTCCCAGACCGTCCCTCAGGTCATCTTCCCTGGCGGCATTGTTTTCATTGTCGTGGCGATCACTCTCGTCATAGATTTCATCCTCCTGAAGCATGGAGAATGACCCGGTGACAATAGAGGCAACTCTGCTGAGCGGAGATCGTAGGTTTCCCATGCTCGAACGTGTACCAGCCAGGCGCAATTGATCACTGGCCGCTTTCTTAGGAGGCGGAGTAGACGAATGACGGTGGAATTGATGCGCAAGCTGTTCGTTTTGTGTGAATTGTGTCGTTCTTTCACAATAGCGGTAAAACTGGTGTATCCTCGTGAGCGAAATATCTCCAATAACTGCAAAATCGAATACAATGTAAGGGCACATACGCCAATGCTTGACCGCTAACGTATGACATGGTATACAGTTGCACATGAGACCGAGTGAGTATAGATGGAGAGTATAGTAGTACGGTATTCGATACAGATCTAAGTGCCGTAGTGGTGACCTATATACACTGGCTGTTTCCTGGCCTCGGGTCAGCTGTCGCTGTTACAAAAACTCATCTACGTTGTTATGAATTCCATCGCACCGATGCTTCTTTCGCTATTCCTGATGATATGTAGCCCCAGAAGACCATGGGGAAGAGACCTGGGGTCACAGGTCTTTGCCGATAACGGTGCGTTGCGACACCTCGACCGATGTCCTTGTCGAGTCATATAGCTGTACCGTCACCTATGTGGATCCCGACATAGTGGTGAAGTGGGTGGGTGCAACCAATACTCAGCTATTCTCGTTGCACTAGCCTGGGGATGATGAATCGATACTTCGGATAGTTCCATCAATCATCGATACGACCATTTTTTCAATTGTGAATGCTGCAATCTCAGGTCTGCCAGAACCCCGCCGGAAATTCCGCGAGCTTTGGAGCACCTGGGAGCAGCCTAATGGACATGTTGGTCCGTACACCCTTATTGTTACCCCAATGATCGATAACAACACTGCTGCCCGATGCGTAAAGGTGGCGATGAAATCAAGCAACTCAAGGGTTTTTCGCGTGGTTCATTGAGCCCAACAAGCCGACGGCACAGATGGTGCCCAGACTCCTATGGATGCTGGCTGTAGCTACCTTCCTCTGGATGACATCCTCCCACCTCCAGCCGAGGATATCATCGAAAATATCAGGGAGAAATTGGATCATGATGGTGAAATGTGGCGCCCAAATTTACGAATCTTCCACACAACAAAAACAGGCTTCCAGAAGTTTGAACAGAAGCTTCAAAAGAAGATTATCAGACGGCAGCGATACCTTGCAGTCATCCGAAACCATGCACTTGGTCTCTTTGCCAATTACGAGCCAAGCGTAGTTGCTGATGAGGATGTGGCTTGGCTACACACGCATGATCACTTTGTCAATCCACCCGCAGCAGGCTCTGTGGCCACTAGAAAGCGTACAAGCAGCTGCCAAGCTGCAAATTAGTTGCTGTGAGGATAGAATGCATTGTTTCGACGGTTGTTCCAGGATATGTGCCGTGGGTGGGTATTTTTCTGTCACTTTGGAGGGTGGACACATGGGGGAAAATCCGGAGTTTTTTGGTGAGGTTTTGGGTCTCTATTTGGTGTTTTGGTTATTTCATTATTACATCATTCATATTCATGTATGAAGGGCTGTATTGAATGATCACGATGTTGGGATTAATTGTTGAGACCTTAACTTTTGAGAAGGGCATAGTGGCAGCGATAGGACTCTGTGTATGGGTATAATTTAATTGGTAGATCGGTATCTGTACACGGCAGAAGTTGTCCTGAATGATTGGTGAAACGCAAACACATTTCAGCTTGTTGCGATGACCGTTCTCCTCAACAGAGGCCAATCAACAACCCTGCGGCATGCTAGTCACCTGACATTCTGAGTTCATAGTCTCCGTCCATCCATGGAGTTGGAAGTGTGGGTGGCGGGACAAGCCACGATCCTTGGATTGTCGACAGGATACACAGACGCATCATGACAATGCTTTTATTCATATCAACTCTTTCTTTCCTTCACAGAACGCTTTAATTCATTTACTCTACATTCATTCACATTGCCTTCAGAAACTCCTTTAATTTTTCACACTTATCATTCGCCTCCTTTCAAAATCATGACAAGAACGCGCCGCACTTCTCCTCATACTCATTCTCCCACCACCAGGAGAAGCAGACTATCTATCTGCAATGAGGATCTTGATGACAATCTCCGCACAATACACGATGATTACAATGATCATCAAGATGACAATTCAGAATCCGATGACAAGCCTCTTCGGCGACCATCCACAAACGCAATGGGCAAGCGGCTATCACATGAGTCCTTCACATCAACACTTGGAGAACTAGTCACGGCAACTCAATCATCTCCTATGTAGTCCCTACCACTACATCCTGGGTTTCAGGAAGTCTATATGGTCCCGGAGCATGAGGATGAATACAAGCCTGCGCCTCTGGCATCCAAGAAGGTATTCCATTTAGCGTTTGAATGATTGAATCCGCCCTCTAATATGAATATCAACTAGAGGAAGGATGCAAACGAAGCCGGGTAGCAATTGGTTGCATGGAATGCTGCAAATCTGTGGCGATATGAGCCTTGTGTTGAGGTCGTGACAGGCCTTATCATCGGTGCAGAATACAACACCCAGACAACCCTTTCACGCTTTCCGGCGATGGTCATGGCACGTGTGAAGCCAATAGCTATCAATTATGCGATGTTTGTTAATCCCTTCGACATGAATGTGGTGATGATCACGCAGATTGATAGTTGGTGGTATGAGGAAATCGCCATGATTGATCCAGCCCAGGGAAACTGAGACCCTCCATTTGCCAACATTGCAGTGGTAAATGAATCATCACAACGATTGTTTCTATCTCTGACAATGTGCATCAGGTTCTCCCAAAGATTACTTGCTCCCGTGCAGCAATGGTATACTGCTGCGAGACCCGAATCGACTCCATCTACAGATTTAAAAGACACTGGCGAACAGACATCCGGAAAATGATAGCCTGGCTATTGGCCAAGGCAAGGTATACATGCCCAACAAACTCTCGTGAGGTAAGTTTGAAGTTCCCTTCCTGTTTAACTGTTGTCTTGACGATCAGTTTGGAAGTACAGGTTTCGATTTGCAGCAACTGAAATTGTGGATCATACTTACCGGACATACTTCTATGGCATACAACAAATGGGAATGAAAGATTCATCATTGATTGATGAAATCAACCCAACATTCATTGGCCTCACCGCAATGGCCATCCACCATTGTCTGTCGGTCTGCAAAACGGGTGAGTTGAACGTCCTGCCAGAGTTTTGTCCAGGAGGTGGAGCACAATGTAAGTGCGATACAAGAAACATCAATCACACGGTTCATAATGCATTCAAACATGTATTTCGTCCTCACGACTTGGATTTTCTTTCTTCCTCACCAGATGTTCATGCCAAAAAGATGGACAATATCCGCTGCATGATCTGCTGAAAGATCCTCTCAACTGGTACGGACCCAGCAATGGCACAACCTCACAACGATCAGGGCAGCTGTGATGAGGACTTTCTTCATTATGTCGCAGAGGAGCTGATGGAGCAACCCAACAATACATTCAATCGTCTAACCTGCTTTGTTGCTGCTACTGAAGCTAACATGCGATTGTCAGCTATTCTGCCTATGGGTGGGTCTGCCATCGACAGCAGCACCCAGCCCGTCCCCTGCAGCAACCGCAACAGCAACAGCAACATAATCACCAACATGACCAGCTTTAAGAATACAGGATTAGCCGATGGCAGTACGATTCTAGAGGGTGCGATGTTGCTTGGAGGTTAGGAATGGTGTCAGTGATGGGATATAGGATTTCCATTGTATGTTATTTTATTCTAGGTTTTGACATTATGTCATAATAGTAGTAAATGTAATAGAACTGATGGTTTACTGAAGTCGGATCTCAAACGGGTGAAATCATGATCGCGATGATGCATAACCCTCCCGCCATCAACTGCAAGCTACTGATGATCCTGAATCAACAAATCATATATTTTTAACCAATTCGGCATAGTAAATATCATTCGTCAAATTAAACCATGAGGGTCTTGGAAAACAAGAACTGGACGCTTCAGTGAACATATTGAGCGAGTACAATCATCATCGCGAGGACTAATGGACTTGTGCGATATAGGAGTGGGCCGAGACATGATTTGTGATATTGCCATAGGAAGTGTGAACCGTTCATCAAGTTCTCGTTCTCACATTCGCAAGCATGAGTACAGTGGTCGTGACGCTTGCCAACAGCATCGCGATCACTTTAATATCACTCTGGAACAGTCAAGCAATGCCATATTTCAGGTGAACCTCAATTCCATTTTCTTGAGTTTGTGGGTACAATAAACCAAATAAATATAATGATCGAGATTTAGTTTGTGCTGATGTCTCCCATTTCGGGCGCACCCAGATTATGACCCTGCACGCTACGCTGACTCTGAGCACCGTTGAATCTACGGCGGAATGAACACTGACGATTGGTTGTGGGATACTCAGAATGAACTCCCTACCAGAGCGACGATTCTGCGAGTGATATGTGCATCATACATAACTCAGTTGACCAGTAGTGTTAGCAACGGGTCCGGGTAACCCGCCAGTGGTCAGGGTTCGAACCGCAGACACGGTTGGGTTCGGTTCCAAACCAGACCAAAAACCCGATCCGCTGCATCTTGGCGGGCCAAACCCGGACCCGTAACCGTCAACCCGCCCGTTTAGCTGGATTTGCCTAGACCCGTCGGTTCCAATCTCCGGTTCCGGTATTCGGGTATTTCTATTTATGGTCGGATTCAGATATCCTATTGCTAATCACAAAATATTGACATTGGTATATCGTTGTCCTTTTCTGATGTATCAGCCGCCTTTATGATCAAAAACGAGCGAGAACCGGTCCCTGCCCCATCCTGAAAATGACAGTCAACAGCTAGTGGATGATTTTTGGTCTTGCACCTTGGGTAATCTGAGTGGCAATTGGATGTAGATGTTCATAAATGACGTATCGGCTGCCTTTATACGCAAAAGAGAAAGTGATACACACCCTGCCCCATTCTGAAAATGAGCGTCAACAGAGCAGCAAAGATTTTTGGACTTGCATCTTGGGTAATTCAATTGGCAAATGATCGCAGACATCTATATACCGGGAATTGGCAGCCTTTATAGGCTGATAACAAGCAACCTTCCCGCGACAGCCTCCCACAAAACCACAATTTAGTTCATTTTAAAAGCTGCAACCCAGTGATACTGAGCGTTTTAACCTATAAAACCGGTCACAACTTTGTATATAGCCATTAACGGCCACATGGCGCTTTGATTAACCATAATGCAAGGCCAAAAATCGTTGACGCTCCGTGGACGCTCGTTTTCATGATCAGGCAGGGAGCGTGTTGCTTTCCTTTTAGCCTATAAAGGCGGCCAATACTCTCAGTGTGCATCAAGATGGCCAAGTCTCAGATTAATTAACTGACTTACACGACCAAAATTGGTTGACCCTGTGTTGACGCTCAGTTTCAGAATCGGGCAGGGAGCGTATCAATTTCTATTTTGCCTATAAAGGCAGCGTGTACGTGATTTATGCATCTCTGCGACCAATCGCCATGCAGAGTAACCATGATGCTAAGCCAAACATTGTTGACGCTCCGTTGACGCTCATTTTGCCCCAGGCGTATTTGCAATATAGAACCATTTACTTTGGCATAGTATATCAATAATGGTCTTTTGCCAGCCGTTCTGTGCTATTCATGTACATTCTCCTTTACTACTACATCGTTCTTTAATGATGCATATAAATATACCCTGTACAATATACTTTAAAGTGTCCGCTAATTGTAGATAATGATACTACTCAAAATTCCCGTTCCCTTCAGTCGACTCTCGTCTTCGTTGTTAAATTCACTCAAACAGCTGCCCTCGTCATCAAAATGGATGTCAGCTTCATTACCACGCAGCTGATAGTGTACTAACCTGTGAATGGACCATCATGAGTCAGCAAATCTGGAATGAAATCTTTATCACGCATGCGATCCTTGACAAAAATTGAGAGTTGGGAACCGCAGTATGTATATACACATATGCGGGTGGCATACCTTCTGTTTCGGAGCTCTCTTCGTCATCAGATGGCACAGGTGGTGATTTGGGCCGAGCTGGCGCCAGGCTGGTTGGTCATGCACCCTTGCATTAGCGCCTCCAGCGTGTCTTTGGATTTTTTGCGGTGCCATTATGGCATGGAAGGCAGCAGTCCGTGTGATTTTCGCAAACCATTGCCGGGTGTCTTTCAATCGCAGCCTGAACCTTGTTATGCCCGGGAAACTCAACACCCCGCTTCTGCTCTTCTCCGACTTCGGCGCGAGGTTTCTTGATTAGTTATTGCGTTTCCTCTGTAGCGGCGGGTGAAAACCTTCCTTTGGCCATTTTGGCCATATTCAAGGCAAGACGCATGTCTGACTGTTGAGGCTGTACCCGACCTCCTTGTCTTGCCATAGTAGCTGACATGTTGAAAACCTCCAAGAAATTAGTTGCTGCATTTACAGTGAGATCCGGGGATTACCTCAACCATATACGACTCCGTAGCCTCCTCTAAGGTCTTTAGTGCCTGTTTCGTGAATTCCCGGGGACGTGTATCACGAAATCCGTCTGTGAAAATCGCTCAACTCATATCATCGCGATGTTCAATTTCGCGGACTGTGCGGACGAATGACTTCGTCGACCGTGGAGATCTGCCTTTACGGGAAGCAATAAATGGGTCACGTAGCTCTCTACGTTCGCCAGCTGTGCGTTATATTGCTAGTTCACCGTCGTCAACACTGATATTGATTCACTCACATCCGATCGCTTGCTGCTTCTTATTCATCTTGCTTCTGGTTTTATGTACATTTTCAAAATGTGCGTCCTGGGTCAGATTGTCGGTGGCTACAATTGCAGCATCGCGGTGGACTAACTGGTGTCTGCGTTGTTGCTGTGTCTCGCCAAGTCGCTGATTGTGTAAAGCGCCTGTTGTTCGGCTTGATTCGGCTTTAATAGCACCTGGAGGAAGTGTTTCGGGAGCCATGGCTTGCTGTTGTAGAAACGTGAGGAAGATGATCACGAAAAGAAGTGGGAAGTGCTGAAGTTTATATAGTCAGCTACAAGTCAAAATGAAATGAGTGACAGCCAACTTGCACGTTCGAATCAAGCTGAATCCTACTGCGTAACGCTGCAGGGGATTCCAAAAATCGCGCCATCCCACTCAGTCGGTCCAATGTTGTTTGTTGGGTTACAGGAGTACATTGAGATGAACGACAACTGATATCTCATGTTTGATAGATATAAAAAGGTCGTTCTTCGACGGACAGGATGTCTGGTGATGTTTGTGTCAAGACACTGCCGGGATCTCACATGAATCACACGCTAACTATCAAGTCATAATCTACTATTGGCATCACCATTCCCAATGAGGTGACGGTCAAAACTCTGATTTTGCTTTTTTCAAATTGATCAAACCTACAAACCTTGACATAAAAGACGCAGCTTGCCTCCATGTGGTCCATTTCTTGCAACATCCAACATCTCGCCCAACCACAAGGTCAACACAAGATTCAATGGTCAATGCTCCGAAAAAGAACCTTTTGCCACTTCCGGCAGGCAGGTGTGGCAAATCGACAAAGCATTCCACCCAACGACGTCATCAAGCGAATACAGGCAAGAGTGGCTTGCAGGCAGAAAGGGTCCGGGCGTTGGGAGCATTGCGCAGCATACAATTTAAAACGAAGCTTGTGGCGGAGAAATGACGGGAAACACACTTCTTAAGCAAAGAAAAGACAGAGAAATGCATAGAGGATTATGTGGAGCAAGAGACCGCAGTGGCAAGACAGCGAGTTGAAGATGCAGAGACAGCGATAATGCGTGAGCAGAAACATATGGGTAATGTTGAACAGGGACGATTGACAACCACAAAGCCTGAAATAACATTTGAGGAGATGTTGAATGCTATGGGAGACAGTCTGAGTGATCTTGCAAGTTGCGAAGATGAGGAGGATGGGGAAGACGAGGATGATGATGAAGAGGATACAGGGCATCGCAAACTGAGCGAGGATGACGAACCTGGCTGGGTGATGGGAACAATGTCCAAAACAGTACAGCACCGAATGGAGAGCTTTCGGCAGAAGAAGATGAGGCTTAACCAACTCACCCAACCGGGATAGTGGGCCGCGCCCGACTACTTCAGTGAGAGAGATATGAAGTACGTGACGACTGAATTGAACGTTCCGGCTGTTGGCAAGCCCCATACAGACTTGACTGCAGCCACACCATCACCGACAACATTTGGAGATCATATGTAGGCTCTTGATATCGTCCCCGGACAATCACACATGCCGCAAGTGACGTCTCGACAGGGATATAGTCAAATGAGGCTTGGTTCAGAGAAACCTCTGGCCGACAATTACATAGTATGGCCCGATGTCCGCTGCGGTGCCCAATTTCTCGCAGTGAGAGATTGCGAAGCCAGTTCAACCCGTAAGCTTTACCGCTGCATATCGCATCTCTAGCTCATTACCATACAGATATCAGATCCGGACGAATTCATGGTGACGGCTCCTGCAAGTCCGGAAGTGTAGATAGCTAAATCGGTACTTTTGACAATGTATCTCATGTAAAAGCAATTTGTGAACGTTTTGTTACGTGTCACCTGTTTCTGGATTTCAGTGACCAAGTTCTGAGACAGGATCATTCGTCAGTGTGTGTGCAAGGGTCGTACGGGCCATCCGAATGTTCTAGAATCCAAATCAGGTGTATTGACGAACGACGATCGTTATCTGATGTTGCCTGTTACGGATAAATGATAAAACAAAACCTAAATTTGAGACGAAATTTACTAACAGATTTCAAGTCATTGATGTCATACGACTCATAGAAGGAGTGGTCAAAGCAGATGCGAAACTCGGACAAATGACAGCCGACAGGCTGCATTAATCCATGCAGCCAACTATATATTTCTTCGCTCAGACCTCCTGCACATTGTCGAGCAATTGAAACCTGCTTATGGTACGTCATGGACATCGAGGAGAATAAGCTAGATAAGGATTGGTGAGGAAGTCAGGCTATAAATATCTAAAACTAGTGCATGGAGTGTTATGCTGTAAATTGCCGGCCGACAGCGTTGAAACGCGATCGACCTAAGTCATTAATCATGTAAATAATGTGTATAGTGGTGGCTCAGAAACTGAGATTTCTCGAAGATCTTGGATTCAAATGATATTACATAGAAACTGTTTACTGGCTGCCAATAGAGGCTGTATGCATGTTTTGTACAATTGTTGTGCACCCAATGACTGTTAGTAGGTCTCTAAGGTAAGCTCAAAGGTGAGCATCAACAGAGCGTCAACGATTTATAGTTATATCTATCCAGCAATCACCCGCCTGCATCGTCGCATCCATCCAAAGAAGAAGTATTGGCTGTCTTGGTAGGGAAAATCGCAAGCCACACGCACTTTGCCCTGACATGGAAATGAGCGTCAACGGAGCCTCAACGATTTCTGGTCTTACATCCTGGATAATCGCTGGGCTGTGCAATGGCATTTAGCCATAATCACAATTTTGGTGGCCTTTGTTGGTAAAAACGGAACAGACGATATCGCTACTACCTACTAATAATACACGTCAACCGAGCGTTGACGATTTTTGGCATTGCATCTTTGAAAACTCAGAGGGTTTCACTGCATCCTTGATTCATGATTGAACTATCGCCCGCCTGACTAGGCAAAACAGGGTTGCGGCAACATCGGGACTATGTCCTAAATATCAGCGTCAACAGAGCGTCAATGACTTTTGGCCTTGCATCATGGAAAATGCACGGGCTGCGTGGCATCATTGAACTATCATTGAACTATCGGGCACCATTCTACGTCAAAATGGTTGCGACAACGTCACTACTATGTCCCAAAAATGAGCATCAATGGAGCGTCAACGACTTCTGGCCTTGCATCTTGGAAAAGGCAAGGGTTGTACCGCGACATTGAGTCATAATCGAACTATAGGGCGTCTTTCTAGGCAAAAATGATTCCGGTAAGATCGTAACCTTGTCCCAAAATGATTGTCAACTGAGCGTCAACGATTTTTGATCTTGCATCTTGGATAATCTAACGGCAATGGAACGCAGATAATCCACAATGAACCCAGCGGCAGCCTTTAATGGCAAAAATGCTAGTGATGATATCGCGTCTGCCTCCTATAATTGAGCGCCCACACAGCATCAACAGTTTTGGTAGATGCTCAGATCACTACACAGCGTTGTACTGCATTGTGCTGTTCCCAAATCGAGTTTTCGGCGGTCAGTCTGCGCAATCTATCCATGTATACAACTTCACAAATATACATGCAATGTCTTACAGATCTGATTTTTTTCCTTGTAGTTGTAGAGTGAATATTTAAGAACTTGCAGTCTGCTTTACTGTATCGTTGGTTACGCCAGTGTTTTGAGTCAGATCGACCAGCATTCTAATTCTTACCGCCATGCCAGCTTCCAAATCTTTGAACACCTCTTTACTCGAGTTTATGATCTCTTCCAAACATAAACATGTCTCTATTGGTGATTTGAGTGATCGTACATTGCAAATCATTTGTGATAGGTGGTGGGATTCATTGAATGAAGGCTCGAAGCGGCCTATTGCGTGGAATAATTCTAGACATGCGCTGTCGTGGCGATCCAATCTACACTCCGGAATTGAAGCGACCGGCAGCCCTGGCATCATATGTATCGTTTGTCATCAAGTTCTTCGCCATCCATCAGAACATGGGACCAGCTCAATTGGGAAACACTTGCTTGCAAAAGCTCACATCGCAAAGGTAAACGAATTAACAGAGATAGAAGTTTCCGAATTGACTAGTAAGACGGTTGATGAAACAGCTTTGGCCATCTTGAAGGGGCAAGGAAGTCGAGGAATCACACTACTAAGTATGCAGAGGTAAATCAGATTTGACATCCAGTTTAATCCATATTAATTGAAATGGCAGACAAAACCTTAGAAATTGGCAGATTAAGACTTTGAGATTTCCGAATTTCACCAAGACACGTGGAATCGATACCTCATGTTAGGATTTGTATGGGCTCATATTCCATGGAACGAAATATCAAATCTCGAGCTACTGCGGTCATATCAAGCATTACGGGGTGATCTCGTGCCGCCGTCCGCTACCACCCTGAGCAACATTTGCCGTAGGGAATATGCAGTAATAGTAGATGCAATCAAGAAGCAATTGCTGTCATGGAAGGAAGTTGGTTTAGCTTTGGACGGATGGACACCCACGAACAAATTGCGCATAATGTCGGTCATCGCTTACTATATGGATCGAAATTGGGCATTGCGTGAAGTTCAACTCGCTTTCGATGAGGTTGATAGCCTATTCATTTACCGTTTTGAAAGCTGATTAAAGGTGATAGGTCAAGAGCCAACATATGGGAACAAGGCTAGCTGTACCTTTGAAAGATGTGCTGGATCGTTTTGAGCACACCATCGGCCATTTGCTCGCTATTACGACGGATAATGCTTCCTCAAATCACTCGATGACACGTGAGCTGCAATCAACACTTGAGGGTTCTGGAATCGAGTGGCCTGCATTGAGGAACCACATACCGTGCATGGCGCACATCATACAGCTGGCTTTAGGTGCATTCATGAGTAGTCTCGGGGTAAAAGTCCGCACCAAGTCTTGCGAAGCCCATGAGCACGATCAGCAATTTGGACAGAATGAAAGTATGGACATCGGGAAGAGTCAAAGATTCCGGAAAGATGGCAATGCTAGAATCAACAAGGTGTCGGCCATGAGACCTGGTTTGGCAAAGATCATTGAGACAGTACCTATTTCATGATATTTTGAAACTCTGGAAACGAACCTTCATAAAGCAGAGAATGCTTGCTGTATTGATTACGCTGACAGCTGGTCGTCGAAACAAGTTCATTGACTGTCAAGAAACCAAAGTCCGCAGTGCAGTACTTCCGATTATGAATGTGAAGACACGTTGGAACTCTACACTGGAGTTACTCAAGCGGGCTTACCGATTACGGGGATTTACCTGTGAATGGCTTGAAAATCCAAAATACACCGAATACTGGCCACTGTTCACAACTCAAGATGAATGGACCATTGTGAAGTATGTCAAGGAAGTATTGAGGCCATTTGGATATTGGACCCTTTGGATGTCGAAGAGGCATACAGTCACATTGCAACACGTTATCACAGTGGACAATGACATGTTTGATCACGTGGATGGCGTGATGCGAGCTTTGTCTAGGAAGAAAACTCCAGGGAGAGAAGACTTGTTCTTCACAGTGAAGTCAGCTCGACAGAAGCTGTCCAAATAATACGCCGAAGTGACTCCAACGAGGGGCATGCTTCTGATTTCTGCACATATCCTCGTTCCTTTCTGGAAGTTGCGATCGTTCAGAATATGGGCCAAGGGAATGGATATCAATCCTGATGACGAGACATCTTATGCTACCCACTACCAAGAGGCCTTTCTGAAATAGGTGGAGAATGAATACTGCGCCATACATTGACGCGTGCCCGTCAATCATTATCAAAGCTTACTGAGCAGCGATCACATCTCCTCTGCAAGCAGTTGACGATCCTGTCATTCAACCTTTGATCTCTATGATTCGTCCAGCGATGATAAAGAATAGTCAACGCCTAACAATGTGGCTGAGACGACATCAGGACAAAGAGATTGCGCTGCGCGTCTAGTATCTGCCGCCAGGCTCTATTTGAATTCGACGCGTGAAGCACCAAAGAACTGGGGGCAAATTAATCCAAATCTCAATGATTACAACTCCGACCCAATGGAGTTTAGCAGTACATTTTGGATACCGGACATAACCAACTGGTGGTGTCAACGGGAGGAAACGCACTCAAAGTACGCCGATCTGTCCACTGTGGTGCGAGACATATTCTCTATCATACCACATGGTGTGGGAGTGGAGGCCAGGTTTTCCCTTGGTCGAGATTTTATCGGCTGGAGGCAGGTAAAAACCACAGGCGAGACCAATGGCGAAACAGTCATTGTAATGTAGTTCGCTCGAGCCAATAACGGGATTTTGACAGGCACTGATCCAGAATTGGATACCGCCAACACCGAAAGCCACTCGGAAATGAAGAAAGAGGCGGAGGAAAGAAAACTGCACAGAATGGCCAAGGTTCACGAGTTTTTGGAGATGTGGCAGGGTAGCCAAAACCTACCTGCTATACAGAAGGAATCTCGCGCTCAAAACAAGCAGAAGACTGCTGTGGGATACATTTCCGACACCGAAGAGATCGTCAAAGCATCCTGGTCACTATTTCACCATAATGGTGCTGCTGCATTCAAATTGTCACAAAGATATCCTTTGCCACCACCGGTGTCTGCAAAGGACCACCCTGGAGGACAAACTCAAATCTAAAATGTCCGCTGAATCCGGAGAATCAACTGTCATCCAGTCCAATGTGACGAGGATAGTGCACCTGAAAGCATTTCGGACACTGAAGATTGGCTTAACTGGAATGGGGACTTAGATAATCCAAATTCCAGTGAAGATGATTGCACGGCGGACTTTGAATCCGATATGGACCAAGACAATACCATCAAGGATCCGGAATCCCCAGAGCAGCGGGATGTGAGCGCCGCGCCAAATGTTCCCGAATCGATTCGGCCTACACGGAAGTCAAAGAGAGAGGCTGACAAGGTGTTGGTGACAGTCAATGCAATCGAAACAAGAAGGAACAAGGGATAGAAGAAAAAGTAGGACAGAATCCGTCAATGTTTCACCAGCTTCTTTATGTATCTTGACTGAGTGTTTTAGTTAGAGATATATTATGGGCGAATGGTGAGCAGAAGCTTGTAAATATCGGTTGATAAACAGATGTATAGGAGGCACAATGAAGCTGTTGGCAAGACACATAAATTTAGTCATGTGTGAGCGAACAGTGCAAGAATGTTACTGCGCTCTGCTTTGCCACAGGGCCAAGTCTTGATCTGGCAGAAAGACTTCCAATAAGTTCAAATCATGATGAAAACTACTGTCGATGGCAGCAGATGTTGAATGGACAATACAATGAAATGAGCATCAACAGAGCGTAAACGATTTGTGGTCATGTAAGGACGGTAATCAAATAGTGCTTTAGTCGCTGTTAGGCATAACCGATGTATTGGCAGCTTTCATTGGCAAAACGGACAGCAACACGGTCATCGCCCCATTCTGCGAATGAGCGTCACCTCAGCGTCAACGATTTGTGGTTATGTTAGTACGGTAAATAAACAGTGCTTTGATCGCAATTAGGCATAATTGATGTATTGGCAGCGTTTATTGGCAAAAGAGACAGCAACACAGTCATAGCCGCATTCTGAGAATGAGCGTCAACTGAGAGTCAACGATTTGTGGTTATGTAAGTACTGTAATTAAACAGTGCTTTGGTCGCTGTTTGGCATAATGGATGTATTGGCAGCATATATCGGCAAAAAAGAAAGTAACAGGGTCATCGCCACATTCTGAGAATGAGCGTCAACAGAGCGTCAACGATGTATAGCTTCGCATCTTGGTTAATTTATGTTCCAATTGGTGGCATACATCCATTCATCAAATATTGGCAGCCTTTACCGGCAAAAACAACAGAACACTGCTCCCTGCCGCATCCTGAAAATGAGAGTCAATCGAGAGTCAACTGTTTTAGTTGTTGCATACTTGGTAATCAAGTCATCACGCTAATCTTCGCGTTCATAACGGAATCATTGACCGCCATTATTGGCAAAAATACAATATACCAAACGTAATATACCGATTCCAAATTAATTTATATTGCAAGCTGCAAAGCATACAAAAACACATTATTGGTTGTTGGAAACGCCATTTTGATAAGATACTATTAATAAACTCCAAAGACAGGAGATTTATTTGAATCTATAGATGGACCGCCTGGGCGACCCGCTGACAACCCGCCCAATTCAGACGGGTTGGGGGTGTACCTTTGAACCGTACTCGAATTGACTGTGCGGGTTCATTGACAACCCGGACCGCCAATTTTGCAACGGTTCGGTTTGGACCCGGACCCGGATCCGAAGTGACGGTCCGGAACCATTGCTTATGCTATTGCCAAGTTTCTTGGTCGCTCAGCATGCCTGGCCGGTGTATCTCACAATTGGTCATATTCGGAAAGATATCCGCTGCACACCTAGATTGCGCACCTCGATTCTTGTCGGGCTGATCCACTGTCCCCCGAAATGTGCCAAAATCATCGACGAAGCATGGCCTTCCGTGGTTGGAACCCTGCTGTCTCAACCTAGACATCTTGACATCATTGGCCCTGGCTTGAAATGGGATTGTGCAGATGGAATCCAGCGACAATGTTACCCTGTGTTGGCTGGTGTTAGCAACGGTTCCGGACTGCCACTTCAGATTCCGGACTGGGTCGGGACCGAACCGTTGACAAATTTGCGGTCCCCGTTCTCAATACACCCGAACCGACAATTCAGTCAGTGTTTGATTGAAGTCTCCCTACCTGTCCGAATTAGGCGTGTTGTCAGCGGGTTGTCCAGTAGGTCCATCTGTAGAATTGTATATTGCTCTTGTTTTTGCAGTTGGATAATTGTATATTAGTAAGATTAGGTATTGAACAGTGAATAATGTCATTTTGCAGGTTTTGCAATCTGCAACATTCATTATTTTGGAATCCGTGTCTTTCATGTTAGACGTTGTATCTTTGCCTATGAAGACGGTCCATAGTTCCGTTATGGGCTGATTCATCCGTGTGAATCGTTTATTACACGATATGCAAGACCAAATATGGTTGACGCTCCGTTGACCCTCAGTTTCATGATGGGGTAACAGATGTGTTATACACTGTTTCATACGAAAAGGCAGCCATAAAATCATGTATGAATTATCACTACATTGCAACACTTAGATTAGCCAAGATGCAAGACCAATAATGATTAACACTCCATCGATGCTCATTTTCAGGATTGGGAAGGAAGCATGCTGCAACAGTTTTTGCTCCTAAAGGCGGTGAATATCTCATTTATGCATATTTTCAAACCAATCGCCAGATAGATTACCCAGGATTCAAGACGAAATATCATTGATGCTCAGTTGATGCTCATTTTGAGAATGGGGCACTGACCGTGTCGTTCATTGTACTGCCAAGGCAGGCTGCCGGTACATTGGTTGAAGATAGTAGCAAGCAGGTGACTTCTCAATTACCATACTTCTAGGATTAACAATCATTGATGCTCGGTTCACGCTCATTTTCAGGATAGGGCAGGGGTCGTGATGCTATTATTTTTGACATGGATGGTAGCCAATACCTCACTTATGAATGGCAGCAACAATTGGCCACTGAGGTTTCCCAAGATCCTGAGCCAAAAATCGTTGACCCTCGGTTGACGATCATTTTCAGAATGGGGCAGTGACCATATGGTTTACTCGTTTGCCAAGAAAGGTTACCAGTATGTTGGTTATGGATAATACCGACTATGTCACCATTTAATTAACCGACTTACAAGAGTAAAAATTGTTGACGCTCTGTTGACGCTCATTTTAATGCACTGTCCAGTTCACATCTGCTGCCATTAATAATTGCATTCATGATTAGTTGAACTGAGTGGTTGGATTTCAGGCCGATTAGGACTTGACTGAATGCCAAAGCTGAGCCCAGTAATATTCAAGCACTGGTCGCTCTCATCAAGTTGAAATTTATATATCTTGCCAAATAATGCATCTTGCCCGCTATAGCTTTGTTCATAGACCAATTTTCTCACGTGACTGCTCGATATTCTCCCATAATATTTGTCTAAATCAAATTCTCAGTCAAACTACATAATGAACATGGTGAAAATACATTCACTCATTGTGGCCTCCTTTGTCTTATTCCCTTAATTCCTCCTCGTTTCGATTTTATTGACCGTCTTCACCGTCTTTCAAGCCGTCTTCTCGGACTGTCATATAGGCCAAATCGATCCAGGAAGGTTCAGTGCCGCACATACATCCCGCCACTCCATGGTTTCTGAATCCTCATTGCCATTGTCCAGTTGCATTTATAATACATTGTCTGGGTCCCAGTCGTCTTCGCTGTCATTTGGAGTATCCAAATCCCCATTCCATTCAGGCCACTTTTCTGTGTCTGAAATGCGTTCAGGTGAACTATGCTCGTCAGTTGCGGCAGGATGGCGATTGAATCGTTTGATTCGGCGGACATTCAATACTTTAGTTCGTCCTCCAGGGAGATCCTTTGCAGACAAAGCTGGTTGCACAGGTGATTTGTCCGACAATTTCAATGCAGCCGCACCATCATGTTGACAGTGTGACCAGGAAGCTTTGACCATCTCCTCAATATCTGAAATGTATCCTACAGCTGTCATTTGTTTATTTTGAGCGCAAGATTCCTTCTGTGTAGCTTGTAGGTTTTGGCTGCCCTGCCACATCTCCAAAACGTTGTGGACATTCACCATTCGGTGCAACCTCTTTGCTCCTTCTCCCTCTTCATCTCCATGTGGTTATTAGTACTGGTAGGATTCAATTCTGGGTCGTCCCCAGGCAGTAATCCGTTATTAGCTCGAGCAAACTGCCTTACCAAGACCTCTTCGTGAAGGGTCTTTCCTGTGGTTTTTGACTGCCTCCACCCGATCACATCTCGCCCAAAGGAATAACTGGCCTCCACTCCAACATGATGAGGTATGATGTACAATATATCGCGTGCCACATTGGCGAGATCAGCGTAGTTTGAGTGGATTTCTTCCGGCTGCTGCCGCCAATCAGTGATATCCGGGAACCAAAATGTATTGCTAATCTCCATTGGATCGGAGTGGTAATCATTGCGATTCGGATTAATTTGCCCCCAGTTCTGTGGTAATTCAGGTGGTCGATTCAAATGGAGCCTTACGGCTGTCATTAAGCGTGCTGCACGATCGTTTCGTCCCGGTGTCGTTTCGGCCACATTGTCAGGCATTAAGTATTCTTCTTCATCGCTGCACAAATCATATGCATCATAAGTGGATTGACCAGATCTAGAAGCCATTGCGGAGGAGACAAGGTTGTTGTTCGGTGTGCTGTCGGGGTTTGTGACCGGCAAAAGTCTATGTTTGGCGTAATATTTGTTATCCACATACTTTACAAAGACCTCCTGGTATTGGGTATCATAAGAAGTCTCGTCTTCAGGATTAATATCCATTCCCGTGTGCCACTTCCGATACAATTGGAACCTCCGGAAAGGATCAAGGATATGGGCCGAAACAACCTGCATACCAGTTGTTGTAGTCACTTCGGTATAATATTTGGGGAGCTTCTGCTGCGCAAACCTCACAGAGAGGTATAAGTCTTCTTTCCATTGTGTACTCTTCTTGGCCTAAGCTCCCATCAGGCCATCCATGTGATTGGACATGTCATTGTAGACAGTGATGAGGTGATGAAGAGTAAAGGTATGCTGTTTTGACATCCACAGGGTCCAGTACCGGAATCGCTCTAAAACCTCCATGACATTCTTGAAAATTATTCACTCATCCTGTGTGGTGAGGAGTGGCCGGTAATAGCTGTATTGTGGGTTCTGAAGCCACTCCCGCGTGGATTCACGTAATTGGTAGGCACGCTTGAGCAACTGCAGCATCGAGTTCCAACATGGCTTCAGATCCATAACGGCTACTAGTAATGCGATGTGGACTTTGGCTTCTTGACAGTCATTGAACTTGTTTCGACGACCAGGTGTCAGCATAATCAATACAGGAAGCATTCTCTGCTATATGACAGTCAGTTTCTGGACTTTCAAAATATCTTGAAATACATACTTTCTGAATTAGCTTTGCAAAAACCTGGTCTCATGGCCGACACCTTATTGATTCTACCATTGCCCTTCATTCGAAGTGTTTGACTCTTCCCAATGTCTGTGTTTTCATTCTCTCCAGATTGCTGGTCGCGCTCATGAGCGTCCCAAGGCGTGGTGCGGCCTTGTACAACGAGACTGCTCATGAATGCACCCGAAGTGAGCTGAATGATGTGCGCCATGCATGGTATGTAGTTTTACAATGCCGGCCACTCGATGCTGGAAGCCTGAAGAGTTGTTTGTAATTCGCGAATCACCGAGTAAGTTGAGGAAGTGTTCTCGGTTGAAATTCCATGAAAACTGCCACCAGTCGCCTCAACATGATCAAGAACTTTCTTCAAATGTCCGGGTAGCCGTCCTCCCGCATGTTGACCCTTGACCTGTAATCTTTAATCAGAGTTCGATATAGGAAAATAATGGGCTATCACCCTCACTGAATGTCAGTTCGACTTCACGCATCGCCCAATTTCGATCCATACAATGAACAGTGACGGACTTTATTGCTAATTTGTTAGTCGATGTCCATCCGTCTAAACCTAAACTGACTATGTGTCTTGCTGGCAATTGCTTCATAATTGCATCCACTGTCAGTGTGTATTACCTCCGGCATGTATTGCTTGGGGTGCTGGCTGATGGTAACACCAACTCGCTTCATGATGCATTGTGTGAACATCGTATCTCCCTGATTGATATCGCATTACATGGACTGTGAGCCGAAACAAATCCTAACATCAGGTAGCAATTCCAGGTGTCTTGGTCAAATTTGGCAGTTAGAAAATCCTTTGCTGCCAGTTTAGAGCGATTTGTCTGTAAATTCAGTAAGTATAGTTGAAACCTAAACATCTAATGTGAACTTCCTTTGCAAACTTACAATCAGAATACCTCGACTTCCTTGCCGCTTGAGTATGGGCAAAGCTGTTTCATCGAGTGTTGAACCTGGCAATTCGGTTAGTTGTGACAATGTTAACCCGTTTAACTTTGCGATGTGCGCTTTTGCCAACAACTGTTTGCACATTGATCAGGTCCCATGTTCTGATGGATGGCGAAGAACTTGATGACAAACGATACATATGATGCCAGGGCTGCTGGGCTGCTTTGGTCTGTAGTGTAAGTAGAATGGCCATGAAGGTGCATGTCTTGAACTATTCAAAGCAATAGGCCGCTTCGAGGCTACATTAATTGAAGCCCACCGAGCATTGAAAATGATTTGTCAAGTGAGGTCGCTTAAATCACGAATAAAGTCAATCTCATTTTTTGAAGATATCATAACCTCCAGCAATGAGGTATTTAACGATTTTGAATCTGATATCATGGTAGGAAATTGACCTCTGGGTAATTCGACCTGAGTAACTGTCAAAAGAGGTGTTATAGTGAGGTAGAACACTGGTTCTTAAATATTGATTTTAGAGCTACAAGCAAGAAAAAAGTGAGACCTGTGAGACATCACATGCATAGTTGTGAGGTTGAATACAAGGACTTACAAAGACAAGGCGGTTTTGATATCGTCAATAGCATTATTGCCTATAAAGTCTGCCGATACTACAATTATCGGTCAATGCCATTGCATTGCGTTCTGATCATCCAAGATTCCAGCCCAAGAATGGTTGACGCTCCGTTGACTCTCATTGTTAGGAGGTAGTAGGGATATCGTCACTAGCATCTTTGCCTATAGAGGCGTCCAATAGTATGATTATGGGTGTATGCTGTTCCACATCCCTTGGAATATCCAAGATGCATGACCAGAAACCCTTTACGCTCCGTTGACGCTCATTTTCGGGAGCTAGTAGCGACATCATGACCCGCATCTTTTGCCTATAAATGCGGCCAACATTATGATTATGGGAGTGTCCCTTTGCACAGCCCTTGAATTACTCAAGATGCAAGACCAAAAATCCTTGACGCTCAGTTGACGCCCATTTTGAGGAGGAGGTAGCGATATGGTCCCTGGTTATTCGGCACCTAAAGGCCGCTAATACTGAGATTATGGCTTCATACTGTAGTGCAGCGCAGTGATTATCCACAATGCAAGACCAGAAATCGGTGACACTCTTTTGACGCTCATTTCAAGGATGGGGCAACGAGCATATCTCTTGCCTTTTCACCTCTAAAGCCGGCCAATAACACCTCTTTGGATCAATGTGACTATTCAACCCTTTGATTGCCGAGATGATCACACCGAAATCATTGACGCTCCATTGAAGCTCACCTCAGTGACATACTAACAGTCATTCATTGCCAAATCATATTGCGTAAAATTCATACCGTCTTTTTTGACTGCCAATATACCTTTGCAAGGTATAATCATTGGCATCCAAAAGCATCGTGGCCACTCAGATCCTGAGCCACCGCTATTCACTTCATCAGTCCAATAGATGACGTAGCTCCTTCAGGCTTTGGCACTTAAAGCAGCAATGTTACAGTATGCCGATCCATCGACTGATGTTAGATATATAGAGTCCGATTTCCTGACCATTCATTTTGCAGCTTGTTTTCCTCAATTTGCGTGACGTACCATAAGCAATTTTCGAATTCTCGACCATGTGCAGCAGGACTGAGTGCAGAGTTATGCTGTGAGCAGCATAGACTGATACTGCATGATGGCTGCCATTCATCCAGGTTCAGACTGCGCACTGACAGCTCATCTCAGGACTCGTATGACATCAATGACCTAAATTTTGATAGTAAATATTGTATCTATTTAAGGTTCTGCTTTCTAATTCAACTGTAACTACCAAGTCGATATCGAGTTTGCTGACCATCTAGCAACCTGATATCGAGTCGAGAACTTTCGCAAGGCCGGTACGACCCTTGCCCACACACTGAGGACATGTGATGTCTCACAATTTGGTTACTGAAATCAAGCAAAAGCTGACATGTAGCAAAGTAGGTACAGAATTTGCTTTTACAAGAGAGAGATCTTCAAAATTAACCCTTTTGGTATCTACACCTCCGGTGATGTGGGAGGTGTCTCCATATCTTTGTTCGTATCTCAGGGCTATATGGTTATTCACTAGGGAGGCGTTGTGCAGAGGTATATGCTTACAGGTTCAACGGGCTTCGCATGTTGAATCAGTGACACATCGGGCTCCTCGTAGGCCGAAGGAACTGGTAAGAATTTTTATAACTGTGGTTTCTACAAACCCAGGCTCATTTGATTGCTTCCTGGTCCGGAAGTCGTTGCTGGAATTTGCGATTGTGGGCGGATGATTTCAAAGTCTGCCTATGCTCTCCAGATGTTGTCATAGGTGGTGTGGCTGCAGTCATGTCTATTTGTGGCTTGACAACCGCCGGAACCTTCAATTCGGCAGTCCCATACTTCATATCTCTCTCACGGAAGTAGTTGGTTGAATCCCCCCATCCCTGTTCTGTCAATTCGTGGAACCTCATCTGGTTCTGACGAAAACCCTCCATGCAGTGTTGTACTGTTTTGGTGACTGTGCACATCACCCAGCCAGGTTCATAGTCATCACTCAGCTTGCTGAGCTCCGATTCTTCTTCATCGTCTTCCTTGTCTTCCCCTTCCTGCTCATTTTTGGAACTTGGAAGATCGCTCAGACTCTCTCGGATAGCATTCCACATCACTTAAAACGTTCTTTCGGGCATTTCAGTTGTCGAACCTGAGCTGTCAGCCGTAATCATATCTTTCAGCTCTTGCCCAATCGCTGCCTCCGCGTCTTGAACTCGCTCTCTTGCCACAGTCGTCTCTCTTTCCAAATCATCCTTGGTCCATTTCTCTGACATTTCAATGGTTCCAAAGCGCGTTTCCCGTGTTTTCTCTGCCAAAAGATTCTTTTTAGATCATAAGCTGAGCAATGCTCCCAACGCTCGGACCATTTGGGCCTGCAATCCTCTCGTGCCTTGATTTTCTTGATGACGTCGATCTGTGGAGCGGTGTGTTGATTTGGCGTACTTTCCCGCAGGAAGTATAGAAAAGATCTTTTTCAGAGCATTGACCATTGTATCGTGTGTTGACCCTGTTCTTGCACGACATGTTGGATTATGCAAGATATGGACCACATGGAGGCAAGCTGTCTCTTTTATGTCAGGGTTTGTACGTTTGATCAACTCAAACAAAGCAAAATTTACGTTTTGACCGTCATTTCATTCGAAATAGTAATGCTATCCAGATATCATGACCTCATAGTTACCGTGTATTTCATGTAAGATCCCGGCGATGTGTTGACACAAACATGACCAGACATTCTTTCCGTCGAAGAATTTCTCCTCTATATGTATCAAACATGAGATGTCAGCTGTCTTTCACGTACATGTATCCCTGCAGACAAACAAACAAACATCATCAGATCAACTTACTGCAAATCGCACGACAGTTGGAATCACCTGCAACTTGCAGCTGTACACAGCCGGAAACAACTTGAGTAGAATGTGCAACTCGACTGTCATTCATTCCTATGTGACTTGTAGCTTACTATATATTCCTCAGGACTTTCCACTTTTTTGTTATCATCTTCCTCACCTTTTCCACAACAGCAAGTCATAGCTCCACAGACGCCTCAGACCGGTGTGATTGAATCCTAATCGAGCCGAACGACGGCCACTTCATTGAATGCGCCCCTGCCTGGGACACAGTGGCAAAGCAGACACCAGTAAGTCCACCGCGATGCTGCAATCGCAGCCACCAGAAATATGGCCCAGGACACAAATTTGAAAATAGTATATAAAACCGCACGCAGCGATAATAGGAAGCAGCATGCAATTGGTTGGGAGTATCTCCATATCGGTGTCGAAGGTGGTCAACTAACTATAGGATGTACAGCTGGGGTACGTGGAGAGCGTCGTGACCAATTCATCGCTGCCCGCAATGGGAAATCTCCTCGGTCGACGAAGAAATTTGGCCGCACATTCCGCAAAACCGAACATTATGACCTCGTAAGCTCTGGGATTGTTGCAGACAAATTTTGTGATAAACATCCCCAGGAGAGGACAAAACGGGCTTTAATGACCTTAGAGGAGGCTACGGAGTGGTATATGGTTGAGGTAATAGCTGACTCATCCTTTTGGATGCAGCAACTGATTACTTGACGGTTTTCAACCTGTCTGGTACTATGGAGAGGGGAGGAGGTCGGGTACAGCTTGACCAGTCTGACATGCACCTTGCCCTGAATATGGCAAAAATTGCCAAAGAGGGGTTTTCATGCGCCCCGATGAAGGAAACGAAACAACTCATTACAAAACCTCGGGCAGAAGTCCAAGACCAGAAGACGGGGGGTGTTGTGTCCGCAAGGCATAACAAGGTAAAGGCTGAGATAGAAAGACACCCGGCAATGGTTTATAAAAATTGAACGGACGGCTGCCTTCCATGGCAAAATGGCACAGCAATGAATCTGCAGACACTCTGGAGGCGCAAAGGAACCAGCGGACATCCCCCTGAACCGGCGGAACCTCTGCCCAGAATGCCACCACCGCCCTTAACGCCTCCTACGCCACCAGGTGACACTGACGGAAATGAAAGTTATGAAATAGAAGGTATGCCATCGAGGTGTGTGTATATACATTCTCCGCATTCCAACACTCAATGATTCAATCATAATGCATATGCCAATGATTGGAAGCGCGATAAACATTTTAATCCAGATTTGCGGAGTACACTATCTGCTGTGTGGAAATACCACTGACACTGATTTTGAACACGACAGCAGCATTTTCAGCCAATCTGAGTGTGAAGACGACAATTGATTGAAAGGAATGGGAGTTTTGAGTATTATTATTACGAACAATTAGCGGACACTTCAAAGTATATTTTAAAGGATATATTTATATGCACAATTAAAGTACAATGTAGTGATAAATGAAAACGTACATGAAGAGGATGGAACGACTGCCAACACACAGTTATTGATGCTCTATGCCAAAGTGAATGGTTGCATAATGGGGAAAGACCTGTGGCAAAATCAGGGTCAACCGAGTGTCAACGATTTCTCGTCCTGTAAGTCAGGTTTTAAAATGTGAATTAGTCATTGTAATCTATAATAAACATATTGGCCAACAGTATAGGCAAAACATAATCCTACACTCTCCCTGCCCCATCTTGACAATAAGCGTCAACAGAGCGACAATGATTTTTGGTCTTGAATCTTGTGAAATCTTGGTGGTAAATGATCGTAGACATCTATAAAGAAGGTTTTGGCAGCCTTCATAGACTGATGAGTAGGAGATTGTCCTGCGACAGACTTCGACATAATCACAACTCAATTTGTATTCAATGCTGCAACTCAGAGATTCTGAATATTTTTGCCTATAAAACCGATCAAAACTCCATATATAAACATTAGAGGCCATCTTGCGCTCTGATCAACCATTATGCAAGGACGAAAATCGTTGACGCTCCATTGACGTTCATGTTCAGGATCAGGCAGGGAGCATGTCACTGTCTATTTGGGCGTTAAAGCCGGCCGATACTACGCTTATGCATAACACAGTACAAATCACTCTTCCTTTACCTGACATACAAGACTGGGAATCATTAACACTCCATTGACGATCATTTTCAAGATCAGGCACGGAGCGTGTCGCTTTCTCCTTGGCCTCTAAATGTGGTCAATACTACCCTTATGTGTAACAAAGACCAAATCACTCTTCGATTACCTGTCTTACAGGATAAAATTCGTGGACACTCTGTTGACGCTCATTTCCAGAATGGGGCAGTGAGAATGTCGCATTCTCTTTTGGGTTGAAGTACATCCAATACCTCATTTATGATTGTCTGCATCCAATCGCCGCCTAGATTATCCATGATGCAAGAGCAAACATCATTGACACGCCGTTGACTATCATGTTCAGGATGGGGCAGGGAGCATATCTCCCTTGGTTTTCGTTATAAAGGCAGCAACTTCACTCAAAAAGTACAATGACCTACCCAAGTCACAATTTTGGGATTAGCAGCAGGATATCTAACTCGAAAACCTGAAACATAGAACCGGAGATTAGAACCGACGGGTCTAACCGAATCCGCCAATCCCGGCGGGTTGATGGGTACGGGTTCGGGTGTGGCCTGCCAAGAAGCAGCAGTTCGGGTTTTCAGATTGTTCGGGATCCGAACTGAAACATTTTTGCTGTGTGAACCCGAACCACTGGTGGGTTACCCGGACCCGTTGATAACACTACTGTTGGCTGCTGGAGTCGGGGATTATCCGGAACAAGTCATGGTTACTGAAGTCTCATATGGTTCACACCAACAAAATGTAATGTAGTCACTGGAAACCTCCAGGAGTATCTGAGAAGATGTGGAGTGTAAACCTAGATGCGTCAATTTCAGGAGAGTATCAGACCCTAAGAGGGGATTCCTGCCGGCTTTCAGAGTGACTGGGAGCGCCGGCGACAAGGCTGGGAGCGCCGATCACAAGCCTGTGAGAACCTGGGTGCGCCGGCGACAAAACTGGGAGCACCTCGAATCACAGTAGAGCAGTCTGGGAAAAACAACATCTCTTTTGGGAACGCTACTGGTGCGCCCGGAAATCATAGCTAGTACTTATCAATCAACGATTTTTACAACTCATGTATTTAGTTTGTCTTCTCATCTATGTAACTATGTATCTATATAGCTACCCATCCACACACGGTATATCTGGACTGGCTGCAGGCAGTACTTGGGATCAATTCGAGGTGAGCCTGAAAATGACAAAGGAGTGGACTTAGAGATAGACTCCGAGGCCGTGATCCAGCAAGTTTGGAGATGCACTTGGAGATGGTAATGGAACGTATTTGGAGATACACTTGCAGGCCGTGATCGAGTGAACTTAGAGATGCACTCCAAGATTGTAATCGAGCGAGTTTGTAGAAGCACATGGAGTCCATGATCGTGGGAAATTGCAGGCCGTAATCAAGTGAGTTTGGAGATACATTTGGAGCCTGTGATCGAGCGAGTTTGGAGACACACTTGGAGGCCGTAATCGAGCGAGTTTGGAGACACAAATTGTAGGCTCCGATCGAGCGAGATTGGAGGCCATAATCTAGGGAGTTCGGAAGAGTACTTGGAGGGCAGTCGATGGACTGCGCGCAGGGTGTTGAAACTCGTTTCATCAGTTAGTCAACTCATGACTTTGGGACTGTGACAAGGTGACTGTACCTTTGAGCCCTCATGGAGAGGTGGTTTGATGGCGGTTGATCATGTAGGGAGGCACGCCGGAAGCTGAAGCTACATTCAGGGGTCAACTCGTAATCATGAGAATGCAGGGAAGACAAACTATCATGAGTGGATGCTGTACTCGGTGTATGCTGTACTCGGTGTATGATGTACTCGGTGTATGCTGTACTCGGTGTATGCTGTACTCGGTGTATGCTGTACTCGGTGTATGCTATACTCGGTGTATACTGTACTCGGTGTATGGTGTGCTCGGTGTATGCTGTAACCGGTGTCAACTTATGATCAGGACATGGACAGATAGAGCGGGCTGACTTAACATCGTGTTCTGCTAGGATGGTAGAGTTGTCGACGAGAAAGAGAGATGCGGATGAGGATGAGAACGATGTGGGGGACAGGAGTGGATATGAGAAATCAGGGGTACAACTTGCCCGATTGGGTGGGGAACACCTTGTAACAGTGTAATTACACCCCAGATTGGTATTGTTACCTGCTGTATCGGGGATGGTGAATTGACTCGTATACGAAATTTTCTTAATACCCAGTTTCTCATCATGATTTCCCCCATCTCCTCATATCTCTCTCTTTCTCGTCCTCAACTCTACCATCACCTAAGAACACGAAGTTAAGTCATCGCTATTTATCTCTCCATGCCATGAAGCAGAGTTAACACGAGTACAGCATACACCGAGTACAGCATACACAGAGTACAGCATACACCGAGTACAGCATACACAGAGTACAGCATACACCGAGTACAGCATACAATGAGTACTACATACACCATGTACTGCATCATCCCAGGATGGACTGTATCCCGCTCCCAGCCAGTTCCTCATCCCTCTGCAGACCATGTTGTACTCAACTTCCTACATTCCCACAATTACGAGTTCACCAATGAATAGAATCTCAGCACCCGTCGCGCCTCCCTCACAGACTACCACCTCCAGATTGATCGCCTCCATGTACTCCTCTCATCTCACTCGATCATGGCCTTCAAGTGGATCTCCAAACTCACTCAATTACGGCCTACAAGTGCATCTCCGATTTCACACGATCTCAGACTCCAAGTCCATCTCCAAACTTGCACAATCACGTCCTACAAGTGCATCTCTGATTTGACTAGATCTCAGCCTCCAAGTGCATCTCCAAACTTGCGTGATATCGGCCTCGGAGTGTATCTCTGAGTTCCTTCGATCATCATCTTCAGGCGCACAACGACTCGCTCCACAGCACCAGCTGCAGCCAGTCCAGATCGAACTCGCTCGATCATGGCCTCCAAGTGCATTTCTGAGTTCAATAGATCCCGCTCTCCAAGAGCGTCTCCAAACTTGTCAATCACAGCCGCCATATACATCATTAAGGACTGACGCCGGTGTACGGAGATACAGCGGTAACGGTGGAGAACTCAGCAATGGGGAGAATATATTTGGGCGACCCCGGGGTAGATAGACATCATCTCATTTTCATCTCATCTTATCATACAACGAAAATATACACTCTATCTTTCCCAACTTTTGGTCTCACTTGCTCTGTCCGAGGCTGCGTGGATGCACCGAATCGCGTGGTTTCTCATGGCCGGGTGGTATCGTGTCTTCTCACTCTCTTTCTATGCTCCTTGCGCCAAAACCACTCTTTCTCACGAATTCCATTTCGATGTTGCGAGAGGTGCCGCAGAGTGTTCTTGGTGGGCTCTCTGGCTTCTAGCTCTGTCGTTTCACTGTGGCAGCCTCAAGTGGTGCATCTCTGAGTTGTCTCGATGGGTGTCTCCAAGTCCTCCTCCAATTATGCTCGACTTCCATCCTCGGCCAGATTGACCGTATGTTTATTTATAGAAAGACTTCAGACTTAAATAATGCATGCTATATTATGATGTAGCAAATCTTGTGACTGTAACAAAGACGAATATGATAGATGGACATGCCTGGTGGTTATGGAACCCTAAGAACCACTGATGTGAGAATACGGCACCAAGGCTCCCACAGGGTTTGCGCAGGGGTCTCAGCTGCTCTCAAAGTCTCCTGCAGATGTGCGCAGTTGTCTCGGCTGCTCCACAATTTGGCCATCCTATAAGTCAAATCTCATAGCATGCTGAATGCACCTCCATAACCACAGGTGCTTTCAGGAGCACCCGAGAATGCTCTTGCAGAGTCTGAGAGCACTTTGCTTAGCTCTAGGGCGGCCTGCAACCATCTGGAAGTACTTAGAAGCACTGGTGAGGTCGACCGGAGTGTCTGGGAGGTTTGCGTGCAGCTTGCAGAGCGATTAACATGGTACTGATTCACGCCCGATGTGTGAAATTCTTAGAAGTGCGCCCATGTGGCATTCCATCTTTCGACCACTTGATAACTCAAGAGATCAGCATATTTACTTGGAGCTGCTGGAAGACAATCATTTTGATGCTCTGCACACTCTAGGTGTCCACCCAATCAGCAACCAGGTCTGGCAATACCCTCTCTGCAATGTCTATCACCTTTGGCAGCCTGATGAAATGCTTCAGCAGATCCTCGGTTTAGTTGAAGACTTAGTGCACTCGCTGCTCAAATACCTGAAGGCTAGAAATGTCAAGAATATATTTGACAATCAATTCACATTGGTGCCAGGATATCTCGACATCCAGCACTTCTCTGGACCCTTCGATTCATTGAAATTTGGCACCTGGCAAGGTAACGAGATCCGTGGAATGATCAGAACACTGGCAGTGAAATGCACTCCAATTCTTCCCTGCTCCAAAGATGACAGCAAAACTGCGGCGGAGAACGCCTCCAATGAAATGATAATGGGAGCAGTGCAGTCATAATGTGAGTACTCTCTACTTGTTAGCCAACAAAATCACTCGGATCCATCCCTCAAAGCAATGGACGATGCACTCAAGCAACTACAAAAGATGAATGCTATTTTCTGAGAACAGTCCGTGTCGAAGTCTGCGAAAGACGAAGTAGATGACTCGTTGGCAATGGAATCCCATCAGTTTCCGGACCAAAGGATTCATAAGATTCGTGCTGCGATTGCGGCCAATGTGTATGGGGCTGAAAAGGTTTCCACAACAAATTGTTGACAATCTCAGGTGCGCCTAAACAGAGCCCGACAAGCGGCAACCACTTGGTCAGACTGTGATTATCAGAAGGCAATTGAGTGATTGGGGCATGAGATACATCAAGTGACACCTGCTAAACACAATCTTGTGGATGAATAATTCCAACCTCATGAGTGAAGACTATTGCACGAAGTCGGGACCAATGCAACCAGTCCCTGATGCAAATTCGCCAAAGAACTGGCCGTAATGAACACTGCCGCCAAAGACGCAGGCTGCGGGGCGGCAGAGATAACTGCTGACAAGCGGATGCAATTGCCGGTCCACCAGTCCGATGCGAAGACAGCAGCGACAACCTGGTCAACCATTCCACAAGCTGATATCTGTTGAGCATCTGGGACTGTATTGCAAGGTAGAATATACCAATGCCAACCAAGGGATCATGCATGAAGCTCATAATATCTGGGTCCAGTATAGGCAAAGTGAAGAGAAAGACCTCAATAACACCTTCCAAGGACAAATTCCCTCTTTTCCGGTATTATACCTCTGATAGACTCCACTGAATCAGATCGTGTGATTTCAGGAGCACCTGCCAAGCAGGGAAGCATTATTGACCGGTTCGAAGAGGTGCAAGAATACCCACCACTGGGTAGTAAGTCTTCATGCTGAATAATATGCGGTGGTAATTCCAACAAAGTACATAGATCTTCTTGACTGCGCTGATTGTGTTGATGGGTTCATCCGGGGTGTCCAACAAACAAATATGATGCATATTGAACCCGTTGGAGTAATGGTTGGGCCGACGCATTTGGTGTGGGAGAACGCTGCATTGGGCAGCATTGGTAGCATATGGCTTGAAAATAATCGGGTTGATTTAAATACCTACTGCACTGTATATCATTTTGATCAGAATGCTTGATTCAGGTGTATTGCTGTGAGATAGTTTATCGAATTGTACCGTTCGATATGGCAATTATATATTATCACTGCTGGAGAGTCTGGGTCCATGTGTGCTGGAATCATCATGGAGACGAGTGTTATAGTCCCAGCCGCTCCGAACACAGACGAACTTAAAGGTATAATTTCATAGCATTCTGAAGACGACTTCATACTCTTTAGAATATTCTTGGATTCTGTTCCACTAGTTCAGAAGCATTGAGGAGCACCGGAAAGTACTCACAGAGTACCTAACATATACATCATTATGCATTCAGCCGGTTCAGGAGATTCTGGGAGCTTCTGGAAGGATCGGTGTGGCAATTCAGAAAAGATGAATCTTTGGGTTATAACTTCCGAACGATTTTTCATTTTACTGAAATGGCAGGTTACACTTGGGAGCCTCAACATGGTGATGAAAAAGATGTCACGGCTCGAGTTGCGAGTGATGGATTGACGGGTACTTATGAATAGTAATGGGTGGACGGAAGGATTTGGGGTTACGGAAAGGTGGAGATGTGAATTGACGAGGAGACGGCATAGCAATATGTTAAGATGGTGGTGATATAATTTGGGATGATGAGAAAGTGGTATGAGGTGTTGCGATGTCGGATGTTGTGGCATGGTTTTATTGTTATGAGTTGTATTGATGGTGTGTAAGTTCATTGTTGGATATCCAGATGGAACATCAGAGCATGAAGAATGATTCGAGGGTGGCAGACGAAGTGTATATTAAGAGAAGTAGTCTGGTGTTGGAGGATTTCCATAACTTCTCTCTTTACGCGTTCTCTTGTATAGCACAGCAAGCACGACGTTGAACCAGCTCTGACTCGTGTCCTGTCCTGACTTTCGGGATACCAACTTTGCAAGCATTATGTCCCGATTTTGATATTTCATTATCCTTGCCAATATCACCTACGCCCAACCCCGCCCATTTCTCCACAATGAGTCCCCTACAACGTACCTGATATTGAATGTACTGCCAATATTGCTTGACTCCTTGTGTTGATCTTGCTCGGTACTACTGTGAAGTTACTGACAGCTATATTTGAATTTGCTATTTGTGTTGCTACCACCTTAATGAATTACATGTGCATACCTCCTTCTAACAGCTGTAAGTACTACATCGAACCTTGTTCAGTTAGTACCTGTTGGGTATATCTTGAACCTAATCATGAGTGGTTTCACATTTGCGATGATTTGGCTGACCAGTTACCACAACTTACCGGATGTGATTTGCACCCTGACCCACATTGATCTCCATATTTGAATGCGAGAGTACGATTGTAACTGTGCCTCCCGACCAGATTAGTTTGATCTTGCACGAACTCATTGTTCCTTTTCTCAACCTGAACTTTTGAACTCTTTTGAAAGTATGCAAGGGTTATTGAGTATTGAGGTAGACAACCTCACCTTGCCTGCTTATTTTAGCAAGAAGTCACACGTTCCCTCCCCCTGGAATAGGTACTGGACAGAAGCCGCCTCATAGGGAGGAAGCTTGGAATTGGACAACCCCGTGTTTGAAAGCAGTTGGACTAAGTATTGGTGAGCCCACACTTAGTTCGATTGTGACCCGGAATTACCATGTGAGTGCAAAGGATATAACTGTTTAGGAACGCATTCAATGGAAGGACACACACCAGCAGCACCAGCAACAGCAAAGCCTGCGCTGGTGCCCTTGATTGTTATCAAACCTTCAACCCCGACCCACTCGGAAATTGCCGCACGCAATTGGCACAGTGAGATGTACTTTGTCTGTTGCGATATCAAGACTAGACCAACATGATCGGCTGGCACTGGGATCTGCGGACTACCAGGCGATGATTGGAGCAATCGTCAACCGGAACCTGCTGGAGCTCAAATTCGGGGAGAGACAGACATCGCTGGAAGATGCACAAGAGGTGCTGAAGAGCGTAGCGCAGTATACAGAACCTGCAGGCATGGTACAGAGGGTATGCTATCACCTGCCACAGATAATCGCATTGCCTACGCAGATCACGGACCTGCATTCACAACCCATCCGGCCTGCGGAATGCGATCAGTTGATATTCGAACATCAGTTGGAGACATTGAGACCGCAGCTGCAGGTAGTCAGGATGACTGCCAGGATGGTAGTGATAGATGAGGACCACCAACAAGAGCTGGATGATATGACCTGGGACCCCTGACGGTTATGAGAAGAAGTCCTAGCTTTAAGGACGCATGTACCGTACGCCGTATCCTTAGCAGCACGGGCATCCCTGACTCCCCCCCAGCAACCAGGGGACCGCGGAGAGAAGTTTCACGATTGGCCGGACTTTTCAGGATCAGATCGGAATCAGTTGACAGACAGGATTGCTCAACTCTGGATGGTCATACCACAAAAGCCCCCCAGCTCTCCCGGAGAACAGTCGAAGCTGCGGTACTCATTCAACCGCCTGAGGGGAGTATCCTTAGCCCAGATCTTGCGACAAATACTGGATGATGTAACGATAGAGCTGGGAGACCTACCAGCGTTCTGACAACTCCTGGAAGGAGAGTTTGGGGACCCCGACTGAGTAGCCAGCGCTGATCAGAAAATGTGGGAGATTCAACATAAGGACCGCAGATTCTGTCAGTACTACGCTTAGTTTTAAGTGAGTGACGCGCATCTGGATTGGAAGAACTCGGCTATGCCAAACACTTTGCGAATCGGACTGTCTGAGAAAATGAAATACTCCTTCACGTATAGCGATATGCCAGAAGAACTCCCTTCTTTTGTGATAGTGTATCAGGAGCAGGATAATCAGATTTGACAACGACATGCGGAGAAAGCGGCACAGAACAAGGGTGCAGGTACAGGTTTTGCGTATTCCCCTGGACCTCCAGCCTATCCAAAGAATCCTCCAGGAGACCGCGCCAGGACCGTGACTGGATATATCGGACCTGGATGTATGGATCTCAGCGCAGGCTGAAGAACGATTTCTGCGTAGGAAAGGACAAAGAGATTTATGGAAGGGAGGTGTCTGTATTGTGGTTGGTTGAACCACAGGGCAGCAGGCTGCGCGGCGCGGATGATGGCCAAGTTTTTTAGGGCGAGGGCAGCAGAACTGAAGGAAGTAGGATCCGGGACAGGTTCCGAGGATGCTGGAAAAGGGCAAGTCAATCGAAGAAGCATGGCTCTCCAGGTGAGGGAAGAAGTTATGTTTTCAATGCTTTCAAATGTTTTGGAATTTCGCGATGATCAGTTAGCAATGTGGAGGTATTTGAAGGATCAATGAAAGAGAAACATTTAGTTATAACCTGCACATTGACCGTGAACGACCGAGACATACCTTCACATCTGCTGATCCATTGTGGACTGGCGACAGGTATTGCATCTATGGATCAAGACTTAGCTCTCCATTATTAAATACCACTCCCAGAGCTAGAGGAGAAAGGACACGTCGAGGTTATGGAAGGAAAACCCATAGAATCATGAGATATCACGTATGTTGCCAAAGTAGGAATGATAATTCAGGATTGGATTGAACAGTTACCTATATTTGTTGAGAAGTTAGGACATTATCCAATTATCTTTGGAATCCCTTGAATACAATTGCATGATGATGCAGTACGGTTTGCGTCCAATACCGTCACTTTTGGGTCCCAATCCTGCTGGACACATTGCCATGACGCACGCACTCCGGTACAAGGAGTTACAGAGGAACATCCGGAACCAGTTTATCCCCAAGAAAGGAGGATATTTGAACAACACATACATCCACAATGACCATTCCGAGGGAAGATTGTCATGCTTAATATATCTTCGTTTTTCCGGACGGTTAAGATGGGAAATATTAAAGGTTTTAACCCATGCCTTTATGATATTAATTAAGCCGTTGAGGCAAAGGATCCTAAGGAAAGACCCCTGCAGGAGATTGTCCGGGAACAGTATCATCAGTTCCTACCTTCATTCAAGAAAGTTTCAGGTGATCGCCTCCCACTACATCGACCAGGCATTGATCGTGAAGTACACCTAATGGAAGGTGAGACACCAACCTGGGAACCCTTTTATTTGAAGTCCAAGACTGAGTTGGTTACCTTTAAGTAATGGATGGAAGAGAACATGTCAGAAGGGTTTATTCTTCAATCATCATCACCCTTTCCTACACCAGTTCTTTTTGCAAAAGACTCAGATGGAGGGTTACGATGCTGCATTATTCATCGATATATCAATAGAAAGATGATTATGAATCGGTACCCCCTTCTCTTGATAAGAACGACTCGGAACCTGCTACGAAGAACTAGGATATATTCAAAACAGGATGGCCGCAGAGCCTATAATGTGTTCCGAGTTAAGGAAGGGGATGAACATAAGGTATCCTTCCGAACACGCGATGGAGTATTTGAAGCCACTGTTATGCAGTTTGGCACGACAAATGCCCCCACGGATTTTCAAGGGTACATCAATACCACCATATGGGAGGCTTTCGATGATTTTGCATCGCATACCTGAGCTTATGGCAATTGTCAATGCCCTTCAGGCATGGAGACCGGAATGTGAAGGGGTCACATATCCTCTCAAATTGATAACTGATCATGAGAATCTTGAATATTGTAAGACAACGAGGCTTTGAAACTGGAGACAGGCACGATGGTTGGTGTGTTGAACTTGATTCAGTTATGAGATAGTTGATATACCATACGAATCGAATGGGAAAGCGGATGCTTTGACAAGGACGGCGGGAGACCTCCTTGAGGGGGGGGATGAGAGATTGAACAATATACAACAGATGGTTCTAAAGCCGCAGAACCTATCGAAACAATTGCGTTTGTTGGGGCACAGCCTGCTCGCCCGGAGCCGTCCCTCTATTTCCTTTGCTGACAGCAGCATATCAGGCTGACACACTACCAGGAAAAATACTGGAAGCAATTCGGACAATGAGTGGGCGACAGGAGATTACCATTGTGGAGTGCATAGAGGATGGGGGATGAATAAGATATAGAGGGAAGTTATACTTTCCACATAGTGATGAGTTACACCTTCATATTATACAGCAACATCATGATACAGTGTTAGCAGGAAACCAAGGACAGGCAAAGAGGTTTGACCTGCTTCACCGAGGATATTATTGGGAGGAAATGCGTGTGGATGTTGATTTGTACGATCGGGATTGCCATGATTGCCAGTGGTCCCGAAGCTCAAGGCATTCAACTATTGGGGCCCTCTGGCCTTCATCTGTACCGGATACACTATGGGAAGATATCTCAATGCAGTTCGTTGTGGGACTACCAGAGTGCGAAGGGTTCGATGCAACATGGGTAGTTGTGGATCGGCATCCAAAGATGGGACATTTCATTCCTTGCCATACTACTATTGATCCTCAGGGTCTGGCAGAGTTGTTCATGCAGGAAGTGGTACGCTTTTATGGCTTTCCACTGATCATTGTTTCAAATGGAGGCCCGCAATTCACATCGACTTTCTGGCCCCAGGGGTGCAGCCGATTGGGCATTGATCGAAGGATCTCCACAGCTTTCCACCCACAGTCAGATGGACAGACGGAACGAATGAATGCTGATATGGAACAGTACCTCCGGGTGTTTGTGAACCATCAGCAGGATGCTGGGTTATGTGGGTCGCGCTGGTTGAGTGGGGTGCAAACAATGGAGTGACGAAGAGAAGGCAGTGTTCTCTGTTTTTTGGGGTTCAGGTTTCGGACCACCCAGATGTCGTTTGTAGGGGAACCAATGAAGGATCGCGATCTAATACGTACAGGCGCCGATGAGGTTCAGGCATTGATTCAACAAATTCATGATCACCTCTGAGTCGGGATGAGACAGAGTCAAGTAATACAGGAATAGGGAGCACACCGTGGATGAATTCCAGCTCCGGATATTCAAGAAGACTTTCAAGTGTGGTAGGATTCTCGACAGGTTCGAACGACGAGACCCACAGGTACAGTGGATTGGGAACATTTGGGGCCTTTCGCGGTTTCCCGTAGAATATCCCCATATGCTTATGGACTTGTGTTACCCGCATCAATTTGGATTCATCGACTACAACCAGTGTCTCTTCTGGATCCGGTAGGGGATGATCCCCTTGATGGACAACGAGTTGAACTCCCACCTTCGGTCGAAGTCGATGGGGAGGATGAGTATCAGGTTTCGGGTGTTGAGGACAGCCAGATAGACCGAAGTCATTTACAGTATCTCATACGATGGACTGGGTATGATTCTATAACATGGGAACCTTCCAAGTTTGTGGATGGGCTGCAAGCAGGAGGGGAACTTCATCAACATTATCCAATGAAGCCCGGGCAATTGCAAACTGTTCTCGGAAGACCTCGAACAGAGGAGGGAGATACTGTCATGCCTTGAGTTCCCAGTGATGGATTGACGGGTACATAGGAATAGTATTGGGCAGATGGAAGGAATCAGTGATATGGAAAGATGGAGACGTGGATAGACAGGGAGATGGCTTGGGAATATGGTAAGATAGTGGCAGTAGGAATTATTATGATAATGAAATGGTTTGAGGTGTTGCGACGTCGGATGTTGTGGCATGGTTGAATTGATAAGAGTTGTGATGATGGTGTGTGAGATTATGATTGGATATTCCGATGGTACATCGGAGCACGAGGAATGATTCGAGGGTGGCACATAAAGTGTAGATAAAGAGAGGTTGTTTGGTGTTGGAGGATTTCCGTTTCTTCTCTCGTTACACAATCTTTTGTATAGCAAAGCACTCACGATATTGAACCAGCTCTGACTCGTGTTCTGTGTCAACTCTCTCGATACGAACTTCGAAAGCATCTTGTCCCGATTATGATACTGCATTAGTGTTATCAACATCACCTACGCCCCACCCTGCCCATTACAAAAGGCTGCGTTGGTCACTCAGTTCCTGTACCAAGCAGTGGCTTCTGCTGTGCACGCAGAGCTTTTTCAATTGAATGGACTGTCCTCCCGATGGAAATTGGTTCCATCACCTCATGATGCCGTGTACAGTCATACGTTGAACAGGACAGCTGGGCGGAATGCCTTTGAGAATAGTGAGTAGCTAGTGCGGTTGAGGACCGGTTATCCCATGACTATCTGATGAAGAGTATAGGCTCTCGTTAGTATTATTGGACTCTTCTTCCCTCTAGTAGAGTATAGAACTTGAATCAACTATCTACTGACCGCATGTGTTGCTATCAGTCCGCACCCTGAGGGTCTGAACCACTCGTGGGCCACAGACATGACGCACAATGTCCCCATCGCCGTACTCAAGTATCCAGGAGCCCAGCAATATCACTTTGTGCCATCACGGCCATCCATGAGTTCCTACTCTACCATGTCCTTCTTGGTTCCTAGACTCAACAATGAGAATTCTATGGGGCCGGCGGACGCTAATCATGAGAATTTAAGCTGGCCAGACAATGCATGGAAAATCAGGACTTGTTGCGACTCTATCACTGCTAACCTGTAGGTCTCTATCAGTCAATCTCACAAAGAAAGCTCACACAAATAGTATCCTGTAACATTTCTGTGGGATTGCGGTGCACTATCAGGTCGGAGGCTGCTGAATGTCTCGCAAGGTTGATATCATCGCATTGCAGGAACAGTTACTAGTCAATATCCCATGCTACATCCGGTGGTTCATAGGGGCTATAAGAAAGTCGATATGCTGACATTTGGTCATTGATGTCGTCTCAAGGTTAAATAATTACAGCCCTGATTCTCATATCTCGAAGTTGTCCACCATCATTCTAGAGAGGAGATTGGTGCACAAAGCCTTTTGTTGCCAGAATTTTCTGTCACGAACAACAGTTTAGAGGGATCGGTCTCTGGTGTGATGCTTGATTGGTGCAATTATGTACAATGATAATCAGGCCAGGATGTGCCTAGACGAACTAGGAAGATCTGTCTCCAGTCATCGCTGTATGGCGGGGTTGATTAGTGCTCACATCACTTTATGATTTGAACTGAGCATATGTAGAGTATTTGCATTGCCTATCAATCACCGTGCTCAGGAAGGGAGAGCCAAAAGCAGGTGGACACAGGTAGCAGTCCGAACAGTGCAAGTGCAGATATTTAGGTGATTATCAGGCCACTGCACTCCAAACGTAGTGATACTTGAAAGATGCTTCTCAAAATGCCAAGTCTGCTTGCGAACTTAAAATTGATGCCATTGCGGGAGGGTTGCAAGGCTGAAAGTGGCGGTTATGACAGGTGTTAGCGACACATCCCGGTGAACCCGGCAGCAGTCCTGGTTTGGACAGGAAGAATTGTTCTGTTCGGTTCCAGAACCGTCCAAAAACCAGATCCGCTGCTTTGAGGCGGTCCACACCCCTCACTGTACCTGCCAACGCGTGGGTTTAGCAGGATTGGGCTAGACCCATCGGGTCCAATCTCCGGTTTTGCATTTCTGGTTGTTCTATTCATGGTCGCATTCAGATATCCTGCTGTTAATTGTAAAATATTGAAGATCATATGTCGATGTTCTTTTTGGATGAACTGATATCCTTTTTGATCAAAATATGTAGCCAAACGCTTCCTGCCCCATCCTGGAATTGAGCGTCAACTGCGCGTCAACGATTGAAGGTCCTGCATCCTGGGTAATCAGAGCGGGCATTGGTTGCAGCTAGTCATATCTGAGGGATTGACTCCTTTATAGGCAGAAGGAGAAGCGACACGCTCCATGCCCCATTGTGAAAATGAGTGTCAAATGAGAATCAACGATATAAGGTCTCGCATCTTTTGTAATATAAGTGGCGCATGATTGCAAACCTCTATTAAGGAGGAATCGGCAGCCTCCCTAGGCAGAGAAGCAAGCGATATTCCCCTGACAGCCTTCTGGACAGTAACAACTGATTTCATTTACAAGGATGCAACGAGGAGTTCATGATAGTTTTCGCATTCAAAGACTGTCAGAACATCGTATATACACAATGACCGATGCATCACGCTTTGATTACCAATGATGAAAAGCCATCAATCTCTGATACTCCGTTGATGGCCATTGTCAGAAAGGGGCACTGAGCGTGTGGCTATCGTTTTCCCCTACAAAGGCGCGCAACACTTTGATTATATATAGGAACGACGATATCGCTTTTGACTTACCCGACTTATAAGACAAAAAATCTTGACACCCCGTTGACGCTCAATTTCAGAATGGGGCAGGCAGTGTGAGGCTTGCTCTTTTGCCTCCAAAGCCAGCCGATACTGCATGTATGAATGGTCTCGGCCGATCGCCAAGCAGATTACCAATGATGCAAGACCATCAATCGTTGACGCTCTGTTGACGATCATTTTGCCATGGCCATATCCACAATATCTTATCATTTATTCTGGGTTAATAGATCATCAATGGTGTTTTGGCAGCCTTTGTACCATCTTCATATACTTTCTCCTTCATCAAAACATTGTTCTTGAATAATACATATAAATATACCTTTTAAAATATACTTTAAAGTGTCCGCTAATTGTAGATCATAATATACTCAAAAATCTCTTTTCATTCAACCAATGCTCATCTTCACTGCAAGGTTCTCTCAATTGGCTGCTGTCGTCGCCAAAATGGATGTCAGCTGCATTACCACGCGGCAGATAGTGTACTAACCAGTGGATGTGCAAATCTGGATCAAAATCTTTATCACTCCGGTGATCCTTCGCATATGCATCTTGATTGAAACATAGACCACTGGGAGGAGGAGTATGTACATACACATATCAGGGTGGCGCACCCTTGATTTCAGATAGATGAGCTGCTTCATGGTTACATGGTGAAACAAGTGGCGTGTCGGGTGGATGTGGCGTTGGTTCTGGTGTTGGCTGTCTGAGTCCCTCTGGGAGAGGTGAACCAGTGCCTTTGTCTCTCCAGCGTGTCTGCGGATTCTTTGCTATGCCATTTTGGCAAGGAAGGCAGCTGTCCGTCTGATTTTCCCGAAGCATATCTGGGTGTCTCTCCATTGCAGCCTCCACATTTTGATGCCCAAGAGACTCAACTCCCCGCTCCTTCTCTTCTTGGACTTCAGCTCGAGGTTGCTTGATGAGGAATTGTGTATACTTTATTCCAGCGCGTGAAAACCCCCCTTTAGCCATTTTTGCCATTTTCATAGCAAGGCGCACGTCAGACTGTTCTAGCTGTACCCGACCTCCTTGCCTTTCCATAGTTGAAGACATGTTGATAACCTACAGGAAATTAGTTCCTGCATCTACATATTAGATTCAGCCATTACCTCAACCATATACCCTTCTGTAGCATCCTCCACGATTGTTAAAGCCTGTTTGGTTCACTGTCTGGCATTCGTATCACTAAATTCGTCTACGAAAGTCCCGGAGCTGACCACATCATGATGTTCGATTTCGAAGACTGTGAGGACGAATGCCTTGGTCGACCATTGAGGTTTCCCATCACGGGCGGCTATAAATTGGTTACCTGGCTCTCTACATACTCAAGCTGTGTGTTATCTCATTGATTGACGGCTGTGTAGCTCGATATCATGACACTTACATCCAACCGCATTCAGCGTCTTATTCTTGCTGCATCGGGTTTAACGAGGAATTTTTAACTGTGCATCCTGCGTCATGATTTTGGTGGCTGCATTTGCAGCGTTGTGGTGCACAAAGCGGTGTCTGCGTTGTCGTTGGGTCTCTGATACTGGCATTTGGAATAAGTGCTCTTCGTTCTGCTCGATTCAGTTCCACCCTCACCTCGCTGAGGTGTTTGTGGAGCCATCACTTGCTGCTGTGGAAGCGAATTGATGATGATAACGAAACGAAGTAGGAAGTCCTGAGCAAGATGATAATGAAACGAAGTGGGAAGTCTTGAGAAATATATAGTTAGCCTTAAGTCAAGATGGTATGCATAGCAGGCAACTTGCTCGTTCTACACAAGATGAATCCTGTAGCGCATGGCTGCCAGATTCACGGGTTGCCAACAGTCCTGGGGTTTGCACCAAGTCGGTCCAATGTTGTTTGTTTATTCACAGGGATATATCATGGTGACCGAATGTCAAAATGTTGTGTTGGTGTGTGACAACCAGTCCATTCTTCGTTGGAAAGGACGTCTGCTGATGTTTGTCTCATGAAATCCATGGGATCTTACATGATACAGACGCTAAACATCATGTCATCATGTACGGTTCACATTGCTCTTCCTCATGTAGTGATGGTCAAAGGCAGATTTTGCTTTGTTCAAGTCAATTACGAGTATTATTCTTGACATACAAGACGCAGCTTGCCGGTATGTGGTACATATGTCGCAACATCCACCATATCATCCATCAACAAAGCCAATAGATAATACAATGTGCAATGTTCTGGAAAAGAACCTTTCACCACTACCTGCAGGCAAATACGGCGAAGGTCTACAAAGCGCCCCACACGACGAGGTCATCAAGCGACTCACGGCAGATGCAGCTTGGAAGCCGAACACGTCAGAAGCATCAGAGGGTTGCATGGCTTGCGATCCAAACTGAAGATTGCGGCGGGGAAAGGACAAGAAATGCACTTCTGAAGCAAAGAAGACAAGGAGAAATGGATCGAGGATTATGTGGAAAGAGAGACCACTGTGGCAAGAAAGCGAGTTGAATATGCATAGACCGCAATTGACCAGGAGCAGGATGATATGAGATTAGCTCAAAAGGGGGGATTGACAATCACCAAGCCCGAAACACCATTTGAGGAGATGTTGAACGCCATCGGAGATTGTCTGGGCGATCTTGCAAGTTCTGATGCTGGGGATGATGGGGAAGACACAGATGATGATTAAAACAATCCTTCTAGGAGCAGGTTTAGCGAAGATGACGAACCTCGCTGGGTGATGGGCACAATCTCTGAAACGATTCAGTATCCCATGGAGTGTTTTCGGCAGAAGCAGATGAAGCTTGACGAGTTGACGCAACCAGGATGCGGAGACGCAGATGACTACTTCTGTGAGAGGCATGAGAAGTACGGGACAACTGAATTGAAGGTTCCAGCTGTCGTTCATCCTCAACCAGCAGATGATGCAGTGTCATCTGTGCCAACGACATTTATTGATCCTGTGGAGACTCTTGATAACCTCCCCGGAATAATGCAAATGCCGCAAGTGACATCTCGACCAGGGAGTAGTCACATGAGGCTAGGATTGCGGAAACCGCAGACGCACGAACACACTCCGTCCCTCCCCCCCGCCCCAATGTCTGATTAGTTACAGATTCAGCAATCCAAGCATGTTGAATCCGTAAGGTTCAACCCCTGCATATCGTGTTCCAAGCCAATTACCAAATGGAAATGAGATTCCTACAAGCACACGGTGACGGCTCCTGCTCCGCCAGAGGAATGAACAGGCAAAACAGGCATTTGTGACGATGTATCAATTTGAAATGCAATACCTGTACCTATTTTGCTACGTGTCTGGTTTTACTTGATTTCAGTCACCAAATTGTGAGACACGATATTCATCTATGCATGTGCAAGGGTCTGGATAGGCCATGCCAATGATCTAGACATCAAATATCGTTGACTGATGACCAATGAACGTGATATGGTCCTGCCCGTCACTCTTAAGTGACACAATTTAAACTTAATCACTGACAAAACTCACTAAGAAAATATAATTCAGTGATGTCATACGAGTCATAGATGCAGCGGTCAAAGCGCAATACGACGCAGAATGAATGGTGACCGTCAAGGTTTATACTATTATGCAACCAACTGCATAACTCGCTGCACAGGCCTGGTGCACATGGTCAAGATGTTGAAAGTTGCTTATGAGATGTCATGGAAATCGCGGAGAATGAGCTGGACTAGGCAAGTTGAGAAAGTCGTGCTCAAGATATCAAAAACTGGTGTAAGGATTTTTATGCGGTTAATTGCTGGCCGGAAGTGCTTGAACGTGATAGTCCAACATCATTCATCACTCAGAGAATGTGTCTAGCGGTGGCTCAGAAATTATGAGGCTTGGAAGCATCTGGATGCAAATGTTTATATCTAGGGACGATTTTTTGGCTACCAATGACAACCATAGGAATTTTCACATACAATTGTTGAGTACCCACTGACTGCCAGTATGTCATTGAGTTGAGCGTCAACGGAGCGTCAACAATTTCAAGTCTTACATTTTCGGCATACAAACAGCTGCATAGTCACATCCTTCCAAAGCCATTGTATTAGCGGTTTTTATAGGCAAAAAGCATAGTGATACACTTGTAGACCAATCCTGGAAATGAGCGTCAACAATGCGTCAATGATTTTTGGTATTGTGACTCTGATAATCGAACAGAAGACATGGTCACTGTAACACGTAATTACAGCATTGGCCGGCTTTGACGCCAAAAATGCCAACGTCAACATCGTTACTATATATCTTACGAAAGAGCATCAACACAGGGTCGATGATTCTTGTTCATTCATCTTTGATAACCAAACAGCTGTGCAATGATATTTGGATATAATTAAAGTTTTGGTCTCAGATGTGGGAAAAAATTGCAGCAACGATATCGCTACCACCTGCAAACAATCAGCATCAACGGAGTGTGAACAATTTCTGGTCATGCATGATGGACACTCAAAGCCCTGTACATCTATAATCAACCATAATGAAGGTATCAGCCGCCTCTATTGGCAAAAATGCTAGTGACGATGTCTTTACCACCTCGTAAAAGTGAGCGTCAACGGAGCATCAACACTTTTTGGTCTTACATAGTGCACATTTTAAGGACTACGGAAAGGCAGTAACCCCGAATCAACTCATCAGCTACCTTTACGGGAAAAAATACTACCTACGATATCACATCTTCGTCATATAATTGAGCCCCCAACAAGCGTCAACGTTTTTGTGGGGGCTCAGTAAGCAACACAGCAACGAACTGCATCGCATTGTTACAGAATTGACTCCTAAGCGGTCAGTCTTTTCAATATGTTGTTGCATACCACTTCACCAATATGCATGCAATGTCTCACAGATCTGATTGTTTTGCTTGTGGCAGTAGAATCAATACTTAACAACCCTCAGTCTGAATTACTGTATGGTTACCTTGGGAGTCTTTCGAGTCGGATTACCCAGAATTCAAATTCCTACAGCCATGTCTGATTCAAAATCTTCAAACACCTCATTGCTCGAGGTTATGCTCTCCTCCAGGAAGGAACTTGTCCTCATTCATGATTGAGCGACCTTACTGAGGAAATCGTCTACAATGCTTGGTGGGCTTCAATGAATGTAGGCGCAAAGCGGCCTATTGCTTCGACTAATTCTAGACATACGCCGTCTTGGTGATTCTATTTACACTGCGGAATTGAGGAGAGCAGCATCCCTGGCATCATATGAATCATTTGCCATCAAGTTCTTCGCCATCCATCAGATCATGGGACCAGCTCAATGGGGACACACTTACTGGCAAAAGCTCACATCGCGAAGTTGAACGAATTGACCGAGTCAGAGGTTGCAGAATTGACTAATTCGATGGTTGATGAAACATATTTATCCATGTTGAACAGGCAAGGAAGTCGAGGAATCACACTAGTAAGTTCGCCGAGGAAGATCATATTTCACATCCAGGTTGATCCATATTGACCGAAATGACAAACAAAATGTTCGAAACTGATGGCCATGGACTTTAAAACTGCTGAAGTTCACCAAGACACATGGAATCTCTACCTCATGTTAGCATTTGTTTCAACCCATATTCTGTGCCACAAGATATCAAATCTTGAGCTATGACGGTCATATAAGTCAGTATGTGATCACCAAGTGCTGCCTTCTCCTGCGACTCTTAGAAAAATCTTCCGGTGGCAATATGAACTGACATTGGATGTAATTAAGAAGCAATTGCCATCACATAATAAAGTTTGTTTAGCTAATGACTGATGGACATCTCCAAAGAAACTAGCAATAATGTCAGTCATTGGCTACTATATCGATCAAAACTGGGCATTGCGTGAAGTTCCACTCACGTTCGATGATGTTGAACCACTGTTCTCTTCCCGTTTCGAAAGCGAATTAAAGATGATAGGTCAAGGGCCAACACACTGGAACAAGGCTAGCCGTACATTTGAATGGCGTGCTTGATTGTTCTGAGCTTACCGACCGCCGTTTGGTTGATGCTACAACTAATAATACTTCCTCAAAATACTGGATGACACGCGAGCTGCAATCAACACTCGTTGCCTCTACAATCAAGTGGCCTGCTGTGAGGAACCACATACCATGCATGGGGCATGTCATACAGCTGACTTTAGGTGCATTCTTGAGCAGTCTCGGTGAAAATCGTCGCACCAAGTCTGGGGAAGCCCATGAGTGCAATCAGTGATTTGGCGGGAATTAAAGCATTGATATTGGGCTGAGTCAAAGACTACGAAAAGAGGGCAATGCTAGAACCACAAAGGTGTCGGCCATGAAACCAGGTTTAGCCAAGGTAATTGACAAATTGCATATTTCATGATATTTTGGAAGTCCTGAAATTGACCTTCATATAGCAGAGAATGCTTGCTGTGTTGATCCCACTGTCACCTGGTGGTCGAAACGAGTTGGTTGACTGTCAACAAGCCAAAGTTCCCATCGCGGTACTTCTGATTATGGAGGTGAAAACACAGTGGAACTCAACACTGGAGTTGCGTGAGCGCGCCTACCCATTACGGGTATTCACACACCAGTGGCTCCAAAATCCAAACAACACTGATTACCGGCCCCTTTTCACAACTCAAGATGAGTGGACCATTGTGAAGTATGTCATGGATGTATTGAGGCCATTTTGATATTGAACCCTGCGGATGTCCAAGAGGCATACAGTCACATTGCATCATGTTATCACAGTGTACAATGCCATGTTAGAACACCTGGACAGCGTGATGTAAGCCTTGGCCAGAAAGAACACTATGTGGAAGGACGACTTGTACTTCACTGTGAAGTTCGCTCGACAGAAGCTGTCGAAATACTCTTCCGAAGTGACTCGGAAGTTGGGCAAGCTTCGCATTTCTCCAGAAATTCTTGAACCTTTTCGGAAGTTGCGATTGTTTAGAAAGTGGGACAAGGGTATACATATTAGTTCTGAGGACGAGACATTCTATACTACTCAATACCAATGCCCTTTCTGAAATATTTGGTGAATGAATACTGTGCAGAAGGTCAAAGTGTGGCGGTCAATAAGCACGAAAGCTTACCGAACAGCAATTTCATCCCCTCATCAACGGCAACAGGATCTTGTCAATCATCCTTTGATCCATATGATTTGTCAAGCAATGATGAAGAAAACTCAACAGCTAACAATGTGGCTGAGGCGACACCTGGACCAAGCAATTGCGCAGCACGTCTATTGACCTCCACCAGGCTCCATTTGAATTCGCTGCCTGGAGCACCAAAGAACTAGGGGCAAATTGATCCAAATCTAAATAATCACCACTCCGACCCAATGGAGATCAGCAGGACATTGTGGTTACTGCACATAACCGACTGGAGGCGTCAACAGGAGGAAACGCACTCAAAGTAGTCTGATCATTCCAATGTGCCGTGCGACATCTTCCCTATCATACCACATTGTGTCGGAGTGGAGGCCAGCTTTTCCCGTGGCCGAGATGTTATCGGCTGGAAGCAGTCAGAAACCACAGCTGAGACACTTCGCGAAAAAGTCAATCTAAGGCAGTGTGCTTGAGCCAATAATTGGAGTTTGGCAGGCGCTGACCCAGAATTTGATCCAACGAACAGAGCAAACAACTCGGAAATAAAGAAAGAAGTGGAGGAACGGAACTTGCACAGAATGGCCAAGGTTCAAGACTTTTTGGAGATGTGGCAGGGCAGCCAAATCCTACTTCTTACCCAAAATGAAATCTCGGGCTCAAAACAAGCCGATGACCGCCGTCGGATACATTTCGGACAAAGAAGAGATCGTTAAATCATCGTGGACACTGTTACAACCTGTTCGTGCGGCTGTATTCAAATTGTCAGAAACATCTCCTTTGCCACTGGCTTTGTCTGCAAAGGACCTCCATGGAGGACATACTCAAGTATTCAATGCCCGCTGAATCTGAAGAATCAACCGTCATCCAGTCGAAAGTGATCATGATAGCGCACCTGCCAGCATTTCGGACACTGAAGATTGGCTTCACTGGAAAGTGGACTTAGATAATCCAAATGACAGCAAAGACAATTGTGGGGCGGACGTTGAATATGATATACAGCAAGAAAGCAGCATTGAGGAGATGGAACGCCTTGAGCAGCGGTATCTGAGGGCCACGCCAGACATTCCTGGATTCATTCGGCCTACTAGGATGTCAAAGGGACAGGCTGAAGAGGTGTTAATGATGCTCAATGCAATCCAAACGAGGAGAAATGAAGGAGTGGAGAAAAAGTACGACCGACCATGTCAAGGTTTCACCCGCTTCTTTATATACCTTGACTTAGAGTTTAAGTTACAGATATAGAATGGGCAAATGGTGAGCAGTAGCTTGTGAATACCGCATGATAAACTCATGTATAGCAGGCGCAATCAACCTTTTGAAAAGATACATAAATGTTAGTCATGTGAGAGCCAACAGTGCAAGAATGTTACTGCACTTGGCTTTGCCACAGGGCCAAGTTTCAATCTGTGAGAAAGACTACCAAGAAGTTCAAAACATGATGAAAACTATTATCGATGGCAGCAGATGTTGAATGAACAATATATCAAAATGAGCGTCAATGAAGGGTCAACAAATTGTGGTTTTGTAAGTACGGTAATTACACAGTGATTTGGTCGCTGTTTTGTATAACTGATGTATTGGCTGCTTTCATAGGCAAAAGAGACAACAACACAGTCACTGCCCCATTAAGGGAATAAGCGTCAATGGAGAGTCAACTATTCGTGGTTTTGTAAGCATGGTAATCACACAGTGATCTAGTCGCTGTTATGCATAACCATTGCATTGCCTGTTTCTATATGCAAATGAGAGAGCAACACGGTCACCACCCCATACGGAGAATAAGCGTCAACGGAGCGTCAACGATTTGTGGTGTTGTAGGTACAGCAGTGATATAGTGATTTCATCGCTGTTATGCTTAACCGATATATTGGCAGCTTCTATACGCAATAAAGACAGCAACACGGTCACAACACAGTTCTGAGAATGAGCGTCAACGAAGCGACATCGATTTTCAGCCTCGCATCTTGGATAATTTATGTTCCAATTGGTCGCACACATCCATTCATCAGATATTGGCAGCCTTTACTGGGAAAACCCACAGCAACATGCTCGCTGCCACATCCTGAAAATGAGTGTCAATGGAGAATTAACAAACTTTAGATTCACATCTTGGGTAATTTATGTTCCGATTCGTTGCATACATCCATTCATCAAATATTGGCTACCTGTACTGGCAAAAACAACAGCGACATGCTCCCTGCCGCAACCTGAAAATGAGCATCAACAGAGCATCAACAGTATGAGTTGTTGCATATCCGGTAATCAAGGCCGCGCGCTGATCTTCGTGTTCATCAAGAAATTATTGACCGCCCTTATAGACCAAAATACACTTTGTCAAAGGTAAGACATTGATTCCAAATTAATCGATATTGCAAGCTGCAGAGCATGCAAAAACATATCCTTGGTTGTTGAAAACGAGATTTTGATAAGATACTAATAACATAATCCAAAGATACGAGCCTTAATTGAATCTGAATATGGACCCGCTGGGCGACCCCCTGGCAACCTGCCCAATGCAGCCGGGTTGGGAGTTTACTATCAAACAATACTGTAGTAGTCAGTTCGGATGTATTGACAACCCGGACCGCCAATGTATCAACAGTTGGGGTGGGACCAGCACCCCGATCCGCAGTGACGGACCGGAACTGTTGTTAACACTACTTCTGCTTGCCCATATCTGCCACTGCAGAAGCTGATACACTCCTGATGCTGACTTGTCATGTGCGTGTCTGGGTCGGGTAAGCCACTGTGGGGGTCAGCAATCGGCACTGGCAATTATCCCGATTTGTGATGATAATGCTGGCTTGCCAACACAATGGATAGAAAATACATCGAGGGAGCGCATCCAGGTGATTGCCGAGGCCATGAGCATCATGAACAACGTAGGCTCCGCATATATGCATTGGGATGTCGTAATGGATTGCTTCTTTACTTGAATCAGTGATCTGTTATCTAAAAGACTGCTTTGGAAATGGTACATGGCAAATCAGACTAACCTCAATCATTAGAATCTGAAGGAAGCACTGTTCAAGGTGGCGGAGATTGGCCTTCGCCAAAGGAAGACTGTGATCAATGAAACCCCAACTAGAAGGAAGAAACTGGTGCACATTGGAATATATTTCATCCCCCTGATGGTGCCTCACTCTGGCTGATGATATTTTGATATAGATAGTGAGGAGAAAGTAACCTTGGGTCTCAGGTTTTCACTGATACAAGTGAATTGCGACGCCTCAACCTCATTCGTTGTGGAGCCATCAGGCTTCATAATTGACTATGTGGATCCCGACATTGCCGCGAAGTGGGCAGTTGAAACAAATACTCCGGGATTCGCATGACACTGTGCTGGGGATGATGAATTGTGACTCCTTATAGTTACATTACACGTCAATACCACCAGTTTGTCAATTGCGAATACAGCAATTACCAGTCTGCCAGACAACAGCCAGAATGTCTGACAGCTGTGGGATTGCTGGGAGGAGAATAATGGAGATGGTGGTATGTACACCGGTACTATTACCGCAATCTTTGATAACATTAGAGCTGCCGTATGGGCAAAGGAAGCGAATAATTTATACAATCAACCGGGTCGTTGCTTCGTTTATCTTAGCAAACAAGCTGATGGCACTACTGGTACTCTGATGGCTATGCGTGGGAGCCTCACCTATGATCCATTGCATAGCAACCTCCCACCACAAGATGCGGATATGATTGACGATATCAGGTGGAAGTTCGAAGATGATGAGGAGATCCGGTGCCCAAAGTGAAATCGCTTCCCGACAACCACAACTGCATCAGTGAATGGTATATGAGCGACAACTCTAGTTTCCGTCAGAAACACCCGGGTGTCCCGGACGGCTCTCACGGCTCTCCTGGAACCTCCGACCCTCCGTCAGAGAATTGCACCATTCCAGTCGCCCAGCCGACGGGTCGCGGTGCATACATACCTCTCCCAGATTCTAGTGGACTGATGCAATGGCTTTCAGGTGCACCTGGGAGCACCTGGGAGCACATTGAATCACAGTAGAGCAGTCTGGGAAAAACAAGTTGTTTGGGAATGCTGCTGGAGAGCCTAGAAATCATAGCTACTACTTATCGGTCAAATATTTTCACAACTTGTGTATTGTTAGCAACGGTTCCGGGTTAGGGTTGGAACCGGAACTGAACCGTGGCAACTGTTTTGCCACATGCAACACCCGGACCGTTGGCATTTGGGCCGGTTTCCACCTCAAAACCAGGACTTTGCAAGCCCAGATAGTTCGCTCCAATTAAGTATTTGAGTTCTGATTGTATCGTGACATGATCAGTACGTAGATTGTGCAGTTCTGGCCGCTGATTCACCTCCCGCTTTCAGATTTGTGATCTGACCAATAATAGTTCAGTCGCTGTCGAAAACGCGCTAATTTGGCCCGAAATGTACCTCGATTTCACAGCCACTCAACGAATATCAGTCGGATCGCTAATCTGAAAGCGGGAGGTGAAAGAGCGACCAGTGCTGCACAATTTACGTGCTGATGATGTCATGATACGATCTGAACTGAAATACTTAATTGGAGCAAAAGTGGCAGGGACCGTAATATGGAACCACTGTCTGGGTACAACCCGTGGAAAAAAACGGTGGGTTTATGTCCGCTCTGGGTAACAACCCCTCCAAGACAAAGCGGTTCGGGTTTTTGGCCGGGTTTGGAGCCGAACGGAACGGAACCGCTGGACAAAAACCGGACAGCACCCGTGTTGCCCGGACCCGTTGCTAACAACAAACTTGTGAATTCAATTTGTATTCTCATCTATGTATCTATCTATCTATGTAGCTATCTATCTACACACGGTAATATCCGGACTGGCAGCACAAAGTGATTGGGACCAATTCGACGGGCAACCAGAAGATGACTATCGAATGAATACAGAGATACACTCCGAGGCCATGATGGAGAGGGTTTGGAGATTCAATTTGAGACCTAAATTGAGTGAACTCGGAGAAGCACTTGCAGGCCGTGATTGAGCCAGTTTGGAGAAGAACTTGGAGGCCGAGTTCATGTAAACCCAGAGATGCACTCAGAGCAGTGATCAAGCGAGATTAGAAATCCACTTGGCGCAGGTTCTGATTGAGGGAGACGAGAGGAGTACTTGGAGGTGGTCGATTTCGAGGTGGTTGATGGGAGGCACGCCAGGTGCTGGGACTCTATTCATAGGGTAGGCAACTCGAAACCATGGGAATGTGACGTGGTGACTTTATCTTCGAAGCTCTTATGATATTGTGACAATGAAGGCATGACAGATAATGCTGAGTGTATGCTGTACTCGGTGTATCCTGCACTCGGCATATGCTGCACTCGGTGTTAACTCATGACGATGGCATGGAGAGATAGAGAGGGATGACTTAACATTGCTTTTTTGCAATGATAGTAGAGTTGTGGACGAGAAAGAAAGAGATGGGGGATGAGGATGAGAACGAGATGGAGGATCCGAGCGGACCAGAGAAATCACAGGTAAAACTCGCATGATTGGGTTTGGATGAGCTCGAAGTGGTGTTATTACCCACCAGATCAAGACTCGTACCTGCCGCATAGGGGATAGTACATTGACTCCCACCCGAAATCCTCTTAAGTCCCAGTTTCTCATGATGATTTCCCCCATCTCCTCTGTTCTCTCTCTTTCTTGTGCTCAAATCTACCATCACCTGAGAACACGAAGTTAAGTTATCCCTTTCTATTTCTCCATGCCATGATCATGACTTAACATTGAGTACAGCATACAACAAGTACAGCATCATCCCAACACCAACAGCGGCCCGCTCCCAGCCAGTTTGCCATCTCTCGGCGGATCTTGTTGTACTCAACTCTCCTCATTCCCACAATTAAAAGTTAACCAATGAATAGAGTCTCAGCTGCCATTGCGCCTCCTTCCTGATCGACCGCTTCAAAGTACTCCTCCAATCTCGCTCGATCACAGCCTGCAAGTGCATCTCCTAACTCCCACGATCACGGCTTCCCAGTGTATCAATGAGCTCACTCGATCTCGGACTCTGATTTGATCTCCAATCTCGCTTGATCACTACCTCAAAGGGCATCTCTGAGTCCACTCAATCTCGGCCAGCAACTGCATCTCCAACCTCAGTCCATCAGGGCACCTCAGTGTATATCTGAATTCACTAAATCATCGCCTCCAAGTGCATCTCCAAACTCGCTCGATCACGGCCTCGGAGGGTATCTCTGAGCTAACTCATTCTTGGCGTGGAAGTGCATCTCTGAATTCTCTCGGTCTCGGCCTTGAACTGCATCTCTCATCCTGTTCAAACACAACCTCCAAGTACATCTTTAATGAGAGACGGAGGCTGTACGGAGATACAGAGGTCAAAGGAGGTGGACTGTGCGACAGGGAGTACATATTCCGGTGACCCCGTGGTAGATAGACATCATTTCATTTTCATCTCATCGCATCCTACTAAGAAAATGCACACACTATGATTCCCAACTTTTGGTATCACTCGCTCTTTCCGAGATATTGTGGATTCTCATGGCCGGGCAGTATCATATCTTCTCACTTTCTTCCTACGCACTTCAAGCTACAACCACTCTTTCTCCTGAACTCCGTTTGGATGTTGCGGGAGGAGTGGCGGAATGACGATGGTGGGCTCACAGCCCTCTAGCTCCATTGTATCACCACAACAGCCTCCATGTGGTGCATATCTTGGTGTTCTCAATGGGCGTCTCGAGGTCCTACTCCGATCATGCTCGACTACCATCAGTGGCCAGAATGAACATATGTACATATATACATATAGTTATATATTGCATGCCTTATTAAGAGGTAACGAATCTTTTGACTTGAACAAACAGAAATATGATAGACGAAATGGCTTGTGCTTATGGAACCCTGTGTGTGGCTGCCCGACGTATTTAGATTTCGCTGATGTACCCAATGAATCCATTCCAAAGTCTGGTTGCAGTTGGCTACAACACCACAGTGTTTGTTCACAATAGGATACCAACCGAGCAAGAAGCAATGGCAGAACTGTCATTGGAGGGCGATCTGCAACGCGACACATGGTGTTGCCACTGGGTGCGGAGTGGTCTGCCACCGGGGTGTCTGTGACGGCTCTGACAGAGCGATTCCACCCTGATGCAGCCAATCCGCCTTGATGGAAATGTTTTCTGTCAATGTATTTCAGTCACTGGGAGCCTCCAGGAGGGTCTGAGACAATTGGAGTGTAAGCTTAGATGCGGCAATTTCAGGAGAGTGTCAGAACGTAGGAGGGCATTCCGGCTGGCATTTGGAGTAACTGGGATCTCTGATGACAGGTACAGGAGTACGATGGGAGTGAATATGTTATGTTTGAGATTACCAGGTAGTGCCAACAACAAGCCTTGGAGCGCCAGCAACAAGCCTGGAAGCACCTTCAATAGCTGTGAAGCAGCCTGAGAAAACCGCCATCTTTCGGAACGTTGCACGCGCGCCTGGAAATCATATCTACTACTCATCTTTCAACAATTTTTAAGACTCCTGTATTCAGTTTATATCCTCTTCCATGTATCTATATAGCAACCCATCTACAGACAGTATATCAAGTGTTAGCAACGGGTCCCGGTGACCCGCCAGCGGCCCGGGTTTGGACTGGAAAAAAAGTACGGTTCGGTTCCAGAACCATCCAAAAACTCGACCCGCTTCTTCTTGGTGGGCCAAACCCGGACCCTTTCCCGTCAACCCGCGAGTTTTGCCTGGTTTGGCCTGACACGTTGGTTCCCATCTCCGGTTCTAGTTTTCGGGCTTTCCTATTTATGGTCGCATTCACACATCCCACTGTCTTGTGCAAAATATTTACTTTGGTACATCATTGTCTTTGTTCAATTCATTGGGTGCCTTTATAATCAGAACAAGCAGAGACATGCTCGCTGCTACATCATGAAGTTGAGTGTGAACGATTTGTTGTCTTGCATCATGAGTAATATTTGAGGTACAGAACAGCCATATTGACAGTTATTGCAGTCATTAACCCGCAATTGCATCAGTGTGCACCTGCAACTGCACAGCCAACATTTGTTGAGCTGATGGAGATACACGATAGTGAAAGCAGAAAATTGCAATGCAGCATGGAAATTCACACACAGAAAGAAGCCATCTGAGATTGTCATGCGGGGAACCACTGTCTTGCATAGGCATATCGGCTCTGAGGCCAGACGAGGTACATAATTCATCATCGATAAACACATCTAACCTTGTTAAACCCATAAGCTTTTACCACTGCAAGTAACCTCCCTAGCTAATTACCATACAGGAATTGGATTCAGATGAACAGATTGTAATGGCTTGTTTGTCATCGGTACACTATATGCACAATTAGTGACTATGGACTACTTCTCTCCACGAAAAGTAATTGGTGTACCTATTTTCCTAGGTGTCAACAGTTTTTTGATTTCAGTGACCAAATTGTGAGACATGATAATTTGTCTGTGCATGTGCAAGTGTCATATGGCCAATACGAAAGTTCTATACTCCAAACTGAGTTGATTGACGGTTGATCAACCGGATATCGTCCTGCCTCTTACAGATAAGTGACAACGCGCAATCTAAATGGGAGATAAAATTGACTAACGAAATTTGAGTCAGTAATGGCGTACCAGTCATAGGAGCAGCAGTCAATGCGCATCGCGAATCTGTATGAATGACCACAATCATGTTCCATTCATCCATAGATCCAACTACGTCACTCTGCATTCCGACATGGTGGACATAGTTAACATTGCCAAATGTGCTTACGGTAGGTCATGAAAATCGAGGAGAAGGAACTGCCTAGGGCAATGTGTGGAAGTTGGGCTATATTAATGAAAAATGAGTGTATGGATCTACATGCAGTAAATTGCCAGCTGAATACGCTGCAATGTGACAGCACTACGTTGTCCATCCCTCAGACATCATGTGCATCAGTGGATCAGACATTGAGACGCCACAAAGCTTTTGGATACAGCTGAGTATTCATACAAATTATAAATTGGCTGTCAATAATAACTATATGATTATTTGTACAAAATTATTGACCATAAAACAAGTTTTAGGACATATTTATGGTGAGCATCACTGGAGCGTCAATGATTTTTGGACTTGTTAGCAACTTAATTGGGAAGCGATTTGCTTGCTGTTATCCATAATCAATGTATTGCCAGCCTGCATAGGCAAAACAGACAGCGACATGTTAACGGCATCATTCTGAAAATGAGCGTCAATGGAGCATCAACGATCGTTGGTCTTGTAAGTGGGTTCATTGGTAAGCGATTTGCTTGCTGTTGTCCATAACTAACGTATTGGCCGCGTTTATAGGCAAAAGAGACAGCGATACGATATTAGTCCCACGCTGAAAATGAGCGCCAACGCAGCGTCAACGATTTTTGGTCTTGTAAGGAAGTTGTTTAGGACGCGAATTGCTCGCTATTATCCACAATCAACGTATTAGCAGGCTTTATAGGCCATAGAGAAAGTGACACGGTAACAGCCCTATGCTGAAAATGAGCGTCAACAGAGGGTCAACGATTTTTCGTCTTGTAAGTATGTTGTTTGGGAAGCAATTTGCTCGCTGTTATCCATAATCAAAGTATCGGCCGCCTGTATAGGCCTAAGAGAAACTGACACGATAACAGCCCCATGCTGAAAATGAGCGTCAACAGAGCATCGACAATGTTTGGTACTGTAAGTATGTTGTTTGGGATGCGATTTGCTTCCTGTTATCCATAATCAACGTATCGGCAGCCTTTAAAGGCAAAAGAGAAAGTGACACGGTGACAGCCACATGCTGAAAATGAGTGTCAACGGAGCGTCAACGACTTTTGGTCTTGGAAGTAAGTTGTTTGTGAAGCGATTTGCTCGCTGTTATCCATAATCAACATATTGGCAGCCTTTATGGGCAAAAGCGACAGTGACATTATAACAGCCACATTGTGAAAATGAGCGTCAATGGAGCGTCAACGATTTCGGGAGTTGCTTCATATATAATCCAAGGGCTGGAGTGCGGCTCTTACCCATAATCGAATTATTGGCTGCTATTATACGCAACATGGTTAATGTGGTTTTCACTACAACAATAATGAGCATCAACATAGCATCAACAGAGCATTAACCGAGCATCAACTATTTTGGGTGTTGAATCTTGTATAATCCAAGGGCTGTGCTACGGCATTGGTGCATAATCAAAGTATCGGCCTCCTTTATAGGCAATATCATTAATGTCAATGTCGCTTCGTCTGAAAATGAGCGTCAACAGAGCTTCAAGAGAACATGAGCAGATTGTCAACAGAGCGTCAACAGAGCGTCAACAATCTCGGGTGTTGCATCTTGTATATTCCAAGGGCTATGCTACGTGATTTGCGCATAATCAACCTATCGGCACGCTTTATGCTCAAAAGCGCAAGTGACATGGTCATATCCCCATTGTGAAAATGAGCGTCAACACAGCGTCAACAGAGCATCAACAGAGCGTCAACAGAGCGTCAACAGAGCGTCAACATAGCGTCAACAGAGCATCAATCGAGTGTCAACAGAGCGTCCACAGAGCATCAACAGAGCGTCAATAGAGTGACAACAATCTTGGGTGTTGCATCTAGTTCAATCCAAGGGCTATGCTACGGCATTTACCCATAATCGATGATTTGGCAGCCTTTATGCTCAAAAGCCAAACCAACATGGTCCCAGCTCCACTCTGAAAATGAGCGTCAACAGAGCGTCACCAAATTGGGGTGTTGCATCATGCATAATTCAAGGGCAGTGCTATGGCATTTACCCATAATCGAAGTATTGGCTGCCTTTATAGACAATATCATGAATGTTGATGTTGCTGCACCTGAAAATGAGGGTCAACATAGCATCAACAGAGTGTCTACACAACGTCAACAGAGTGTCAACAGACTGTCAACGATTTTGGGTGGTGCATCTTGTGTAATCCAAGGGCTGTGCTATGGCATTTATCCATGATCGACGTATTGGCCATCTTTTTGGGAAATATGGTTAGAGTCGATATCACTACACCTAACGATGAGCGTCAACCGAGCCACAGCAGAGTATTGACAATTTTGGGCATTGCATCTTTTATGATCCCAGGGTTGTGTTACTGCATTAACCCATAATCGTAGTTTGGCCGCCTTTATTTGCAATATGGTTATTGTCAATTTTGCCACGATCTTAAACTGATCGACAACAGAGCGTTGATGCTTTTGGGTAATGTAAATATGGTAATTGGAATGCGATATGCTTCTTGTTATGTATAACCAACATATTGGCAGCCATTATCTGCAAATGAGCCAGCGACACATTCAGTTCCCCATTCTGATAATGAGCATCACTGGAGCCTCAAAGATTGTTTGTCTTATGAATGAGATAATTGGTAAGTATTTTGCTCACTATTATCTGTGAAAAACGTATAGGCAGCCATTGTACGCAATAGAGAAAGTGACACGGTCACAGCCCCATTCTGAGGATGACTGTCAACCGAGCATCACCTGCGACTCATAAATTTCTGGTGATGCATAGTGGGTAATGAAGGCATCGCATGGATATTTGAGCTTATAATTGCACTATTGACCTCCTCCAAGGTTAAAAATACACCATATTAAAGGAAAAACATGAATTCCAATATTGTCGATATCGCAACCTGCAAAACATGCAAAATGCGATTCCTAGATGTCAAATAATCGATTTTGATTGAGAACTATAATCCAACAGGAAAGGCAAGCACATTATATGTATTGACAGATGGACCCGCTGGACAACCCGCTGAGTACCCGGCCAAGTCGGACGGTCAAGGAGTGTTCTCTCAACCCGTATCCGAATGGACGGTTCGGGTGCATTGACAACCCAGACCGCCAATTTGGCGCCGGTTCAGTTACGACCCGGATTCGGACTCGAGGTGACGGTCCCGAACCGTTGCTAATACTAAGTATATCAGGACTGGCTGCAGGCGGATCATTGGAGCAATTCAATGTGCCCCTCAATATGACTTGCATGTGAACTCAGTCATAAACTACAAGGCCATGATCGTGCGGGTTCTGGGATGCACTTGGAGGCGGTAATGGAATGTGATTGGAGATACACTCCGAGGCCGTGATCCAGGGAGTTTCGAGATGCACTTGCAGGTGCTAATTGATCGTATGTATAGATAGAAATGGAGGCCGTATTCGAGCCAGTTTGGATATGCACTTGGAGCCTGTAACTGTTTCGAGTCTGGAGATGCACTTGCATCCAGTAATGTAGTGTATTTGGAGATACACTTTGGGGCCGTGATCAAGTGAACAAAGAGATGCACGCCGAAATCATGATCGAGTGAGTTTATAAATCCAGTTGGAGGCGGTAACAGAGCGTATTTAGAGATACACTTGCAGGCAATAATAGATCGAGTTTCATATTGCACTTGGTGGCCATGCTCGTGCGAACTGTGAGGCTGTGAACAAGCAAGTTGGGAGAAACATGTCGGAGGCAGTGTTCAAGCGAAATCGGCCGAGTAATTGCAAGCAATCATCAGAGAGCAAGCAGGGTGCTGAGATTCTATTCATCAGTCAGTCGACTCGCAAGAGTGGGAATGTGACATGGTCACTTTACCTTTGAGCTCCAATGGTGAGCTGGCTGATGGCAGTGGATAGTATAGAGAGGCACTCTGGAAGCTGAAGCTACATTCAGGGGTCAACTCGTGATCATGGGAATGAAGGGTAAGAGAAACTGTCCTGGGTATGCTGTACTCGGTGTATGCTGTACTCGGTGTATGCTGTACTCGGTGTATGCTGTACTCAGTGTATGCTTGTACTCGGTGTCAACTCATCATCATAAGATGGAGAGATAGATAGAGATGACTTAACTTTCTGTTCTGCGATGATGGTAGAAGTTGTGGACAAGAAAGACAGAGATGGGAGATGGAGATGAGAATGATGTGGAGAATAGGAGCGAATATGAGACATCAGGGGTACGACTTGCCGGATCAGGTAGGGAACACCTCATATTGGAGTCATTACACGCTGGATTGGTACTCTTACCGGCCGTATCTGGGAGGGTAAATTCACTCTCGCACGAAAGTCGCTTAAGTCCCAGTGTCTCTTGATGATTTGCCCCATCTCACCCTATCTCTTTCTCTCTCGTCCTCAACTCTACCATCACCCAAGAACACGAACTTCAGTCATCTCTCTCTATCTCTCCATGCCATGATCAAGAGTTACCACCAAGTACAGCATACACCGAGCACAGCATACACCTAGTACAGCATACACTGAGTACTGCATACACCAAGTACCATATACACCAAGTACTGCCTACATCACATACTGCATCATCCCAAGATCGAATGTCCCCCACCACCAGCCAGTCTCTCCGCTCTCAGCGCACCGTGTCGTAGTCAATTCTGAACATTCCCAAAACTCACGAGTTAACCAATGAATCGAGTCTCAGCTTCCATGGCACATGCCTCCCGATCTACCGCCTCCAGATTCACTGCCTCCCGATTGACTGCCTTGAGATCAATCGCCTCCAGATCAACCGCCTCCGATTACTCCTCCAATCATGATCGATCATGTCCTACAGGTGCATCTCTGAGTGTACTCGATCTCGGCCTTGGTGCATCTCCATACACGCTCGATCACGGCCTGCCAGTGCATTTCGGAGTGGAGACGATCCCAGCATCCAAGTGCATCTCGAAACTCACTCCATCATGGCCTCCAAGTGCATATCCAAACTCACTCGATCCCGGCCTCCAAGTGCATCTCTGGGTTCACCCCATTCCGGTCTTGAAGTGCATCTCCGAAATCGCTGCATCCTGACTTCCAACATCCTCCTCAAGAAGCCACGCCGGGTGTACTTTGATACAAGGGTAACGCAGGTGTACAGGGCAACGGGGAGTATACAGTCGGCAGACCCTGGAGTAGATAGACATCATCGCATTTCGATTTCATCTTATCAAACAATGAACATACACACTCTATCTTTCCCAATTTTGGTCCCACTCCCTCTGTGTGAGATTTCTTAAATCAATGCAATTGCGTTGATCCACAAAGCCGGGTGGTATCACATCTTCTCACCTGATTCCCATCCTGCTCCAACCAGAACTGCTCCTCTTCATGAAATCTGTTTGGATGTCGCAATAGTGTGGCGGAGTGTTGACGGTGGGCTCACCGCCTTCTAGCTCCATTGTTTCACCTCAATGGTCGCCAAACTGTGCATCTCCAAGATCTCTCAATGGGCGTGTCCAGGTCTTCCTCCGATTATGCTCGACTACCATTGGCGGCCAGATTGACTTCATGTATATCTATAGAAAGTCTTAAAGAATGTATCCCATATTATGATGTAGCGAATCTTGTGACTGTAACAATCACACAATGGCTTGTGGTAATGTCATAACCACTGCTATGAGAATACGGCACCAAGTCTCCCGCTATGCTGCGCAGCAGTCCCAGCTCCTCTCGAAGACTCTCACAGAGCTGCACCGAGGTCACAGGAGCTCCAAAATGTGACTATTCTATCAGTTAAATCTCATAGGATCCTGGAAATGCTCTTGCAGAGTTTGAGAGCACCTTGCCTAGCTCCAGGGGGGTCCTGGAATATCGAGAAGTACTTAGAAGGACTGGGGAGGTTGCCCGCAGTGTCTGGGAGGCTTGCGTGTTGCTTCCAGACCGATTTACATTCTGCTGATGTGGCTTTCGAAATTTCCAATGCAGGCTTCAAAGAAGGATCATCTGACAGCTGGAATAGCTGAATGACATCGGACACTGTACTCCTGGTTTCGTTGCCCATTATGAGTAATTCCTTTTTGCCTATGAAGATGTTGTTTGGCAACTTGAGCATGATCCCATTGTGAATCCTCCTGCAGAAGTCTGTGTTGCCAATAGAATGCGTACAAGCAGCCGACAGGCTGAAATTTAGTGGTGGCGGGAATGGAATGCACCGGCGGGATGGTTGTTCAAGGTTTGGCATTGTGGGTGGGTAATTTTCTGGCACATGGGTGGGTGGACAGATAGGTGACAATTTGGATTTGTTTAGTGAGGTTTTGGGTGTCTTTTTGATAGTTTGATTAGTTTGCTACTACATATATCATGTTGATAGATGAAGGGCTCGGTTGAGAGTTCAGGATGTTAGAATTGATCATTAAGACCTTTGGTATTGGGTTAGGCATAGTGGCAATGGTAGGACTTCCAGTATGGCTGTCACATAATTGGTAGTCACGTATCTATACCAAGTAGATGTTAGCCCTACTAATTAGTGACGAGAAAACACTTTTTAGCTTGTTTTGATAATGATATTGCTCAAAGCAAGCCAATCAATAACCCTACGGCATGCTTGTCACCTGTTATTTTGGATTCCAAGTTCCTATCCATCAGAGGAGTTGGATGTGAGGGTGGGCAGCCAGGCCAAGATCCTGGAATCGTTGACGGGATAAAAAAGATGCATCAGGACGATGCCTCTAATCAACTCCATTCTTTCTTTCGTTTCCCTAAAGCTTTGATTCATTTACTATACATTCAGTCATATCGAGTTTGGTCACTTCTTGCATCTTTTCCTACTTCTCACTCGCTGCCTTTTCATATCCTGACAAGAAGGCGCCTCACCTGTCCTCCTGCTCCTCTGTATTCCAGCACAGAGAGAAGCAGATGATCAATCCAGAACAAGAATGTCGATGACAATGTCGGCATGATTACCGACATTTTCAATTATATACAACATATCGATTCTGACACCACTGATGACCCTCTTCGGTAAACATTCACCAATTAATGGGCAAGCAGCCATGGAATGATTTGTTCCCATCAGTGTATGGAAATCAAGTCGCGGCAACTAATGTAACTCCTACATCACCACACGCTATACATCCTGAGACAGAGGAGGTCTATATTATCACGGAGGAGGAGGATCAAAACAATCCTGCACCGCTGGTATCCAAGAAGGATTTTGATTAAGTGTATGAATGTTTCAATCCACCCACTAATTTGAATATTCATTTGAGGATGGATTCCACAGAAGCCGGTCAGCAATAGATTGCATGGAAAGATGGAAACCTGTGGGGATGTGAGCCCTTTGTTGACGATGTGGCAGGCCTCGTTGTTGGCACAGAATACAACACCCAGACAACTTTTTCAGGGATTCTAGCAATGGTCATGGCACAGGTGAAGCCTATAGCGGTCAATAATGATATATTTGTGTATCTCTTTGCGACAAACGTGGTGAAGACCACTCAGATTCCTTGTTGGTGGTATGAGGACATTGCCAGGATTGATCCAGTGGAGAGAACCTCAGACGCTCCACTTGCCTACATATCTGTGGTAAATGAATCATCTCAACAATTGATTCCATCACTGACATTCTGCATCAGGCTCTCGCGATGATTACTTGCTCCCAAGCGGCAATTGTGTACCGCTAGAGGGAATGAATTGACTCTATTGACAGATTTCGAAAGCAGTTGCCCACCGAGATTTGGGAAATGGTAGCCTGGCTGTTGGGCAAGGACCGGTTCAGATACTCTCTGAATGTTGGTGAGGACAGATCAAGGTTCCCTTGTTGTGTAATCACTGTCTTGATGATCAATTGAGGAGTGCAAGTTTCGATTTGCAGCAACTGCAATTGTCGATGTTATCCAGCATAGATACTTCTACGGCATACGACAAATGAGAATGAATGATAGATTTAGAATTCATAATGTCATCCTGACATTCATCGCCCTCACTGGAACCGCCATTCACCATTGTCTGTTGGCCTGGAAAATTAGCCAATTTAGGGTTGCACTAGAGTCTGGTCCAGAATGTTGAACACAGTGTAAGTGTGATACAAGAAACATTTGTCACAAGTTAATCATGCAAGCATTGATGTATTTTGTGGTCTAGATGCAGATTTTCATTCATACTCGCAAGAACTTCAAGCCAAAAGGATGCACAATCCCCTTCTCATTGCTCGCCGAAAGATCCACTCAACTTGAACATACCCTGCAATGGCACTATCTGACTACTATGAGGGTAGCTATGATGAGGACTTCAGTGATTACATCCCGGAGGAGCTGATTGAGCAGCACGACCATTCTTGTAATTGTCCCAGCATCTTTGTTGCTGCTACTGAAGCTAGCATGTGATTCTCAGCTGTTCTGCCTATTGGTGGGTGTGCCATCGCCAGCAGGAGCCAGTCCCTCCCCCGCAGTGGTGGGAGCAATGGGTCCGGGCAACCCACCAGCGGTCAGGTATTGGACCTGATAAATGGTTCGTTTTAATTCCAGAACTGTCCAAAACCCCAACCAGTTGCGTCTTGGCGGTCCAAACCCGGAACCATACTCGTCAACCCTCGGGTTTTGCTGGGTTTGGCTACACCCATCGCATTCAATCTCCACTTTTGCATTTCGGGTTATAAAATTTATGGTCTGATTCAAATATCCTACTGTTAATAGTAAGATAGTGACGATGGTACGTCGATGTTCTTTTTGAGTGTGCTGGCCGCCTTTGTGATCATATAATGTAGACAAATGGTCCCTGCCCTATCCTGGAAATGAGCATCAACGGAGCATCAATGATTTCAGGTGTTGCATCCGGAGTAATCAGAGCGGGCATTGGTTGCGGAGAGTCACAAATGAGGTATTGGCCTCATCTATAGGCAAAAAGCACATGCGACACTACTCCTGCCGCATCTTGCTGATTAGCTTCAACGATTTAAGGTCTCGCAGCTTGGGTAATCTAAGTGGCACATGATTGCAAACCTCAATTACAGAGATATTGGCATCCTCGGTAGGAAGAAAAGCAATGGATGCTCCCATGATAGCCTCCCGGACGGTAACAACCAATTCCTTTTACAATGATGCAACGCAGAGTTCATGCAGGTTTTGACCTATCAACATTGTCAGAATATCGTATATACACAATGATCAATGCATTGCGTGTTGCTTACCCATGATGAAAGAACAACAATCGTTGATGCTCCGTTGATGGCCATCATCATGATGGGGCAAGGAAAGTGCCTCTATCTCGTTCCCCAATAATGGAGGCCAATACTAAGATTATGCATAGTAACGACCAAATTCCTTCTGAATTACCTGACATACAAGACCAAAATTCGGTGACGCTCCGTTGATGCTCATATTTAGAATGGGGCAGGGAGCATGTCGCTATCTCTTTTGTCTCATAAGGAGGCCAATACATCATTTGTGAATGGCCGCAACCGATCACCACACAGATGTCTAAGAATGCAAGACCAAAAATCGTTCACGATCTGTTGACTCTCATATTCAGAATGCGCCAGGGAGTGTATGGCTCTCTCTTTGGACTAAAGTGCAAGCCAATACCACGTTCATGGATGGCCACAACCGATCGGCACACGGATTACCAAGATACAAGACCAATAATCGTTGACGCGCTGTCGACGCTCATATTCTGAAAGGGGCAGGGATAGTGTGGCTCTCTCTTTTGGCTAAAAAACTAGCCAATACTGTATTTATGGATGGCTGCAAAAGATTGCCACGGAGATTACCAATGATGCAAGACAGAAAATCGTCGACCCTCTGTTGACATGCATTTTGCCAAGGGTGTGTCCACAATATGTTATCATTTAATTTGGCCCAATATATCATTGATGGTGTTTTGGCAGCCTTTGTACCCTCTTCATGTACTTTCTCCTTCATCACTACATTGTTCTTTAATAATACATATAAATATATCCTTTGAAATATACTTTAAAGTGTCACCTAATAGTGGATAATAATATACTGAAAAATCACATTACATTTGATCAACGCTCATCTTCACTGACAGGTTCGCTCAATAGCCTGCTGTGGTCTGCAAAATTGATGTCAGCTGCATTACCACCCAGCAGATAGTGTACTAACCAGTGGTTGTTCCTTCATTAGTGAGCAAATCTGCATTTGAATTTTTATTACGCTTGTGATCTTTGGTAGATGTATTAAGATTGAAAAATTGATCACTGGGAAGTGGAGTATGTATACACACATATCCGGGTGGCACACCTTCGATCTCGCATATGCGCACTGCCTCATTGTCACCAGGGGGAACAGGTGGCGTTTCGGGTGGATGTGGTGTCGGTTCCGGTGTTTGCTGTCTGAGTCGCTCTCGTGGAGGTGCACCCGTGCCTTCACATCTCCAACATTTCTGGGGTGTCTGTGCTGTGTCATATTGGCAAAGAAGGCAGCCGTACGTTTGTTTTTCCCAATGCATCGCCTGCTGTATTTTCATCCCAGCCTTCACATCCGTATGCCCAGGAAACTCAACTCTCCGCTTCTCCTCTCGTTGGACTTCCGCCTGAGGTTTCTTGACTAGGAATTGCGTTTCCTCTACTGTGGCGTGCAAACACCCTCCTTTGGCCATATTGGCCATACTCCAGGCCAGTCGCATGTCAGACTGTTCTAGCTGTACCTGACCTCATTCCTTTGGCATAGTTGCAGACATGTTGAAAACCTACAAGAAATTAGTTGCTGCATCTACATATTAGATTCGGCCATTATCTGAACCATATACGCTTCTGTAGCATCCTCCAAGGTGGTTAAAGCCTGTTTGGTCGACACTCCAAGATTGTGATCAATGAATTTGTCCGCGGAAATGCCAGTGCTAACAACATTATGATGTTCGATTTCTCGGACAGTGAGAACAAGGGTTGTTGCTGGAAGCCCTAAGGTTCACGGTGGTGACTGTCTCATTAGACTTCACACCATGACTGTCCTTTCAGACTTCACACGTTGCTCGCCCTCATGCTCATCATATATAAGACACACCATTTGTCCGTCCCTCTTGTACCTACAATCAACTCACTCATTCACATCAACGGGTTATGAGCCAGGCGGTCGCTACTGACTAAAATCATCTATTTTTTTTTCTTTCAATCATTCCACGACCTTCCAAAATCCTCGTCGACTACAAAGTCCTCCGAAACCTGGAAATCACCGTCCTCCAACTCTCAGCAAGACCCCCGAAACCTCCATCTTATCACACTCACCAAGACCCCCAAAACCTCCGTCGTCCCGCTCTCACCAAGACCCCCGACACCTCTGTCCTCCCGCTCTTACAAGACCTTCGAAGCCTCGAAAACACCACCGTCCCGCACAATGCCTAGGGAAACTTTCAAAAGCATTTACGGCAACATCCCAAACTTGACCGAGAACAACTACCCTGTGTGGGAAGAGAAAGTGCGGCGACTAATCATGGGAGCAGATGCTTACATGATCATGACTGGAGTTGAGCCTGAGCTAGAAGGCAATACCCGGGAGGGCCGTACCGAACTGCGAAACTGGCAAAAACGACGAAACAATGCCCAATCCATCATCTATATGGGATGCTCCGACCAGATCCTGCCACATATCAAACACACCGTAGACCCTGCAGGGATGTGAGATATCCTCCACAATCGATTTGATAACACGCTCTCCAAACTCGGTCGAATGCGAATCCTATGCAAATTCCATGCCTGCCCCCCAGCAAAAGACGAGAAGATGACTACCTACTTCACCCGCCTAATCGACTACCGCAAACAACTGAGTGGCTCTGCAGAAGAGATCTCTGAAGACAGCTTGGTCACTCATCTCTTTTCACACATACCGAAGGAATTTGCCACAACGATCAATATCTTCGAGAGACAAGCTCCGCCTCGCACCGCACAACACATGATGGATGCCATTCGACTGGACGAAGAGAAGGCGGCCTTTGTGACCGAAATCGCTGACGGCTCGACTGGTGCCGCCCTTCATTCCCAACGCGGAGGTTATCATAGTCGTGGGTATGGTGGAAGTGAGAGATTTGGACGACAAAAGACGTACCAATGCACCTACTGCAAGATGGACAATCACACAACCGAACAATTCGGCAAGTGGAAACGCGCTCAGAGCAGAAATGGCAATGCTGGCAGAAACGGCAATTCTGGCGGAAACGGCAACTCCAGTGGAAATGACAGCTCTGGAGACAATGCTGGAGGAAGCGACAAGAAAGCGTGCTACCACTGAGGAATCTTAGGCCGTATCAGACCCGATTGTAGTCACTACAAACAAGCAAAGGAAACACGAAACAAAGTTCGAAATGGCACAGCTTCAATCGCCACTGCTGGATATCGAGATCTCCTTTGACTATCCGGTCATGCTCTCACGTCCTCCGCCCATACAACTTGGGTCATTGATTCCGGGGCCTCTCACCATATGTGCAACAATCGCAGCTTGTTCAAGTCATTCAAGAAACTATGCCGACCTATGCTCATTGAACTTGGCGATGATAACACGGTAAGTGTAACTCATCACTGACTTGTTGACGCTACTCAGGGCTACGAGATTGATGCTCTTTATACACCTACATTCCGTCTCTCACTCCTCTCGATCAATCAACTGAACTCCGCTGGATCTACAGCCACGTTTGCCGGTGGCAAATGCTCCATATCATCGCCACAATCACCGATCACAATTACCGGTCATCCTGTCAATGCCCTCTACTTCATATCTCCCACTGCAAGCGCACATACAGCATCAACCTTGGATGCACTTTCAAACACACCTCTGATCACAGTTCCAAACACGCCTTCGAGCACAGATTCAAGCACAATCTCCAAGTCCACTCGGAGGAAGAGAACACGAAGCACACTCACCACTGAATCTACGAGTCTATCCCCTACCATACCTCCAGGCACACTTGCCATCTCATCCCCGAATGCACCTAAAACTACCTCCAGAAGCCCACCAATTGCCGCCACAACCCCAAAGTCCACTCGAAAGACTTTCACTATCTCACATTCAGGCCTATGGCATCGGCCCATTGCTCACATGCACCCTATCTCAGTGCAATCTGTCATCCCCGAATATACGAACGACGACTCGATGTGCACCATGTGCATCCATCCCAAGCACAAACAAAAGTTCATTCGAGCCAAGGTCAAGCGCACTTCGAAGCCCTTTGAGCTGGTACACTCAGATGTATGCAGTCCATTCTCTACTGCCAGCTTCGGCGGCAACAAGCACTTCATACTATCTGTTGACGACTATACCCGCTTTACATTCGTATGGATGCTCCTAGATAGGAAGTCTGAAACTTGCACCACCGCCTACAAGGCCTTTCAGGCCCGAGTCACTACTTTGGGCAATCAGATCAGACGGTTTCGGTGTGATAATGACCGAGGGAAGTATGACAATAAGACACTGCGCTCGGTACTAACCGCCAGCGGCGCAACATATGAACCGTGCCCGTGATACTCTCACCACAAGAACGGTGTCGCCGAGAGACTGATCCGTACCATCACCGAGAAGGCTGGAGCTATGATGATTGACTCCCAAGCACCTGTCCAGTTTTGGGGAGAAGCCGTCAACACTGCGGTCTACCTCCATCAGAGATCCCCGAACGAAGGCTTGACAAAACGAGATGACCGAGATGGCTACAAAGCACCATACGAAACTCCATACGAGATGCTCCATGCGTTTGGCAAGCCCGCTGTCAACAAGATATCATACAAGGCTCCTATTCACCACCTGCGACGATTTGGCTGCTATGTACGGAAGCTCATCCCTGAAGCCCAGCGCCGAAGTCAATTCGGTCCGCGATCAAAGCCCTGCCTGATGGTAGGCTACACCCACCATTCAACGACATTATGGAGGATTGTGGACCCAAACTTTGAAGTGGTTCGAGTACAGTCAGAAGTCATCTTTGATGAAGAACAAAACGCTTACGTTTCATGCACCACAGACGGAATTGATATTTTTCGACTGCCAGAAAATGCAGAATACATTGAGGAACTTCATACTGGAGATGGACTTCTCCGTGTGCAAGACACTAGAGACGGAGATGGATTTCTCCGACTACAGAACATTAGAACGGAGGGAGATGGATTACTCCATGCCCGTCCCAAGGATATCAGTGGAACGGGTGAAGGCCACAGAGGTGGTGATCATGGCCACACTGGTGATGTCACAGATGTCCATTGCCATCTGCCCGACAACCAGAGACTTCGTCGAAGCCTCCCTGCACATACAGGTTTGACATCATATCCTTGTGACGAGGGGGATACAATCAATCTCGAACACAGTCGTGTTCATAGCACACGCGAGCCACCGGCCTCAAGACAACATATTGAGCACAGCCGACGACTCCGCCGCGATAATCACACTGCCCGCAGTCAAGCTGTGGTCATCACCAAGAAGTCAACTAAAGGGCCAACACCACCATCGACCACACTTCGTGTCACAAGAAGTCAAGGCAAGGCCTCCACGGACGCATTAATGGCATCAGCACTGGCATCAACCACTATCAATGGGGACCCATCGACATATGCCAAAGCAATGGCAAGTCCACTTAGAGATCACTGGAAGCGAGCCATTGATGAAGAGAGCGCTTCCATCCTCTTGAACAACACCTTCACCATAGTCCACTCCAAAGAAGCCAAGCAATTGCTTGTGAAGCCGGTTGGCTCCAGATGGGTCTTCAAGACTAAGAGAAACCCCGATGGGTCTACACGATACTAGGCATGCCTAGTTATCAAATGCTATGAGCAGACTGATTTCCGTGAGACATATGCTCCTGTTGGAAAGCTAACTACCTGTCAATATCTCATCTCTCTGGTCGAGAGATGTGGATGGAACATCGTTCACTTTGACGTAGTCACCGCGTTTCTCAACCCCGATGTCGATGACGATGATATCTATATGGTGCTCCCCAAAGGCTGGCCACACCAAGACACGCACGCACCACCAATCATTGTGAGCCTCAGGAAAGCCCTCTACGGTCTCAAGCAAGCACTGTGGCTCTGGCACAATGATATCAACACCTTCGTCCTCTCCCTCGGGTTCACAGAGTCACAAGCCGATCCTAACCTCTGTATCCGCAGCGATGGCATTCTCATCCTTCTGTACGTCGATGACATCTCCATGATGTATGCACGTACGGAGTCTGCCTCCAAAGCAGTGATCGAGGTGACAGCGAAGCTCCCGGAAAAATACAAGATCACGAACCTCAGTCCAGCACGGCAATTCCTCGCCATTGAGATCCACCGCGATGATTACGGCATCAGTCCTGGCCAAACAGCCTTCATCACCTCGATCCTCAAGCGATTCCACATGCAAGATGCTCATGGAGTCACAACTCCTGTGGACCCCAATGTGAAACTCGACTTAGCCGACGATCGGGGAGAGAAGGAACTCGACACGGACAGTGCCAAGCACTATCAAGCTATCGTCGGATCGTTGCTGTACGCAGCACTTGCAATGCGGCCAGATATATCATATGAAGTCGCTGCTCTCTGCCGATACAATTCCTGTCCATTCACCAGCCATATGACCGCAGCCAAGAGAGTGCTCCAGTAGCTCAAAACCACAGCAGACTTTCGACTGCACTTCAACGGCAATGGCAATGGCGACGGCAACAGCAACGGCAACGGCAACGGCAACGGCAACGGCAACGGCAACGGCAACGGCAACGGCAACAGCAACGGCAATGGCAATGGCAACGGCAACGGCAACGGCAACGGCAACGGCAACGGCAACGGCAACGGCAACGGCAACGGCAACGGCAACGGCAATGGCACCTATGGTGTCGTCGGATTTACAGACTCTGAATGGGCCAGCGATAGCACCGACCACAAGTCTCAAGGTGGACATGTCTTTCTCACATGTCACGATGGTGGTGCCATAACATGGCAGTCTCGGAAGCAAGACCTCATCGCTCTATCCACACTCGAAGCCGAATACATCGCCCGCTCCGAAGCCTCCTGAGATGCGGCATGGCTGCTACCGTTACAGAGAGATATCCACGGTTATCAGAACCTAGCACCACTGCCATCATCCCCGCAACCGATCTACTGTGACAATCAGGGTGCCCTCACACATATCACTACCGGCGTGATCAAGGCCAGAACGAAGGACATCTATGAGTGCTACCATAATAGTTGAGATCAGCATGCTCGCAAAATCGTAGACTACTCCTACGTACACACGAACGACAATGTGGCCGATATTTTCACCAAGCCACTCACCAAAGAGAAGCACATGAAATTCACCAAGGGAATGGGACTGTGGTATTACGAGATTTGGATGGAAACAGAAATTGACTTAAGATTGTCTCATGCATTGTTTGTTTGTTTATGGATGGCCATCCACAGGGTATGGTGGTTCTGTGGTCCCTGCTCACACAGTTAGTTCTCACGAGCAGGGTTTTTAAGGAGGCTACAATGGGAATCACTGGCAGCGCACGTACGCTTGCTATCATTTGTTTATATGGATGTTTCAATGTTCAATCATACTTGGTACTCGCATTTGTTTAGTTCTGGCTTCACGGAGTATAGCAAGAGGGGGGAGTCTTGCTGGAAGCCCTACGGTTCACGGTGGTGACTGTCTCATTAGACTTCACACCATGACTGTCCTTTTAGACTTCACACGATGCTCGCCCTCATGCTCATCATATATAAGACACACCTTTTGTCCATCTCTCTTGTACCTACAATCAACTCACTAATTCACATCAACACAAGGCTTGGTCGACCTAGGAGGGTTCCCATTACGGACTGCGATAAATTGGTCACGTAGATCTCTACATACTACAGGTGTATGGTATATCATCAGTTGACGGCCGTGTACCTCGATACGATTAGACATACATCCGATTTCATGCTGCATCTTAATCTAGCAGCATCATGTTTTGGGGACAATTTTTAACTTTGCATCCAGGGTCATACCTTCAGTGGCTGCATTTGCAGCGTTGTGGTGAACTAAGTGGTGTGTGCATTGTAGTTGGGTCTCAGCGGGTGGCGTATTGGATGAAACGGCTGTTGTTCTGCTCGATTCTGACCCACTCTCATCTTGCTGCAGTGTTTGTGGAGCTATCACTTGCTGCTGTGGAAGTGGTGAGATGATGATAATGGAACAACATTGGAAGTCCTGAGGAAGAAGATAACGAAAAGAAGTGGGAAGTCCTGAGGAATATATAGTTAACTTCATGTCCAAATGGTATGTGTAACAGCCAACTTGCTTGTTCTACACTAGATGAATCCTGTTGCACATAGCTGCCCATTGCACGTGTTGCCAACCATCCTGCGATTTGCACCAAGGCAGTCCGATGTTGTGTCTGAGTGTTTACAAGGATAATATGCCGGAAAAGACCGCTGAAATGTCGTCTTTGTGACATTTAAATGGTTCATTCTTCAAAGGAAAGGATGTCTGCTGATGTCTCTCTCAAGAGATTCCTGGGATCCTACATGCAAGTTACGCTAAACATCATGTCATGATGTATGGTTAGCATTGCTATCCCCAATGTAGTGACGGTCAAAACGCAGATTTTGCTTTGTTCAAATCCATTAATCTTACCAATCTTGCCATAAAAGATGCAGCTTGCCTCGATGTTGCCCATATTTTGCAACATCCAACATCTCGTCCATCAACAAAGTAAACACAAAATACAATTGTCAACCCTCCGAAAACGAACCATTCACCACTTCCAGCAGTCCCCTCTGGCAAATGGACAAAGCGCTCAACACGATGACATCATCGTCCGAATAGAGGCAAGAGCGGCTTGGAACCAGAAATGGTCACAGCCTTTGAAACATTGCGCAGGTCACAATCCAAAGAAGATTTTGGCGGCGGGGAAACAACCAGAAACTCACTTCTTACTCAACAAACAGAAGGAGAAATGTATCGTGGATTATGTGGAAAGAGACACCGCTGTGGCAAGAAAGCGAGTTGAAGACACAGAGACAGCAATTATATATGTGCAGGATGATATGAGAAATGCTGAAAAGGCGGGATTGGCAACCACCAAGCCTGAAACAACATTTGAGGGGATGTCGAACACCATCGGCAATTGTCTAGGCGATATTGTAAGTTCCAACGATGAGGAGGATGGGGAAGATGAGGATTATGAAGAAGAACTTACTGCAGGTGACAAGGTCAGGGAAGATGAAAAACCCGGCGGGGTGATGGGCACAATCTCTTCAACAGTACAGTATCGCATGGAGTGTTTTCAGCAGAAGCAGATTAAGTGTGAAGAATTGATGTAACCAGGCTGGGGAGACACGGCGGACTAGTTCCAGGCGAGTGATAAGAAGTATGGGACGACCGCGTGGGAGGTTCCGGCTGTCGTTTAACCTCAAACGGCATATGATGCAGTGTCATCAGTACCAACGACATATGGTGAGCCTATGGAGACTGTTTATAGTGTACCCGAAAAATTGCAAAGGCCGGAAGTGACTTCTCGACCAGGCAGTAGTCATATACGGCTAGGTTCGCGGAAACGGCAGAAACTCAAACCCATTCCATCCCTCCCGCCTTCCCTGATGCCTGATTCTTCTCCGATGCACAGATCAAACTATGTTGAACCTGTCAGCTTTGACTCCTGCCCATTGGGTCCCAAGCTATTATCCATATAGAAGTCGGATTCCCATGGGGACATGGTGACGGCTCCTGCATCGCCGGAGAAATGACTAGGCCAATTGGCATTTGTGAACATATATCAATTGGCAATGAAATACGTGTACCTATTTTGCTACGTGTGAGGATTTACTTGAGTTCAGTAACCAAATTGTCAGACATAACAATTTGCGTATGCATGTGCAAGGATCAGAGAAGCTATGCCAATGCTCTCGACTTCAAATCTCATTGACTGACAACCAATGAACCTGATATTGTCCTGCCCATTACTGGTAAGTCAGACAATGAAAACTAAATTAGAGATGAAACTCACTAGCAAAATGTATGTGAGTGAGGTCATACGAGTCATAGATGCAGAGGTCAAAACTCAATGGGATGCTAACTGAATGACAATTGTCATGGTGCATATAATCATGCATGGGACTGCATAACGCTCTGCACAGACCTGGTGCACATGGTCGAGATTTTGAAGATTGCGTATGTTAGGTCATGGAAATCGCTGAGAATTAGCTTGATAAGGAAATGTGAGGAAGTCGGAATAAATATATCCAAATCTAGTGTACAGATATGGATGCTGTTCATTGCAGGCCAAATCCGCTGGAACGTGATAGGGCAACATCATTTATCACTCAGATAAAGTGTCTAGTGGTGGATCAGAAATTGAAAGGCTTGGAAGGTTTTCGATATCAATGTTTATACATAGAAATGAATAATTGGCTGCCAATAACAACTATATGCATTTTCACATACAATTGGTGGGCAGCCACTGACTGTGAGTATGTCATTAAGTTGAGCATCAACGGAGCGTCAAGAATTTTTCGTCTAACATTTTCGGCAGAAGAACGGCTGCATAGTTTCATCGTTCCACAGTGATTGGAATGGTGGTTTTTATAGGTGAAAGGGATTGTGACACGCTCGTTGAACCATCCTGGAAATGAGCGTCAACGATGCCTCAACAATTTCTGGTCTTGTGAGTCAGATTATTGAACAAAAAACATGGTCATTGTGACACATAATCAACGTATTGGATGCCTTCAAGCCCAAAAATGCTAGTGTCGACATCGCTACTATCTCATAAAAATTCGCCTCAGCAGAGAGTCAACAATATTTGATGGTACGTTTTGGATAGTCAAGCAGCTGTGCGACTACATTATGCTATAACGGATGTGTTGGCCGCCGTGATGTGTAAAAATGGCAGAGAAAATATCGCTACCACCTTCTATCAATGAGCGTCAACTGAGTGTCAACAATTTTTGGTCATGCATCACGGGCACCCAAAGTGCTGTGCATCGGCGTCGAATCATAATCCATCCAATGGCTGCCTATGTTGGCATAAATACTACTGACACTATCACTACCACCTCCTGAAAATAAACGGCAACAGAGCGTCAACGATTATTGGTCTTGCATCATGGACACTCAGAGCGCTGTGTATCGGCATTTTCCCATAATCGATGTATCTGGCGCCTTGGTGAGCCAAAATGCTAGTAACATTATCGCTACAATCTTATAAGAAGGACCGTCAACGGAAGGTCAACGATTTTTGGTTTTGCATTTTTGACAATCTAGGGGCTACAGAACGGTGTTAACTCATAATCAACTCATCGGCTGCCTTTGTTGGCACAAGTGCTAGTTTCCATATCGCTACCACCTCCTAAAAATGAGCGTCAACGGAGCGTCAACAATTTTCGGCGTTGCATGATAGCCAGTCAAAGAGCTGTGCATCGTCCTTGACTCATAGTCAATGCAGCGGCCGCCTATATGGGATGAAATTCTACAGACGATGACGTTACCACTTCCTAAACATGACCGTCAACGGTGCCTCAATGATTGTTTGTCATGCATCCTGGATAATCCAAGGGCTATGGAACGACATGATTCGAAAATCAACTTATCAGCTGCCTTTACAGGCAAAAATGCTAGTGACGATACCGCATCCGTGTCCTACAATTGAGCGCCCACGGAGCGTCAACAATCATTGTGGGTGCTCAGTGAGCTACCCAGCTATGAACTGCATCACATTGTTACTGAATTGAGTCTTACGCGGTGAGTCTTTTCAATATGTCCTTGTATACATCTCCACAAATATGCATGTATTGTCTCACAGATCTGATTTTGTTGCTTGTAGCTGTAGAGTCAATATTGAAGAACCCGCAGTCTGCATTGCAGTATCATTACTTTCGGCAGTCTTTCGAGTTGGATTTCCGAGCATTCTAATTCCTATGGCCATGTCGGATTTCAAATGTTTGAACACCTCATTGCTCGAGGTTATGATTTCTTCCAGAAATGAACATGTCTTTATTCGTGATTTGAGCAACCTTACTTTGTAAATCATCTTTGATGCTTGGTGGGCTTCAATGAATGTAGGCTGGAAGCTGCCTATTGCTTGGAATAATTCTAGCCATGGGCCTTGTTGGCGATTCTATTTACACTGCAGAATTGAGGAGAACGGCTACTCTGGAGTCATATGTATCATTCGTCATCGGATTTTTCGCCATCCAGCAGAACATGGGACCAGTACAATGGGCAAACACTTGCTGGCAAAAGCTCACATCGCAAAGTTAAACGATTTAACAGATTCAGAGGTTACTGAATAGAATAAGTAGACGGTTGATGAAAAAGCTTTGGCCATTCTGAACAGCTAAGGAAGTCTAGGAATCACAATAGTAAGTTGGCAGGGTCGACCATATTTGACATCCGTGTGGATCCATATTGACCTGAATGACAGACAAAACCCTCGAAATTGGCAGCTAAGGTCTGTGAAACTTCCGAAAGTCACCAAGACACATGGAATCGCTACCTCATGTTAGGATTTCTCTCAGCTCACATTCCATGGAACAGTTTATCAAATCGAGAGGGACGGCAATCATATAAGGCATTATGCGATGACCTAATGCTGCCGTCCGCTGCGACCCTTGGCAACATTTGCCAGATGGAATATGCATTGCCCGTGAACGCACCTGAGAAGCTGTTGCCGTCACGGAATGAAGTTAGTTTAGTTTTGGATGGATGGACCTCACCTAACAAACTTGCTATAACGTTGGTCATTGCTTACTATATGGATTGAAATTGGGCAATGAGTGAAGTTCAACTCACGTTCAATGAGGTTGATTACCTGTTCTTTTCCCATTTTGAAAGCTGATTAAAGATGATAGGGCAAGTGCCAACATACTGGGGCTAGGCTTGCCATATATTTGAAGGACGTGTTAGATCATTTTGAGCTTACCGATGGCCGTGTGCTTAGGATTATAACTGAAAATGCTTCGTCAAATTCTTCGATGACACACGAGCTGTAATCTTCTGTCGAGGCCTCTGCAATCAAGTCATCTGCTTTGCAGAGCCACATACCATGCATGGCGCACGTCGTACAGCTGGCTTTAGGTGCATTCATCAGCAGTCCCGGTGTAAAACGCCGCACCAACTCTTGGGAAGCCCATGAGCACGATCAGCAATTTGGAGAAAATGAAAGCATAGAGATTGGGAATAGTCAAAGACTTCGAAAGGAATGCAATGCTAGAATCAAGAAGGTGTCGGCTATAAAACCCGGTCTAGCAAAGATAATTCAGAAAGTACGTATTTCTTGATATTTTGAAAGTCCTGAAATTGACCTTCATTGCGCAGACAATGCTTGCGGTATTGATTACGCTGACTCCTAGTCCTAGAAACGAGTTCATTGACTGTCAACAATCAAACAGTTGCATCGTGGGACTACAGATTGTGGAGGTGAAGACACATTGGAACACAACACTGGAGTTGCACGAGCGCGGCTACCGATTAAGGGAATTCACATGTGAGTGGCTCCAAAACCCAAAATACACTGCTTACCGGTCACTTTTCACAACTCAATGTGAATGGACCAATGTGAAATATGTGATGGAAGGATTGAGGCCATTTCGATATTGCACCCGGTGGATGTTGAAGACGCATACCGTCACATTGCATCACGTTATCACAGTGTACAATGACATGTTCAATCACATGGGCGGTGTGATACGAGCTTTGGCTAAGCAGAAGACTCCATAGAAGGAAGATTTGTTCTTCACTGTGGAGTTAGCTCGACAGAAGCTTTCGAAATACTACGCTGAAGTAACTCAAATGACTGGCATGCTTCTCATTTCTACACATATTCTCGATCCTTTTCGGCAGTTGCGATCGTTCAGCAACTGGGAGAAGGGAATGAATATCAATCATGAGTAGTGTTAGCAACAGTTGCGACCCGCTATTACGGTTCCGGGTAAGAATTCGAACATGCACTGAACCGTTGAAATGCGTCTTGCAACCCGAAAACCTGGACCGTTGCTATTGGGGCGGTTTTACCACCAATCACCCGGCATTTCAAGAGCACAACTTCGGCTCCAATCACGTATCTGACTTCTCATCGTATCGTGACATGATGACTATGTAGATAGTTCAGAATTAGCCGCTCTTTCACCTCCCCAGTTCAGATTTGAGTTCCAACGAATATTTATTTATTCACAAACAAAAACCGGCACATTTCACCTCAAATTGGGTGTTCTTTCAACGCCACTCAACTACTATTGGTCAGATCGCCGCTCTGAAAGCGGGAGAAGAAAGAGCGGTGAAATCTGTACGATCTACATATTAATCATGTCACCATACATTCACCACTCATATACTTAATTGTAGTTAAAGTTGTAGAAACCGTAATATGGAGCTGCAGTCCTGCCACAACACGGCGAGGAGACCTCGGGTTCATCTCCGTCCAGGCTGACAACCCCGCCAGGACTATGCAGGTCTCGTTTTTGGCCGGGTGTGGATGCAAACTGAATCGAAGCTCTAGTCAAAACCCGGACCTCTGGCGGGTTACCAGGACCCGTTGCTAACACTAATTCTGTGCACGGGACATCCTATACTATCCAATACCAAGAAGCGATTCTGAAGGATGAATAGAATGAATACTGCGCCAAGCATCGACGTGTGCCAGTCAAGAAGCACGAAAGCTTTCCAAGCAGCACTCTCATTCACTCTTCAACAGCTTCAGGATCCTGTCAATCATCGTTTGATCCATCTGATTTGTCCAGCGATGATGAACAATACTTTAAGCCTGACAATGTGACTGGGAGGACACCCGGACAAAGCGATCATGCAGCTCGTCTATTGACCGTCACCTGGATATATTTGAATCCGCCGCCTGGAGCGCCAAGAACCTGGGGGCAAATGAATCTATATCTCGATGATTACCACTCTGACCAAATGGATATTAGCAGTACATCTTGGTTTCCAAAAATAACCGACTGCTGGCATCACCAGGACGAAACATACTCAAATTATGCCTATATTTTCATTGTGGCCCGTGACATATTCCCTATCATACCACATGGTGTCGGAGTGGAGGCCAGTGTTTCCTTTGGCTGCCATGGTTTCGGTTGCCGGCAGTCACAAACCACAGGCAAGACCCTGTGTGAAGAAGTTGTTGAAAGGCAGATTGCTCGAGCCAATAACACAATTTTGGACGGTGCTGTCCGATTATTGGATACTTCAAAGAAAGAAAACGACAGGGAAATGAATCAAGAGGCGGAGGAAAAGAAATTCCACTCAACGCCCAAGGTTCACGACATCTTAGAGATGTGGCAGGGCAGCCAAAACATACCTGCTGCCCAGAGGGAAACTCGCGCTCAAAATGGGGAGAAGACTGCCAGGGGATACATTTCGGACACGAAGACAATCGTCAATGCATCGTGGTCACTCTGACAACATGATGGTGCGGCTGCATTCAAATTGTCCGAAACATCTCTTTTGCCCCCACCTTTGTCTGCAAAGAACTACCCTGCAGGATGAACTCAAATAGTGAATGACCGCCGAATCTCATGAATCAACTCTCAGCCAGTCGAAAGTGATGAGGATGAAGCATCGGAAAGCATTTCGGACACCGAAGATTGGTTTAACTGGATAGGGGACTCAAATAATCCAAATGACTGCAAAGACAAAAGCACGGCGGACGTTGAATCTGTCATAGCGCAAGAAAACAGAATCGAGTATCTGGAATGGCCAGAGCAGCACGATGTCAGCGCTGCGCCAAATGTTCCCGGATTGATTCGGCCGACATGGAAGTCACATGGACAGGTTGAAAAGCTGTTGATGACGGTCAATGCAATTGAAACGAGAAGGAATGAAGATGTGCACCAAAAGTAGAGCACAATTCGACAATGGTTCACCAGCTTCCTTATGTATCTTGACTGAGAGTTTTGGATAGAGACATTGTATGGGCGATTATTGTGCAGTAGCTTGTGGATATCGGTTGATGAACAGATGTATAGCAGGCACAATGAAGTTTTTGGCAAGATACCTACAGTTTAGTTGTGTGAAAGGGAACAGTGCAAGAATGTTACAGCGCTCGGCTTTGCCAGAGGGCCAAGTGTTGATCTGAGAGAAAGACAACCAATAAGTTCATATCATGATGAAAACTATTATCGATGGCAGCAGATGTTGAATGGACTGTACATTAAAATGAGTGGCAACAGAGCGTCAACAATTTGTGGTTTTGTAAATATGGTAAGTACACATTGATTTGGTTACTCTCATGCATAACTGATGTATGGGCAGATCTTATAGGCAAAAGTGACAGCAACACTGTCACCTCCCCATTCTGAGAATGAGCGTCAACGGAGAGTCAAACATTTTTCGCTTCGCATCTTGGATAATTCGTGTTACGATTGGTTGCAGACATCCATTTATCAGATATTGACAGCCTTTACTGGAAAAAACAACAGCCACATACTCCCTGACACATCCTGAGAATGAGTGTCAACGGAGCGTCAATGATTTGTTGTTTTGTAAGTCTGGTAATTACACATTGATTTGGTCGCTCTCATGCCGAACCGATGCATTGGCAGCTTTATAGGCAAAAGAGACAGCACAACACTCACCGCCCCATTCGAAGAATGAGCGTCAACTGAGCATCAACACTTTTCAGCTTTGGATTTCGGATAATTTCTGTTCCAATTGGTTGCAGACATCCAGTTATCAGATATTTGCAGCCTTGACAGGCAAAAACAACAGCGTAATGATCCCCGACGCATCCTGAGAATGAGTGTCAACAGAGCGTCAACACTTTGTGGTTTTGTAAGTCTGGTAACTATACAGTGATTTGGTCAGTCTTATGATGAACCAATGTATTGGCAGCTTTTATAGGCATAACAAGACAGCAACACGTTCACCGCCCCATTCTCAGAATGAGCATCAACGGAGCTTCAGCACTTCCTGGAATTGTACATCCTGGAATTACTCAGTGATTCTGTGGCTCTTATGCATAACCGATGGATTGGCAGATTTCGTAAGCAAAAGAGACGGCAACAGGGTGACCGCCCCAATCTGAGACTGAGCTTCAATGGAGAGTCAATGATTTGTGGTTTTGTAAGTACGGTACTTACACAGTGATTTGGTTGCTCTTATGTGTAACCAATATATTGGCAGCATTGATAGGCAAAAGAAAGGCCAACACGGTCACCGCCCCATTCTGAGAATGAGGATCAACAGAGCGTCAACAATTGTGAGCTTCGCATCTTGGATAATTTCTGTTCCAATTGGTTGCACACATCCATTTAACTGATATTTGCAGCCTTGACTGGGGAAAACAACAGTGACATGCTCCCTGTCGAATCCTGAAAATGAGCGTCAGCAGAGCGACAACAGTTTCAGTTGTTGCATATTTGGTAATCAAGGCATCGCGCGAATCTTTACATTCTTAACAGAATTCTTGACCGGCATGAAAGTCAAAAATACAATCTATCCATAGTGAAACAGTGATTCCAACATAATCGATATTGCAAGCTGCAAAAGATGCAAAAAGATATCCTTGGTTGTTGAAAATGCGTTTTTGATGAGATACTATTAACATACTGCAAAAACAAGTGGAATAATTGAATCTATGAATGGACCCGCTGGGCGACCCACTGACAACCCTTCCCATTCATCCGGGTTGGGAGTTGATCATCAAACAGTACCCGAGTTGATGGTTCGGGTTCATTGACAACCTGGGCCACCAAATTACCAGTGGTTTGGTTTGTATCCGGACCCGGACTCGAAGTGACGGTCCGGAACCGTTGCTTCCACTACCCGGCAGCAACAACAACAGCAACAACAACAACATCACAAGCATCTCCAACATAACCAGCATTCAGAATGCGGGATTAGTCAATGGAAGTATGATACTAGAGGGTGCGATGTCACTTGACAGTTGGGCATGATATCAGTGACTAGATTTAGGATATCCATTCTGTGCTACTGTATTCTAGGTTTCGTTAATATAGCATGATAGTAGTAAATGTAATAGAACTGATGGTTTACTGAAGTCGGATCTCAAACACATGAAATTATAATTGAGATGATGTATAACTCTCTCATAATTAGTGAACAGGAAGTTACAGTAGGATCGCGTATCACCATATTAAATATGATGAACCACGTCTACATGGTAACTATCATTGGTCAGATTAAGCCATGAGGGCATTTCAAGAGAAGAACTACATGCTTTATTCAACATATGGAGCAAGTACAATCATCATTGCCTGGGAAAATGAAATTTGGTGACATCAGATCAAGCAGAGAGATGATGTCTGTTATTGCCAAAGGATGTGTGAACCGTTCCTCCAGTGCTCATTATCACATCACAAATGTGAGTGCACTGGTCATGATGCTTGAAGACAGCATCGCGACAACTCAAAGAACAATCTGGAACAGTATAGCAATGCCGTATTTCAGGCAAAGCTCAATTTCTTATTTATGAGTTGGTGGGTACATTAAGCGGAATAAATTCAATGAAGGAAATATAGTTTTTCCTGATGCGCTGTCAAAGATGCTCCTAATTGCACTCAATTGCTTACTCCAGGCCTGCTTGGCTCTACACTGCCCAGTACACTCTCAAGAGGCAAGGCACATCTGATCGCATTTAACTATATGCTTGTATATATGCTTCTGGGTGCTGGATCCAGTGACTTGCTGTATTCCAGGAGCCAGCCACCAGCAGGCGGGTGGTGGGTGGCCGATGGGCCATGGCTGATAGTGGCCGACATCATGATGTTGGTCGATAACATAGTCTGATCACTATCTTCAGCATACACACCGCGACAGGATCTCACGATGCCCCACGCTCATGGTGTTCACCATTCCAGTCTGATATTCTGCCACAAGCGAAATCAATTGGATCGTGGAGTGAGGAGATCTCTGACTCAGATTATACAACTGAATCTGCTACCTGATTACCACAGGTTAAGGGCAGATGTGTACACTTTCAGCCTGGAGTTGATGGCAATGGTCATGAAGGCGATGGTGATGTTGGCAAATCTGATGTTGAGAATGGTGATGCTGAGGGGATGGTGATCATAGTATCAGACTTGCTTAGACAAGTAGGTTGGCTACATCAATGTTAGCATCAACACCTCCACAGACTTAGAGCATTCCACTAGCCAAAGCTTCCACAGACCTAGGGCCTTCAATTAGCCATTACTTCCTCAGACTTAGCGCTTTCCATTAGCAAAAGCTTCCACAAACTCAGAGTTTGGCATCAGGCAAAAGCTTCCTGTACAAAAGTCAACTCCTCAGGAAACGGGGCTCTCTCCAGCAGGATCTGAAAGATGCTATGTGTGAAGGCATACGCCTGGGTATGGCCTCGTAGCATGGTATATCGGTACATACAGTTGCACACATAGATGTCAATATTGTAGAGTAGTATAGAGATATGACTATTGCTAGAACTCAAAGGCTCCCAGCGAGCAGACAATATAAAGAGGGTATTACCCGGCCCCGGACACGTCACGTGCAGCCATGCCAATACCTTATCCCTCCGTTGAGGTCCAAACCCCCTTGGCTACATAATCCTGTACGAGAGTAGAAAAGAATGACAACAATCGAATAACCATTCAACGTAAGCAAATGTACGAACCCAGAGGGCCCACAGCAGATGGGCACCATATGGTGGCCATTTGGCGGATCCGGCGCACCGGGAAACTCCACCTCCACTTCACCCATTTGCGGAAGTGGTAAAAACCCATGCAGATGCCATTTGTACTGGGCTGAGATCCAACGATGTAATGAAGTAAAGAGAAGAGTAGAAAACAGAAAGAAGGACCATCCAAAGTAACACCGTCCACCATATCTCCACTTCCGGAATTTCCGGCATCCCACCACTAAATCTTGCACTCATAGCTCGCACCAAGCTTAAAGCATTGTCGGAATTAGACACAGTAATCTCGGTGAAATTCCCTATTGGCAATGATAGTATGTGCCTCGTGTTGTCTCAGCGGCATCGATGGTTGCTTCCGCTCCCTGCTCATCATCATCATGGCCTTCAGCCATTGCCCTTGGCCATTGCCTCGATATATCTAACTTGTAAGCATTCCAGTAACCTGTCAGACTCACCATACTTCCCAGTACGCTAGCGCTCGAGCTCTCTCAATTCCTTGTGAACAACTCCGCAGGCTCAGCCCATCAGTGATCATTTTTGCTGCTTTGAATGCTGAGTCAGCTTTCGGTATCATAGCCATTGGTGATGGTCACTCATATATGACCTCATATCTATCTCCAAAGCTTCTCATGAAATTGACATTCATACCACATATGTATTCAGACGCGTTTGCACTCTCCCAAGCTCTTCTGCACCGCTTTGTCTGAGAGTCCTGATGTATCGGAGATTATCCCTTGCAGCTGGTGGCTCGCATCCGATGCCTGTTACTAGTTATATTCATCTTCCTTCAGCACGGGGCAAGCAGGCTTATAGGCCTCCTTTATGGTCGTTCGGCATTCATTTCAGTAGGCCGTTTGGTAAACATCCCAGTCAGTGCCTTCAGTAAAGGGCTCTCCATAATACTCTGATTCAATCCCAACATTGAGTCATTCGGACATGATCTTGGTCGGTATGCTCAGTCATTATCTGTCGATAGTTGTCTCCAAGGTCTGTCACGATGCCATTTGGTGACTGTCTCTCGCGATGCCATTGGGTAGACTATTCGGTACATTCAGAGATCATTTTCTGTCTCGTTTGGAACTTCTTGGGTAGACCTAAATGCACTCTTTTGACATATATCGAACTCGCTTGATTGTCTCATTATCTCTCCAGTGCTCTTGCAGTCTCAGTGATCATCCTCATACCGGTCAGTGCGCTTGTAGGTACACCTGACATCTCCCCTGTGGTCGGTGTATTTATCATCTCCAATTGCTTGCCGGCTTTCCTTCTGGTATGGTTTCCGCTCCTTCTCCAGGTATTCTTGCTATCACTTGTCTGGGTATCCACAGCATCGTTTTCTGAATTTGCTTGCCACTTCATCTCCAGGTGCACTGTTGACTCTTCTTCACATACGCTTGTTGAGATTGCTGGTGATCTCTGCGCATAAGTGCGCTCCAAGATGCTACTTCCCAGCACGTCCGGTTAGATGATTCCTTGCAGTAGGGGTTGGATTTGATTCCGGTACGGTCATCTCCCTGTTGTACGTCGTAGCTCTGCCGATGACCAATCCATTTCGGTTTCTTAGGGTGCCATATAGGTTGGTAAGACCTGATTCTGAAGTTAATTTCCAGAGGCAGCTGTGTATCTCGGGATTGTCAAGGCTGAATCGGGATCGCTGGGACTGAGTCAGGATCTCATTCGGGATTGTGACTTCTGCATGCGGCTTCTCTATTCATCTGTAGGTGCATTTGCCATCACTTCTCTGGGTGCACGTTTGGCCATTACTAGCCTTCTCTATTGGTGAATGCGTTTCATGGCGCTTCATTGCTGCACTTCCAGTACGATAATTGTTCGCGGTGTACTTGATGCGATACAGGCAAGGCTGTAATCCCCCTCTCTACAGATCTTTGCACATCTGAGGACTTATCCCCTACAGCTTCGAGATGTGCGGTATCATCGTTAAAGCTTTCTGACTTGGGATCACGTACAACGCGTTGGCATCATGTTCTGGATCATATTTGGCGTTGAAACTCGGGCATGTAGCTGCAAATTTCAGATATTTGAATTGTGCCCGGTATTGTACTCGGTGGTGCAACGCCGCAGGTACATTGAGTTGATGCATATCTGCGTTCCATTGATAATTTGTAGTTCGGAATCAAGGTCGTGGTCTCGAGAATCGTATAACTTCGCATAACCGTAATATGTTCGTAAAACGGAAGCCAATTCGTTGTCATCGGTCTACTGTAGTCCCAGCAATAGGTCAGGGTAACCCGCCAGCTGTGCAGGTTTTGACCTGCGGTTCGGTTCTGTTCGGGTCCCGAACCGGCCAAAATCCCGAATCACTTTTCTCCTTGCGGGTTGTTACCCTATCCGGACATAGAACCGCAGGTATTTGGCCGGGTTGGAACCGAACCGCGGTTTCAAATTTCCGGTTCCAACAGCTTTGGCTTCAATTAAGTATGTGAGTTCTGATCATACTGCGACATGATCAGTACGTATATTATGCAGAATTATAAGCTCTTTCACCTCCAGCATTCTGATTTGCGATCTGACTGATATTCGTTGAGTGGCTGCAAAGAAAGGGCCAATGTTAAGCGAAATTCGCGGGTTTCGATTGCGACTCCACAAATATTGGTCAGATCGCATATCTGACAGCGGGAGGTGAAATAGCTCATAAAACTTCACAATCTATGTACTCATCAAGTCACAATGCAATCAGAACTCAAATACTTGAATGGAGCCAAAGTTGTGAGTCTGAAATGCCGGTTCTTTAGTTGTAAAACCAGCCCTATTGCCACGGTCGGGGTAATTGTGTGGTAAAAACCATTTCAAAGATTCTGTTCCGGTCCCAACCCTAACCCGAAACCATTCTAGTGCGTTGGAACTGTTGCTAACAATAGTCTCCTGTAATCCATCTCCTTGGATCCATATCCTGTCATCCATCTCCTGTCATCCATCCATAACCAGTCGTGATTCATATCGGTCCGCCATCCACCTCCGGATAGGATCCCTCTCTTGTTAACCATCCCCGGCAGTTATCCCTTTCCCGCCGCTATCGATCCGGGGCCGCAATCCATCTCCGGCCGGAATCCATTTCTGGCTGTGATCCAGTTCGTTCCAGCCATTCATTTTCACTGTGTCCATAAGAGTGCTCGTATGGGCCGCATTGCGTAACTTCTCCTGTAACTTTGTGAGCTCTCCAATGATTCCACCAGTCCAGCAATTATCCAGTCCGGACCGGGTCCGTCCAAGTCTAGTCCAATCCAGTCCAAGAAGTTTTTGGACCGGACTTGGACCAATCCCCAATTTGTTGGGACCTTGACTGAACTGGCGTGCACTGCTTTGGAGCAGTCCATTCAGGCCGAATCGGCCCGAATACTCTCGGAGTCACTGATATACTTAGTCAACCTATAGACTCATCTTGCCGTTCGCAAGTCACGATGCACATCTCACCCCTGACCACCTTCTAGTTGCCGCTCACCAATCACATCTGTAATCTTCGGAGTCACTGGATAGACTCATAATCAATAGCTCACTTTCCATCGCCAGTCACCACTCTCCACCACTTACCACTTGCCATTCTAAATTTCACTGCAACATCTTGTTGACTAAAGATTTCTCCGGAAAGGCCTATGACATTCTAGAAGGTCAGCGAAGATGCTAGATTGCACTGGAGAGTGGTTACTAATAATTGGAGTTGCCAAGTAGACTCATTCGAAATGAGTCACTTGCCGCCTACATAGCCACTGATAATTTGTAATGCATCCTCGCGATGGTTTCTCTATACAACCTTAGATTTCCTTGTGTATATAAGGCATAGATCTTCTCCTCCTACCCTCAATATCGTCTCAACCCATCTCTGTGGGATCCTCAGATTCAAGCTGCATATATAGCATAGTCTCTACCCAGAACCTTTAACAACCTTTTTCAATTGAACAGCCATTGTCAACGAAGCCATTTCTATTGTTCTCCATTTCAATTGATATAGATCTTCATGTCATCACAATCACTGTCGGATCTCAGTGGCAGCAAAGACTTTCTGCCATCTGAGACTGAGTCTGAGTTCTCACCAGGGTTTGGTTCTTTTGACTCGAATTCTCAGGCTGTTTCCACCAGCCCATCATCAACCCATCCTCTGTCTTCCTCAAATGCATCGAATTCATCTATATCCTCAACTGTTGTACACAGAGGCAGCCCCTTGATCTCACCGATTCACGCACATGGTACTATTTCACGGTCTGGTACAAACCAGTACTGGAAGTGCTCCTGCTGTAGGTCTATCTGAATTCAAACACTACGAGTGATGCTGATTCTCAACCAGGTATACTGAAGTGTAAGATGACAGGAGGAACAACAAAGCCAGCCCGTCATTTGAAAAGACACCATTCTTCAAAGATTCCCCTTGGAGTGCCAACATCTCCAATTATCCCCAGTTTGGTAAATGCAGCAAAGATGTTTGATAACCAGCGATTCAGTCAGAAGGTAGCCGATGACTTGCTTCTGCTGTGGATGATCCATGCAAATATTCCCTTCAGTGTGACCTCGAACCACCGGTTTCAGGCCTTGTTGCTGTATCTCAATAACAGGAATCAAATACCACGGTCTCCAACTACAATCCAGCAACGCATTCTTAATCGCTTTCGTGTCCTACAGCCCCGCATTGCGGAGCTCATGCAGCAAGCGGTAAGTCATATCCATCTTTCTTGTGATGGTTGGACCAGTCCCCATCAAACAATGGCAGTTTTTGGGATAATTGCGCATTTCACTTCACATACAGGGAGACAGATGAACCCAGTATTTGGACTTCGCTTGCTTGAAGGATCTCATACTTGTGCAAACATGGCCGGGGATGTCAGTGAGTTTCTGCAAGAGTATGGATCACAGGTTAGTTTGGGATATTTCATGGGGGACAATGCGAGCAACAATGTTACACTGGTTAGGGCGCTGGCTAACGAACAGGTATCTGGAGAACATCACTACTATGTACATGAACACCATCTTCGCTGTGTCGATCATGTCATTAACCTTGTAGTGAAAGCATTCTGGTTTGGAGAGGTGGATCGGATGATACTGCAGGATACAGTCATTGTCACCCGAGATACAATTGCAGAGTGGAGGAAATTTGGGCCCTGGGGCAGAGCAAACAACATCACAACCTATGTACTGGCATCACCTCAGAGGCGGCAAGAATTCAAAAAACTTGGTGTAGACACCATGCTGCACAGAGACAATGCCACCCGTCGGAATACTGGATACACTATACTTCAAAGCATGATTAGAAACAGGGATGCAGTGGATGTCTTCTGTCTACGCCATACTGAACAGCTGGAAGAAGATCGACTATCCGTGGATGATTGGGAACAACTAGCAGATGCTGCGAGTATCTCGTGACCATTTCACTCTGCAACACTACATATGGAGAGCGATTTCTCTGAGCTGCACAATATACTTGTAGAACTTGACTTCCTTCGAGCCACATTTACCAGTGTGTTACAGAAATATCATGCCAATCCTCATCTACTTATCTGCAGGGCATCCGCTGAGGGGATTGTAGTCCTGGATAAGTATCGGGAGTTGTATAAAGAGCTCACTGTCTGCATTGGACCGGTGGTGTTGCATCCAGCAAACGAGTGGGAATATATTGAGGTGGCGGTGGACAAGCTTGAATGGACTGAAGATCATTTGCAGGATGCCAAGCTGCGTGTGCAGGGACTGTGGCTAACAAAGTACATGCCAGTGTCTTCACTTGTAGGGTCAGATGGAGAACGCCAGCCTGATCCTCCGCCATCTCCAGGTACTCCATTTGCAACCTGGCAGGCACATAGGCAGTGCACTGTAATTAGTAACTCTACCCTCAATTGATTCAAGTTGATTCCAATCTGACAATTGAACAGTAGGTAAATATGACAGATATCTTTCAACTCCAACTGGGCCATCGATCACCAATCCATTCGCCTTTTGGCAGTCCCAGCAGCAGATGTATACACATTTCTCTTCAATGGCACTTGATATTCTATCCATACCATCAATGTCAGCTGGAGTGGAAAGGCTCTTTTCACAGTGCAAAATAATACTCACAGACAGGCGAAATAGACTACAAAATGATTCACTACAGGCTGTGGAATGTCCCAAATCCTGGGATAGGCTTCAACTGGGTCTTCCAGAGGTAGTAGTTACTGAAGCACTGTTGGATGTCATGGATGAAGGAGATCAACTAGTTGGAGAACAACCTGAGGAGGAAGATATGGATTTGGAAATCATGTAACTGTTCTGCAATTTTGGAAACATCATGCCAACATCCATGTCAACTAGTTTCATTTGGTATGGTTGGGTTTCTCGTGGTGGGGCTGGCTAGCAGTCAGCGGGTGGGTTCTTTGTCATTGCGCGCAGCGGGTGGTTATGAAGTGACTTTGTAGGTGGGTTAGGGTTGCAGGGATTGCTGTGTCATTTCGTTTGTTTTCGATCTACCTTGAAATTGATAAAGATTATCCTGTTTGAACTGGTCCAGACCAAGCCTGTCCAGTCCCCGACTGCCAGTAGGTGGCACGGTCCTGTCCAACCTCTTGGTGAGACCAGACCGGACCGAGCCCTACCCCAGACCGGGTCCGTCCGGACTTGTGGAATCATTGAGGCTCTCCAACGGTCATTATTACTGGCCTCCATAATATCCGTGGTCCATTGACCCTTCATCGCAGTCCCATGATTCCGTGTCATATCGTCCGTCGTAAGAACATAGCCACTCATCAATCCGTCAATTTGGCATGGGATCTTTAATTTCAAATCCAAATTCATGATCCGGCCTCTCAAGCAGACGATGTTTATCCACGTGCCTGGGCGAGTACCGCTCGAGACAAATTCACTCAAAACTCCGTTCAACTCAGTCCCGCTTAATTGTAATCCGCCCATACGGCAAATTGTAGACGGGCTCTAAGTCAATTGCGTGGTCAATTGACCTATGTGCCGCCAGTGTCTCAGCCTCTTTGTTGAACACCACAAACAATTCTCTGTATATAGCCAGATATGTCCTCCATCGTCTGTAGGCATCAAGTTTGTTTTTGTGCCGGCTCCACCTGCAAAAGTTAGTTGTCAATTCGGACTAGATATGCAGCGTTATGAAGGAATCGTCTGACACCCGGATTTGAAACGGTTCGCCCCAATAGGGCCAAACCCAACCGTCCAGAACTCCCTTTGTGTCTCGGGGTGCCGTTAGAAGTCATAAAATGTTCCCATTTGAACGCTTTTCTGCCGCAACTACTGCAACTGATTCCTGCTCGCCAATCCAGTGCCTGGTGCCTGTCTCACCACCAGAGATGCTATCCACGGTCGCTCCGAGCAGCCTTATACGAACTCCCACTCTTAAGAAGAACATCCAAACGACCTCCTCACTGGCCAGTTGATTGTCAAATGCATTGGATCCAAGTATTGAAATATCTGGATCAGCGCCACCTCCTTCAGAACACGCCTCCTCCCTAGCCATGATCCAGGAACATTCCCAGGGCATACCTGATGGCCTGCCCGGTCCACTGCCACCTCTTCCACTCACCTTGGGATTGCAGAGGCAAAAGTCAAATGCTTTGCAAGTCAACCCTGAGATTAATGGAGTTGTACCAAGGCATTCCGACTCAAACTCCAGCTCACACTGTGCGTCCACTACAGCTGTCACCAATCTTCACGAAAAAGCTCGCTCAATGAATTACATTCAGGTCACACCCAATTGGGACTGTCTGACAACCAGTAACATCCATTATCACGTGGGGATACAACACATCAATCGAACCTCGGCGCACCTCAAATCCATGCAGAATCGGCTGGTCTCCTGAGAGTGCCCAGATGGTCCGTGCGGTAGCCCTGTGGATCCTGAGAATCCTGGCTACAGAATACAAACCATCTCCATTGTATTCCTAAAAACTCTCTTTGTATGCCATCGTGTGGGTGCATATCTGTAATTGCTCGTTGGCGATTGAACCGCTTTGGTTGACTTTGTTTGACAAATTAAACTAGAGTAGGCGAATATGCCACTCTCCTCAGAATGATCTGATTCGGTCGTCCAATCAGGTACCAAAGGTGAAAATCAACACAGCTGATAATTGTGAAAGGTAATCACGAATCGTATCTTCTAGCCACCTTAGCACATTCTGGGTTATTGTTCTTCGCTTACGGAGCTGCCACACAATCTGCAATCTGTGCTCCACTATCTTGAACTCCGCCCAGCGATAGGTAAATGATGCCAGTAATCATATCTGTGATCATATCGGTAATCACAGTTGATTAATTGATTTGATGACCGTATATCGCCTTGTGCAACTTCTGTAGCCGCTGCAGATAACTCCTAACATCATCCATAACATAGATGATTCCGTTGACTCTTGCAGAAGGTAATTGTGATTGGCACTGCAATCACTGGGATCGCTAGGGGTGATTAATGTGGATTGCAAAAATCCACACAGATTCTTTGTAGGTTCATTTCGGTCTCGTTATCTACCCGTTTATGCTTCTTCGCAGCTTCCTTAACGCAGCTCACTCCATCGAGTCGTGTAGAAGGTGATCGCGATTTCAACTGCCGTCAGCGATGTGAATTGACGTGAATTGCACGTAATTTGTACACCGCCTCTGAAGAATGGCCAGCTCTGGCATTGCCCGTGGTGCAACTCTTATGGACGTATGGGCTCTGCCATCATCCCTGTAATCATCAATCGACTCAATTGGAAGGTAATTTATCGATTATCATGGATGCCGCATTTGATAGCATTCGAGTTCACGTATGATGAATTCGTTGCAATTGACTACAACTGACTAGGTTGCTGACGTGTCTCCTGGCCGGTTGGCCCGGACACAACTCGCAATTGTCTCTGCAATGGTTAACCTCAATTGGATAGATATATCAAGACACTTCGCTGATCAATCAGTGCTGCCAAATCTGTATGTTATAATGTGGAGACCGCGTGTCATAACGCATCGGAAAGGGTAATTCAAGAAATCTAGTATGCAAAATGTATCTCAAATTGTAAGAGCGATAATAGTGTAAACACATACGCCACTGTATGGCCTCATAAGAAGGAATATCAGTAGATCCGGTTGCATATGTGGATGTCAATATTGTAGAGTAGTATAAAGGTAAGATTATCGCTAGAGATCAAAGGATCGTGGCTAGCCGACAATATAATGCGTGTATCACTGCCCGGCACTGGACACGTCACATGCAGCCGTGCCATTACACTATGAATCACGCTTGCAACGAGGCTATAAATTAGGCTCCTAAGTATGCTGTCGAGCAGGCTCGGATGCGCCAGCAGTCACTCCAGCCGGCTCAGTACCGGTATAACAGCCAGGCTGTAGAGGCAGGTAAAGGTTCACCTCTGGCCACCAGCAATATTGAGTTCCATAGGCCACTGTGCACTGCTCTGTGAATCAACTATAGATAACTATAGAGAGCATGTCGCACAGGGGTCCACTGGTAGCTGGCTATGCGCTGCTTGTGTGTGTGGTGTGCAGTGCATAATCGATTTCCACTTGTGCTGATGTTGAATTTTTGCTTGTGTACGACTCTTTGACCCGTTTCCAGAGGATACCACCTTTCCTGTAGCCTGTTCTTTGTGCATTTTTACTTTGGCCACTTTTCCTCTCTCTAGCTTCTCTCTTTCTTCACTGACGTAAACTTCATCTTCAGCTATATACAGACCCGCTATTCACATGTGGAGCCAGTCCTTGACCATGATAACAGTGGTATCCTGAGCTTCTGAGTCAAGTGAGCAGACAATGTCATTTTCTGATCCCTGATTGGAAAATTCATACTCAGCTGACTTTCCCAGCTATGGAACATGAGGCTGGAGTTTGAGAGAGGAAGGTTATTGGTGAGTAGCATGGTAAAGTGCACTGTGAACAACTTGCCATCCAACTCTGAGTTGTCAGGTGGTTACACTGATGCATTGAGTGAAAATGGCTGATAGGGATTCAAATCCAGTAATAGTGTATAACTGCCAAATACATACCTTGCAGAGATTCAGAGGCCTGATCTCAGTGGTGTGAAACATCCTGATGATGGTGTTCCTATTGTATATTGCAGTTCGAACATATGTGACAAGTCAATCGGAGAGCATTGGGGTGGAGTATAGAGTGATATAGCATCTGGGCTTGCGTATGAAATGGTCCTTTCATAGTGGCATTCTCTCATGTTTTGACAGATATATCCAGCTCAATCTGGTAGTAGGCAGAATGAAGACCACAAAGCCCTACAACTGGAGGTTTTACGATGTGTGCAATGTCATCAGGGAGGCATATATGGTGGGGGTTGTGATTGAAGCAATGGTTACAAAATTCCTGTGTTAGATGAGTGCCATACCCAGCTTGAATTGGAATATGCAGCTCACCCTCTCCACAGTAATAGTTAGCTTGAGCAGGAGGTCAATCCAATGGTACAAACATCTTAATAGTATGTTTCTCAAATATCTGGTCCACCCATTCCAGTTTGAATTCATTGTCAGTCTAGCCTTTGATTCACCATGCAAATGTTACTTGCTCTTTATCATGCATACCACCATGCAATCGCAGTAGATGCTTACCCCCCGTGTAGATATTCTCGGGTGGTATTACTCTACAATCCGCGGCAATACCGTCACCATCACCATCACTATCACCATCACTATCATCATCCTCACCATCATCACCATCAGCCCCGGTCCGAATGCTTATGCATATGCCCAAAATCGACGGGAAACAGGTTGCACATTCCGCTGAGAAAACTGAGTCGGAGATCTGCTCTCTGCGAGATCCAATTGTCTACCTTTCCTGCAAAATCTCAGGCTGCAATTGTCAACACCATGACCTTGAAGCATCGTGAGATCTTGCCATGGTGGCCGCGCTAAAGATAAGGTACAGACTACCATATCGACCGATGTCATGATTTCGGCCAATATACGCCACCTGCCACCTGCCACCTGCCACACGCCACACGCCACACGCCGCCCTCCGCCCACCAAATACTGCCCGCCATATGACACCAGCCTCACGCCTCCTGGTGCCAGGGGTCTGCAACTCAGCAAGTCTCTCGACTGAGCATGCAGGAGCATCCCTGAGAGCATATAGTCAAGTGAGATTGGAAGTGTCTTCCCTCTTGAGAGTGTACTTGGGAGCGTAGAGCCAAGTAGGCTGGGAGTGTACCATCGAGTCCAATTGGGAGCGTACTTGAGAACGACTCAGGGGTGTACTTGGGAGCGTACTCGGAGTGTACTTGGGAGCGTCTCGAGAGCGTACTTAGGAGTGTATAGTCAAGCATGCTGGGAGTGTGTCATCGAGTGCAATTGGGAGTGTACTTGAGAGCGTGATCGGGAGTGTACCTGAGAACATACTCGGAGGTGTACTTGGGAGCGTACTCGGAGTGTACTTGGGAGCGTCTTGAGAGCTTACATGAGAGCGTAAGTCAAGCAGGCTAGGAGTGTGCCATCGAGAACAATTGGGAGCGTACAGTCATGCCGGCTGGGAGTGTGCCATCGAGAGCAATTGGGAGCGTACAGTCAAGCAGGCTAGGAGCGTGCAATCGAGCGCAATCCGGAGTGTACTTCAGAGCATACTTGGGAGCGTGCATGAAGTGCATCTAGCAGCTTGCTTTCAATTGTGTAGTATGCAGCGTGATGTATAGTATGCAGCGTGATATATAGTATCCAGTGTACAAAATCGCATGCGTATCATAGTAATCTAGTCAATGCGTAGGTCCATAGGATCTCATAGTGCCACGCGTCAAATATGCTATGAATTACCATCCCAAAAACAGCTTCTCTATGAGTTACGCGTCGTGTAAGGTCATTTTTCCCGGTGCATATATTATATCACACCCTTCATAATGCATCTTGACGATATCCCTTACTGAAATGATAACTGAATCTATTTTTGACCAATATTTATCACAGTTTTTGAGTAATAAGTAAATCCTATAGCTATTCCACAGACAGAGGGTATATATTTAACAGAATGTTGCAGCCTCCAGTGCTGAGAAAAACGGATACTGTCACTTTATCAATGAATGTCAAAATGTAACAGTAGACCATGCTAATAAGTGACTGAAAGTGTTATCATGAGATTGAAGAGTCTGAAGTATATCGGATATAATTTGTGTGGATAAATATTGCGAAACGATTTCAGGGTATCGGTGTACCACAAAATGATGTATTCTAACCCTTCATAGTGGGTAAAAAATTGCAAAATGGTACTGCTACAGCAATTAGTAGGTGAAGGTTGTAGCTGATGATTGGATCATATGGGTGGATAACTAGTGGCCACCGGAGTTCGTTAGCATGATCGGCGAAGTAGATCTAGAGAGGTAAGCATTATCACTATATCATATTAGAATGTGGTACTTTAGAATGACCCTATCTCCTTTGTTTGAAGCACCATGCGACCCACAGGCAGTATATCACCTACGAAGTTGTGATGTGCCTGTACTGTAAGAATTGGCGAATGACGTTCTGCGGAATCGTCCTGGAACCCAGTCTCCGAATTAGGTCCATTCCGAGATGTGGAGCCCGCATAGACGGAATCCACGGAAAGGTTGTGTAACTCATCTGATGTCAGTGGTAACTTCGGCTATCACCGACATCACGACGCTGCAGACGTGGAAGCGAAATCATTGTTTTCCCCGCCAGATGTTAAGCGTGAGTGTGTACTGGCAGTGTTGCGGTGGTGTTAACAACAAAGGTGGTAATATTAACCAATCAGCAAAAAAAGGTTTTGATGGTGGAAGTAGACCGACGATGGTGATAGAGACATGTCAACGAAGTTTACCGCACACAGTACTCTACTAAAGTACCCTGTTACCAGATTACTTTACCGGGGTTCCCTACTGACGGATCCCGACCTGTCTGCTTTTGCCCTAAAGTTTCTATTCTTCAAACAAGAACTTAGTGTATATATACGCCATTCTTAAAACAGAATAGTGTTAGAGTGATAGGAAAACTCAAGCCACTTATGCCCACCCAACACTATCAAGCGGATCAAGAGTGTGGAAAATACGGGTCATCGAGGTTGGAGCTGTGCTGGACCGATGAGAGAAGCTACCAAACACATGTTGAATCTCCGATCCTACCTCCGTTTTAGGTTTAGCAGCCCACATAGCACGTTTGGCCTGGTTGCCGGCCTGGTCGCTGGTCGGAAAACTATACACCTGACAATAATTACCTCTGATGAGGCCCTACGGTCACTCTACATGGACCCTAGCGATTCTAGCATTAGCCCGGGATGCACCAAGGCGAATAAAAGGTTCACCCAGTCCGAACGGCGGCGCTGCACCCCGACGACGCCAGTCCGGACGGACGGTTGGGATTCCTGCCAGCAGGTACCGCTGCAATACGAAGTGAGTGCAATGTGAATTCTAACTACAGCGTTTGTGCCCTGTTTCTTCAGTCCAATACTGTTCCCAATTTGTACATTCGGTTATGATTCTCCAGTATGTTATCCTCAAAGAGACGTTTCTATCAATACATCATCAGAGTAATTCGGTAATTTGAACGCTCTAAACTGGACATGCCTCAATGACTGACGGCGCTGCACCATCCGCCCGACTAGCCATTGCCTTCTTTGGACCTAACCCCAAGCTCGGAGTGTTGCGTTTTCCATGCATTGTCGTCGTCATCCCACACCTGTACAGCAATGCCGGGTTGACTTGTAAATCCTCCAGCCAAGGCCAAAACTGCCCATGCAAAGCGAGAATACAAAAACTCTGGAGAAACTACACTGGCGAGTAGTGGTACTTTGCGGTTGTGATATAACGGGCCCAGGTCATTGCTGCGGCGCAAGAAATGGACGCAATAGACACCACCCTTCGGAACGAAGACGAAGTGCTGAGTGTCGAACGATTTAACAATATCGCTCCGAAGAGTGAGGAGATTCGATATATCGGTTGATGGGTTGCTATTGCCGAAACATTCCTCCCCGCAGTATACAGACATACTGTTTTTGGTGTACTGAGTAATCGCTGCGTCAGTTTCGAGAAACAGAGAGATGAAGAAGTTACACATACCCAACGTTCATGATCTTCCGGAACAAGGTGCGCACTCTCAGTGCTATCCTTAAACCCAGATATCTTGCAGGCGCCATCGCGCATCTTCACAAACATAGACACCTCAGATTCGTCCGTAGATTCGTCGAATGCCAGCACAAGTGAATCGCTGGGTACATCGGATTTCCACTGTTGCAGGTGGGCTCCATGATCGAATCCGCTATGGTCGAAACCCCAGTCGCGGAATTTCGGACACACCGGATAATCAGGTGAAGGATGTTTATGCCACCCGCTGGGATAGAAGTAGTATCTCTGTCCAGTTAACAGCATGTCAGGACTTGGTAGGTTCCCGGAATCCTGTTTGGAGATTGTCGGATCCTCAGGATTGTGCTCACAGCCAGAAGATTTTGCAATGAACGTCCTAAACTCAGGCTGGGACATAAGTTTGCTGCAAAGCACACCCTCACGATTCGCGGAGATAATCATGCAGGCCGCAGCTGCTGTAGAGTAATGAAGGCCGTAAGCTTTGGTGCCGCGAGATGGATGGTTGGAATGAGCTAATGAGTCGAAGGCCGGAAGTCGCAGCATGATACGCTTCACGGGAGCAAGGTGTCGGTAGCCAGGGTGACATAGCTCCACGGTGTCGTTAGTGGGTAACTGAATGCGGTCGGATAAGATATCGATGGGAGAGCGCAGATCAATGGGTGCCATGGTAGTCGTTGGTGGACTGTGATGCGGGCTAATGATGAAGAAGAGCGATGGAGGCGAGTGCGGAGTCAGGTTGAATCTAGCCACTCGACCCTGGTTCATGCCGGTAATACCTCGGTGCCATTCGGTGTCACCACCGAACACCCCGCCACCACCCAAACTAAAATGTATACTTAAAACAACCACCGAACTGCCCACAAGCTAGCGAGGTTCTGAGCACTTCAACAGTCCCTGTCAATTGCCGCTGCAATGTTCTGTCGTTATTTCAATCACAATCCAGCACTCGACATTTAATATTACATATTCAAAGGTAAGAGTAACAAAGCATAGCAATAAGTAGCACCATGTAAGTCTATTTCCTCATCTCTCTGTATCTAAGTCTACACACACGCACACGGCTCTCCCCTCCATACCGCAACAATTCGAACATCTGGAATCACTCGTTCATGTATGGCCACTTATGTTGAAATACTGATTGCTAGAGAAGTTTGTGTATTCTAAACTACAAGGGAACTTGTGTGAGCTTATATACGGCATTCAGAGTATGCCTTGTACGCATACATGCGCACTCAGCTGGCATTTCCCACTAAGTCTGGAACGACCATCATCATCATGAGATCATGATCCCCATCAACCCGCCGCCGCCCATAAGCCGTACGTATAGTGGAGGCGGTTCATATATGTAACAACTTATGTTACATTGGATGCTAGAGAGACTTGTTGATTGACTGATCTCTCGAGGCCAGAAGGCCCGTATACACACAGACTTTACTCCGATATCCATAACCACATCCGTGTCCTTATCATGTCCGTTTGCATATCCGTTTGCACTGATATGAGCCGCTCTCCTGAGACATATCCTCATATACCAACTGCATATCAAAGGACCTGAGGCTCACGATGCAGGTACACGTGCAACAACTTATGCTGCATTTTATAGTGAATTTTGCATATCCGGTGGTGGCAAGTGACGGCGAAGCATCAAAGTTTTTCTGATAATTCTATGTATATAAATCGAGTCTTGCTCCTTCTTTCCTTCTCTCTTCACTGTATCATCTAATCTAAGCACACAGTTCTCCCCTACGTACTATAGCAACAGTGAAGTCGAAGTCTATTGAATTATCGAAGGGAGAATCTATGCCTTTATACAAGAGAGCCTGGAGCCCCGTAGAATTCCATGGAAGCCTATGGAATGCCAACACCAGGGCGGAGCAGTGACGAATGAAAATTGGTGTATGAGTCTACGTATATGTTCCGTCCGGTTGACGAACTCGCCAGTTCGCGAACTGTCAAAGGCCGGTTCGCGAACTTTTTGCCCAATTCACAAACTGTTTGCCCCGTTCGCAAACTGGAGACAAGTTCGCGAACCGGCCATTTTTGCCGAACTCAACACATATTTGCAGTGAAATGCTTGTCTAAAAGAGCTCTCTGAGTCCTTCCCAAATCTTTTTATCGCGAACAAGCTCACTTTGAATATTTGACTGAGGAAGAAAAAAAGTCTGCACACAAGAGCACTCTGAATGAACACTTCCAATGTTCCTGTCGAACTTTTTATCTTTCCTCATCCTTCACTGTCACCTTTGCATTTTAAACTCTGTTACCAAACCTTTCTTCTTGTGGTCTTGGACTTCCGTTGGTGCAGATTGCTATGATATAAGTGTGGAGCAGAGTACACAAGAAATCAGGCTGAAATGGTTATATTACAGAGGCAGTTTTAGT